>OFRA01000253.1_pt1 | contig 13954 bp, 13 predicted proteins | sample 1543001 | NCBI WGS metagenome assembly OFRA01 (sample SAMN07774221, study PRJEB24372) | wastewater metagenome | isolation source: Lake Maggiore Verbania | place: Italy: Verbania | collected 2015-12 | reverse complement strand
TGAATCTGTTAGAGCAAAAAATTATTAGAAGTATTTAAAAATAAGGATGTCAAAAAAAAATATTTTTTTTATCTACACTTTTTTATTATTATTAGGCTCTTTATCTAGCTTTTCTTTGCCACCTTATAATCTTATTTTTGTAAATTTTATTACTTACTCTCTTTTTTTATATCTAATAATTTTAATTAAAGAAAAAAAAGCAAAATTGTCTAACTTCTTTTTTTTAGGTTTTACTTTTGGTTATGGATATTTTGCAAGTAGCCTTTATTGGGTTTCGCACTCATTAACTTTTGACAAACAACTAACTTTTTTAATTCCTGTGGCCATTTTAGGTTTACCCATTTTATTAGCTATCTTTTATGGGGCTGCAGTTATTGCAATTCATTCTTTGATAAAAAAAGATTATATTTTTTTATTAATATTTTCTATTTCCTTATCAATATTTGAATATTTACGAGGAATATTATTTACAGGATTTTCTTGGAATCTAATATCTTATTCATGGAGTTTTTCACTTGAGAATATTCAAGTATTAAAATTCATTGGCACATATACTTTTAATTTTTTTAGCATTCTTATCTTTTCAATTTACTTTAATTCTTTATGGCCTGTTCAGTTTAAAAAAATACTAATTAATTCTGCTTTTTTATTTATTGTCTTAATTTCTAATTATTTATTTGGAAAAATTATAATAAATAATGCAGAGTTTAATCAGTACAACGACATTAAAATAAAAATAGTTCAGCCTAATATTGATATCGCCAAAACTTGGGGCACTGAAAACGAGAATAGAAATTTAATTTCTTTAATCAATCTAAGCAAAGTAAACAAAGATGAAAAAACTTTAATTGTTTGGCCTGAGGGGATGATCCAGCAAACTAATCCTAAAGATCTGTATAAATATAAAGAATATTTTAATAAAAATTTTTCTAAAAATCATTTAGTTGTTGTTGGTGTAACCAATCCAAGTATTTCAGGTAATAAAATTAATTTTTATAACTCCTTAGTCGTTCTTAACAATAATGCTGAAGTTGTTAATGTTTATAACAAGATTAAACTTGTGCCATTTGGAGAATTTATTCCTTTTGAAAATTTATTAGCAAAGTGGGGATTAAAAAAAATTACGTTTGGATATAGTTCTTTCTCTTCAGGGTCTGAGAGAAAAGAGATTAGAGTATTTAACAATTTATCTTTCCTGCCTTTGCTTTGTTATGAAATAATTTATTCTGGTGATCTTAAACGCGATTCTAAAGATTATAATTTCATAATAAACATTTCAGAAGATGGTTGGTTTGGAGACTCAATCGGTCCTCATCAACATTTAACCCAAGCAGTCTTTAGAGCAGTAGAGCAAGGTGTTCCAATTGTAAGATCAACTAATAAAGGTATGTCCGCTTATATTTCTCCGAATGGAAAAATTATAAATTCTTTAGAATTAAACAAATCAGGTTTTATTGATCTAAAATTATTCTTTTTAAAAGGAAAAACCTTATTTTCTTTATTAGAAAACTACATTTTTTATTTTACAATCTTCTTAAGTATTATATTCGTTATTGCTCTTAGAAAATTTAATAAAAATGGCTAAACAAGATTACATATTTACTAGTGAATCAGTTTCTGAAGGGCATCCCGATAAAGTTTGCGATATTATATCGGACTCGGTGCTCGATTTATATTTATCTAAATTTCCAGAAAGTAGAGTTGCTTGTGAGACTTTAGTTACCACAAATACGGTTGTGATTGCTGGTGAAGTAAGGGGTCCAGAGATAAACACCGATGAAATTGAAAAATTAATTAGATCTAGAGTTAAAGACATTGGTTATGAGCAAGAAGGTTTTCATTGGAAAAATTTAAAATTTACAAACTACCTTCATAGTCAATCGCAAGACATAGCTGTAGGTGTTGATTCAAGCGGTAATAAAGATGAAGGCGCAGGCGATCAAGGAATTATGTTTGGTTATGCTTGCACAGAGACAAAAGATCTTATGCCAGCACCGATAAGCTATTCTCATAAAGTTTTACAATTAATGTCAGAGGCAAGAAAATCTGGAAAAGAAAAATTTTTAAGACCCGATTCAAAAAGTCAATTTTCAGTTATTTATGAAAAAGGAAAACCGAAAGGAATTTCTTCAATAGTTGTTTCAACACAACATGAAGAAAATATTGATCAAGAAAAAGTTAAAGAAATCGTTCGTCCCTACGTTTTATCAGTCATTCCAAAAGGTTGGATGTGTGATGAGAAACATTTTTATGTTAATCCGACGGGTAGATTTGTTATTGGTGGACCAGATGGAGACTCAGGATTAACGGGTCGAAAAATTATCGTTGATACTTACGGCGGAGCAGCACCTCATGGCGGCGGAGCATTTTCAGGAAAAGATCCGACAAAAGTGGATCGATCAGCAGCTTACGTTGCAAGATATTTGGCAAAAAATATTGTAGCCGCAGGCGTTGCAGAAAAATGTTTAATACAATTATCCTATGCAATTGGAGTGTCACAACCTCTTTCAATTTACATCGATTTATTTGATAGCGAAGATAATAAGTCAAAAAAAATTGAAGAAATCATCTCTAAAAATTTTAATTTAAGTCCAAGAGGTATTCGTGAGTTATTAAAACTTAACAAACCAATTTATCAAAAAACAGCAGCTTATGGACATTTTGGTAGACAACCAGAAGACAATGGTTCTTTTAGTTGGGAAAAAACTGATTTAATTAAATATTTTCAATCAAAAGTATAATTTGATCGACGACAAAAAAAAGATTTTTTTTGGAAGATCAAAATCAAGAGCCTTATCTAAAAGCAAAAAGTTTTTTTATGAAAATCACAAAAAAGATTTTTTAGTCAATTTTGAAGAAATAAAACTAGTTAAAAATAAAGATTTCGTTTTAGAAATAGGATTTGGATTAGGTGAGAATTTATTATTTCAAGCAACTAAATATCCAAAAAATCATTTTATTGGTATTGATCCTTTTATAAATGGAGTTGCTAACGTTATTCAAAAAGCCAAAGAATTAAATTTAAACAATGTCTCCATATTAGATATGCCGGTACAAAAAGTATTAGATAATTTTTCAGATAATTTTTTTTCAAAAGTTTTTGTTTTATTTCCAGATCCATGGATGAAGAATAAGCAAAAAAAAAGAAGATTATTAAATTATTTATTTTTAGAAAAAATTTTAAAAAAAATGAAAATTAAATCAACATTAATCTTTGTAACAGATGATCAGAATTATTTTAATTATGTGGTAAAAGAGATTTCTTTATTAAAGAAAAAAAATGATACGTTTGAATATAGTTTGAGCAATAGACATCCCATAGTTGATACAAAATACTCAAATAAGGCCAATAAATTAAAAAAAGATATTTATTTTTTAAATCTTGATAAGTTAAAAAATGTAGCGTAGATTAAGGGAAATTATTGAAAGTACATGATGGGCTTAGGCCCATTTTTTTTTACAGGAAACAAAACTAATGTTAAATAACAGAGTTGATACAGTAGAACTGATTAGGATAGTTGACGCTGTAGCAAACGAAAAATCAATTGATAAAGAGCTTGTCCTTACTTCTATGGAAGAAGCTATTGAGAAAGCCGCACGAACACGTTACGGACAAGAGAATAATATTTATGTTTCTATCAATAGAGCTAATGGTCAAATCGAATTAGGTCGAAGATTAAAAGTTGTAGAAAATCCAGCCAACAGTCAAAACGAAATTAGTTTAAAAGATGCTCAAAAAATTAAAAGCGATATAGCACTAGATCAAGAAATTTTAGAACCACTACCACCAGTTGATTTTGGTAGAATAGCTGCTCAAGCTGCAAAACAAGTCATCACTACAAAAGTGAGAGATGCAGAAAGAGAAAAACAATATAACGATTTTAAAGATAAGATCGGCGAAGTTCTTAGCGGAATAGTTAAGAGAATAGAATTTGGAAATATCATCGTTGATTTACAAAAAGCTGAATCAATTATCAAAAGGGATGAGTTAATCCCAAGAGAAAACATAAAAGTAGGCGACCGAATTAAAGCTTATTGTTATGAAGTTAAAAAAGAAGCTAAAGGTCCACAAATATTTTTATCAAGAGCTCATCCTCAATTTATGGCAAAACTATTTAAACTTGAGGTGCCAGAAATTTATGAAGGAACAATTGAAATTAAATCAGTAGCAAGAGATCCAGGAAGTAGAGCAAAAATTTGTGTTACATCAAAAGATAAATCGATAGATCCAGTTGGAGCTTGTGTTGGTATGAGAGGAAGTAGAGTGCAAGCGGTGGTGAATGAATTACAAGGAGAAAAAATTGATATTATTCATTGGTCTGAAGATCCAGCAACACTTGTGATCAACGCTTTAGCTCCTGCTGAAGTTCAAAAAGTAGTTCTAGATGAAGCTACAAAAAGAATTGAAGTCGTGATTGATGAAAATAATCTTAGCAAGGCGATTGGAAGAAGAGGACAAAATGTAAGACTTGCTTCTAAGTTAATGAATTATGAAATTGATATTTTAACAGATCAAGAAGAAACGGAAAAACGACAATCAGAATTTAAAATTAAAACAAAACGATTTATTGAAAGTTTAGAAATTGATGAAATGATGGCTCAGCTTTTAGTACTAGAAGGATTTTCTTCTATCAAAGAAATCGATGGGTCTCCTTTGGAGGAAATAACAAAAATTGATGGTTTCGATGCAGACACAGCAAAAGAATTAAAAGACAGAGCTAAAGAATATTTAGAAACAGAATCTAAAGAAATATCAAATAGAGTTAAAGAGTTAGGTATTCAGGATGATCTTATGAATCATCCAGGACTATCACTTGGAATGCTACTTACTTTAGGTGAAAAAAATATTAAAACTTTAGCTGATTTTGCAGACTTATCAGTTGATGAAATCTTAGGCGGCTACGATGAAGTTAAAGGAAAAAGAGTGGAATTTGAAGGAATCCTGCAGAATTTCGATATCATAAAAGCTGAGGCTGAGCGTCTAATAATGAGCGCAAGAGAAAAAGTTTTTAACAAATAATAAACTCGCTTTTAGAAAAAACATGGACGTTAAAGACAAAAAGAAAAAACTCACATTAAAAAATTTTAGTGGTGGACCAGCAGCTGTTTCAAGCTATGCAAAAGGTACTGGCAATAAATCTGTTTTAGTTGAGAAGAAAAAAAATAGATCGATTGATGCGACTTACTCTGTAGATAAAGCAAAAGCCTCAATTGCTCCACAAGATACTATAAAACCAAAGACTTTAACAAAAGAAGATACTGCAAAAGCACAAAAGTCAGCACAAGAATGGGCAAGAAAAAAAATTCAAGAAGAACTTGAGATCGATAATAGTAAAAAATTAATTAAAAAAACTCACGGTAAAAAAAGAGAATATAAACTAACCTTATCTAAAGCACTTACGGATGCCGATGAAGATGAAAAATCAAGAAGTTTAGCTTCATTTAAAAGAGCTAGAGAAAAAGATAAAAAATTAGTTCAAGATGGTGATGAATCAGGCGAAGCAAAAAAAGCTTCTAGAGAAATATCGGTACCTAATTTAATCACTATTCAAGACCTTGCGAACAGAATGGCAGAAAAAGCAAGTTCGATTATTAAATTTTTATTTGAAAAAAATGTAAAAGTTACAATCAATCACACTATCGACAGAGATACCGCAGAGTACATCGTTGGAGCATTTGGACATACAGTTGTCAAAGATAATCAAATCGATGATGAATTATCAAAATTAAAAAAATCTAAAGAAGATGAAGATACATATTCTAGACCTCCAGTAATAACTGTAATGGGTCACGTGGATCATGGTAAAACTTCATTACTAGATGCATTAAGAGAAACAAATGTTGTTGCGACAGAGCACGGTGGAATTACGCAGCACATTGGTGCTTATCAAGTTTTTGCAGAAGATAAAAAATGGATGACTTTCATAGATACACCGGGTCATGCGGCCTTTACTGAAATGAGAGCTAGAGGATCTAAAATTACAGATATCGTTGTTTTAGTTGTTGCTGCAAATGATGGAATTAAACCGCAAACAATTGAAGCGATACAGCATGCAAAAGCTGCAAAAGTTCCAATCATAGTTGCAATTAACAAATGCGATATTCACGGCGTTGATAAGCAAAAAGTTAGAAATCAACTATTAGAGCATGAACTTGTTGTTGAAGAATTAGGCGGGGATATTCAGTGTGTTGAAATATCTGCTTTAAAGAAAACAAATTTAGATAAATTAAAAGAGGCAATTATTTTACAAGCAGAAATTTTAAATCACAAAACGAACCCAAATGTACCAGCCCAAGGAATAGTGATTGAATCAAAATTAGACAAAGGCAAAGGACCTGTGTCGACAATTTTAATCACGAGAGGCACTTTAAAAAGAGGTGATTTCTTTGCAAGTGGTTTGCAGTGGGGAAAAATCAGAGCGATGAATAATTTTAGAGGAGAATTAGTTAATGAAGCAAGTCCTTCAATGCCAGTTGAGATTATTGGTTTAACGGGTGTGTCTGAAGCAGGCGATGATTTTTTAGTTTTGGATAGCGAGGCAAAAGCAAAAGAAATAAATGAACATAGAATTGAACAGGGCAGATCTAAAAAAACTATCGGTCTTGTTAAGAAAAATGACATTTTTGGAGATGTTAACAAACAAAAAGAATTATCAATTATTATCAAAAGCGACGTGCATGGATCTGCAGAGGCTTTATCTAATGCGATATTAAAAATTCAACATGATGAAGTTAAGCCAGATATAGTTTTATCATCCGTTGGTGCCATTACAGAGACAGATGTATCTTTAGCAAAAGCTTCTAATGCAGTTTTAATTGGCTTTAATATTAAGCCTAATAAAGAAGCAAAAGATCTTGCGGTAAAATTAGGGGTCAACGTTTTATACTTTAATATTATTTATGAGGCGATTGAGCACATTACTAAAGCATTATCAGGTTTATTAGCGCCAGAAATTAATGAACAAGTATTAGGACAGTGCGAAATCTTACAGGTATTTAAATCTTCTAAAGCTGGAAAAGTTGCAGGTATTAAAGTGACGGAGGGAAGCATCATTAATAATTCTGATGTAAGAATTGTTAGAGATGGAAGCGTTGTATACACAGGAAAAGTTGCATCTCTTTTTAGAGAAAAAAATGAAGTGAAAGAAATTAAAGCAGGCATTGAAGGCGGAGTAGCTTTTAAAGATTTCTTAGATTTTAAAGAAAAAGATATTATTGAAGCGTTTTCTGTCGTTGAAAGCGCAAGAACAATAAATTAGTTAATAATGAACATTCATTTAAGCGATCAGCCTTTCACCCAAAGGCAGTTAAGAGTTGGTGAACTATTAAAACAGTTACTTGGAAATTTATTTTTAAAAGAAGAAGTGGCTTTGCCAAATATCAATACTCGAGTGATTACGGTTTCAGAAGTTAGAATGAGCCCAGACTTAAAACATGCAAAAGTTTTTTTTATGCCGCTTGGAGGTAAAAATTCAGAGTTTATTTTACAATCGCTTATCAATAATAATGGTTTAATTAAAAAACAAATGTCGCGTAATTGGAAAAATAAATTTTTGCCCAATCTTCATTTCGTATTAGATGAATCTTTTGATTATGCTGAAAAAATTGAAAAATTAATTATTAAGACGCACGAAAATGATTGATGGTTGGATAAATTTAAATAAACCCAAAGGTTTTAGCTCTGCATACTGTTTAAACATCATAAAGAGTAAGTTTAAAAAAATTAAAATTGGTCATGCTGGAACTTTAGACCCATTAGCTGAGGGCGTTCTGCCTATTGCCCTAGGTGAAGCAACTAAGACTGTTTCATTAATACATTTACTATTAAAAAGTTATTTATTTGAAATTCAGTGGGGATCAGAGACGGATACCTTAGATTTAGAAGGTAAAGTTACAAAAAGTAATGAAATTTATCCGACAAAAAAAGAAGTTCAAAATATTTTAAAAAAATTTATTGGCTACCAAATGCAAATGCCGCCGAAATTTTCTGCTGTAAAGATTAATGGCAAAAGATCTTATGAACTTGCGAGAAATAATTTAGAATTTGATATGGAGGAGAGAAAAGTTTTTATAAAAAATATTAGATTATTAAAACATGAAAATAACAAAAGCCTTTTTTATATAAAATGCGGAACAGGAACTTATATTAGAAGTCTGGCACGAGACATTGCAAAATCCTTTGATGGATTTGCTCATGTCACTAAATTAGTCAGAACTCGATATGGAAATTTTAGAATTAAGAACTCAAATAGCCTTGAAAAATTAATAGAAAAAGAAAGCACTGCCAACTTTTTAAAATATGTACTTGATATTCAGAGCGCTTTAATACATATACCTAGCATTAAATTAAATGATGAAAGAGTTAATTTAATAAAGAATGGAATGAAGGTTAGTTTGGTTAATGAATTTGGAAAGGTTAGTTTAGACAATATTTACACAGCGGCTTTAGAAAAGCCACTTGCTCTCGGATACCTTAAGTCCGGTTTTTTTTATCCAAGAAGAGTATTTAATTAAAAAAATGACAAAAAAAATTTTAAATAAAGAAAGTGTTTTTAAAGATTTAAAACTGCACGCTAAAGACGTCGGCTCTTCAGAAGTGCAAATCGCCATTTTAACTGAGCGAATTAGATACTTAACTGAGCATTTTACAAAAAATAAAGATAAGCATTCGTACACAGGATTAACGACATTGGTGAATAGAAGAAAAAAACTATTAGATTATCTCAGCAAAACAAACGCAACCAATTATAAAAAGATCTTAGAAAAGCTGAATATCAGAAAATAAATTTTAATGTTTAAAATAGTAAGAAAAGAGATTGTTTGGGGCGGTAAAAAATTATCTATCGAGTCCGGAAAAATTGCTCGTCAAGCAGATGGCGCAGTTATACTAACTTCAGGTGATACAGTTATTTTAGCAACAGTTGTTGGTGCAAAGAAAGCAAAACCTGACATAGATTTCTTTCCACTTACAGTAAATTACCAAGAAAAATATTACGCTTCAGGAAAAATCCCAGGTGGATATTTCAAAAGAGAAGCAAGACCAACAGAGAGCGAAACTTTAATATCAAGATTAATTGACAGACCAATCAGACCTTTGTTTCCAGAAGGCTTTAGAAATGAAGTTCAGGTTCTGCCAACAGTTCTTTCATACGAGAAAGACAATGATCCAGAAGTATTATCTTTAATTGCAGCTTCAGCAGCATTAGCTATTTCAGGAATTCCATTTATGGGACCGGTTGCAGCTTCTAAAGTAGGCTATATTAATAACAGCTTTGTTTTAAATCCAACAAAAGAACAATTAAAAGAATCACAATTAGAATTAATAGTTGCAGGAACTAAAGATGCAGTTCTGATGGTGGAGTCTGAGGCTTCAGGATTAACTGAAAAAATAATGTTAGATGCAGTTAAATTTGGTCATGACCAATTTGCTCCGGTGATTAAAATGATAAATGAATTTGCTGCAGAATGTAAAAAAGAAACATGGGTTGTAGAGAAAAAAGATTTAAAAGTTGTAAAAGATAATTTATTAAAAAATGTTAAAAATGATTTAGTGGCAGCGTTTTCAGAGCCAGATAAAAAGAAAAGAAGCGGATTAATTAATTTAGCAAAAGAAAAATCATTGGCGCTTTATACAGATTCAGAAGAATTTAGCAAAATGGACGTTGAATCTCAGTTTAAAGATGTTGAAAAAGAAATCGTTAGAACAAAAATTCTTAAAGAAAAGAAAAGAATTGATGGAAGAGGACTTGCAGATATTAGACCGATTAAATGTGAAGTGGGTATATTACCTAGAACTCATGGTTCTGCTTTATTTACAAGAGGTGAGACACAAGCAATTGTTGTTACAACACTTGGAACTTCAGAGGACGAGCAAAGAATTGAAAGCTTAGATGGATTACAAAGATCTAGGTTTATGTTGCACTACAATTTTCCTCCATTTTCAGTTGGAGAAGTTGGTAGAGTTGGAACAGGAAGACGCGAAATAGGTCATGGTAAATTAGCGTGGAGAGCTGTTAATTCAATTTTACCTAAAAAAGAAGATTTCCCTTACACATTTAGAATTGTTTCAGAAATTACAGAGTCAAATGGTTCATCATCTATGGCAACTGTTTGCGGAGCATCCCTTGCTTTAATGGATGCTGGAGTTCCAATTAAAAAGCCAGTTGCAGGAATTGCAATGGGTTTAATCAAAGAAGGAGCTGATTTTTCAGTTCTATCCGACATCTTAGGGGATGAAGATCATTTAGGAGATATGGATTTTAAAGTTGCAGGAACAGAAGATGGAATTACTTCGCTACAAATGGATATTAAAATTACAGGAATTACATTTGAGATTATGGACAAAGCATTATCGCAGGCAAAAGATGGTAGAATTCATATCTTAGGTGAAATGAACAAAGCACTTAAAGCTTCAAGAAAAGATTTATCAAAACACACTCCAAAAATGGAAAAAGTGACTGTCGATAAAAAAGATATCGCAGCCATTATCGGAAAAGGCGGAGTAACAATAAGAGAGATCGTTGAATTATCAGGCGCTAAAGTTGACATTAGTGACGATGGAATTGTAACTATTTCTGCACCAGATGAAATTTCAAGAAACAAAGCTTTAGAGATGGTAAAAAGTATTATTGCAAAACCTGAACTTGGAAAAATTTACACAGGAAAAGTTGTTAAAATTATGGAATTTGGAGCTTTCGTAAACTTCTTAGGCAAACAAGATGGTCTAGTTCACATCTCTGAACTTGCAGCGAAAAGAGTAGAAAAAGTAAGTGACGTTGTAAAAGAGGGCGATGAAGTTAAAGTTAAAGTTTTAGGATTTGATAAAGGAAAAGTTAAACTTTCAATCAAACAAGCTTTAGATAGTTAAGCCTGCATATTCTTTGGGTTAGGCATACCAACGATATTATAACCCGCATCTACATAGTGAATTTCGCCTGTTACGCCAGCCGCAAGATCGCTTAATAGATAAACTGCAGCTCCACCGACATCATTAATATCAACGTTTCTCTTTAGTGGAGAATGGTTTTCATTCCATTTGTATAAGAACTTAGCATCACCAATTGCAGAGGCCGCTAACGTCTTAATAGGACCTGCGCTAATAGCATTTACTCTAATTCCATTTGAACCAAGATCAACGGATAAATATTTAACACTTGTTTCAAGGGCAGCTTTGCAAACTCCCATGACGTTATAATTTGGAATAACTTTATCAGCACAATAAGTTAAAGTAATAAAGCTTGAACCTGGTTTCATTATTTTAGCAGCTTCTTTACAAACTTCTGTAAAAGAAAAACAAGAAATTAACATACTGTTTGAAAAATTTTCTCTTGATGTATTTAAATATTGTCCTGATAATTCTGATTTATCTGAAAACGCAATTGCGTGAACCACAAAGTCTAAATTTCCCCATTTATCTTTAATGTCTGAAAAAGTTTTAACAATGTCTTCTTTTTTTTCCACATTACAATCTAACGTAAATTTTGAACCTAAAGATTCTGCAAGAGGAATAACTCTTTTTTTTAAAGCATCACCTACATATGTGAATGCAAGTTCAGCGCCGTGTTCACTTAATTTTTTTGCAATACCCCAAGCAATTGAGCGATCATTTGCAACGCCCATGATCAATCCTTTTTTACCTTGCATTAATTTCATTTTATAAACTTTCAAATACTAGAGTTGCATTCGTTCCGCCAAAGCCAAAGCTATTAGACATCACACAATTCAATTCTATATTTTTTTTAACTTCAGTTACAATAGGAAGTCCCTTTATTTTTTCATCTAAATCCTTCACGTTTGCTGAGGCCGCTATAAATTTATTTTTCATCATTAATAGACAGTAAATAGCTTCTTGAACTGATGTTGCTCCAAGCGAATGTCCTGTGATTGATTTTGTTGAACTAAAAGGAGGAACTTTATCTTTAAATACTTCTTTCATCGCTTCAATTTCTTTTGTGTCTCCTACAGGAGTAGAGGTTCCATGTGTGTTAATGTAATCTATTTTAGAATGTCTTAAATTTTGCATAGACATTTTCATACATCTCACAGCTCCTTCACCAGAAGGCGCAACCATATCATAACCATCAGATGTGGCCCCATAACCTGTAATTTCAGCTAGAATTTTAGCTCCCCTTGCTTTTGCATGTTCATACTCTTCTAAAACGATAACACCGCCTCCTCCTGCGATTACAAAGCCATCTCTGCTTGAATCGTAAGGTCTAGAAGCCGTTTGTGGCGTATCATTATATTTTGAAGATAATGCTGTCATCGCATCAAACATTGCAGAAAGACTCCAATCTATTTCTTCACCACCTCCTGCAAAAACAATATCTTGTTTTCCGTATTGAATAAGCTCCATAGCATTACCAATACAATGTGCGCTAGTTGCACAAGCAGAACTAATTGAATAGTTAACTCCTTTAATTTTAAATGGTGTTGCTAAAGTTGCAGAACATGTACTCGCCATTGTTCTTGGCACAATAAAGGGACCCATTTTTTTAGGACCTGATGCTCTTGTTGAATCTATTGCGAACATAACGTTTTTAATTGATGGACCTCCTGATCCGATAATAATTCCAGTTTTCTCGTTGCTAACTTCTTTTTCAGTAAGACCTGATTCTTCAATGGCTTCTTTCATTGAAAGATAAGCATAGGCAGATCCATCGCCCATAAATCTTAGAACTTTTCTATCAATTAAATCTTCGTATTTAATATTAGGAACACCGCAAACTTGGCTTTTAAAATTATATTTTTTATATTCTTCAGAAAAAGTTATTCCAGATTTAGTATTTAATAGAGAATCTAAAACTTCTTTTTTATTGTTACCAATACAAGATACAATTCCAGAACCTGTGATTACTACTCTTCGCATCAATTCTCCTTAGCTTTTAAATAAACCAACTTTAAGATTTTTAGCGTTGTATATTTCTTTATTGTCTGCAAAGACTAAACCATCAGCCAAACCAACACAAGTTTCGCCTTTTCTTAATAATCTTTTGATATTAATGACATATTTTACAAGTTTTACTTGTTTTACAACTTCACCTGTAAATTTTACTTCATTCACACCCAGTGCTCGACCATGACCCGGATTTCCTAACCAGCCAAGATAAAATCCAAGTAACTGCCACATCGCATCTAATCCTAAACATCCAGGCATCACTGGATCCCCTTTAAAGTGACATTCAAAAAACCATAAATTATCTTTGATATCTAATTCTGCTAAAATTTCTCCTTTATTAAATAATCCGCCCTCAGCTGTAATTGAAGTAATTCTATCAAACATCAACATTGGAGGTGCAGGCAATTTTGCATTACCAGGTCCAAACATTTTCCCCTCAGCGCAATCAAGCAGATCTTGGTAGCTGTATTGATTTTTTTGTTTCATGAAATTGTTAGAGAATTAAAATTATTGATTATTAGATATCAATTTACAGTTTAATACAGGATTTGACAAATTTAATTGATAATCTCTTTATTTTCCAAGCCCCAAACATGATCAGTTTGTATCCAACCTTTATAATTTTGGATTTCAACCAAGCACCAATTTGGAATACATTTTTTAATGACAGCAGCTTCTAAATTTCCAATTTTAATAATAGGTTTTGAATAGAGAGTTGAATTTTTAAAAAGAACAATTCCATCTTTAGTAGTCAATAAAGTTCTTTTTCTAGATAACTGACTTAAATGAAGCCAGCCAATATCGCCTTGATAATCTTTAACTTTTCTCCATACTTCAAACTCATCGATCACTTCAACTGGCATATTCTTTTTTTCATACACGAATGCAATGGGATGTGCGGACGAGGGTCCAATTCTAAGGTTTGCAACGCTAGTTCTAATACTAAGATATTTTTTAGTTGTGATTTTTTGTGCGAATAAATCACTGCTTGTGAAAATAATAAAAGATAAAATAATAATTATTGCTCTAAACTTCATTTAATCTTCTTAATGCAAT
>OFRA01000245.1_pt1 | contig 14253 bp, 13 predicted proteins | sample 1543001 | NCBI WGS metagenome assembly OFRA01 (sample SAMN07774221, study PRJEB24372) | wastewater metagenome | isolation source: Lake Maggiore Verbania | place: Italy: Verbania | collected 2015-12 | reverse complement strand
CTTTGTCGGCTTGGTTTGCAATCTCACAACGCTTCTTGCTGTCAAGAATGTTGTTTGCCTTTGTGAACAAATCGTCAATTGTTTTGCTTCCAATATTGCCGAAGTTCTGTGCAGTACCAATTTTGTAGAGGTTGCCGGATGACGAAATTGGGAAGTTGGTTCCACTCCACGCAAAGATTGCCATTTCAAATTGACCACCAGTGATATTGGCCAAGGTGAAATATTGTGCTGACGGGACCAAAGTCGGTACCAATTCGATACCTGCTTCTTTTGCCATTGCCGATGCAAGCAGAACTGTGTCACGGCGGTTGTCGTTACCGCTCGGGTACTTCAACGCGACCGAAAGACGAACGCCGCCCTTTGAACGAATGCCGTCTGAACCCTTGACCCAACCGGCGCCATCAAGCAACTTGTTTGCTGCTGTCACGTCTCGCTTACCGAGATTGCCTGTGTTGTCTTGGTTGCAAGCTACTCCGTCGAGGAAAACGTGGTTGTTGTTTGGCTTGACTTTTGGATCAACGATGCCTTGGATCGCAGTTGCAATCTGTTGACGGTCGATTGAAAGCATGATCGCCTGACGAACTTCAACTTCTTTTGTCGCTGGTGTTACAGGACCGAAAGTGAAGTGTTCGTGAGTCGGTGCTTTTGCAACGCGAACGCTGATCTTTGCATTGTCACGGGCACGCTTAAGGGCGTTTGTGTCGTTACCGACGTCCATGTAGTCGATTTCGCCGTTCAAAAGAGCGTCGATTTGTGCGACTTGTGGCAAAGCCTTGAAGATGATCGTCTCAAGCACTGGCTTGTCGCCCCACCACTTGTTGTCACGCTCAACCGTAATTGTGCGCGTCACTTTGTCAAGTGCCTTGAACTTAAATGGACCAGCAGTCACGAGTGGTGCTGCCTTCCATGAAGTGTTGAAGGCGTCTGGTGTTGCTGTCAACGATGCTGGCTTGAGCGCACTGAAAAGTGGCTGCCAGTCAGGGTATGTCTCGCTGAAAGTTACAACGATTTCATTCTCAGTCTTTCCTTTTTTGACTGATTCAATTTTTTCGTATCCAACTGATGACGTGATGTTGAAGCCCTGGCCTGTCTTCTTCTGTGCATTCCACATGCCCACGAAGTCTGCAAGACCAATCTTCTTACCGTCGCTCCACTTAGCCTTTGGGTTAAGTTTGTAAGTAACAGTCTGCTTGCCACCTACACGTGATGCTCTCACGTCTTCGGCGTAGTTCTTATCGATCTGAATCTGTGCGTTCTGATCGAAATAGATGTACTGCGGCAACATTGTGCCCATTACCTGGCTGCAGTTAAGAAGGTTTCCCTCAATTGCGCTGGTATTGAAGTTCGGGCAAATGTCTACTTGAACAAAGCGGAAAACTCCACCTTGTTTGAGATTTGCTACCGGCACTTCGTTGATTTGACGAGATCCGCCGTCTTTTGCAGCGCTTGCCTGACCTGTCAGACCAGTTGGTGCGACAAATGCAACGGCAAGAGCCACAGCGAGGACTCTCTTCATTGATTTCTTGTTCATTAACTCCCCTTCGTTTTGGGACCAGCGACGATTGCCGCTGGTTTTAGTACCCTCAAAACTAACAACGAAAAAGCCGACTTGTTCACTTGGAATTCACTTTTTTGTAACCCTAGGGTGTCGTGATGGTAGCGTTCGGAGTTCGCAGTATCCATATATTCATTGAGGTTTACAGGTTCTTACATGTTGGGTTATGTAGTCAAGCGATTTTTGAACTTCATCGTTATGGTGATCATCGCATCCTCAGTCGGATATTTTTTGGCGTCGAGTGCGCTGAGCCCTCGAGGTAATTATGAGGCCGCAAATCCGCCAATCCCAAAAGAGTCAATCGACGCGGTTTTGAATCGTGCAAATGTCAATGACGAAGTGCCCTTCACTACGCGATACGTCAAGTGGGCTTCGAACGTAATTCAAGGCGACTTCGGTGAAGATCTCGAGCAAAACAGAGTTAACGAAGAGTTCAGCCGTCGTGTTTGGGTCAGCCTGCGACTCTTGTTGCTGGGCTCGCTTCTTGGTGCAACAGTCGGAGTCATAATCGGTGTGACAAGTGCTGTTCGCCAGTATGACCTGTTTGACCGAAGCTCAAGTTTGTTTGCCTACATTATTTTGTCGACTCCAGTTTTCTTGCTCGCAGTCTTACTTAAGTTTGTCGGCATTAAATTCAACGACTCTGTCGGCTCGACATTTTTCTTCACGCAAGGCGAGTACACACCGGGCTTTACTGGCTCGTCGCTCGCAGCGTTCGGCGATCGACTTCAACATTTAATTTTGCCGACGCTCTCAATCGCGTTAGGCAGCATCTCTTTTTATTCGCGTTATCAACGCAACACAATGCTCGACGTTCTCAGTAGCGACCACTTGCGTACTGCCCGTGCAAAAGGTTTGACAAAGCGTCAAGCACTTTTCAAGCACGGCCTGCGAGTTGCAATTTCTCCGATGGCGACTTTTTTCGCTTACGGTTTCGGTCTCTTGATTGCAGGTGCGGCATTCACTGAAACGATTTATGGTTGGTACGGAATGGGGCAGTGGTTCATCTCGTCGGTTGGTAAAAACGACATCAACTCGGTGAGTGCAGTAGTTACGTTCACCGCAGTGCTGGTTCTCTTTTCAGGATTCTTGGCTGACATTATTTTGGCGATTCTCGACCCGAGAGTCAGGTCGCGCGCATGACAGTAGATAACGCAACATCAGTTGAGCGCATTTCGCGTGGTCAACTAATTCGCCGACGTTTCTTCCGCAACAAGTCGGCGGTTTTTGGCATCTACGTAATTGCCTTCATGTTTCTCTTTGCGTTCGGTGGGCCATACATTGCTCAATGGAGTTACTCAGAAAACGACTTCTCGAGTCTGTTGCAAGGCCCGTCACTGTCTCACTGGTTTGGCACCACTCAAGTTGGTGTCGATGTTTTTGCTCAGACCACCCGTGGTTTGCAGAAGTCACTGATCATCGGCCTTTTGGTTGCGGTTTTTTCGACAGGTCTTTCTGCAATCGTTGGTTCTGTTGCCGGCTATCTCGGTGGTCGAACTGACAAAGCAAGCATGTGGTTTGTCGACTTGATGTTGGTGCTGCCGTCGTTTTTGGTTCTGGTTATTTTGTCACGCTTTTATCAGGGTAAGTCGTGGTTGTTGTTGGTTATCGGTCTCACAATTTTCGACTGGATGATCACCGCCCGCGTGGTGCGGGGTCTTGCAATGAGTTTGCGCGAGCGCGACTTTGTTCGCGCCGCAAAATACATGGGTGTTCCGACTCGAAAGATTATTGTTCGCCACTTGTTGCCAAACATGGCTTCGGTGCTAATTATTGCGGCGACGCTCAACGTCGGTGGCGCGATTCTTGCCGAAACGGGTTTGTCATATTTGGGTTTCGGAGTTTCGGCACCAGATGTTTCGCTCGGCACGCTTATCGCCGAAGGCACCAGCGCCGCACTTACTTATCCTTGGCTTTTCTTGTTTGCTGGTTCAATTTTGATTTTCACGGTTTTGGCCGTCAGTTTTATTGGTGACGGACTTCGCGACGCGTTTGACCCAGGTTCGTTGCGTGTAAAGAAGAGTGTCAAATAATGAGCAACTCACTTATTGAGATCCGAAACCTTTCAGTCACATTTCCAAGTGAGGCTGGCACGGTTCAAGCAGTTCGAGATATTTCGCTTGACATTCGAGCAGGCGAAGTGCTGGGCATTGTCGGCGAATCGGGTTCAGGCAAAACGGTAACTTCACTTGCGGCGATCGGGTTGCTCCCTGACAGTGCGACGATTTCTGGCTCAGTGATGTTTAATGGTGTCAACCTGTTGTCGCTTAACGACGAACAGATGTCGAAGCATCGCGGCAACGAAATCGCGATGATCTTTCAAGATCCTCTTTCGGCGTTGAACCCAGTTCATACAATCGGTCGACAAATTGCTGAAGCATTATTGATTCACAAAGATATTTCAACTGAAGCGGCACATAAGCGCGCAATTGAGTTGCTCGAGATTGTCGGTATTCCGCGACCAGCCGAACGTGCGCAGTCGTATCCGCACGAATTTTCTGGTGGTATGCGTCAGCGCGTGATGATTGCTTTAGCAATTGCCAATGAACCAAAAGTTTTGCTTGCCGACGAGCCGACAACGGCGCTTGACGTAACGGTGCAGGCACAAATTTTGGACGTTCTGAAAACTGCTCGCGACATGACAGGCGCCGCAATCGTTTTGGTTACACATGACCTCGGCGTTGTAGCCGGCATTGCTGACCGAGTGGCGATCATGTACGCCGGCAAAGTAGTAGAAGTTGGCCCGGTTGATGAAATCTACGCGCAACCTGCAATGCCTTACACAATTGGTTTGTTGCGTTCAATTCCAAGACTTGACGCTGTCTCTGGTGAGCGACTCACTTCGATCGCCGGCGCGCCAGCCTCGCCAGTTAATTTGCCAAGCGGTTGTGCTTTTGCGCCCCGTTGTCCAGCAGCAAGCAATGTGTGCGGCGAAAAAATTCCTGAGCTAATTAGCCTTTCGCCGACTCGCATGACAGCATGCGTTCGCCAAAGTGAAATTTTCGCATTGCAAGATTCGGGCAAACTGTTTCAACAAGGTCCGGCGCATGTTGTCTCGGCAAACATCAGCGACGCTGTTGCCCTCGAGGTGCGTGGACTCAAGAAAACTTTCCCTTTACTTAAGGGTTCGTTGATGCGTCGTCGCGTCGGCTCTGTTTATGCGGTCGATGGTGTTGATCTTGTTTTGCGCCAAGGTCGCAGTTTGGCACTCGTCGGCGAGTCAGGTTGCGGCAAGACAACGACACTGCTCGAGATTTTGAACATGGTCGCACCAGAGGCCGGCACAATCACGCTCTTGGGTCGCAACGTCGCAGATCTTTCAAAGGCAGATCGTCTAGAAATGCGCAAAGACCTGCAAATTGTTTTCCAAGATCCGTTCGCGTCACTTGACCCAAGATTGCCAATTGGCGATGCAATTGCCGAACCACTAGAAAATTTCGGAATGAAACAAGTCGATCAGAATAAACGTGTCGATGAGTTACTCGAACTTGTGGGGCTCAATCCAAATCAAGCGGCAAAGTATCCGAATGAGTTTTCAGGTGGACAGCGACAAAGAATTGCGATCGCCCGTGCGTTGGCGCTGAACCCCAAAATCATCGCGCTTGACGAGCCAGTTTCGGCACTTGATGTCAGCGTTCGTGCTGGTGTGCTCAATTTGCTTGCCGAGTTGCAAGAAAAACTGAACTTGAGTTACTTGTTCGTCTCGCACGACTTGGCAGTTGTTCAACATGTTGCCGACGATATTGCCGTCATGTATCTCGGCTCAATCGTCGAGTCGGGCCCGGTTCGTGAAGTGTTTGCCAACCCACAACACCCGTATACGCAAGCGTTGCTTTCGGCAGTGCCGATTCCTGATCCGAAAGTCGAGCGTGTACGCAAACGAATTCTGCTGCAAGGTGAACTTCCAAGTCCGGCGAATCCGCCCTCAGGTTGTCGCTTTCACACGCGTTGCCATGTTCGGGCGACTTTGTCACCTGAACTTGCGGCCCGTTGCGCCACTGAACGACCATCGCTTTCGTCGAGCAAGCATGGCGCTGTTGCCTGCCACGCTCCGCTGAACTAACTCAATCGCAACTCGACAATCTAAGGTTGTCGCGTGAACAGCGAATGGCAAGAGGTCGATGGCGCTCTGCATAAAAAGTTTGAGTTTCGCAACTTCGCCGAGGCATTTGCGTTTATGACCAAAGTTGCGGCGGTGGCCGAACTGCAAAATCATCACCCAGATTGGTCAAATAGTTGGAACATCGTCGAAATTTCGCTTTGTTCACACGACAAGGGTGCAATCACTCAGCGTGATCACGATCTTGCTAATGCAATAGACGAACTGCTGGCATAAAAGTTATGCAGAGCGTCTTCAAACAAACAAAAAAGTTTCCCGGGCGGTGGGTGCTTGCCGCATGTTTCACTTTGCTTACGTTTTCTTCTGGCCTCGGTTTCTACGGGTTGGCAGTTTATTTGCAAGCCTTCAGCCGTGAACTGGGTTGGTCAGTTTCGTCAATTTCATTAGCCACAACATTCTTTTTCTTAGTCGGTGGCATCTCGGGTATTCCGATCGCCAAGTTCATCGCCAAACACGACGTGCGAATCATGATCATCGGCGGTGCGACGGTCGCTGCTCTCGCGTTGTTTTCGATGCGCTTTGTCGAACAACGTTGGCAACTCTTTGTTGTTTATTGTTTCTACGCACTCGGCTGGTCGGCATCCGGCATGGGGCCAGTCACGACAGTGGTTACGCGGTGGTTTCAAGTACGCCGAGCAAGCGCACTGGCGATCGCGTCAACAGGTTTATCAATGGGTGGCATCGTCGTCACACCATTTATTAAATGGATTCTCGACACACAAGGCATTCGCAACGGATCACCGTGGCTGGCGTTGATTTGGTTTTGCGGCACCGTACCAGTCACGCTCTTTTTGTTGCGTGCGTTCCCGCAACCTTACGGTTGGATGCCCGACGGCGCGCGCACTGAGCCCGGTCAAGTCGCCGAAATCACAGGCACAACTTTGTCAGACGCGGTGCGAAGCAAGTTCTTCAAAGCAATCACGTTCGGTTATATTTTCGCACTCGGTGCCCAAGTTGGTGGTGCGCTTCAACTCGTAAAACTTGTTGAAGAACGCACCAATCGATCGACTGCAACATTCGCAACAATTGTTCTTTCGTCGATGTCAATTATTTCGCGTTTTGCTGCTGGACGCGTTATTCCCAAACTAAACATGACACGATTTACAGTTGGTCTGGCGGCGATGCAAGGCATTTCGCTTGCGAGCATCGGTCTAATTCACAACCGAGTCGGGTTGTTGATTGCGATTGGTTTGTTCGGCATCACGATCGGCAATATGGTGATGATGCAATCGTTGTTGCTGGCCGAGCGTTTTGGTGTGCGCGATTATCCGCGTATTGCAGCTCGTTCGGGTTTGATTTCTTTTTCGGGCACAGCGTTTGGGCCGTTGCTTCTTGGTTGGCTCTACGACGTTGCTGGTGGTTATCGCTCGTCGTATCTTGCGGCTGGTATTTGTTCGGTTCTTGGCGCGATGCTATTTTCACTCGCTGGGTCGGCGTCAGACAAAGACCTTAAGAGTGACGTTATATCCTCATAAATATGTCTGATTTGCATCCAAATACTTTGCGAGTGATTGAGGCAGCTCGCGAAGCTGGTCTCGAGATTACGACTCGCAGGTTTCCCGAAGGCACCAAAACTGCGGCAGATGCGGCTGCGGCAATCGGCGTTGTAGTTGGTCAAATCGTGAAGAGCTTGGTCTTTGGTGTTGATAACGAAATCGTGATGGCGTTGGTAAGCGGGTCAAATCAATTAGACGAAAAGAAACTTGCCGCAGCCGCAGGTGGTTCGAAGTGTTCACGTGTTGATGCTGATGCTGTGCGCGCTGCAACGGGTTACCCGATTGGTGGCGTGCCTCCCTTTGGTCACAGTACTCAGTTGCGTGTGTTCGTAGACCCCGACTTGTTGCAGTACGACGAGGTGTGGGCTGCTGCGGGAACGTGGAACGACAACTTTGGTGCAGCGCCTGCGGACATCGTGCGTGTTGCCGGTGGCGTGGTCACCGACCTAAAGCGTGGCTAAGTACCTGTGCGTACTAATCGTGTCTTGGGTGTTCGTGTAGTTGGTGTAAGGGATGCTCGATCTGGAACGTCGTATGTGTGATCTGCAGTTCGCTTTCAAATGTCGACTCCAGTGCATCGAGAATCCTTCCAGTTCCACCCGAATCGTGTTCTGATTGCTCAACGACAATGTGGGCTGAGAGAAGCGTCGACTCGGGGGTGGTTGCCCAGACGTGCACGTCATGAAGATCAACAACACCAGGAATATTGAGTGCGATACTTCGGACATCTTCAATAGAAATTCCTGTGGGAACACCTTCCATGAGGATTCGAGTTGCATCAACTACAACTCCCCAGGTTCTTACCAGAATGGTGATGACGACAAAGGAAGTAGCGACAATGTCTAATCGTGTCCAACCTGTAACGGCCATGATCGCGCCAGAAGCAAGGACTACAGCCGAAACGGCAGCATCTGACGCAACATCCAGGAATGCGGTGCGAACATTCAAATTGCTTCGCGAGGATTTCCTCAAGATAAGAACTCCTGCAAAGTTGGCAATCAAACCAAGTAGGGCGAAGCCCATAACACCGGTGCTGGAAACCTTGGTAGCACTGTTCCAGCGATGGATTGCTTCGTATCCGAGAACGACACACATTGCGCAAATGAGTGCAGCATGAACGACGGCTGAGAGTACCTCTGCTCGTACATATCCGAAGGTCCGAGTCGGAGAAGGGGGACGAGAGGCAATTCGAGCTGCAATAAGGGCGATCGTGATGCCAAGCGCGTCGGTTAGCTGATGTCCAGCATCTGCTGCAAGCGCCAATGACCCAGTGATTGCAACTCCAATCCATTGAATGATTACGACACCTATGGTGATTATCAACACCACTGTCATCTGATGTGATGATTCGCTTGTGTTGTGGTGATGGTGGCCCGACATCTAAAAGACCGTACTTGATAAATATGCACTTCTGTGTAAGAACGATTCTCGCCATCGATAGAGAGTTGGTGTGTTGGTAATCGAAGGGTTGCCTAAACCAATAACGGCGTGCCTCCCTTTGGTCATGCAACCCAACTGCGTGTGTTCGTAGATCCGGACTTGTTGCAATACGACGAAGTGTGGGCGGCGGCCGGAACATGGAACGACAACTTCGGTGCTGCACCTGCTGACATCGTGCGCGTTGCCGGCGGTGCAGTGACCGACCTGAAGCGCGCCTGATTACTCCATTCCAAGTATTTGGGTGCCCAGCATTTCGGTGAGAGCCCTGAAGTGTGCTTCGGGATCTGTAAACACTGTGTCAACATGACCAAACAATTCGAAACTGATTGCACCGAATAGTGCGGCCCATGCAGCGAGTCCGGCGAGGATCATTTCATCCATAAGTTTGATCTGGAGGTTTGCTCGAACGCGTTTGTATTCCCGTGACACACCCTTTGTTGTGGGAACGGTGACGAGTGGCTTGCAGCCTGCTGCTTGTGCATCGGCGAGTAGGTGTAACAAAACATTGGTGTATCGCAGTGCAGGAGCGATCGTGTCGGTTGGGGCCTCGTATCCAGGGACTGGTGTTCCGAAGATCAAGCCATAGTCGGATGGATTCTCGATAGCCCAGATGCGAAGTGACTGTGAAACCGCGCGCCATCTACCGGTCAGATCATCGCGTGAGCATTTTGCATCTGCACGTTCGACCATGCCACCAATGTCGTCGTAGCTCTCAATAATCAGAACAGTGAGTAATTGGTCCCGACTAGCGAAGTATCGATACAAAGCCGAGCTTGCCACGCCCATCTCTCGTGCAATCTCTCGAAGGGACAGGTTCGCCGCCCCTTTGCTCGCAATCTGCTCTCGGGCTAGACGCTTAATCTCGGTCGTGGTCTCGAGGCGAGCCTTGGCGCGAATGCCGGTCATATGCAGATTCTACGAGCATTCCGTGGATATGTGAGCACTGCTCTTGCTTTGGGACGGGTGAATCTATAATGTGAGCACTGCTCTCGTAAGTGCAATGTGCTGAGAGCCAAACACAAGGGAGTATTTATGTCGAATCACGTAGTTCTCGGTGCCGGTCCAGTTGGTCGCGCAGTTGTGCAATCGCTCGTTTCACGCCAGATTGACGTCACTGTTGTGAGTAGGTCTGGAACCGAAGTTCCTGGCGCACGTTCTATTGCGGCAAGCGTGCTTGACACGGATCGTCTTAAAGAAATTGTCGCAGGAGCTGATGCTGTTTATCAAGCTTCACAGCCGGAGTATCACCGTTGGCCAGAAGAGTTTCCTGCAATGCAAGACAGCATTGTTCGTGCAGTGCGTGATTCTGGTGCCGTACTTGTTGCAGTAGAAAATCTCTACGGCTACGGGCCGGTCAAGGGTTCAATGTCCGAGTCGCTTCCATTGGTGGCGACAGGTCGAAAAGGCAAAGTGCGTTCCGACATGTGGCGAGCACTGGAAACAGAATCAAAAGCAGGACGATTGAAGGTGACTGCGGGCCGCGCATCAGACTTCTTCGGACCTTTCGCGGAAGGATCTGCAGTGGGCGATCGTTTTTTCCTTCCGCTGATTGCAGGCAAGAAGGCCGAAGTCATGGGAGATCCTGATGCCCTTCACTCCTATACATATGTAAAAGATTTCGGGGAGGCATTGGTTCGTCTTGCACTTGATGAGCGTTCACTCGGACGTGCATGGCACGTGCCAAATGCGCCAGCAGTGAGCAACAGGACGTTTCTTGAAATGGCAGCTGCAATTGCTGGAGTCAAACCGCAATCGAAGAATTTGAGTTTGGCAATGATGAAAATTGGCGGACTGTTCATTCCTGCTGCGCGCGAACTTCCAGAGGTGCTGTATGAATTCAAGGAAGACTTTGTTGTTGATGACTCTGATTACACGTCAACATTTGGCGATCATGCAACTGCATTCAACGAGTCATTGTCGGAAACCATTGACTGGTGGCGGTCGCACGGTCACTAAGAGGGACAGCATGGACCACTTTGCTTGGGTTGTCTAAACCAACGGTGGTGTGGTTACCGACTTGAAGCGCGCGTAAGAACGGAATTCCACGCTCTGTCAGTTATCGTCATCAACCGGCGTTTATCGAAGAATTCATGAACGTTGAGACCCGAATAGGAGCATGAAAATGGCCACAAAGACTTTGACTGACTACATGGGCTGGCGTTACGCCACAAAGAAAATGAATCCCTCAATTCCGGTGCCAGCGGAACGGGTCGAAGCAATTATCGAAGCAGTTCGCATGGCCCCGACGTCAAGTGGTCTACAGCCGTTTGAGCTTTTTGTAATCACGAACAACGATCTCCGCTCAAAGATCACTGAGGCGGCGTATGGTCAGGCTCAAATTACTGACGGATCTCATCTTCTGGTCTTCGCGGCATGGGATAACTACACCGCGGAACGGATTGACGAAGTTCTTCAAATGAACGTGGATGCTCGTGGGGATTCACCCACATTGCGCGGTTATTACGACTTCCTGAAAGGCAACTATCTGCCGCGTGATCCAGAGATCAACTATGCGCACGCTGCTCGCCAGGCCTACATCGCAGTTGGATTTGCATTGATGGCGGCTGCAGAGCAGGAAGTTGATAGCACTCCCATGGAAGGCTTTGACACAGATGCAGTTGACACCATTCTCGGATTGAGAGAGCGTGGACTGCGCTCAGTGGTGTTGTTGCCGTTGGGTTACCGCGATCATGAAGGTGATTGGCTATTGCCGATGGCGAAAGTTCGCAAGTCCCGAGCTGCCATGGTCACAGAGTTGGAGTAGTCACTGATCTGAAACGTGGTTAACTGCTAATTCTGTTTATCTAGCAAGTTGTAGTACGGATTACGATTCGGTGATGTCAAAGACCGTTGTCTATCAGGCCAAGCGTGTCATCACAATGAACGACGATTGCCCGTCGGCGCAGGCAGTAGCTATTCGAGACGGTCGGTTTCTCGCCGTCGGATCACTGGAAGAAGTTCTGACCACAGTTGGCTCCGATCATGAAGTGTCAAATGTGTTCGCTGATCGGGTTCTTGTTCCGGGACTCATTGATCAACACCTGCACCCGATGCTTGGGGCAACCACGTTGACAACCGAAGTCATCGCACCAGAAGATTGGATCTTGTCACGCCGGACGTTTACTGCCGCTGTGAATGAAACCGATTACAGCGATCGTCTACTCGCTGCACATCAATCTTTGCCAGAAGGTGAGTGGCTCTTTTCATGGGGATGGCACGCGTTGTGGCATGGTCCGCTCAGTCGCGAACGCCTTGACATGTTGGTTGGAGATCGCCCGACTGCAATATGGCAAAGATCCTGTCATGAATGGATTCTCAATTCGGCGGCTCTCGACGCAATTGGACTTACCCGCGAGTTGACCCAGGGCTTTGGACTCGCCAGCGAGCAGATCGATTGGGAGCGTGGGCATTTTTATGAAAACGGATTCATGATTGTTCTCGCCAAGTATCTACTGCCACATTTCATGACCCGAGAACGTTTTCATCTCGGTTTAGAACAATTAGTTGAGTATCTGCATATGAACGGCGTAACTGCAATCAACGAACCCGGTATCTGGTGGACAAGTGAGCCCTGGGATCTGTATCAAGAAATTCTCGGTCATGAGGATGTCCCGTTCGAAAGTACTTTCATGGTTGAAGCACGCACCCAACCATTACGGCAATTATCACCTGAGCAGTTTGTGGCTGATGCTCGCAGCCAGGTCGAATTTGGAAAAGGAACCAAGGTCAGAGTGATCGACCGTCATGTCAAACTTTTTGCCGATGGTGCAATCATTTCGCAATTGATGCAGATGAAGGATCCATATCTTGACCACGAGGGCAAGCCAGATGCAGATCATCATGGTCAATGGCTAATGGAGCCCGAACAACTAAAACTTGTTTTCGACACATATTGGGATGCCGAATGGCAGATACATATTCATGTCAATGGAGACCTTGGTCTTGAAGTTCTTCTTGACATCATTGACGAAGCACAACGCCGCAAGCCAAGAAATGATCACCGCACAGTCATCGTGCACTTTGCAAACTCAACAGAGAAGCAAGTGGAGAGAATTGCGAGTCTTGGTGCAATCGTGTCCGCGAATCCGTACTATCCCGTTGGATTTGCCGACAAATATTCTGCATGGGGTCTCGGCCCAGAGCGGGCTGATGCGATGGTGCGCTCTGCATCTGTACTTCGACGAGGTATTCCACTTTCGTTTCATTCTGATCTCCCGATGTGTCCAAGCGACCCAATGTTGATGGCGTCATTTGCCGTGAATCGAACCACGCCAGCTGGACGCATTGCAGGCCCCGACCAAAGAATCGGAGTGCATGACGCACTGCGAGCGGTGACGATTGAGGCCGCTTATTCGTGGCGTCGCGAACATGAACTCGGAAGCATTGAAGTAGGCAAGATTGCAAATTTGACGGCACTCGACTCAGACCCATACGAATGCGACCCGACGTTGATCGGCAAGATTCCCATCAGGACGACCGTGTTTGATGGCAAAGTTTTTGATGTCCCGCCAGAGTTCGTTATGCGGAGAAGTAGTTCTGCCGGTTTTGCATCTCACGATTTGAATGGAACTAGATCTCACGATGCGAACGAGCACGGGTGTGCTTGTGAGGTGGCTGGTTTCATCGCGACGTATGTATCAACGTGTTCTTGGGCTGCCTAACCCAGCAAGTAGTTTCCTGTGGGAGTGGTCTAACCTCTGTTATCTCGAAAGAAGGACATAGGTCATGAGTGCACCAACTGATTACATCGAAGTAGAAATAGCCGTTGCGGCTGATGTGGCAAAGGTGTGGTCGTTGGTCAGCGACATCAATGTTCCTGCGCAGTTCTCCCGAGAATTTCAGGGAGCCGAATGGCTCGACACGCCCGGTCTTGGCGGCACATTTCGTGGTGACAATGCCATTGGGGACTACAAATGGTCAACCACGTCGATCGTTACTGACTTCACCGAAAACAAATCATTTGCATGGACTGTTGGTTCGGTGGAAGAGCCGGTTGCAGTGTGGGGCTTTAGGCTCTCTGGCCGCGACGGCGATGTGCTGTTGAAGATGCATGCAACGATGGGGCCGGCGATGAGCCCTCCACGTGCATCTGCTGCAAAGGACCCGGAAAACGCAGAGACGATTATCTCAAAGCGTCTTCACCAATGGTCGAAGAACATGACAGCCACAGTCGAAGGCATCAAGTCGCTCAGCGAGCAATAGATACCGGCAATTACGTTCAGTGTTTCAGCAGGATGAAACAGAACTCGTTTCCCTCTGGGTCACTCATGACTTGAAAGAAGTTAGCGGGCTCCTCGTGAACGATCCCGAGTCTCGTGGCACCGATTCGGGTGCTCCGTTCGACTGCCTCTTCGATGTCGGGCACGTCTAAATCAAGATGTACTCGATTCTTGACTTGTTTGGATTCCGGAACTTCTTGAAAGCCCATCATTCCAATTGATGGAACGTTTTCGAGAATCAGATAGTCATCTGGCGAATCGGCAACCAGATTTCCGCCAACAAGTTGTTGCCAGAAAGAAAGCAATGAACGAGGATCGCGGCAGTCGATTGTTAGGGCAAGCGGGCGGGCAATCGGTGACATGTAGGTCAGATTACTCACTGTCGACTATTGGAGTTCTGATATTGCAAAAGTTGCAAGCCAC
>OFRA01000241.1_pt1 | contig 14307 bp, 26 predicted proteins | sample 1543001 | NCBI WGS metagenome assembly OFRA01 (sample SAMN07774221, study PRJEB24372) | wastewater metagenome | isolation source: Lake Maggiore Verbania | place: Italy: Verbania | collected 2015-12 | reverse complement strand
ATAGTGCATTTTCCCACGCCCTAAAATCCACCCTGAAAAGAAACTGCGGCAGGAGGGGTGGGTTCTCTTTTCAATGGGGTAGCTACTCCCCATTTAGCCGTGTTTCAAACAATCATACATTAAAAATTACTTTTTTTCATCTTGTCGATTCTCGATTAAATTCTTGAGGTAATTTCGTAACCATACAGAACCGCCTAACCTACGAAACTCTGACCATTGGTCAAAAGTAACTCTGGTGGCAATTTTGAGTGGGCTTCCTGTGATTTCTGATTTGTTTCTAGCCATGCCTACAAAGTACCCGTTGCTTTAATGTTTGACAATAAGGGTATATCCTAGTGTACAACAGAATAGATAGTGTCGTACATTATCAATTCAACAACAGAGAGGCGTATATGAAATTTGATATTTTTCCTGATGAACTGCAAGATATTGACTATCGAGATGAAGACTATGAACTCAGGGTTAAATGGTCGTATGACCCTGACTACAGTCCCAAAGAGGGACTCTACAGCAAATACTGTTTTGAGTTACAGAAAAGAACTAATGGCGGTTGGGTAGACATCACTGATGACCTGACTGACAGAGACTTTGCCAAAATACTTAAATTCATTAAGGAGAACGACCACGATGACATTCTCTGAATTGTTTGGGCGTGTGGCACTCATTGTTGCCCTACTGGTTGGTGTAAACCATGTCTTGACACGGCCTGTCACGCCACAGAGCATCCAAATAGCCAGCAAGAAGAAAAGTCTTCTAAAGGCTTGTATCAGGCTTCACAAAAAGAAAGCAAAAAACTATGCCACCGTTTGCGAAAAGCGAGGAATCTATGTCTGAATGGAAGACACAACAACAAGTTTATGACGAACTCAGGAATGACATTCTTGAACAAGTAGCACTTGATATTGAGAAGATGACAGGCTTTGGTAAAGATACCATCAGCAGTTTTGCAATTTACATCAGGAACATGAAATGCCTAGACCAAAATCAGAGTTAACCACATCACAAAAGCGTATTGGCGCAAAACTTACGACATGGCAGTATGAGGAATGGAAACGAATTGGCGCATCAAAGTGGCTCAAGCAATTGCTGACAGAGAGCTATAAAAAGAGGGTACAGGAATGACACAAGATGAAATCAAGTTTTATACCTATGCTCATTTTAAAAAAGACGATTCAACAATTTTTTACATTGGAAAGGGTAAAAAAGGTAGGGAAACCGTCCATCAAGGAAGAAACAAACATTGGGTCAATACCGTAAGTAAACATGGCTTAAATGTTGAAATGCTTGCTGGATGGAAGACTGAGCAAGAAGCCTTTGACCACGAAAAATTTTTGATTTGGTGTTTTAAAGACATGGGTTACAAACTTGTAAACATGACAGATGGCGGAGAAGGTATATCCAATCCGTCAGATGAAACACGACAAAAAATGTCGGCTTCACAGCTTGGGCGTAATAGAAAACTAACGGAAAAACATAAAACAGCACTATCACTTGCTCACAAAGGTAAACCACTATCTTCTGAACATCGCAAAAAAATAGCATTAGCAAATTCTGGCAAGAAAAAATCTTCTGAATCGATAGCAAAAATGTCAGCTAATGCTTGGGCAAAAACAGAAGAAGGACGCAAAAAATTGTCATTGTCAACGGCAAATTATTGGAAAAGAAAGAAAGGTTTGCTATGAACAGCGAAGAAATCATTGAGATGGCAATAGAAGCTGAATTTGTTTCACATGGAAAGCCAAGTGATGAAGAAAGTGAGTTGTTTGTTTGTGTTGATAAAGACATCTATAAATTTGCCAAACTGGTAGCCGCCAAAGCGTTTCAGAGTGGCTATGAAAAAGGCGTAGCCGCCTTTAATGAAGCGGTTTTGATTGAGCGTGAAGCCTGTGCAAAGGCGTGTGAGGAACACTTAGACGGCCTGAGCATGATAGGCGGCGCATTCGTGACTTGCGCCTCCGCCATCAGAGCCAGAGGTGAAGCAACCCACCCACCACAGCGCACATGGGTAGGGCTGACGGTTGAAGAAATAGCGGCTTGTTGCATGGAGTCCACAACAACACAGCTTAGTTTTTACAACGCTATTGAAGCCAAACTCAAGCAAAAGAACGGCTTTGCCGAGAAGAACACATGACTACAGCATTTGATTACAAAGGACAGCCATCAGTCTGGTTGCGTGATAAACAACTCAAACGCTATATACAGGGCGATAATTCTGCAAAGAAACGACAGGAAAAGGGTGAAATCAACGACAAGAATCAAGTGTTGATTTACTCAAAATCCTCATCTGACAAAAAATGATTCAGCAAATAAGAACATTCTTTGGCAAACAAAGAGGCGAGAGTGGCAAGCGTAGAACTGAAGTAAAGATGGGAATTGCTTGGATTTGCTTGGGTTGCGGCAAAGTGTTCACTAACAAGTCTCTTGCAGACCTTCATAAGTGTATTAGGGAAACTCCCTATAGTAATTATGATAGTGTCTGACAGAATACACACATTGATAGGTTTTTAACAGGAGTGAATGATGATTGATTTAGAGAGAGAAAAGTGGATGGCACTGCAAGACATCAACTCAGAAGATGTTGCAGATGCGATATGTGATAGCCAAGCTATTGTAGAAGCAATACAGTCAAACGCATGGGCTGATGTTGCAGACATGGTTCGATCAAGAGTCGAACTCAAAGCAGAACGACTTGCACAAACAGCATTAGAAATACCGCTGACCCCTTGGGTTGACAGCGATGAAGAACTCCAGTTGTGGCGTTTTTACCGCATGGAATTACAGCGTGAGGCTATTGAACAGAACAAGCCTAAGTTGCCTAAAATCAACCCTTACCACAGCGAGGCCAGCAATGAAAACTAAGCTGAATCTTGAAAGAATCATTGAGGAGCATTCCAATGAGTATTACTGTTCGTTCTGCATTAAACCTCGTAACCCAACAGATAAATGTTGCGATGACTCGTTTTTTATCTTATTTTCAGATTTGGACTCCCACACTCAGTTTGAGCGAGCGCACGAAATTGCGACAAAAGGCGGCTAAACGATTGAAAGAGAAGCCTAAGACGCAAAGGGTGGTTATGCCATCCAAACTAATCACCGACCCATCATTTGGGTATGTGAACTCAGCCCTGACAAATGTTCAGGATACATGGAAGAAGCATTCAACAGGAGTGAAAAATGCTGGATTATTCAACAATCCTAATGCGGATAGAAAGAACGACAAAGAGTCTGGAGGAGAAGTGCCTACACAAAAGATTCGTAGGGTTCAATAACGATATTGCTCAGATGCACAGTGATCTAACACTGTTGGCAATGTGGGCAGTTAACAAAGAAGCAATAGATATTTTTAACGATGTGATGGGAGTCAAGGAATGAATGAAGCAAGCAAAGCCAATATGGGCGTTTATAAAAAACTGGCTGAAGCCCGAAAAATGATGCGGTCACGCACATTAAAAAAATCAGGACACAATAAATTTGCAGGGTATAACTACTTTGAACTTGGTGACTTCCTGCATCCAGCACTAGAAATCTTTGACCAACTTGGTCTGATTAGCATTGTGTCGTTTACCAAAGAACAAGCAGAACTTTGCGTAGTCGATACAGAGGGTGGTGGTGAAATTATCTTTACTTGCCCATTTGGTTCTGCGGCTCTTAAAGGTTGCCATGAAGTGCAAAACATGGGTGCTTGTCAGACTTACAACCGCAGATACTTGTATACCCTTGCGCTTGAGCTTTTAGAGCATGATGCGCTTGATTCAACAACAGGGTCAGGCAACATTGAAACAATTGATGTAAGCATGATGATTGACCATTTAGCGGCTATTGAAGCGGCATCCACCATTGAGGAGTTGAAAGATGTTTACACCACTGCTTACAGTGCTTGCGGTTCTGATAAGAATTGGCAGAAAAAAGTGATTGATGCAAAAGAAAAGCGTAAAGGAGCATTGAAATGAACAACACACTAGCATTTCCAATCGTTATTGATTTGGGCGATGGTATGCAATATCAAAAAGGCATGACATTGCGTGACTACTTTGCGGCAAAGGCTATGCAAGCGTTGTTATCAGACCCTAATTGGCGGGAAGACATGGACTTTGATGAGACGGCATCTGCGGGATACACGATGGCAGACGCAATGTTGAAAGCGAGGGAAGCATGAGCGATATTGAACAAGGCACACCAGAATGGTTTGCACAGCGTTGTGGTAAAGCCACTGCTTCTCGTATCTCTGACATTGTTGCTAAGACAAAGACAGGTTACAGCACCAGTAGAGTTAACTACATGGCACAGTTGGTAGTCGAACGCATGACTAACCAAGTCGGAGAGTCTTACTCAAATGCCGCTATGGAGTGGGGCGTGGAGAACGAACCCTTTGCCAGAGCCGCATACGAGGTTAAAACAGGCAATACAGTCGATCAGGTAGGTGCTATTGACCATCCAAGGATTGCTATGTCTGCCGCCTCTCCTGATGGCTTGATTGGTGACGATGGATGCTTAGAGATCAAGTGTCCAAACACTTCAACCCATATCGACACTATTCTTGGTGGCGAGCCAGCAAAGAAGTATTACGACCAAATGCAGTGGCAAATGGCGTGTGCAAACAGAAGTTGGTGTGACTTTGTGAGTTTCGACCCACGAATGCCAGCACACTTACAACTGTTTGTTCAAAGAATCGAGCGCAATGACTTATACATTGCAGAACTCGAAAAAGAGGTTGTCCAGTTTCTTGTGGAAGTGGATGACAAAGTTAAAAAACTCAATGAAATTAAGGTGTAAATATGGAACAGCGTGATAACTCAGGTGTATTGTTTAAGAACGACAAGAAAGAAAAAGACAATCATCCTGACTATAAAGGCAACATTCGTGTTGATGGACAAGACTTCTGGCTATCAGCATGGATTAAAGAGGGTAAGAGCGGCAAGTTCATGGGACTAGCAGTCAGCCCTAAAGAAGACCAACCACAACCTCAAGGCAAGCCTAAAGCTAAGATTGAGGACATGGATTCGGATATACCTTTTTGATGTAATGCAATGGGGAAAGCGTAAGTGAGTACCCACTAACTTAACAGGAGTGAATGATGACAAAACTAGACGATATACATTTTGGTGGTGGCGTAAAGAAGTTCTTTGACTTGCCTATATTTAATCGGGTGAGAACATCTGACCCAATAACCAGTTATGAAGCCGCTGATTCTGCAAAGGAATTGGCTTCTAAACATTTTTGCATGATTGTGGACGCTTTAAAGGCTCATGGCTCGCTTGGTAAAGATGGAATAGCCCAACATAGTGGGTTAGAGTCTAATCAGGTTGCAAGGCGTTTAAACGAGTTGTCTAACATGAACTTGATTGAGTTGACAGGACGCACAGTCAAGTCTAAATCAGGACGCAACGAGCGTGAATGGAGAGTTACACATGATTGAAAATGTACTTGGCCTAATCACAGTTTTGGCAATTGGTGGAGGAGTACTCATACTTGGCATATGGGTCTTCCTCCACTTCTTTGACGATTAAGCAACTAAGCCATTGAGGTAGGTGGTCTTACCAGCTATCTTGGTGGCAGTCAGTTCTTGTTTCTTGAGATTGTTTGGGTCATAAGACACATGAACCCAACCAGAATCAGGAACTCCTTGAGTGTAGAACTCTAAGATCAATTGTGTGTAGTCCAAGTTGTCCATAATCCACTGAGCCAGATCAGCATTGGCAACACCAACTATCTCAATATCTGCCGCCATGCCCTTGCAATGGTCTGAGGACTTCGAGCCATTCACAGCCGCATTTGACTCAGGACTACGATAGGCAGAGTTCACGGTGACAGACTTGCCAAAGTGTTCACGAACTGGTTGCAATACCTTTTCGCAAAGAGTCTTCAAGTTCTCAAGTGCCTGTTCATCAGGTGTATTGTCTAGACCCAAACGAGTGGCAGTGTCTGACTTGGTGAGTTCTTTTAGGGTGAAGTTGGCTGATAAGTTCATTTGGTTTCCTTCTGGTTAATCATTTCTCTGACTTGGTTATAGGTTGCGATACAGGCGTTGAGCTTTCTGGCTGTGAGGTCGGCTTCGTCTGCGATGGCGAGAATATCTCTAGCAGTCTCTGGCTGAAGTTCGGCTGTTGGGGGGTCAGGTCGCTCGGCAACGGGGGCATCTGAGGTGGTTGATAAGGTTGGGCAGGAGGGCGTTTTGACAGGAATCCGCAACCTGAGAGCACCAGAATCAATGTCAGAATTACGCTTTTGAATAACAAGTTTTGCATTGTTGTTTGCCTTTACCAGTTCAGTTGCTTGTTTCTGCACCGTTGTTACCAGTGCCTGTTCAGTCTGCCTAGCTTCATTGTTTAAACGAGCTATCTCCATCTGTTGTTTGGCAAACTCATCTTGCCCACCCTTTAAGTAGCCACCACTAAATGATGTAATCATTGCCAAAATGAAGGCAAGAATCACCCAAGGGTTAAAGATACTCATTCGCTTGTCTTTCCACGAACATAGGCTTGTGCCGCCATAAACGCAACCACAATTGTTCCCATTGCCGCACAATAAGTTGTAGTCAACCCTGCCAAAGCATTGACTTTCTCAAGCGTCACCCAAGCAGAAGCAAGGAATGCAATCAAAACAGGAGGTGCGCCAAGTGCCGCCCATGCCATGACCCTTTGTTGGTCAGCCATCTTGTCAAGATTTTCAATCTGAATCATTCGTTCAGACCTTGCTAACTCAGCGTCTGTTACTACACCATCATGGTCAGTATCAAATTTGTTAAATTCTGAATTACTTTCTAATTGCTTATTCATCTTTCTTCCTTTCCTTTTGTTCAACCTGTCTTCTCAATTTCTCAACTTTTTCGATCTGAGACTTTGCCTCATTTTTAACTTCAAGTATGTCAAGATAAAGAAATGCCATTAAAGGCAAAAGCAAGGCTATCAGTACGCAAGCGGCAATCCATCCAATCATTTCTTCCCCCAATGACTTACGAACCACAGCCACAGCCACAGGTAGAGGAGGAAGATAGAAGTCGCTATTACTGCTCCTAGCTTTGCTTGTAGGTTTCTTTCCTCCTCTTTGCGTAGCCATACCTCTTGCCTCTTAATTGCTTCTTGCCTCAACCTTGCCTGAGTCTGCTCCTCCTCAATCTTGTCCTTCATGCTGAAAACCTCTGAGTACAGTGCGCCCATCTCAGGAGGGCTTTGATACACCATGCACTCACGAATCTGCACCACCAACGCATCCATCTCTTGCTGTGCCATCACCCTCTTTAAAGCCGCTTCCATGTGATTTTGTTCAGGGTCATAGACTGTCAGACTCTTTTCTTCTTCTTCCCTTATGTGTGCCGCTAACTGTTCTTGAAGTCTGAAAAACTCTGTCAGATTCTTAACAATATCAACTTTTACTTGAGTTTCATCAACAGCGACATAATTCGATTTCTTAGACTTAGCCACAGGCTTTGCAACTTGAGGCTTTGGGCTACCAACAAAGAACTTGCGTAGCTTGCTCCAGAAGCCACCAAGTTCCTTGCCGATAGCCACAACTTCATCAGCAGTGGCTTTAATCTCAACAAAGGATTCTTTAGCTTGCTTATATAGCTCACAGCCAGCTTGAATCTGTTTGACAAGTCCTGCCGCAAGGAGGCAAATGCTAATCGGGTCAATTTTGTATCCTTATTCTTCTTCAACAACAGCTTCTTGCGGTCTAACCACTTCACTTGGGCTTGCAGTCGCTGAAACACCAAAATAGTTCTGTCTCAATGCTCCCATGCCAACAGCAGTAGCCATTTTTTTCACATCATCTGGACTGATTAACTGATTTAATTGAATCTCCTCACCTTTTTTGGTAAAGAATTTGGTAGATGCGTTAACAATTGCATCCACTCCATTGTCATCCAAAAATAATTTGCGCTGTGCTTCTTTCGTAGCGTTATCTATGTTGGTTTGACCAATCAATGAAAGAATGCGAAAACCTTTATTGAAGACGCTTGCAATTTGATTTACCACAATTCCAGAAATTCTCTGAGGGGCTATGCCACCCATTGCTCTTTGCAATGCAGACTCTTGTTCTGTTGCAACTTTGCTGAAATTCAATTTACTAATGTCAAGAGTTTTAGACAGCCTTGAAACATCAGCAAGTGCATTCAAGTTTTTGTACTCATTTACTCCAAATACTCTAATAAAAGCATCAGAGTTTTTAGATAAATAATCAAAAGGATTTGGACTATCTAACATATTACCAACCAAACCATTTTTTACAGCAAGCAAGCTATTTTTTTGTTCATTAGGAGGTAACTTTTTTAGATCAGTAAAAAATTTGTTAAGGTATCCTTTTCTAGTTTCACCCGTCATCTTGGATACTATGCCATTTACTCCACTAGCGTCATAGTCCTTCAAGAAACTTTGCCCTGCTTTGCTCATGGAATCTCTTGCGGCATCATCAATCGCAATTTTTTCAGAAGACAAATATTGTGCCTTGAGTCCAGTTTCAGACAATTTTTGTTTCAATGCAGGAAGTTGGTCAACAATGTCGCTATAACCACCATTTATACTGGTTTTAGATAACAAATTATCCAGTTTCAATGGGTCAATAACACCATTTTTGTCAAGTGCTTTGTTGTATAGCTTTGACATGACAGATTTTTCTGCCAATGAAACACCTTCATCTCCTGCAACACGCAAAAACTGATTTAATGCAGTTGGACTAGAAGCAATCAATGGAGAAATTTTTTCAGCATAGTCAGAAGAACTGATTTTCTCAATAGCGGCGGCATCTTTAAATGGAATACCCACTTTATTGTAGTAATCATTATCAAGTGCTGACATGGCTTGACCAAAAGGCAACTTTTCACCTCTGAAGTCAATCACGATGTTGCCACTAGAATTTTGCACATTGTCTAATGCTTCATCGACTCTTGTTTGCAATAGGCGTAATTTGTCTTGTCTGTTGGGGTCACGAGTTTCTCTAATGTCTTGAGCAACACGCCTTTTCAATGAATCAAGGCTTGTTATATCCATGCCCATTGTTAGGTCTGGTGCAATGGTAGCTGGCAAAGTAGTTCCTTCAGCAGTTGGCACTGCTTGTCTACGCATTGCTTTGAACTTTGAAGATTGTTCCCGCACCAATTTAAGCAAAGGGGCTTGTTTCGCCCAAGGGTCGCCTTGAAATAATTGTTCTGCTGTGTTGAGTAAATCTTGAGTATCTTGTGCTGGCAACAATGCGCCTTGCTTGGATGCTTGACCTAACACCGATTCATATTCAGGTTTGAGTGCGGCTTTAGCGGCCTTCTCTTTAGCCACAACAAGATTTTGTATTGCAGTGCCAATCTCTACTGGTTTTGTGCCACCAGCAATGTCAAGTTGACCTGTTAGTTTGTTTAATTGATTATCAATAAATGTGATTCGTTGGTTGTAGTCAGTTTCTGTTTGAGAAATTTTTGCCTGTCCTGATGGAATTTCACCACTAGGTCTTGGATACAACTCTTGTGATTTTTTACGAACAGCCGCTCTAAGCTCAGAATAAATATTATTTAATTCTGTTGCAAATTCCACATCATCAGTGGCTAATTTTTTCAAGGTACTGCTTAACACAAGATTATCTAACCCTGCAACTCCCGCACCACCTTTTTTACCAGTAACAAACTCAATTTTGCTTTGTATGTTTTCTAATTTTTGTTGAAGCAATGGGTCTGTCTTAATGGCTTTTTCAATAACATCTTTTGCTCTTGATATGCCCTCGACATTGGCTAAATCTTCTATATCAATATCTTTTATCGAAAGACGGTCACTCAACATTTGACCAGCTTTGATAGTTCCTCCACCAGACAAAAGAGAACCAACAACTGAGCCTATTACCTGACCCGGAACTCCAAAATATTGTCCTCCTGCCTCTCCTCCATACTCACCACCCAAAGAACTAACTCCAGCAATAGCAGTTTGTGCGCCTACGCCTTTTTCAAACAATCCTAAACCACGAGCCACATTGCTCAATCCTTGTCTGGCAATACCAGCACCACCAAAAAGATTTAATGGGTCTGTTACTGCACCAGCAACTGTACCAACGGCTCTTTGCATTTGTGTTGCAGGACGCATCTCAGGCTTTAAACCTAAATTTCTTTGGAATTCAGTATAGGCTTTTCCTGCTGTGCCTTGAGGAGGTAATTGAGATGGAAATTCTCCTTCACTCAAGCCATAAAGAGCACTGCTTTCAGCCATGAGTGCAGGAATAGAAGACAAACTTCTGCCAATGCTTTCTGTTACATACTCACCCATTGTTGGAGGTGGTGGCTGATCACCAATCAATGTAAATGGCGACTGTTCAACACCTTCAGAATCAACAGAAACTAATTTTTCTCTCATAGAATTAGCAATTTCTGCCAACTTACGAGCATCATCTACATTTCCTGCGGCATCAGCATTACGCAATGCTTCAATTACTTCATCATAAGTTGCCATAATTACCTCAAGGTTTTTTTGGTAGATATTTGTTTATTAACGCATCATCAGATTCTGTAATTTTTGAAGAAGGTTTTTTTCTAAACTCAGGAATATCTGATGCTAAATCAAAATCTTCATCTGTAAAATTAGACCGTTTGGCAAGAGTTCTTTGGGCTTCTATTTCTGCTCGACCTTTTTGTAAAGCCACCTTGCGGATAGCTTTAACAGTGGCTTCTATTTTTTTCTGGGTATCTATTGTTGGTGTGCTTGTAAAAGCCGTTGATGTCACATCAGCTAATTGACCAAGAATAGATGGGTCGCCACCAGCCGCTTGAATTTCTTTTTGACTCAAGTCTCCACCAGCTAATGCTTTTGCCAATTGCACACGAGCCGCATTAAACGCAATAAAATTATTCTCATTCATCGACAACCCAATATTTGTTAATGCGTTGTCTGCCGCATTTACTGTATCTCTAAATGGTTTAACTGTAGAAATTATGTCTGATCGTAGTTTAGGAATGTCTTTAAATTCTTTAACTCCGGGAACAACAGTTGCACTCTCTCTTGCTTTTGCCCGTCCTTCTTCTTCAATTCGTTTATTAACAACAGCTTTTTGTGCTGGTGTTATTTGTGCAAAAGGTTTGTTGTCAAACAGTTCAGCAGAAATGGCATCTCTATCATTAGTCAAAGATAGTTGCTTATCAGGTCTTTCGTAAGTTGCAAGTTCTGCCTCAAGTGCGGCTCTTTCTGTTGGGCGCAACAATAACCCACCTGATTCTGGTCTTAACATTCGAGTAATTTCAGCAACTCTTAAGCCTTTTCTTTCGGCTTCTGATAAATTATCAGGACTTTGAAGAAGTTGAGCAACTCTCTGTTTATATTCTTGTGTTCCTACTTTAAGACCTTCATCGGTGGCAATTCTTTCAGCCACCTGAATCTTAGGAGTTACACCTTGTCTACTGACACTTTGTGCTTGTTTAATTCTTACCAATGCAGTTCTTGCATTGTCAGCAATCTTCATCGCTAAATCAGGCGCAGTTCTGGCGTATTTCTGAGCAACTCTCAATTGTTGTTCAGGGTCACTTGGGTCAAGTTCACTCAAGATTTGCTGTTGCAAACCAATCATCTGCAACTGAGGGTCTTTGCCACCCAAAGCACCACCAAGAACATCACCCAATTGTTGACCACCACGATAGAAGCCAAACTGTGCTTGTTGCATCGGTGTTAACTGTGCAAAAGCCATTGCTTCATTTTGCATAGCCGCTTGACGCTTTAGCATATATTCCATCTCTTGAGCACGAGAGATTTCAGGGCTAAACATACCACCCACAATAGAAGGTGATTGTCTTGCCGTTAGTTGTGAATATGGTTCAGCATTTGGTATTGGAAACTCACTTTGCACCATCTCTGCTGGCGTAAATGTATCAATATTAGATAGACTCATAGGAGTATTTGCAATACCTAACAAATTTTCTCGTGCCATGTCAGCCCTGCGTTGTTCTTCTTCTTTAATTCTTTGAGATTCCAAATCCATATTGCCATAATTTGTTTGGCTTGAAAAAAGTCTATCCATTGGAATTTGGTAGGTGGGAGTTGCCATGATTTATTCCTTAATTTTCAAAAGCTCTTGCACCAACAGACATTTGTGGATTGAAATATCCAGAGGAAAAATTGTTTGGTTGTATTGATGCTTGGTAGGCATCAGAAAAAACAGGTGTTTGCGGAGGATTAAAGTATTTATTTAAGCCATAGCCAACATAAGGATTGTTTCCTAATCCTATCAACGCAGAGCCTAATCCACTACCAGCACCACTTTGAATAGCTTTAGCCGCACCTTGACCACCCGCCAACAAGAATTGACCAACATTACCACCAGCACTAGCGGAACGACCACCTAAAGCAGAACCCATCTCTAAAGACTGTTGACCAAGAGACTCAAGCGTAGAACCAGCACCTAAATAAGCACTGAATGGGCTTAAAGCACCGACTTGACCAGCTTGATACTGACCAAGCAATCCTGCGCCAGAACCAAGCAAACCTGTGCCAAAAGCCACATTTTGCTGACCAGCTTGTTGAGCCTGTGCCGCCAATGCCGCATCTTGTTGCGCTATAGCGTTGTAATAGGCTTCCATTTCAGGAGTAGTAGCACCCAAACCACCAGCACCACTTGGACGCAATCCTGTAGCACCTACAGACAATCCACCACGACCTGTTTGGAACAACTGGTTTTGCAACTGAGCCATCTGACGCTCACGACTTGGCGCAAGCAAATCCTGTTGCCTACTCATGTATTGAGCCGCTACCTCTTCAGGGCTTTGGGCAAGGTACTGCTGACCCAACCCAAACAGTCCTTGAGCACCTTGTTGAAGTGGTGCGTACTGTTGACCAGCCATCTCAGCCTGAGATAAAGCACCGCCTGTAAGAGCCTGTAATCGGTCTTGGTAGGCTTGTAATTCAGGAGAAACTGTGTAACCAGCACCAGATAGATAACCACTAGGGTCAAACTGGAAGTTTGAAGTGCCGTAGCGAGTAGTTACACCAACAGGGCGAAACTTAGCCGCTTCAGCCGCAATTCGTGCCGCCTCAAGTTGTGCTTTTGCAGATTCTCGTGCCGCATTTCCAGCGGCTCTACTTTGCATCGAACCGCCAAGCAGTGATGCACCCCCCATAATTGCGGCGGCGGCTATAGGCATATCAATCTCCCTTAATCAAAATTTCATCCACTTTAGACGGGTCTTTCTCGTCAGTGGCATGGATACAAAACCAAACACAATCTGTTATCGCTTTGACTCCATGAGTCAACCCTGCTTTAATCTCAATACACGCTGGTGCAGAAACAATGTCAATCTCAGTACCACGCAAAACAGCAACCTTGCCCTGTGCCAATATCGACAAATGACTAAAGTTGTGCGTATGTTTCAAGATAGCCATGCCAGCAGGAAAACATGACTGCTTGGCATACAGCCCATCAGAGAAGTGATGCAATATCTCAGGGTTTTTCATGCCGTTCTTTTCCATGCGTAAACAGTAATATACGGTTGATAGTTAGCATTTGTGCCGCTTGTACCAGCAGAAGCATTGGTTACGCTGATGCCAGTTGTGGCAGTTACAATGTTGTTGCCAAATTGATAGTTTGGTGAGCCACCACCTTCTTCTAAACCACCACCACCACTGAGAGCACCAATAACATTACCAGTATGTGTATGTCCAGAATCAGTAACTGTTGCTGTGTGTGTGTGGCTTGGTAAAGTAGCATCAGCACTACCACCAGTTTCTTCAGCAGTGTCAAACAGTGCATTACCCGCATCAAAACCCACCATGACACGACCAGCACCGAATGCAGTCCATGTACCAAAACCAAGCAATGTTGCAGGGTTAGTGCTGACAGAAGCATTTGTGTAAATTGAACCTACTGGATACAACAAAGCAATTGCCGCTTGAACAAAAGCAGTTGTGGCTATAGTGGTTGTATTACTGCCATTAGACTGAGTAACAGCAATAGTTCCTGTTGGCAATGTAGGCGTACCAGTAAAGGTAGGACTTGCTAAATCTGCTTTAGTTGCAATGGCAGTAGCAATGTTGTTGAACTCAGTATCGATCTCAGTACCTTTAACAATCTTCAAAGGGTTGCCAGAAGATAAAGCATCTTTAGTGGCAAAATTGGTTGCTTTTGTGTAATTTGTCATAGCTGTCCTTAACTTAATCTACCTTGTTTGGATTGAATCTCAATCTTCTGAAACGACAATGGTGTACCATCAATGTTTGACTCATAACCCGATTGAACAACTTTGCCAGAACCTGATGCTGAAACTGTCAATGTTTGCAACGCAATACCATCAACATACTCAGCAATGACAGTAGCGTTTGCACCATACTCTGCAACACCATACAGACTTTCGCCTTG
>OFRA01000240.1_pt1 | contig 14328 bp, 29 predicted proteins | sample 1543001 | NCBI WGS metagenome assembly OFRA01 (sample SAMN07774221, study PRJEB24372) | wastewater metagenome | isolation source: Lake Maggiore Verbania | place: Italy: Verbania | collected 2015-12 | reverse complement strand
GTGAATCTACAAGACCTGGAGCGGAATTTGTAACCGAGGAAGAAGAGATTGCTCGTATAGTGCCAATTATACAAGCTATTAAGGAAAAATATGATGTTCTTATCAGTATTGATACTTACAAGACAGCCACTGCCAGAGCTGCTCTTGAAGCAGGTGCAGATATTCTTAATGATGTGTATTTACCGACCGGAAAGATTGGTAAGTTTGGTACTCCTACCGAAGAAGTACACGGTGTGTTGCAAGGTTTGACGAATTGGATTGAAGATAGACGTATTGACCATTACATATATACATCAGCGCCTGGTTATCGTGATTACTATGTGAGTATGTATGACCATTATTTCAATGATAAGGTTGTAACAAAGGGTGTAAAGAGTGATGAATTTACGGAAGAAACAATTGAAAGTTATATGTTCCGTATCATTAACCTACTTAACGAAAATACGGACTTAAGTAAGTTGAAAGGACTTCGTTCTATTTATCGTAAGTTGGATTTGAAAAACATACAACGATTGAAAACATCAGCAGATTCTGCTAGAGTTGCAGTTGATATTGTATCGGAAATTCTAACCCATGTAAATACCAATCAGCAACAACAAAAAGGACCAGGTAAAGGTGATGGTAATAATCCATATGGCCAGCCAGGTAATGATGATACCGCTGATATAAATGAAGTTGGTGATGGTACGAATGATGATATGGGTGGTATGAATGGTAATGCCGATGTGCAAGGACAGAATAGTTCGGAAAATACATCAACGCCTGACAGTGATGGTGAAGGTAAAGATATGTTATCCAAATCCGCTTTACAATCTCTATTAAAGAAATTCCAAAAACAAAAGGACTTTCTAAATGGTAAGCTTAAAAAGAAGCAAATCACAAAGCAAGAGAATGATAAGTTGGATGATATTCAGGAATCAGGTACAGAGTTGGTACGTGTAGGTAGTGATTATGTAAACGATAGAGGTGAACAAATCGGTAAAGGTGTTGATTGTATCGTAGTGAAGAAACTAACCGATAAGTTAGTTGAGAGTGATGATTTTCCTTTTACATCTCGTAGTTGGAAAACGGATGGACTTGCTGAACGATATGTAGATGAAGTAAAGCGTGGTGTGATGTTGGGTACTTTGCTCGGTAAAAAACTACAAGTTCGTAGTGAAAGTAGAGAAACTATTTTCAGCCGATTGAAGAAAGGTAAAATTGATGGACGTATGGTTGCATCGCTTGGTTTTGATAACGATAACGTATTCTATCAACGTGATGTTGACCAATTCAAAAAAGCAAACCTACATATCTCAATTGATTATTCCGGCTCAATGAGTGGTGATAAATTGAGAAAAGCAATAACGGCAACTGTCGCTATTGTTAAGGCTTGTGAAATGGCTCGTAACATCAATACACAAGTATCTATTCGTTCAACCGATAGTGGTGGTAAATGTTTACCTTATATTGCTATGGTGCATGATAGTAGACACAATACATTCCGACAGTTTTGTAGGTATATGGGTGTAATGGATTGTACGAATACAACGCCCGAAGGTTTGTGTTTTGAAGCAATTATGAAACAACTTATTCCGAACTCAAATGACTCGGATAGTTATTTCCTAAACTTTTCTGATGGACAACCCACATATAGTATTAATACAGGTACTGATTCTATCAGTTATGGTGGACGTTCAGCTGCAAAACACACACGTAAGCAAGTGAAGAAAATGCAACAAAATGGTATGCATATTCTATCATACTTTATTACGGAAATGCGAAGTGACAGATTTGAACATTCATCCGATTGGGAGATATTCAAAGAGAGTTACGGACCAGATGCGAAGTATATTAACGTAGAAAATATGTTTGAGGTCGCCAAAACAATGAACGAATTGTTCTTGAAGAAAGAGAAATAAGAAAGGGGTTTAACCCCTTTTTTTTATATATTTAATCACTATTTTTAAAATTTGAACTATGGCTCGTAAAACAGCAAAGCGTTTGAGTACACGCAAAGCTACTCAAAAGACAGTGGATACCACGGTAGGTTTCACAAATGAGTGTTACAAAGTAATTCAAGTCGGACGTACATTCGCATTAATGACTACAGCAGGTGATGTTACCCAAAAGGTAGCAGGTATCAGTAAGGCTAAAATGAAAGAAGTACATACTGACGAGAAAGCATTACGTGCGTATGTAGGTAAGACGGGTAAGGTTTCTTACAAAATGGTAGAGATGGACGAGTTCAAAAAACTTGCTAATGTAATCACCGATAATGCGTGTGATAGTGTAAGTGAATCGTTTGAAACACACGATGCATTGAAACAATTTATCCACGAGAAGGGACAGGAATTGAAACCTGAAGGATTATTTATCGAAGCATTGAAGTGGAAGTATTTGTTACGTTCAGCAGTGCGTGGTAAGAACATTATGATGCTCGGACCTACAGGTTGTGGTAAGACACTTGCCGCTCAATCGTTGGTTAAATCGTTAAAGCGTCCTGATTTCTATTTCAACTTGGGTGCTACGCAAGATGCCCGTGCTACCCTTATTGGTAACACACACTTTAACAAAGAAACCGGTACATTCTTTTCCGAATCGGCATTCGTTAAAGCAATCAAAACTCCTAACGCAATCATTTTGCTTGACGAGTTATCCCGTGCTCACCCCGAAGCTGCCAATATTCTTATGACTGTATTGGACCAGGGACAGAGATACTTACGTTTGGACGAGGCTATTGACTCACCAATCGTAAAAGTTGCTAATGGTGTTACGTTTATCGCAACCGCTAACGTAGGTAACGAATATACCGCAACGCGTGTTATGGACCGTGCCCTACTTGACCGTTTCGTAACTATCGAAATGGACTTGTTGGATAAAGAAAGTGAATTGGCTCTGTTGAAGTACAAATTCCCAGAGGCTGATGAATATTCATTGAACGCTCTTGCGGAAATCGCCGAAACTACTCGTCAACTTATCAAAACTGATATGAGTAAGGTATCGACTATTATCTCAACGCGTGTGAACGTAGAGGCTGCCGGTCTTATCTATGACGGGTTTACTCTTATGGAAGCAGCTGAGATTGCAATCTTACCTTATTTCAGTAATGATGGTGGATTGGATAGTGAGAGAGTGTTCGTAAAACAACTTGTACAAAAGTACATCAAAACAAATGATGGTGAGTTGTTCAACGAAGTGAATGATGAAAATACAGATGTAGATAGTGAGACCATAGTATGGTAATAGTGATTAAGAAGTGGGGTGGCAATTGTCACCCCACATTCTTTTTTAAAATATAAAGATATGAATATAGATTACAAAATAACCGAAGTGAAACCAAATGTATTTGCAGTGATTATCAAAAATGATTACGATAGAGCAATGACATTTTGTAGAGTACAGGAGTTCTATGAATCACCTAATCCCGATTTTTGTGGGAAACATTTTAGTATGTGGGATTATATGAAATGGTATAGTGAACAATATGGTAGAGGTTTTAGTTATGGTAGTGATTGGAATGGGTTTAATATTCCGTTTGATGTGTTGGAAACCTGTTACAGAAATATAGAAAAGTTTGAAACGCCGTATGATGCGGTAATGTATAAGATTTATTGGCAAATACAAACAATGAAAGGTGATGGTAAAGCATATGTAATTGGTGCGGCAAATACCGAAGGTGATACATTTAAACACGAAGTATGTCATGGATTATATTCAACAAATAAATTATACAAAGAATCGGTAGACCAAATTACGATTGGTATAGATTGGAAAGATTATCAATCGTTCCGAAATAATCTTATTGAAATGGGATATACTGATTATGTGGTTGATGATGAAATTCAGGCTTATTTGGCATTCGGACATGATTACCAAAAATTTAGTAAAGGTGTAAATAAAGTAATTTGTAAAAGTTTAAACAAAGAATATATTAAAGTATTTAGTAATTTTTAAAAAGAGTATATGCAATTAACAACGGAACAAAAAAATGACATTCAAATTATTATGAATGATGCTAAAGATTGGAATGTAGAAAAGGAAGTTGAGAAGAAAGCAAAGAAATACATAAGTGAAGGACATGATGTAGTTGATGCTTATCATTTCGCATTTGAAGATTGTACAAATTTATAATTTATGTTAAAGATAGTAAACCCAAATAAAATGGTCGGTGAAAGATTTCTCACCGGCCGATTTGTTTGTTTAAGAGTAGTAGATGAAATTACTCAATGGAGATTTCAATTTGAAAATTTAAAAGCACCTAGTAAAACATTTGTGTGGATTGATATAGATAAAGTAGGTAGGTGGGATAACTATGAAAAGAAAAACTTTTATTCATTAAACTATCCAAATTCTTCGACACACAAAGTATCATTGGACTATTTTGGTAATTTCCAAAACGCATGTGAAACATTAGAAATGGCATTAAAAGAGGTTAAATAATATGTTAAAGATAAAGAATATAGGTAAAATAGTAGGGATGTACTCTAATGGTAGAGAGATAATTGAAGCAGGGGATTATAAAGATAAGCGACCAGACGGAAGTGAATATTTTGTATTTAAAATCGGAAAACAAAATGATGGTGAAGATTATAATAAAGAACACGATATAGTTTTAAGGAAACAACCCGAAGCAAACGGAAAATATTATATGTTTAGAATGGGATTAGAATTAGTAACAGGAGTAGTTGTTGACTTTGATGAAATAAAAAACCCAGCTGATATTTGCCATTGGATTAGAAATGTATTAGTGAAAACACAAACTTACTATCAAACCGATAACGTACCATTTTAAAAATAAGTTATGAAACTAATAATTAAAAATATCAGTTCAATAAAGCATATCGATAACCCCAAGATTAAAATCAGAAGTGTCGATGTACATCCGGATATGTATAGATTTTCATTTTACAATGACCATTACTACAATCATTGGGATTGTGTTATTCACAGAGATAAAGAAAACATTGGGGATAGTTATGATGTAGAATTGACCGATACTACTAATACAAATCATTGGGAAAGATATACATTAACAATTCATCAGATGAAAAACGTTCAAACATTTTTTGATAGATTAGATGAAATGTGTTATGATTTTGATATTATAAACAATAAATAAAAAAACTATGGGATTCGCAGGAACTAAAAGAAATCATTATACGCAGGTTAAAATACAAAAAATGCGTAGTGAAAGAAAAACAAAGAAAGCAAAGGTTGATGGTGTGCCGGATAGTTCATACATTAGAAGTATGGGCGACCTTATTGGAGCCGGACACTTACGATTTGTTGGTGTAAGTAATGTAAATATAAAAACGGAAGATATCATATTACCACAACCGGGTGGTAAGTTAATTAAGAAAAAAATAGAATTACAAAAACCGGACAGAGAGAATATAGGATTAGGTGAAGGACCTGATATGATGGGTTATTTAGCAAGTGGACATCCAAAAGACCCTATGTTTCAATTGAAGGGTTGGATTAATGAAGATGGTTCAATACGATTAGAATTAGTAACAGCATACGGAAATATATGATAACGAATTTTAACAAAAGAGTAGAAGGAGAAAGGATTAGTATCCGATTTAGTAATATTGCAGGTCACAATCATATTGTACCATATAAAATTGTGGAAGCTTGGACAGAGGATATGGTTAATTTAGATTGGTGTGCAATTGCTCGATTTAAATATGATGGATATGATTTAATAAATAGAGTGCCACCAGAGTTTATAGTTGAATTGAGATTTCATAATCCACAGCAAGTATTTGAATGTATGATGTATCTACGAAAGAATGGTAATCACATTGAAGCAATGGGTGTAGATAAAAAGGATGTTCGGACTATGAACGGATGGATTGGACAAGTAAACAAATTGATTAAAATAGCAGACGAAAACATATTAGATTAATAAAATAAAGATTATGGATTATAAAATTGTATCAGCAAGTTATCCCGATGGACTTACCAAAAGGGTTAAAGAGTTAATTGAAGAAGGATGGAAACCCGTAGGTGGACATTGTGTTGTTGAAGAACATAGGCAAAATCGCTTTAGTGGTTCGCAACATATGGACACGATTGTTAAAGTAGAGTATTCACAAACAATGATAAAAGAATAAAAACAAAGCATATGCCAAATTGGTGCAACAACAGTCTTATCGTTACAGGCGACCAAGCAACGATTGATGACTTTAAAAGTAAAACGGTCGAGGTGAATGAAATCGGTACTGAAAATTTTACAATGAACATTCTTTACCCATGTCCAAAAGAATTAGAAGAAATGACTTCGCCTGTTATGTGGAGAGGTGATGAAAATGATACCGAAGGTAAAGAGGCACATGAAAAGTATGTTGCTGAATTGATTGGTAAATATGGACATAGTGATTGGTATAATTGGCGAGTTGAGAATTGGGGAACAAAATGGGATGTTGCGGAAGCATCTATAATGGAAGAGGACGGACAGTTTGTAGTTCATTATAGTACAGCATGGGCACCTAATTCAATGTGGGTTCATACAATATCTAAACTTTATCCTACATTAGAATTCAAATTAACATACGAAGAACCTGGTATGGGATTTTGTGGTTGTTACGAAGTGAAGAATGGTGGTGATGATTACGAAGATTTGCAAGAAGGTGATTTGGAATGGATTGATGATGAAACCGACAGAATGGTTACATATGATAGTGAACTTGAAAGATACCGATACGTTGATACAAATGAAGTGATTGACGATGAAGATTTTTATCCGCAAGAACATAACCCGTATATTTAAAACATATTAAAAAAATCCTTAATATGAAGGATATGGTAAGTATGCCTAACTCGTTGTAAATCAATGGGTTAGGCATAACTCGTTGATTGTCAATAGGAAAAGTTTTTATTGAGGGTCAACGAGTTACGCATTTGGGTTATAAGGGTAATTTCATAACTCGTTGATTGTCAATAAACTTTTTTTCGTAAAAGTTTGGCCAGTTCAAAAATATTTCGTATCTTTACTTTGTAAAGTTAGTTCAATTTTATGTAGGGGATAATATTGCCCCTATTTTTATGTCAAAAATGTATATTATGAGTAAGTTAAAATTCACCACAATTGGTAACGCGAAGAAAGTAACAGGTCTTTCTTATTTAGGTAGTGTAGCTAGTAGTTCAAAAATCGCTAAAGGTTTAAAGTATAATGAAGCAACATACATTTTGTATCTTGCACCTGCTAATCAAAGTGGTTATGAAGTGTGTCCTATGAGAACGGAAGAATGTACTAACGCATGTTTAACTGAAAGTGGACACAATCGTATTGACGTTAAGAAGAACGCAATCAATAAAGCTCGTATCAAAAAGACTAAATTATTCTTTGAACAACGTGAGTTCTTTATGGGTTGGTTAGTTACCGAAATTGAGAAAGCAAAACATACCGCAGAAAGTAAAGGTATGAGATTTTCAGTTCGTATCAATGGTACATCCGATATCGACTTAACTACATTTAAGTTGAATGGTAAGAATATCCTTCAATTATTTGATGATGTTATGTTCTATGACTATACGAAAGTTGCAAAGCGTTTTCGTATGTTAGATAAATATCCTAACTATGACCTTACATATTCATTCAGCGGACATAATATGTTACAATGTTTGGATTTGTTAGATAAAGAAAAAGGACGTGTGGCTATGGTGTTTGAAGGTAAAGTGTTACCACAATCATTTATGGGTTATAAAGTAATTGATGGTGATGCATATGATATGAGATATTTGGACGAGCAAGGTGTGATTGTAGGTTTGAAGTTTAAGAAAGTTCGTAACAAAATTGATACCGCTAATAACAAATTCATTATCCCTATGGATAGTAATTTTAGTGTGTACGAAGTGAACAATAATGTTAAATCTAAAAAATAATATATGAGTAAGTTTAATGAGTATTTCAGTATTGACCCGAATAATGATACGGATGTGTATAATGAGAATGGTATGTTGAATGAGTATTTCGATATGATTAAATCACACGATTATTCACATATGTTTTCTGATGATAATCGTAGTTGGTTAGCAGGTACGAATAGTGAAAAACGTATTCAACAATTGATACATGCTCTTTGTAGTCTTATCCGATATGATGCGGAAAGATTATTAGAAGATAGTTTGTACGAAGTGAACGAACAATATGTGGATGGGTTGACTCACAAAACTATCCGTAATTGGTTCAAACCCTATGTAGAAAATGTAGATAATATATTTACCAAACCTAATTTTGAATAATATGAGTAAAGTAAAAGTTAAATTAGAAATGACAAGTTGTACTAAATGTGGGGGCCAGATGCCCCTTCTTCGTTTAGTGAAGTATGGTTACAAACATTGTATTAATTGTAGTTCAGTAGAAAAGTTGGGTGGAGTACAAATCGCTAACCACAAAACAGGTAACGAAATACAAATCGTTCCAATGGAAGTTGCAGATAATATTAACCGACTTGCTGCACGTAGTGGATATGGTGTATGTAAAGGTATGAAACATAATTAAAACTATTATATGAGTAAAGAAAAATTGATTGAGATTGTTGATGGTGTTCGTGTTACCAAACCATGGAACAGAAGTATGTATCAACACAATGATAAGGTAGCAAGTGAAATGAAAGAACGTATATTAATTGCTCTAAATGATTGTTACAAAAATGATGATGAACACCTATTAAGAGAAATTGGTAAAAATGTATGTGCATATAGTTTCGGACAAGGATATGGTTTAGATGAAATGCATCACGAAATTTGTAGAGAATTGGATAGAGTAGAAAATTGGTGGTTAAATCAGGAATATCCTGATATGGTAAATAAAGGATTAGTACCACCAACCACAATTAATTTCGTAGGATATAAACAATAATTATGATACCACATTATAAAACTATTATGAAAAGAACATCAACTTTTATTGCCACTATTCCGATGAAGAATGTTGAGCAAGTTATCGAAGTGAAAAAAACGCTCGAACAAATCTTTGGATGGGTTGTGTTGAGAGGTCGCCATAGTGATAGAAAAAAAGTATTGGGTGATAAATGGCATAGGTCCACACAAAATGATATTCCTTGGCGCAAAGCTCAACGGATTGATATATACCTTCACCCACAAAATCCTAACTACAAATCAGCAGGACAAGGTAAAGGTATTCAAAGAAAAAACCTAAACACTTTTAGTGTAGGTGCGGCAGCATTAGGTTTGCAAGGTTTGGGATTTTATGACCAACACCTTAAACAATTAGAGGAAAAGGCATTGCGTAGTGCTAAACTGACCAGAAAGTTAATGAGAGAAAAATACCTTAACAAAAATCAAAAGTTAGTTAAAGGTGACTGGGGTTACATTACACAAGAACTATTGGACTTTGTAGATAAGAATGGTTCTGTTACTTTCTCACAATTGAAAGCATTTTATGATGTTTGTTTGAGAGGTAAACCGAAAATGGAAATCGGTGGTAGTTTCATTCACCACTTGCAGGCATTAAGAAATAAAGATAACGCTAGAAATCGCCGTTGTGGTAGAATGTTAATGAAGGATATGATGAATACAAAAAAATACTTAACAGTAAAAGTGAAATAATATGATACTAACAGTTTTGTTTGTGTGGATGTTACTAACATTTCCGTTAGTTCGAACTACACTAAAACATTTAGAAGAACAAAATCGACCAGAAAGAAATGAGGTACTATTTCAAATTGTGTTGGTATTTCAATCAATGATATATGTACCACATTATTACTTTTTGGTAACAATGGAATTAATTGTAAAACTTATAAAACGTAAATAATATGTTCAACGAAATCGCAGAAAAAATAGCCAAAACAAACGAACAAAGATGTGTAATGGCTTTGACATTGATGAATGTAATGAAGCAATCAAATGGTGCAAGTATTGATTTGAGAAGTGCTATTGCAGCATCTCTTATTGATATGTTAGATAATCATATGCTTAATGAAGATAGAGACCTTATTAGAGTATTGAATGAGGGTATTGATAGTGTATGTGAAGATGCTAAACAATACGGAGTGAAAGACCTTCGTTCAGCATTGAGACAAACAATAGAAACATCTAAACAGCAGATAGAAGAACACTTAAAGCGTGTTAATGAAGGAAACAATATTCTTAATCAAATAAATTTAAATTAATATGGGACTAGATATGTATGCAACCGCTATCAAAGGTAAAGTGAATAACGAAGTAGATTTTGATACTAATAACATTCAGGATTACGAAGAACTACATTACTGGCGTAAGCACCCAAATCTACATGGTTGGATGGAAAATCTTTATTACGATAAAGGTGGGAAAGATGATAGTTTCAATGGTAGTGATGTCGTACTAACTGAATCCGATTTGGATAGTTTGGAACAAGATATTATTGATGGGGTTTTACCACAAACATCTGGTTTCTTTTTCGGACAAACTGATGGTAGTGAAAAGGATGATGATTTACTATTCATTACTAATGCAAGGAAGGCAATCAAAGAAGGTAAAACAGTTTATTATTCAAGTTCTTGGTAAAACGATTTTATGGAAAATATGATTTGTTGTAGTGGAAACGGATGTGATAAAACTACAAATGATGATAAGGTGTATGTTGAATTAAGATACGATGCTTATGGTATTCCGACACGATATTATTGTGATGATTGTTACGAAAACAATTATCCATATCGTAAGGATATGTATTATGATTACCTTAACGCAGGTGAGTATTTAGATGATAACTATTAAAAATAAAATATGAGATTTAAATCACACTATCCGCCTATATCCTTTCAGGGTACATTCAGCAACCAATGGTATGTTATATGTAGTTCCGATGGTGATGGTTGGGTTGAAGTAAACCGACAATATAGTTGGAATGAGTTAGAAAAACTTTGGGATAAGATTGAGTATGGTACACCCAAAACTATGGAAAAAGTCATAGTGAAAAAAGAGTACAAAGTAAAAGGAAGTAAAGGTAATGTGTATAAAGTAGAAAATGATAATGGGTGGTGGAGTTGTTCATGTCCTGCTTTCGGATTTGGTAGAGGAAAAGATTGTAAACATATAAAAGAAATTAAAGATGGAAAAAAGAGTATATACTGACCCGATGACCGGTGAACAAAAGATAATTGAAGTTATGGACATCAGAGAGCAATGTTATGAAAGAGCAACGAAGTTTGCTATTGAATATGGATTCACAAATGTAAGTGAACATATTTTGGATATTATGGTTTCTATTATGTGCACACGTGATAAGAGTTCTTACGCAGGTGGTGGATTTGTAGAGGCAGTTGTAGCTAACAATTTGTATTTGGCTATGAGTAGAGCAGATACCGATTGTAGAAACAACATTTTTTTATTAACTATGTGTAACGCTAATTGTTACCTTTAAAATTTAAAGTTATGGGATTTTTTAGTTGGAAAACACAAGATACCGATAAGAGTATCGCTAACAATTATTCTAATCGTAACACATTTAGAGTACAAATGATTGATAACAAAGGCAACGTATGGACAGAATCCGATTATGATGGTTATGGTGTATTCGGTGGTAAAGATTACTATGAATTACTTGCTGAAATGAATGGTGTAGTAGAAAGAGATAAAGTGCAATTGCAAGGTGAGGCTTATACCGATTATATGAGAGGTAAAGGTATTGAGTTAGCTTTCAAAGATAATGGAAGTGGTGACCATACTGATAACGTGCTATATCCTAATTTGGTTGAAATGGCAAATGGTTGGACATACCAATCAATCGGACCGGAAAGTTGTGAGTCGCAGGGTTTCTTTTATGATGATGAAACGGATGAAGATGAATATTAAAAAATAAAATATGAGACCAATACAAAATTTTAGAAAGTTACATGAGAGTGAAGTTACGACACAAAATGGTAACAATTTTTTTATTGAGGTAGGTACTGGAAATGATAATGCTATTTGGATTTTCGATAACGTAAGAGGACATGGAATACAGCAAGAGTATTGTACCCTATTGACGTTAGATTGGCAAACCAATTCATTTGATTTGAGAAGATGTATATTGGGACAGGGTGATATAGGTGAAGACATCCATAACAAACTAACACTACCAATTATCAGATGCAAAACAAAATTAGAATTTATAAACTTTGTAACCGAATTGGTTGAGAACGAAGCAATGAAAGGAACTTATAAAAATTAAAACTATGGCAATTTACGGAGACGGAAAACACAACGAAAATATGGAACACATTGATAAAAAACAATATGATTTCTACATTGATAGAAAGGTGACAATTTGGGTCAGAGAACAACATTCAATCGAAGCAGAAAGTGAAGAAGCGGCTAAAAAAGAAATGATTGAAACATTTAAAGATAACCTTTGTAGTGAAAGTTTTGACGAGCAAGAATGGTTATATGATACCGAAACTTTTATGGAACCAGGAGATAATGGTGGTGAATCAACTGCTGAATTATTTTTTGAAGATACCGATGAATTATTAACAACAAATATAGAATAATATGGAAATGCAAAACACAATGAAACGATTGGATGAAAATCGTATCGCAGCAGATGGATTGATTTGGGATAACAGAGCAGACAAATCAATTAAGATAAAGAATTTAGACTCTAACAATATTGTACATTCTATTAAATTAGAAGATGTTAGTTATTATCCTACCGGAATTGATAAGGCTAACAAAAACAAAAACTATATTCAAATTATAGAGAAAGAAAAATAATGAGAAACGTATTAAAGCAACGCACTTACAAATGTAAGTGTAGTTGTCTTACAAAAGAATATGTATGGGATAATGATTTGGAAAAAACAAAAGTTAAATGTAACGATTGTTCAAAAACACTTAACCATAAAAATTTAGTAAAGAGTATCACAAATCAGGCAGCAAGTATTAGAACCCCAACAAAAAATAGATAAAATGAAAACTCTAACAATAATTGAATTGATAGAACTATTAGAGAATGAGAGAAAAAATGGTGCATCCATAGTTCAATTGGATGGCACTATTCTTATTCCTGATAATGGAAACAAAATTGTAATAACAACCGAAAAACAAATGTAATATGAAAGCAATATTAATTGACTCTATCAACAAAGAGGTAAAAGAAGTTGAAATTGGAAAGGGTATTGATGAAATGTATAAGTTTCTACAATGTGAATGCTTTACCGTTGCAACCTATCTACCAAAAGAAGATGCTATCTTTGTAGATGATGAAGGATTAATGAATGGAACAGATGTATTTTTTACATTTGAAGGTGCACACCAACCATTCGCAGGTAACGGATTGATTATGGGATGTGATGATGAAGGTGAAAGTGTGGATTGTAAAATCAGTTTTGCCGAAGTGAAAGAAAAGGTTAAATTTTATACCCGATATGAATTAGCATTAGGTATTGCTATGGGTGCTATAAAAACATTTTAATTGTATGAATTCTATAAAACCAGAACAGGTCTTCAAAAAACTTGAAGACCTGATTTCATAAATTTCGAATGGAATGATTTTCTATAAACCAAACATATATTGAACACCTAATGCAAATGACATCATAGATGCATTAAATTGTTGCAGATTTGTTGTTGGATAATATTCATCCTTGTACAAGTTATTCATCATTAAACCAATATTTGCATTAACATTTAATCTGCTTCCATTATTGCTCATCACTGGATAGCAAATGCCAATCCTTGGCTCAATAAGTAATGACATATTATCTTTTCCATTTCCATATTTGGTAATCTTTTCTGGTGGATTGCTACCTGATTTAATAACTGACCAACCCTCTTCTTCTACTGCGCCAGATGTTATATTTTTCCTCTGATAACCTATAGGTAAACCAACTGCAATCCCTACAGTAAAAAAGCTATACGATAAACCAGGAGTAATCGTTAGATAATTAAATGTTCTTGCAAAATCAACACTACTTTTAGTATATGAATTTTTATAAGTAGCATATGCAATATCCATGGTTATCCCCACTCTTTCTCTTCTGCTTGCTGGTACATATATACTAAGTCCTATATCAGGAACTCCACTAAATGCCATGCCATGAGTTTCATCTGCAGGTGAAGTTGCATTATACATTGAAATTCTAGGCATTGCTGATAAGCCAATTGAAAATGGATAGGGTTCTTCAGCATATAGTTCAGATACAGTAAGAATCCCAATTAGACAAAAAAGTAAAATATGTTTCATGTCTGTCTCCTAAGATGATTGTATATAATGATATCTTAATCCTAATAATGGACAAAAATACATCCAAATAGTGTTGCAGACAATAAATTTATGATTTGGTTAATATTGTTTGTTTTTTTAAGCTGATAATGTATTTTTGTCCATTATGATTAGATATCAAATAATAT
>OFRA01000235.1_pt1 | contig 14587 bp, 12 predicted proteins | sample 1543001 | NCBI WGS metagenome assembly OFRA01 (sample SAMN07774221, study PRJEB24372) | wastewater metagenome | isolation source: Lake Maggiore Verbania | place: Italy: Verbania | collected 2015-12 | reverse complement strand
CATCACTTATATCTATTACATATCCTGTTCGTCCATGCGCGACTAAATCTGCTGGACCACCTGTGTGCGGCACAATTGCTGGAACGCCTGATGCAAGTGCTTCTTGCACTGCTTGGCAGAAAGTTTCATTTGGTCCTGGGTGTATAAATAAATCAAAGCTGGCATAAATCTGCGCCAACTCTTCACCAGATTTAAACCCAAGAAATAGTGCAGTTGGTAATTGCTGCTCCAGTTTGCGCCGGTGCGGTCCATCGCCAACAATTACTAGTTGAATGTTTGGGTTAGATTCAAGTGCTTTCAGATCTATCACGCGCTTTTCTTGAGCAAGTCGGCCAACAAAACCAACAATAATTTTATTTTGATCTGCATTTTTCCAAAGATCTCTTAAGGTTGCAGATCTTTTGGATGGTGCGAATAGTTCAGTATTTACGCCACGACGCCATAAATAAACTTCTGGGACTCCAGCCATGTGAAGGTCAAGACAAGCTGCCGTTGAAGGTGCGAGAGTGCGATCTGTTTGAGAGTGAATTTTGTATAAGATTTTTTGCAATGAGTTTTGAGCGATCCCAAAGCCATACTGCTTAGCAAATCCACCTAAATCAGTTTGATAGATAGAAACTGTTGGAATGTTTAATCGTTTAGCCACCTTATTTGCATATGATCCAAGTGCAAATGGTGAGGCGAGGTGAATCACATCTGGCGTAAAACCATCGATTAAATGTTGAACTCTTTTTTGCGGTAACCCCATCGGCATTCCGGTTGGCAGAAAATTCTGAGTTGGTATAACCGGCACGCTTTTCACAGGATGGCCGGCATATTCAGTTGGCATGTTTTCACAGGCTGGCGCAATAACTAATGCTTGATTCCCACTGGCGCTAAGGTGTTCAAGGATTCGAAGTACTGAGTTCGTTACCCCATTCACATTTGGCAAGAAGGATTCAGTGACGAGGGCTACTCTCATATGAGTAGGGTGCGTAATTTAGAAAGCCTAAAGGAGCCCTTGAGGTTAAGTGTTGGTAAAGAGTAGGTTAAGCCTTATACCTGCCAGTAACATGGGCATATGAAAATCGCCATCTGCATCAAACAAGTTCCAGACTCTTGGGCTGAAAAAAAGATGGCTGGTGGAGTTTTAGATCGGGCCGGTGTTGATGCGGTATTAAATGATTTAGATGAGTATGCAGTTGAAGAAGCACTGCGAATTGTGGAGGCTAACTCACCAACTAAAGAGGCAGGTGAGGGAAGTGGTCACAGCATTACCTTAATTTCAATGGGACCTGAGCGGGCAACTGAAGCAATTAGAAAAGCACTTTCAATGGGAGCAGATGATGCAATTTTGATAAGTGATCCAGCTTTAGCTGGCTCTGACGCGCTCGCCACCTCATTAGTTCTAGCTGAGGTAATTAAAAAAGGAAATTACGATTTAGTTTTGTGTGGCACAGAAAGCACAGATGCCAGAATGAGTGTTATCCCAGCGATGATTTCCCAACGTCTTGGTTGGGCGCAATTAACCTTTGCAGGCAAAGTTAAGGCCGATCCAGCAAGCACAACAGTTGAGATTGAGCGAGTAACTGAGTTTGGTAACCAAGTTATGAGCGCTAAGTTTCCAGCATTACTTTCTGTAATTGAAAAGATAAATGAGCCAAGGTATCCATCATTTAAGGGAATTATGGCTGCAAAGAAAAAGCCAATCACCACAATGAGTTTATCTGATACTGGAGTTTCACCATCTGATGTCGGCGCATCTGCTGCATGGAGTGCGGTAAAGGATGCATTACCTCGTCCTCCAAGAGGAGCTGGTGTTAAGTTAACTGATGAAGGAAGCGGCGGAGATAAATTGGTTGAGTTTTTAGTGGAAAAGAGACTGGCATGAGCAGCGTAATATTTTTAGTAGATCACACAGCTGGCAAGATCAGCAAAGCCGCTGGGGAGCTTGCAACCTATGCCAAATCAATTGGTGAATCAGTTGCAGTAATTTTTGCAGATAACGCCGATTCAATCGCTTCACAATTAAATGCATTCCAGGTAGATAAGGTAATTACCGTTACAGGTGAGTGGGATAAGTATGGCGCTCCTGCGATTGCTGAAGGTTTAGCTCAAATAGTGGCAGCTAAAAATCCTGCCGCAGTATTAATTACCTCAACTGCAACTGGTAAAGAGATTGCAGCCAGAGTATCTGTCATTACTGGCAGTGGAATTATTACCGACGCCGTAAATGTTGATAAGGAGTTAATTACTACTCAATCTGTCTTTGGTGGTTCAACCACAGTTCATTCAACTGTTACAAAGGGTGTGCCAGTTATAACTTTGCGTGCAAACTCAATTGAGGCAGTAGCTGCAACATCAACACCAGTTATTGAAACATTTGCTGCAACAATTTCAGATGCAGCTAAATTAGCGCCGATCTCATCAGCAACACCAGTTGTTAAGGGCGGGCGACCAGATTTAACTGAAGCATCAATTGTGGTTTCAGGTGGGCGAGGAACTAATGGAGATTTCAAACCGGTTGAGGCATTAGCTGACGCGTTAGGCGCAGCAGTTGGCGCATCCCGTGCTGCAACTGATGCTGGTTGGTATCCACACTCAAATCAGGTTGGCCAAACTGGTAAAACAGTTTCACCACAGCTCTATGTAGCAGCTGGTATTTCAGGTGCGATTCAACACCGTGCTGGTATGCAAACTAGTAAAACAATTGTGGCAATTAATAAGGATCCAGAGGCACCGATTCTTGAAATTGCAGATTTTGCAGTAGTTGGCGATTTATTTAATGTTTTGCCACAAGCTACCGCACAAATTATTGCTCGCAAAGGGTAATTAGAGCGCTATCGGTTGTCCCCTTTAGACTTAGCAAGTGAGTATCTACTTTGATCATGCCGCAACAACACCAATGGCAGATGTGGCAATTACTGCCTTAAATACTCAATTAAAAAAATTAGGTAATGCCTCATCCCTGCATTCAGCTGGTAGATCAGTTCGTAAAGATTTAGAGGGTGCGCGGGAGGAGATTGCAAAGGCAATTGATTGCGATGCAAGTGAGGTTATTTTCACTGCCACTGGAACTGAGGCAAATAATTTAGCTATTAAGGGCTTGTATTGGAAAGGTGCTAAAGAGAATAAGAAAGTAATCATCACCTCCACCTTTGAACATCATGCGGTGATGGATCCAATTGCCTGGCTAGCAGAACATGAAGGCGCGCAGATTGTTGGAATTAATGTTGATCGAAATGGCTTTTTAAATCTAGATGAATTAAAACAAGCAGTACTTGATCATCAAGGCAAGATTGCCTTGATCTCAATTATGGCCTCAAATAATGAGGTTGGCACAGTTCAGGATATTGCCCAGGTTGTGAAAATTGCGGGCCAAATTCCAGTGCACTCAGATTGTGTGCAAAGCTTTGGCAAGGTTGAACTTTCATTTAAGAATCTTGGATTAACCGCTGCCACAATCAGTGCGCATAAAGTTGGTGGCCCACTTGGTGTAGCTGCATTAATTTTAAAACGTGGCTTAGATATTGAACCTATTTTGCATGGCGGTGGGCAGGAGCGAGATATTCGAAGTGGCACATTTAACGCACCCAGCATTGTTTCATTTGCAGCTGCTGCGAAAGAAAGTGTTGCCCAATCTGAACAACGTTCTGAGACTATTAGGAAGTTAAAAGCTGAATTGATAAGTACTATCAAAAAAAGTGTTCCTGATATCTGGGTAAATGGGGATCAAGTGAAATCTTTGCCAGGGATTATTTCAATCACCTTTCCTAAAACAGATTCAGAAGGATTACTTTTGCTATTAGATTCTGAAGGAATTGCCTGTTCAACCGGCTCTGCCTGCAGCGCAGGTGTGCAGCGGCCAAGCCATGTACTTCTTGCCATGGGATTAACCGAGGATGAGACCACCTCTACCTTAAGATTTTCACTAAACCACTCAAATACAATTATTGAAATCGCAAAACTTGGCGCAGTAATTGCATCGGTAGTGGCTAGATCAAGGGCTGCATCAGGGAAAAAATGAAAAAATTAAAAGTAATCGCAGCAATGAGCGGCGGCGTTGATTCAGCAGTTGCAGCTGCCAGAGCAGTTGATGCTGGCTATGAAGTTGTTGGTGTTCACCTTGCCTTATCCAGTAATCCACAAAAATATCGTTCAGGGGCTCGTGGTTGCTGCACAATCGAAGACTCTCATGATGCCCGTCGCGCTGCTGATGTAATTGGCATACCTTTTTATATTTGGGATATGGCAGAGGAGTTTCATAAAGGGGTAGTGGAAAACTTTTTATCTGAGTATCAATCTGGCAGAACACCAAATCCATGTTTGCGATGTAATGAGAAGATTAAATTTGAAGCGGTATTAGATAGAGCAAAAGCACTTGGTTTTGATGGAGTAGTAACTGGGCATTACGCAGTTACGAAGGATTCACCAACTGGCAAAACATTACATAGGGCTGCAGATATAGATAAAGATCAATCATATGTATTAGCAGTTTTAAGAACAGATCAAATAGAGGGTGCGATATTTCCATTAGGAGATACGGTTAAAACTGATACTCGTAAAGAGGCTAAAGAGCGCGGGCTTTTTGTTGCAAATAAACCTGATAGCCATGACATTTGTTTTGTGCCATCTGGAGATAATGCTGGTTGGCTACGTGAGCGATTAGGTTCTGAAACTGGTGACATAGTTGATCAAGCTGGCAAAAAACTTGGTGAGCACAAAGGTGCTTACACCTACACAATTGGCCAACGTCGTGGCTTAGCACTCACCGTTCCAGATCCAACTGGTGAGCCAAGATATGTTTTAAAGATTGAACCAAAGAGTAATACCGTCGTTGTTGGCAGCCATGATGCGTTAGCAGTTACAACAATAAGTGCAACACCACCTACTTGGTGTGGAGCAATCCCTGAAATCAATAAATCACTACGCGGATTTGCCCAAGTTCGAGCACATGGCGCCCCACTCGCCTGTGATTACAAGTTTGATGGCACAAATCTGATTGCCAACTTAGATGAGCCAGTATTTGGACTTGCAACGGGTCAAGCATTAGTAATTTATGATGGTGATCGCGTAGTTGGTTCTGGCACTATCTGCGAAACGATTTAGCATGAGCGCAGAAATTAGACATAAAATCCAGGAGCTTTGCGAGGAAATATCAGATCATCAATTTAAGTACTATGTTTTAGATGCACCAACAATTACCGATGCTGCCTTTGATAAGTTATGGAATGAGTTAGTAACACTTGAAAAGAAGTATCCACAATATAAATTAGAAAGCTCACCTACCTTGCAGGTTGGTGGGGGCTTTTCAACCTCCTTTGCCCAGTTTGATCACATCGAGAAGATGATGAGCCTAGATAACGTCTTTGATGATAAAGAACTTGATACTTGGTTTGATCGAATTGATAAAGCTGGAGTTAAAAATGGCTGGTTATGTGAGGTCAAAGTTGATGGCCTGGCAATTAATTTACTTTATGAAGATGGCAGGCTCACTAGGGCCCTTACCCGTGGCAATGGCACAACTGGTGAAGATGTAACTTTAAACATTAAGACGATTAAATCTGTGCCAACTGAATTATCTGGAAAAAATTTGCCCGCAATACTTGAGGTTCGCGGTGAGGTATTTTTCCCATTGCAATCATTTGATGAGTTAAATGATTCATTAGAAGAGGCAGGTAAACCAAGATTTGCTAATCCAAGAAATGCAGCAGCTGGATCCCTTCGGCAAAAAGATCCAAAGATCACAGCCTCTCGTCCCCTTGATGTTGTAGTTCACGGCATTGGCGCAGCCACTGGTATTTCATTTGAAAAACAATCAAATGCTTATGAGCTACTTAAAGGTTGGGGTTTGCCAACTAGTAAGCGATATAAAGTCGTTTCAACTCGCAAAGAGGTTTTAGATTTCATAAAAGGGTATGAAAAAGATCGTCACAATGTTGAGCATGAGATAGATGGTGTTGTAATTAAAGTAAATGAGATCTCAGTTCAAAACACTCTTGGCTTTACCTCACGGGCGCCAAAATGGGCGATTGCCTATAAGTATCCGCCGGAGGAGGTTGTTACAAAGTTATTAGATATAAAGGTCAGTGTTGGTAGAACTGGTCGAGTAACTCCTTTTGCTTTTATGGAGCCAGTAAAAGTAGCTGGGTCAACCGTAACCAATGCAACACTGCACAACGCGCAAGAGATTGTTAGAAAAGGAATTTTGATTGGCGATACGGTCTTAATCCGTAAAGCAGGAGATGTAATACCTGAAGTTTTAGCACCAGTTCTTGAAAAAAGAAATGGAAGTGAAAAGGCATTTGTAATGCCAAGTAAATGCCCAGATTGTGGCAGCAAACTTCGCGCTATGAGTGAAGGTGATGTTGATATTCGTTGCCCGAACTCACAATCATGCCCAGCCCAAGTTGTGGAAAGGCTTTTCTATATTGGCTCTCGCTCGGCATTAGATATTGATGTATTAGGTTATGAAGCAGCAGCAGCTTTGCTGGCAGATAAGTTAGTAGTAGATGAGGCAGATTTATTTGCACTAACTCTTAAAGATTTAGCGAAATCTGAATTTTTCACTAAGAAAGATGGCTCACTTTCTGTTATTGCAGATCGATTTATCACTGGCCTTGATCTTGCTAAAACTAGACCACTTTGGCGAATTTTAGTGGCGCTCTCCATTAGACATGTTGGTCCAACAAGTGCGCAAGCATTAGCAAATAAGTTTGGATCTATTGCTAATATTCAAAAAGCTAGTGCCGATGAGTTAGCAAATATTGAAGGTGTTGGTGCGGTAATGGCCGAGGCAATAATTGAATGGTTCTCAGTTGATTGGCATAAACAAATTATTAAGAAATGGGAAAAAGCAGGGGTTGCTTTAGTTGATGCGCCTAAGGAAAAGGTAAAACAAACTTTGGCAGGGCTAACAATTGTGGTCACTGGATCTCTTATTGATTTCACGCGAGATGGTGTTAGTGAGGCGATAACTTCTCGGGGTGGAAAGGCTTCATCCTCAGTTTCATCTAAAACTGACTACCTAGTCGCTGGTGATGCTGCTGGTTCTAAGTTAGATAAAGCACAAGAGCTAGGAATTACAATCCTGGATGAGGCCGGATTTAAATTATTACTGGAGAAGGGGATAAACTAAGCACATGAGAATGCTTAATGAGAACCTACGTGAACTTCCAATGTCACCTGTTGCCTTTGGCGTTGTAACCTTCGCAATTCTCTCCTTGTTGCTTTACTTAACACTTCGTATCGACCGGGATTAATTATTGTTGCAGTAAACAAAGAGTTTGCCATCGTTGGTGGCACCTTTGACCCAATCCATCTAGGACATTTACATCTGATAAAAGAGATTTCAAATAGATTTGAAAAGGTTCTAGTAATTCCATCAGGCAATCCTTGGTTAAGAGAAAATCCACCAGTTGCGACACCTGAACAAAGATTTCAAATGGCAGATCTAGCAATTACCTCAATGGGATTAAGTGAAAAAGTTGAGGTGCTTCCACTAGAGGTTAGAAGGGCTGGTAATAGTTACGCACTTGATACAGTCCAGGAATTGCAGATAATTTATCCAAATACCAACTTCACTCTTGTTTTAGGTTCAGATGCTGCGAAAAATTTAGATAAATGGCATAGATCAAAGGATTTACTGGCTGCAGTAAAGGTTTTAGTAGTTAAGCGACCAGGATCTACTGCATCTGATTATGATGAAATATCAATTAAAGCTTTAGATATCTCATCAACTATGGTTAGACAATCAATCTCAAAACGAGAGAATGTCAGCTCATTGCTACCAGCGAAGGTAGTTACATTTATTAGAGAGTTTGGGTTATATGGCAGTCGGTAAGCGCACTATTGAATTAACTAAGATCGCAGCAGCTGCCCTGGCAGAAAAATTGGGTACTGAAATTGTGGCAATTGATCTATCTGAGCAATTGGTTTTAAACCAGGTGTTCCTGCTCGTTACTGGAAATAATGAACCACAATTGCAGGCATTATCTGATGAGGTGCAACGAAAGCTTGCCGAGGCTGGTGAGAAACCTGCACGCAAAGAGGGAAGTGGGGCTTGGATTCTTCTTGATTACACCGATCTAGTTGTTCATATTCAAAGTACCGAGCTTCGTAATTACTACATGCTTGATCGCCTTTGGAATGATTGTCCAAAAATTGATTTGGAATTAGCGAAAGCAATTCGATAATGAGTAACTCAAGTAAGCCAATACGTGTTGTTCTTTGGCGACATGGCCAAACAGATTGGAATGTTGAAAATCGTTTTCAAGGACATTCAGATATCCCATTAAACAAAGTTGGCGAGCACCAAGTTACCTTCGCTGCTAAAGTGTTAGCTGCCCTTCGGCCTGATCGAATAATCTCCAGTGATTTAATTAGAGCGCAATCAACTGCAGCAGCCCTTGCAGAATTAACTGATATTAAAGTTGAGATTAATCCAGCGCTTCGTGAAACCAATGGCGGTCTATGGGAGGGCAAGACTGGTCCAGAAAATAGAGCTAGCCATGGCGATTTATTTGCGAATTGGTATGAAGGTGGCGATGAACCAGCTGGTGTTACAGGTGAGCGACGCAGTGAAGTTGCAAGGCGTGCTGTCGAAGTAATTGAAAAAGAAACCAGTAATTTTTCCGGGACTATTGTTTTTGTTACCCATGGTGGAACTGTTCGAAGTGTTTTAGGTTCAATTCTTAAACTTCCAATTGCGCAATGGGGAGTAATTGGTGGCTTATCAAATGCATGCTGGTCGGTATTGGAATTAACTAAACATCACACTGGATCTCGTTGGTATTTAGCAGAGCACAATGCTGGCTCATTACCTGAGCCTGTCTTTGGAGATGATGCGGTTAATTAGATAAGGTTTATCTCTTGCTTGAAACAGCGGGGCTGTAGCGCAGCTGGTAGCGCACTTGCATGGCATGCAAGGGGTCAGGGGTTCGACTCCCCTCAGCTCCACTTTTAAAACAAAAATAGAGGAGTAATGGTGTCAAAAGTATTAACTTTTCCAGACAACTGGAACGCATCTGATATTCCAGATTTAACTGGTAAGCGGTACTTAATCACTGGCGCAACTTCAGGAATTGGCTTAGCAGCAGCAACTGAATTGGCAAGAAGAAATGCTCATGTGGTCATCACTGCCAGGAGCGCTGAAAAGGCACGGGATGCGTTAAAGAAAATTGGTCCAGGCTTAGTTGATTACATACTCCTTGATCTAACTGATTTAGAGTCAGTTAAGCGGGCAGCAGCACGAGTTGATCGCCCTTTTGATGTTGTGGTTTTAAACGCTGGAGTGATGGCTACTCCATTCACAAAAACTGTTGATGGCTTTGAATTACAAATGGGCACAAATCACTTAGGACATTTTGCTTTTGCTGGATTAATTAAGAATCAGATAAAGGATCGCTTAGTTGTGGTCTCATCCTTTGCTCATAAGATGGGAAGTTTTGGCGATAACACCTTAGATTCAATTAGAAATATTTGTCTTGGTGTGGGTAAGTATCAAAAATGGCAGGTATATGGCGCAAGTAAATTAGCAAACCTTCTTTTTGTCTCAGAACTTGAGCGCCTTCGTATTCAAAATAATTGGTCTTTCACACCTTTGGCAGTTCACCCTGGTTACTCTGATACAAATTTGCAGGCGGTTGCCTCCCAAATGCGAGGAGCTGCAGCTGAAGAAAAGATCACCATGATGATCAATAAAGTATTAGCTCAACCTGCCTCCCAAGGAGCCCTGCCAACACTTGCAGCATGTGTTTACCCAGATCTGATTGGCGCAAGCTTCATTGGACCTAATGGATTTTTAGAGATGCGTGGCACGCCGAAGTTAACTCGTGCTAGAGCACTTGCTTACGACCAAGTATTGGCGAAGAATCTATGGCAGGTTAGTGAAGAGTTAACAAAGGTTAGTTGGTCTTAAATTATGCATGAGGCGTATGACTTCAAGGCGGTGCAGGATAAGTGGCTGCCAATTTGGGACAAATTAGCGCCATTTAAATCTGGCAAAGATGATGACAAGCGTCCAAAGAAATATGTATTGGATATGTTTCCTTACCCATCAGGTGATCTACATATGGGACATGCTGAGGCTTATGCGTTAGGTGATGTAATCGCAAGGTATTGGATTCAAAAAGGTTTTAATGTCATGCACCCAATTGGTTGGGATGCATTTGGATTACCAGCGGAAAATGCTGCGATCAAACGAGATGCAGATCCAAGAGCTTGGACCTATGAAAATATTGATGTTCAAAAAGCTTCTATGCGCAGATATGCCTGCTCATTTGATTGGGATCGAGTACTTCACACATGTGATCCTGAGTATTACAAATGGAATCAATGGTTGTTTTTGCAGATGTTTGAAAAGGGTTTGGCATACCGAAAAGATTCAGCTGTTAATTGGTGCCCAGATTGCCAAACTGTATTAGCAAATGAACAGGTTGTAGCCGGTCTTTGTGAAAGATGTGACAGCGCAGTAACAAAGAAGAAGTTAAACCAGTGGTATTTAAAGATTACAGATTATGCAGATCGCCTACTTGATGACATGCAGCAGTTAGAGGGCAAGTGGCCTGAGAAAGTTTTGTTAATGCAGCGCAATTGGATTGGACGATCAACGGGCGCGCAAGTTGATTTTGAAGTAGATGGATCTGATCAAAGCATCACTGTTTACACAACTAGACCAGATACTTTATATGGCGCAACTTTTATGGTGTTGGCAGCAGATTCTGAGTTAGCGGCGAAATTAGTTGCCGGTAGCTCTGTTGAGGCAGAGTTTAAGAAGTATGTTGAAAGTGTTAAAGCAGCCTCTGATATTGATCGCCTTGCAACAGATCGAGTGAAGAGTGGTGTCTTCTTAAATCGTTATGCAATTAATCCAGTAAATGGCGAGAAGATTCCAATTTGGGCATCTGATTATGTCTTAGCTGATTATGGAACTGGCGCAATCATGGCTGTTCCAGCTCATGACCAGCGAGATTTAGATTTTGCTAAAGCAATGAAGCTACCAGTGCGAGTAGTTATTGATACTGGACTTGAAGATCCAAATACCTCAGGCGTTGCCACCGATGGTGATGGCAAGGTTATCAACTCAGGATCTATCTCAGGATTAGCAAAGGATGAGGCAATAAGTAAAATTATTACTGAGCTTGAGGGTAAAAAACTTGGTAAAGCTACAAAGAATTATCGCCTTCGAGATTGGTTAATCTCACGCCAGCGTTTCTGGGGAACTCCTATTCCAATTATTCACTGTGATAGTTGTGGTTTAGTGCCAGTTCCAGAATCACAATTACCAGTTGAATTACCTGATGCAAAAGGATTGGATTTAAAACCAAAGGGAACATCTCCATTGGGCGCAGCATCTGATTGGGTAAATGTTGCCTGTCCTAAGTGCAACGCACCTGCCAAACGGGATGCGGACACAATGGATACATTTGTTGATTCATCTTGGTACTTCCTTCGTTACACCTCAGTAAATAACCATGAAATGGCTTTTGATAAGAAATCAGTTGAAACTTGGCTGCCAGTTGATCAATATGTTGGTGGTGTAACCCATGCGATCTTGCACCTTTTATACTCACGCTTTTTCACCAAAGTTTTAAATGACATGGGCTTATTAAACTTTAATGAACCATTTACTAGATTGCTAAATCAAGGAATGGTTTTGATGGATGGCTCGGCAATGAGTAAGAGCCGGGGCAATCTTGTGAAATTATCAGATGAGTTAGATAAACATGGCGTGGATGCAATCAGAGTATCGATGGTATTTGCCGCACCTCCTGAGGATGATATTGATTGGTCTGATGTGTCACCTGCTGGATCATTAAAGTTTTTAAATCGTGCTTGGAGAATTAGTCAGGATGTAAGCAGCAAGCCAGGTGTTGATTTTAAGAGTGGTGATATTGAGCTTCGAAAAGCAATTCATAAATCACTTTCTGAAATTGAGTTAGCAGTTGAATCATTTAGATTCAATGTTGTAATTGCCAGAATCATGGAATTGGTAAATGCCACTAGAAAAGCAATTGATTCAGGGTGCGGTCCAGCAGATCCTGCAGTGCGTGAGGCAGCTGAAACAATTGCAATCTGCCTTTCACTAGTTGCCCCATATACCGCTGAAGATATGTGGGAAAAACTTGGCCATAAACCAGCGATCGCAAATGCTGGCTGGCCAGTAATTGATAAGTCATTGTTGGGTGTTGATAATGTAATTGCGATCTTGCAAGTTAATGGCAAAATCAAAGATCGAATTGAAGTATCACCTAATATTTCAAAAGAGGAGTTAGAAAAATTGGCGAAGGAGAACCCAGAGATAAAGTCGGCTATCGCCGGGTTAACAGTAAGTAAAGTAATTACTGTTGCGCCTAAACTAGTCAATTTTGTAGTTTAAATAACACTACTTTTTCTATCCTTTTAACCTTTCCACTGGCTAAAATTCACTTATGAAAAAATTAGCGATTCTCTCAATTTTAATAATGGGCATGCCAACTGCCAATGCGGCAGATCGTAGTGATCCAACTCCTGCGCCAGTTGTGAGCGCAGTGCCTACTCCAGCAAAGACAACTCCAACTCCAGTAGCAAGTGCAACACCAACTCCATCGGTGGCAGCTAAAAATGTAAATACAGAATTAACCAAGGTCAGGACTTTAATTGAGGCAAAAAATTTCTCAGCAGCATTAACTGCCCTGCAGGCAGCTGATAAAACTTTCCCAAATAATGCTGATATCAATAACTTACTTGGCTATAGCGCTAGAAATTTAAAGCAATACAAGCCTGCTGCAACCTATTATGCAAAAGCGCTAAAGATTGATCCCAAGCATTTAGGTGCTTTGGAGTATCAAGGTGAATTATTCATGCTGACCAAAAAAACTAGTGATGCAAAGAAGAATCTAGCTAAGTTAAAGAGTTTATGTGGAGTTAATTGTGAGGAGTATATAGACCTAAAGAAGGCGATTGGTAACAAGTAATCTTGCTTTCTTTGCTGCGAGCCAGCCATTTTGGTCCAACTTTCGCGGTAACTCTTGTTTCATTCTTACTCGCAGTGTCCTTATGGTGGGAAGGCCCAGCATTTATTATCGCTTTTGGTGTTTTTCTGGGTCAATTACTTGTCGGCTGGTCTAATGACTTAAATGATTATCAAGATGATTTAAAACATAATCGGGCAAATAAACCATTAGTAAGTGGACAATTAAGCACCAAGAAATTAAAACTAGCAATCAAAATAGTTGTTCCAATGGCTTTAATCTTTAATTTATTTGGCCCTCTTGGTTTAAAGGGAGGCAGCCTTTACCTATTCGGAGTTGGTATGGGTGTGGCATATAACTTCTACTTCAAATCAACTTTGCTTTCACCACTGCCGTATGCGCTTGCTTTTGCAGCCCTAGTTTCATCAATAGTAATTGCTACTGATCGTGCGGCACCTATCTGGCTAATTAGTACTGGAGCGCTTTTAGGTGTGGCAGCGCATTTTGCAAATGTACTTAAAGATTTAGATCAAGATTTAGCCTCAGGAATAAAAGGATTACCGCAGAAATTAGGCAAAAGAGCCTCTCGTCTAATCTGTGCCACTTTGTTGGTTGCAACCACCTTGTTACTACACCTTACTGTTGCTAATACACCGCTTTTAGTAATCGGTTTAATCGCAGCAGTTATTACCAGCTTCGCACCAGACTCAGTAATCTTTAAGTCTTTAATGATCACCGTAATTATTGATCTAATCTTGTTGCTTTCTGCCATAGATTCAAAAATTGGAAGCTTTGTAGTTTAAATACTTGCCTTATCCAAGCATTACTAAGAGTATTGCCGTATGAGACGCATAGTTGTAATTGCATTACTGCTCTCTTTATTTCCAGCTACCAATTCTCAATCTGCTGCAAATGATGCACTCACTGCTCTAAACAAATTAGAGGTTAAAGGTCGGGCAGCTAAAACTGGTTACACCCGTTCACAATTTCCTCATTGGTCTGATCCTGATCGAAATGGCTGTGATGCTAGAAATGACACCTTAAAACGAGATCTTACAAATATCACTTACAAGGTAGGAACTAGAGATTGCAAGGTGATTGCTGGGCAGTTACTAGATCCATTTAGCGGCAAGGTAATTACCTTCTCTGCCACCAAGGTGGTAATTGATATTGATCATGTGGTGGCGCTATCTAATGCTTGGCAAACTGGGGCTGCCTACTTTGATAAAAATAAGCGCAGCCAAATTGCCAATGATCCACTTAATTTATTGGCAGTTGACTCAAAATTAAATCGTCATAAACAAATCGGACAACCGTGTCTCTACGCACACATAGAAAAATGTTCCGCTCCGTGCGTAGACGCAATCACGGAAAAAAAGTATGCCGATTTGGTGAAAGATTTATTAGCTTTTCTTGATGGCGATACTGATCCAGTCACCGAGCGCCTCGAATTGATGATGAACGAGGCGTCTAGCGAACTGGAGTTTGAACGAGCGGCTCGCTTGCGAGATCAGTTGAGCTCAGTAAAGAGCGTCATAGAGCGTCAACAAATGGTGGCCGAAAAAGAAGAAGATTTTGACATGATCGGAATAGAAGAAGATGAGTTGGAAGCATCAGTTCAACTGTTCCATGTTCGGCGAGGAAGGGTAGTGGGG
>OFRA01000234.1_pt1 | contig 14603 bp, 18 predicted proteins | sample 1543001 | NCBI WGS metagenome assembly OFRA01 (sample SAMN07774221, study PRJEB24372) | wastewater metagenome | isolation source: Lake Maggiore Verbania | place: Italy: Verbania | collected 2015-12 | reverse complement strand
CGATAGAGCCGTAGGCAGAGCTGGCGTAGGTGCCGTCGCTTGCGGCCACGGTGTAATGGACCGTGAACACAATGCCGTCAGCGGTGTGGCGTTCCATCTGGGCGATGCCCCAGGTGTATTCAGTGGTAGTAGTCATGGGCCAGGGGGTGGTAGGCGAACTGTAGCTGGGGTGAGCGTGCCTAGTAAGCGATCATCAAGGTGCCGTCCGACTTGCGGTAGACATCACCAGCGACAAGGCCGCCAGCTAGTGCGGCAGTGTTGTCGGCGTAGGTAGCAACGTTTGAGAAATTAATCGTGCCGTTGCTCTTAATCCTCATCCGCTCCGTAGGACTCGACGCACCATCTGCCGTAGTGGAGAACACTAATCTCGACGGAAGATCATTCGCTCCAGGGGTGCCATCTACCTCACATTGAATACGCGCACCTTCAACAAGCTCCGAGCCATCAGCGCCTTGGAAAGAAACAGCACCAAGCAGATCATTATTCGATACCACTGTTGCGCTGCCTGCTGCAGTTCCCCTGCTTTTCCCAAGAACAAAAATCGACTGCGCGTCGTCATTGCTGTTATGAACCAGAGACAAAGCTCGTGCGCTATTTCCCGTCGTTTCCAACTGAACAGTTGGAGTAATACCTACGTTATTGAATAAATTGCTACGCGCAGAAGACGTGCCAACTAAGAGCCTGCCGGAGCTGTCGATGCGGGCGCGTTCGGATATTGATGCCCCACTGGAGATAAGAAAATCATCGGAGCTAGTAGTACCTAGCCAGACTCCATTTGTAGCTCCATTGCCTTTTAGGTTTATTAAATTGTTGTTGTTTGAACTGGCTAGTTGGCATACAGTGCCAGTCCCGGAAACGTGCAGAAGATTTCCAGGGCTCGTAGTGCCAATGCCCACGCGGCCGGAGCTGTCGATGCGCATAGCCTCGACACCACCTTCAACAAATGCCAGCGTGTCTGCGCCGGGGCTATAGATGCCGGTGTTGGGGTCGTTTTCAAAGGCGATACTGGGTGCAGCAGCGGTGCCATCAGGCATCCCGCGCATCAGTTCCTCGATGGTGATGCGTTTGTTCTTGGCGGCAGCCGCCGCTTCGCTGATGTCAACGATAGGCAAAAAGTCACCTGACGCTGGTGTGGTCAGTGCTGTCAGGTCTGAAATCTTACGGTCAGCCATGGCTTGCGTTGTGGTGGGTACTGGCGTCGGCTACGCGCCCTCAAGGGCTAACTTGATCTCATCCGTAGTTTCAGCCACATTGATTGCAAATTGAATAAAGGCGTACTTTTCACGGATTGATTGACGTGATACCTCAGCTTCTACAGCGCTGACGCCGGGGATTTGTTTGGCGATGATTTCGTCAAAAGGATGGAACTCCTTGGCACGCATGGTGCGGCGGATGTCGTGGCCAATCGCTTTGCACTGGTCAAGGTCGTGGTCGATGCAACAGTCGCCCATGACCCACGCGCCCCGGAAAGTGCGATCAGCGGGGATGTCGTCGGTGCTGACGATTTCATAAGGCACGCCTTGGGGCACATCCTTGAGCGCCAGTTCGATGGACTCGGCGGGGATGATCACCGCGACGCCGCCTTCAGGGGTTGGGTAGATAATTCTGTTCATGGAAAGTTACCGGAAGATGGCGACGTTGACTTGAGGCGGGTCAGCAGCCACGCCTGAGACTTGGTTGTACCCAGAAACCCTTACGTTTGTTGTCGGATAGTCCCCGGCAACCTGCACAACTGCTGTTGCCTGCTGCCTGCCATCCAAGGAAGACAACGAGCCAGAGGGACTCCCAAGGGCAACCATGTACCCGCCGTCTACCATCGCCGTCGTGAAGTTCACCGTAAAATCACCCACACCATTGTCAGTAATCGAGCTGACATTGCCACTTGCTCGGATCGCTACGGTGCCGGTGCCGTTGAAGTTTACCCAGGCGCGGCATCCATATGCCACAGCAGCAGAGCCATAGCCGGAGTTAAATGAAAAGTTGCCAGTGCTTGATACCCTTATCCGTTCCGTGCCCGCTGTCGATGCCGCAAGTGTGTCTGCTGCCGGGCTCCAGAATCCAGTGTTGAGATCACCAGTGAACGTAATTGATGGAGTGCCGACTGCTCCAAGGGGGTGATCAACTGCCAGCGTTGAGCTAACTGCGGTGGTGCTGACGGCTAAGCGGCTAGTCCCGCCCGTGGTGATTGCTAGTTGATCCGCTCCGGGTGAGACCAATCCTGTGTTAAGGTCGCCTGATACGGCAATGCCTGGCAGTGCTGCAGTGCCTGCTGTGACGGCCAGCACACCCGTCATGGTGCCGCCAGCCAATGACAGCAGCCCAAGGTTGGTGCTTGCCAGTGTGCCAACAGTTACCCATGCGCTGTTGGCCGCATTGCGGATTTTGAGCAGCCCTGTCGTCGTATCCGCCCACGTCATGTAGGCAACGGTTTCAGGTGGCGACGTGGCGCTACTGTTTTGCGAGAACAGCGCCAGCATGGCATCGTTCAGGTCAGCGCGGACTGCTGAACCACTGCCGTTTGGAATTATGTCTGTACCTGTCCAGTCGTATGTGGGCATGGATTACGAGCCTTTGCCATATCCTACAGCCGACCACGCAAAAAGACGATCCACTGCGGTGCCACCGCTATTGCGGAATATCACGTCAAACCCGCTGCTGCTGACGTTGGTCACGTTGAAATAGTCACCAGATTGCAGGTTTTGAGCTGTAATACCAATAGATGGCAAGATGCTGTTAACGCCACCAAGCACTGCCGAGCCAGTCCAAAAGGGACTGCCAAAAGTGATGCTCTTGGTAGCAGCTCCGCTTTGCTCCGCCAGCACTGAGCTTTCAATACGACGCTGGAACGATGCCTTGTAGCCCAGCTCATAGCAGGCAAAAGCTTGGGACAATGTGAAAGCGGCGGCATCCAGCTTGAACTCAAATGCCCGTGCCGTAAATGTGCCGTTACCAAATTCTTGGTAGTCGCTCCATGTCGGTGAGGCAGTTGGGTTATCGTCGGTGGTGCGTACGCAGACCTTGGAGTTGACTTGATCCGCTACAGCGCCTTCAAAGTCCACCCATGTATCAATGAGGTCGGTGCGTTCGTCAATTAGATCGGATGGGTAAAACCCACCGGCAATAAGATGACGTCGTAGATCCAGTGAATACTTAGCGCCAAGGTCCAGCACTTCGGTGAACACATAGCTACCAGTGGCGGCAATATCGCCGTAGTAGTCAAGATCTAGCAACAGGTCTAGATCGGTAATAGTGTCAAATAATGCTGAGCCACCCAGCGTAATGGCGTCGTACTCCGTGCTGTAAAACAGGTTGGTGAACTCACCTTGGAATGGAGGGTCTGTTGTGTCCTCACGTTTGTCCAGCAGTAAAAACGCACTAAGCGGATCAGGCAGACCAACAATGACGCTGGCTTCGCCAAGGCTTTGCTTGCCGCTGCTATCTTCAAACTTGACGATGTACTCGCCCTCGACCATCGGCACAATCGCCTCAGTGCTGTACCCAGGTACTGCAGGAATTAGATCCTGCGAGTTGGTCCAAGAGCCGGTGCCGTCTGCGATGCTGGTATGGCGGATGTGAACGCGACCGCCTACTTTTACGTCGAGATCGGTTGCGGCATCCCAGCGCAAGCGGGCTGAGTTTGCGCTGATTTGCTCAAGCGTTAAATTTTCTACATTGGCGGGCTCAGCTAATTTGCCCCGTGCAGATACATCAAGGCGGGCTGGCTCTGCCGATGGACGCAATCCAGCATTAACACCATAAATCAATACTTCATAGTCGCCTGGCGTTGTGTCATATATGACGTACTCCTGTGTGGTGACGTAGCTTTGCGCCCAGTTACCATTTACTCTGCGCCATTTTACAATATATTGCACTGCATTAGTGCGGCCATCATCGTCTATGGATGCCAGCCAGCTAATTATTAACTTGGACAGTACCTGCCCAGACTCTTCGTACAGCACCTCCACAAATGTCGGTGCTCGCGGCGCAGTTGCTGGTTTGTTTAGGTCGGTGATGTCACGTTGCTCTAGTGCTGTGCCACGCTCGATGTAGTCGTATTTACTAGCGTTATAGGCAATAGCGCTGATGGCATAGTTGCTGCCGTCTTGCTCCGCGACGCTGAGCACTCGCCATGTTGATGTTTGGATGTTGCTGGTTTGATAGACCCAAACGGTATTAACGTTAGGCGTTACAGAGAACGCTGCGCTGACGGTAATGACATTGCCAACAATGGTTGAGATAGAGCGAGTTTCAACGCTGCCATCTGGCATGATTAGAGATAGATCAGCGCCCGCAGCAGTCAGGCCGGTGGCATCATCTGCCGTGATAGCTGTTGTAGTTGCAGCAGAAATGCGGCCACCGCGACGGGCGCCAGTCTTGACTGGATCTGTTACTTCAATGACTTGTCCTGGCCTGACCACCACGCCGGCATCGATGGACGCGGTGAAGCTGATAATCTCGCCTTCGTAACGGTTCGAGTAGAGAAGCCATTCACCGATGCGATACGCTTGTCCGCGGCTGGTACAGGCGAAAGCACTAATTTCAGTTTTTACAACGCCGTACTTGGCAATGCCTTCTGCGTCTTCGACTGCTTCGTATGCAATATCACGACTGTTGAGATCTAGGTAGCTAACGACACAAACCGTGGGGCGTGTTTTGCGGCTAGCACCTTGGTAACTGAAGCCCTCTTCGGTAATATTTGCCAGCGTAAATAGATAAGCGGTATCAGCAGGTTTATCTTGGCTGATGGTTAATGCGCCAGTGCTCCAATACGGCATTACCCGCATAACGGAACACATGTCGTTGATAAGTTTATACGCCTCTTCTGCTGTTTGGATATTGACGTTGCAACTAAAGCGCGGCTCTTCTCCGCCAAAACCATCGGGCACCAACGCTGATGCGTATTTGCTAGCGGCAAAAAATGCAAACTTGTCTAGCTTGCTGGCATTGCCATTGAAGCTAATTTTTTCCGCATCGGTAAGGATATGGTCACCAAATCCGTAGCGAGTCGATGTAAGCAAGTCCCACAAGATCCATGCTGGGTCGCTGCACCACTGCGCTGATGCAAATGTGCCGTTCCATATAAAATCAACGGGATAGATAATGCGTCCGTTGGTCTGATCGACGGTGACACCATTAGGGATGCGCACCTTGATGCCACGAATCAAGTAAGATCTTGTTGGGATGCTGCTGAACTGCTCAGCATCGATGCGCGTCCACACCAATGCGCTGTTGGGGTAGCGCAACTTGGCGTATATGATTTCGGTGTAGCTACTCCAGTTAAAAGCGTTGGTAACTTTTGGGTCTGTGCTGTCTGGTCTGTCCCGTTCTACTTTGATGGTGAGTGGATAAACAGGCGCAAGATTGACTAGGTAGTCGCGTTGATATGCGTCGCCGCTACGGCCGTCAATGGTATCGGTTATGGCTAGTGTGTCGCCACCGCCGTTGTAGTTGACGTAAATACGCAGGCCGACTTGAGATCCTAGTATGTCGCCTTGATTAGTAAAGGTCTGTAGTTGCGGAATCGTAATAGTGATGCGTACAGCATTAACGTTTGAATCAGTAATAGATTGCACCACGGGCGAGCCGTACTGCACTGCAAGGCCTACAGCTTTTTCCTCTTCAATGTCAAACGTGCCAGGAATAAATGATTGATCCTGGGTGCCATTGCGCGTTGCAATGGTGACGTTCTGGAAATTGTAGGTGCCGTTTGCATTTTGCAGTGGCGTGTTATCAATGAAAATAGATTGCGCGCCATTTTTCAACCCTTGAATTTCGCCTTCGCTGAGCAGGTCAAGAACCTGCGCATATTGCTTGGAATTAAGGCTGTCGTTTGCTGTGACAGGATCGCGAGCCTCGCCCCCGCCCTTGCCGCCACCACCGCCTGATCCGTAGATGCGTGCCATTAGTTATACACCTGCACAGTGTCGATACCAGCAGAGATGACGACGCTGCCGACTATCGTTTCGCCATAGACAATAGGCACGGGCACGCCTTGCCTGCTGACGTTTTGAATCCCGCTGAAGCTGTAGCTCTTGCGCGGGTCATCTTGGCCATCTGATCCTTGCGGCACTTGCGGCGTGGGCGTAAGCAGCTGGGCTACGCCGCCAAGAACGAGGCTGGCGCCGACGCCAAGCAAAACAGTGCTGACTGCGATAGGTGCTGCCAGCCCAAGTAGTCCGATGGTGGCGCCGCCAGTAAAAAACGCGCCCGCAATCAGCAATGCGCCCACAATAATCCGCCCCACTGCACCACCAGCGCCAGCCATCACGGGCACGATCTTGATTTCTTGCTGGCCGGCGGGGTCGTGTAGCTCTTCTAGCTCGAGGTCGTAGGTGCCGACGCTGACGCGGTAGTGCTGATCGTTCATGTGGCGCTCGAGTTCTGGCCAGTTCGTAACTAGGAAGCGCACGGCTTCAGCCGCAGTAGCTACGTCAGCTTCAAGCACACGATGGCCGACGAACTTAGCGAGGGCGCCATACAGCTTGATTTTACGCAGCATCGTTTTGCCTCATCGTTCTTTCATTGTAGGAAACTTAGGATGACGCAACCATCGGCCTGTGCATTTTTGCAGCCAGCCGCCGCCTCCGTAAAGATCGCGGCTACTGAGGCGTCCACGAATGTGATGCAGCACCATGGCGTCGCCAATGTAGACACCGCAATGGTTTAAGCCAGGTCCGCTGATGTTCATCAACAGAAAGTCGCCTTTCTGTATCGCTTCATCTTGATTCAACTCCCGAAATCCTGCATCACGCCAGCAGTCATCAAACATGGGTGAGGCTTCAAATTGCTCTGGCGTCAGTGGGCGCTCCCAGTCGCGCAAGCGCAGGCCATGGTCGGCGTACCAGTCGCGGGCTAGCGTCCAGCAATCGCTGATGCCCCATGCCCACTGCCTGCCGATTAGCGGTGCCTTAAACCCGGATGGCTTGCATTCACCCCATGTTTCGAGCTTAGGGTTGACGATATACCAAGGCAATCCACTGGCTTCGCAGCCCATTAAATCTGGCTGACTGGGCGATGGTGATGTCATCGGGTGCGAATGCACCACTGCGACTACCTCGCCTTGGTCTTCTGCGTCGGCGTAGTCGTCAGGGGCAAGAATAAATTGATCGTTGCCACTGCTGAGGTTGCGGCATGGTACATAATGCTCGCGGCCTTTGATGACTATTAGCAAGCCACACGCCTCACGCGGGTCTTCCGCCTTGGCATGGGTTAATGCTGCATCGCGCCAGGTCATCCGTAGAAGGCTCCAATGCCGGGGTAGCTTCCAAATGGCAGCTCAGCGACGTTGCCAAAATGCGCCTTGCAATCGGTTAAGGTCTTAAGGCATGTAGGCAAACCACCGCTATAGCTACATTCGGTTGATTTGTATACCCACTGACAAATGTTGGCAATACACTGTCGCTTTGGTGCGCGAACACCAATAAGGTCAAATGCCGATGCCAACTCAAACTCCACCACGTCGCGGGTTTCAATAACCTTGCGGTCAACGTAGTAAATCTCGCGTGGGAGCTCCGCTGTAGGGTCTTCAGTTGGGTTAACCGGCTCCAGCAATATTGATCCACCATCTTCCAGCAGTAATGCAAAGCTATCTTCCGTCAGCAGGATGTCGCCACTGGCTGGAAAGTTTGCGCCGTCTAGGTAGCGGCCTAAGGTGCGAATGCGCGTAAATTTAGCGCCTTCTAAACCATCTGGCAACGTCAACAGCAATGCAGTGATAGTGCTAAGGATGTTGCTAATACGAATCTTGGGACGCGGTAATTGACCATTGCCGCTGTATTCAAAGCCCTCGGCTTCAACGGGAAAGGCTAAGTATGCTTGGCTATTCCAGATTATGTTACCGTTAGTGCCAGTTGCATTTACGCCAGCGTGGAAATAGAAGGTTTCATTTGCGTCATGCTGCGTTGTATTTAACTCAAGCTGAAACAGCTCGATAATTGCGCTAGGTGCGACAGCTTGTAGATCTGAGACGGGAACAGCCATCAGGGCTCAAACACCTCGCGGAAGGTTGCTTGGATTTGGTTATTGTTGCAGTTGGTCAGAGTGGCCTGCCACTCCTCGCAGACAAACTTGCCAGCACCGCTACGCGGTGATGTCCAGTCGAATGATTCCACACCAGCGCGTGCGTCAAGGAAGGCAAGGATGTTTTCCCGCTCAGCGTCGGTACGGTTGGCGAAGGTCAGCGTCCATTCCTTCGGGTCAGTGTTAAGACCAAAGCGCACCCGCTGTTCGTAGCCGTCTCCAAACTGCGTCTTGCGTACCCGAGGCTTGCTGCTCTCGGTAGCTTCAAAGCTGGGTGTGTAGGTAAAAGTTGCCATGGGTTATGCCGCCATCAGTAGGCCGCCAGGCCGTTTCTGTTTGACCAATTCTGCCTGCACCGCTTGCGCAATGGCACGGCCGAGCTGAGCTCCTTGACCTTCGTTGCCCTGCACGCTGGTGCCCTTGGCGTCCACTGAGACGTTTACCGTTGTGCTGCTGCCACCGCCGCCACCTGCGACGCCAAGCTTGCCATCGCGGCCCCGCATTAAAGGCATGATGGCCTCGGGGCCGGATTCGCCCATCAGGCCAGTGCGCATGGAGCCGCCGTTGGCAAACTTAAAGAGCGTGGGTGAACTGACAATTGAATTGGTAAAGGTGCCGCCTTTGGCGAAACCAGTGCGGGGCTGCATACTTGGACCAAATACGCCGCCGTTAGCGAACCCGGTCAAGCCGGGGAAGAGGGCACCAACAGCCTTGAAGATCGCAAACTTGATCAGCATCGCGCTGAGATCTTTCAGCACTGATGCCGCGAACTCTTTGAATGATGCCTTGCCCGTGGTGGCAAACTCAACGATGGCATTTGTCAGGCCGTCGATGCCGTTTGTGGCGATGCTGGCTAGGTTGGCACCAAGGTTAGTGGCTGAGTCATAGGCCTGCTTAAAGGATTCCTTAAACTGCGTCCCAAAGCTCTTGCTGCTTTCTTCTTGCTTTTTGGTTGCATCATCCAGTGCGCCGGCACGCTCGCGCAATAGCCGAATCTGCTCAGCCAATGCCGGGTTGGTTGCTGCCAGAATGTCCAGCTGCAGCAGGTTCACCTGAGCGTTCAGCTTCTCCAGCTCGGTTAGCTCGGTCTTGCCGCGGGTGACTTCTGCAATCTTGGCGTCGTAATCGGCCAGGCTGGGGAGAAGATCCTTCAGGCCTTGCTGGTATTGACTGTCAGCTACATTTGCCAATGACGCGCCAAGCTGATTAATTAAATCAATCGTTGGTTTCATGTCGAAGCCAACCCCAACCTTTGCAAGTTTGTTGGAAAGGTCAACAAGGTCATCTCTGAAATCATTTGTTATGCGCGTTGCGTCCGTTAATTGGTTGCCGCGTTCAATAAACAACGCGTCAGCGGCGGACACGCCAACCCCTGCATATGCGGCATTGGTGTCTTCAATGCTGCGCCGCAGCTTTTCTTGCATGTCGTAGGCCTGTCCTTCCAAATCCTGCCGGCGCTCCAGCAGGCGCTCCTGCTCAGTGGCGGCGCGCTTGGCAGCGGCTGCTGCTTTGCGGGCAGCTGCTGCCGCTGCTGCGTCACTGCTGGTAGTGTCCAGCTCCATGTTGCGGCCGCGGGTGCGACGACCAGTGCCGGGTGATGCCGCGGACCCAAAGGCCAGCTTGTTCAGGTCGGCAATAGCTTGCTGCGCTTCTCCAAAGCCACTACTCACCGCAGTGGTGATGGTGTCCCATGCAGCGCCAAAGTCGCCTGAGAATGCTTGGCCTGCCGCCTGCACTGCCGCAACGATGTTTTTGATCAAGATGTCCACCGCTTTGACGACGGTGTAGATCGCAACCGCAATGCCGCGAATGACGCCCTCGATCACCTTGAACAACGCCGTCCAGTCTTGGTCGGTGTCGAACAGATCGCCGAACACCTCAAGGATCGTCTGCAGCGCAGGCAGCAGCGCGTCGGTCAGCTCCAACCCGAAGCCCTGCGTCTTGATGCCTAGCTCGGTGATCGTGTCATTGAACAGATCAGAACGCGCGGCAAAGTCATCGCCCACCTTGTAGATGAACTTGTCCATGCTGGCCGCGCCTTCATTCAGCAGCGGGATCAGATCAGCGCCGGACTTGCCGAATAGCGCTACTGCCGCGGCCGCTTTCTGCGCGCCGTCTGGCATGTCAGCAAAACGATCAGCGATCTGCTTCAGCGCTTTATCGGCTGGCACCACCTGACCGTTGGCATCCTTGACGTTGACGCCCAGTGCTTTGAACTTCTGCGCCAGGCCATCGTTGCCCTCGGCCGCCTTGACCAGGTTGACGTTGAGCTTGCCCAGCCTCTTACTCAGCGTGCCCATGTCCACGTCGGCCAGCTTGGCGGCGTTGCCGATGCCGATCAGCTGTTTGGCCGCGATGCCGGTCTTGGCCTGCAGGTTGAACAGCTCATCGCCGGCGTCGATCGACTTCTTCACGATCGCCGTCAGCCCGCCCACGATGGCGCTGCCGGCAATCGCTGCAGCAAAGCCACCTACGGCGCCCTTAAGGGTGTTGAAGCCCAGCGCAGCGTTCTTTGCCTGCCCCTGCAGCCCCTGCATGGAGTTGCCCAGCCGGCGGATGTTGTTCTCGCCTTGAACGTCCGCTTTGATGCGGAGCATGGCATCCATGTTCATCGCCATGTCAGATGCTCCTGCTGTTGATCGAGACCATTACCGCTGCCTCCATCACCTGCAGGTCCTCCAAGAGCGCGCGAGGGTCTTTTACTTCGTACATCATAAAGAGCCAAGCCACTGCTCCATAGTCCAATCCCAGCACGCCGCTCATTGTGGTGCGCCACTGCGTCTGCACTCGCAAGAACATCTCTAGCACCGGCCAGTTTTCCTCCCATACCTCAAAGTCATCGGATCGGGGTTGCTCTGGCAGCGCCACTCCAAGGATGGCGGCATCGTCTTGAGTTTCATCTTTAACGCCGCCGCCGGCCCAATGCTCGGCGGCCTCTATCAGTTTTTTCTTTTGGCTCCTTTGATGCTGTCCATGTATGCCTTGAGTACAGCAATAGCCAAGAATGGCACCTCTAGCAATTCATTCAATCCCTTCTCGCTGAAAGGGATCTCATTGCCTTCGTCATCGTTGATGCCAGACCAACCAACCAGCACATCGCGAGCGATGTCGGTGATTTGATCCAGATCACCTAGATCTTCAAGCTTCTGCAGCTCGGCAACCATTGGACCAATTTTGCTTTGTGGCAGGCGCTTAAACTCACCATCAAAAGTCTGGCGTTCATGGCGGCCACCATCGATCGGGAGATCAAAGGCGACCGGCCATGAGTAGGTGCCAGATTGCTTAAGAACAAATGCCACGCGAATTAGGTGTAAGCGATTGACAACTCATCATTGCCCGAACTGGTCGGAACCGCAATAAACGGCATGTTGAGCATCTGCACGCCATCCTGATCGCTGTAGGTCAGATTGCCTAGATCAGACTGCGCAGTGGTCACCGTGCATCTGTTGCCGGCAGTGGTGCCGTGCTGGAACGTGATGCTGCCTGTACTGCTGCCAGTGGCGATTCCGAAGAAGTCCTTTGCCGCAATGGTCGGCGCCTCAATCACAACGGTGCCGCTGGGCATCCGGTTGGTGATGAGGATCTCCTTCGAGCAGCCGACAAGTTCGCGATAGATGACATCGTTTGCCATCGAGAAGTTGTAGGACTGCAGGCAACCGCTGTAGGAGAACGCCGAGAAGCTAGTGGTGTTGCCTTCCTTGAACAGCAACGGGGTTGCCTGGTTGGCGTAGGTCGGGGTGGGCAGCGTCTCGTCAGTCGGCGCGTTGTAGATCCCGGTCATCGTGAAAGAGATGGATGGGATCGCACCTACTTCGGCAGTGAGATCAAAGGTGCCGCGGCAGCCCGTCAGCTTGTGGCGAATGCCGTCTTCGTGGTAGTAAATGGTGCAGCTCTCAAAGCCGCTGCTCTCGGGCGCATAGGTGGCGCTGGTGCTGGTGACCAGCGTCTCACTTAGGCCGCAGCTGCGCAGCACTGGGCCATAAGCCGGGGCGGTGCCTGCCGTACCGGAGCCAGCCAGCTCAACTTCAAAAGTAACTTCAACGCGAGTTTGCGCCAGCAGTTGATCAGCTTGGCCCATGTATGGGCGCACCAAGTCGCGGTTCACCGTGTCGGCAACCAGCGGCTGGATCTCAAGGTTGCGCACTAGGACCGCGTTACTAGCACCACTCGGCGTCGAGTCGGTGCCGTAGGTGGTTTCAATCTTCGCCAGGATCAGGCGTCGACGAGTCAGAACTGATGCCATTGGAGGCTACCTCGAAGGTTGGATGAGGGGCCGGCTGGGTCCGCTCGACGAGCTTTCGCTTGCCGGTTTTGGGATCGACCAGGTAGCTGCCGCCCTGGCCTTTGTATTCGTCCATCATGATAGCTGCTAAGGGCTGAGGGATAAATCGGCCACTTTCGTCCGATACCTGACAGCGTAATCGCAACTGATCACACCACTAGGTTGATCTGCTTCAACCAGATCAAACGAAACTGAAATGGGTTGCACGTCATAAGCATTACCGCCCAGCGTGAGGTCTGCCATCACCTTGGCGTGGAGGCTTTGGACTGTTGCATCAGCCACTTGATCGGGGATGTCGCCGCGAACGATCACCGAGATACGAACGGTCAAGGTCCAGTCCAGCGTTGGCAAGCTGGTGTTTTGCTCGGCGTTATCACTGACAGGCTCGACCACGATCGCTGGCAGTTCGCCTCTGCTCATTGGTTCAACCCTGCTGCGATAGATCCGCGTGCTAACTCCTGTGGTGCCCGTCAGTGCCGTGCGGATCGCCGCCAAGATGGTCTCGCGTTTGGTTGCCATGGGTTATGCCGATGCGACTTGAACGACAGTACAGATGATGCCGGGGATACTTGGATGCGCGAACGGGCTGGTCTGGGCTGCCTCATCATGGATGTAGGCCGTGACGTTGCTGGTTGCCCACATCAGCTCGAGGTAGTCGTTAGTCGTCAAGCCCAGCACGAAATTAACGGTGCCGATCACGTTGCCATCAACGCTGCCATGCTTTGCAGTGATGCTAAATCGGCTGTCGCTGGCGGGCACGTCCGCGCCGTTCTTGCGAAGCCAGACATTGATATCGTGAATGGAGTTATCCGTATTGCTAAATTGAATTGAGAACGTGATGCTGTAAATGCCGGGATGATCAAAAGTAATTCGCTCGTTTGAGATAATCTTCGTGCCACGGCTTGTCGTGTCAATCTGCCGCAGCTTGATCACATAGGCCGTATTGGCGAGCGTCGCCACTTGCGACGTCTCATCCCAGAACGAACCCCAGTAGCCAGGGTTGCCAAAGTAGGGAAGGCCAGACCATGCCGTGCGGCCGTCGCCGATCTTCAGGTTTTCAGTTTCGCTTTCAATGCCAGGCTCACCAGCCAACACCACTGGGTTGAGTGCTGCCCATTGGCTGCGTGTGTTGACCTTGAAGGGGCCACTCATGTCTTTTGCAATGCAATCTGAACAAACTTGCCATCGTCTATCAACATGGTCTCGCGCACCGTATAGGCCACGCTATCAACCGTGATTGAGTTGCCACGAATCAAGCTGCCAAAATTGGACGTTCGTGCAGTCAGCGTGTAGTCAGTGCTGAGCACCATGCCATCGCTCAGGATCTGGCTCGGCATGTCCAAGATGCCATTAGCAGTTACGGCGCCAGCTGTGCAGCTGACGCCGAAGTCTGCCAGGAAGATGTCCAGATCTTCCGTGATCGCCATCAGCTGTACTTCTTGGAGCCCAAGCCAACGATCGCCACAGCGCCGGCACCAGTGCCGCCTGCAACCGTTACCACTGCCTTGATGAACCGCTTGATGTCGTCAGCGTTGACCGAGATCTTCTGAACCGATGCGGTGTTGGCAGCAGTGATTGTGAACGCGCCGCCGGTTACATCGGTGTAGGTCCCGCCTGATGTATCGGAAGCGGTCAGCTTGCCGAGGTAGGTGATGCTAGCGCCGCCTGCTTCGGCGCAAAGGATCACAGCGATGTCGCCTTCATAATCCACCAAATCGATGGCGGTGCTTGCGGTGACAGTAGCTGTCACCACATCATTAGGCAGGAAGTTGAGGACCTCAGTTTTGGTCCCAAGATTAAGAATTGTCATGGCTTAGCCCTCCGTCGGGGGGATTGTGGTTTTGGTGCAGGCTCAGACTGAATTGCCTGAACAATAGTGGCTGCCACGTTGGCAACCTCGATCGCCTTACCAATGCCGATCATTAGCCTGGCGTCAGAAGGGGAGGCCTCGATGACTTCCCCAATCCGAACTACCTGGCCCGCCAGCATTGTTTGCCGCAGGACCTCGATCAACATGATCAGAGGGTGTTGTTGCCGCGGACGAAGGATTCAGGATGACGGACAGCAATGTCCACATCTTGCATAGCTACAACCCGAACAGTGCCGGAGGTGCTATGGGTGTAGGGGTCCACCATCAGATCCAAGCCGGAGAAGTAACCGATGATCAGATCGGCAAAGTTGCCAAACCACAAATCACCAGATGCAACTTGGTTAGACAAGATGCCGCGATAGCCATTAACCAAATCGCCTTCCATCACAAACAAACCTGAACCGGTATCTTTGGCCTTAGTTTTCAGAGCAC
>OFRA01000232.1_pt1 | contig 14727 bp, 12 predicted proteins | sample 1543001 | NCBI WGS metagenome assembly OFRA01 (sample SAMN07774221, study PRJEB24372) | wastewater metagenome | isolation source: Lake Maggiore Verbania | place: Italy: Verbania | collected 2015-12 | reverse complement strand
TCGTCGTCTGTTCACCTTGCTTCAATATCTGGCGGCACCGACCTTTGTGCATGCTTTGTGGGTGGTGACCCAACAAGCGCGGTCTTTGCCGGCGAAATTCAACGTGCATGTCTCGGTATGGATACAGATGTCGTTGATGACAACGCGCAATCAATGAAACAGGTTTTTGATACGGCGGGCGAACTTGTCTGTCGACAACCGTTTCCGTCAGTGCCTCTCGGCTTCTGGGGCGACGGCTCAGAAGGTTTGCCAAATCCGAACTCTCCTGGTCCGAAGTTTCGCGCCGCATACTTCGATCGATTCGCCGGCATGTGGAGTCACGGCGACTTCGCATCTTGGTCGAAGCACGGCGGCATGACGATTCATGGTCGAAGCGATACGACGCTCAACCCCGGCGGTGTGCGCATCGGCACCGCCGAGATCTATCGGGTTGTCGAACAACATGCTGATGTGCTCGAAAGTCTTGTCTTCGGTCAAGAATTCGACAACGACGTGCGGATAATTCTTGCCGTCAAACTCAAAGCCAACGTCGCACTAAACGATTCACTTGTCGCAGACTTAAAGTTGCGCATTCGCAATGCCTGCACGCCGCGACACGTGCCAGCACTCGTGATATCTGTTGTCGACTTACCTCGCACTCGTAGCAACAAACTCGTTGAACTTGCAGTCGCCGATGCTGTTAACGGGCGAGTGGTGCGTAATCTCGAAGCAATCGCCAACCCCGAAGCAATCACTGCCATAGTCGACGCGCTCAAACAGTGAGCTGCTAATTGTTTGGTGTCAAATCTCGCAGCGACAAATAATCTTCAAATTCCAAAGCATCAAAGCCACTGATAAACAAAGCACTAGTTGCATCAGCGTTTTTCGAATCACGTGTCGAATCAGCGATTGCCTGGCGTAATTCGCCAAGTTGTGTCTCGCTAATCGTGCGGTTTGCAATTATCGGCAAGCAGGGCACAAGCGGCCCGTTGCAGATTACAAAGAGCGACGCAATCATCTCAGGATAAATTCGTTTCAGATGGGCGAGTGTGACGCTGTCGATAGAAGCGATGTCGGCTTCGCCTCGCACAAGCATTCGTAAACTTTCAATGTGCGAGCCAGAAACGCGAACTTCTCCTCGCCAGATTTCTTGTGGCCCTTGAATTGCTGCGATCAAACTGATCCACCCTGAAAGACTTTCAAGGCCGTTCGCTGCACCCACCGAACCTTGAAAATCAAACGGTGTTCCGTCAACACGCCCCAGCAAAACGCTGCGATAAAAATGGCTGGCAGACTCTGGCGTGGTGTGTCGAAACGCACCAACGACACGCACGCTCTCTCCGAGTTTCGTGATCAACGGCCAACCACAAGTTTGACTAACCCCAAATTCTTCGCGCGACCAAAGCTCCGACGGATTACCCGACCAAATCAGCGTCTGGGGCAACCAGTCACACCGACTTGCGATTGCCGACCAAAGTTTTTCGTATGCCCAACGAACATCTTCGAACGGGTAGTAACCCAGTTCAGCGATTGAGTTACGTGAAATCGCCATAATGCACCATTTCTTTGAGCCTAGTTAACTGTTACGGATGAAGCCCGCGCATTCGGTGTGAGTCGGCGATGGTCTTGATGCCGAGCACTGATGCCGCCAAGCGATACGGCAACTTTTGTTCAACTGAGAACGAATGCAGTCTTGCAAACGCACCTTGCATCAGTGAAATAACTTTTTCATTGACTTCATCTTCGTCCCAACTCAAGTGGGCAAAGTTTTGACATTGCTCGAGGTAACTGCAAGTAACACCACCAGCGTTGGCATAAACATCAGGCACAACGATGATGCCGCGATCGAGCAGCACTTCGTCAGCCTTCGGAGTCAACGGACCATTGGCGCCTTCGACAACTAGTTTTGCTTTGATTTGAGACGCGGTGTGTTCATCTACGGCATCACCAAGTGCGCATGGCATAACGATGTCGCAGTCAACGGTGAAAATATTTGTAGAACCGTCAAGACCTCTGCCGATTATGTCGCCCGCTCCAGTTTCAATGACGCTCTTTGCTCCTTCACGCATTTTGTTATCGATCAATGCAATATCAAGGCCTTGAGAATTATGAATTGCACCACCCACGTCGGCGACGGCAACGATTTTCGCGCCGCGACTACGCGCGAGGCGAGCAGCCCACGCGCCAACTTGTCCATAACCCTGAATTGCGATTCGCGCACCCGCGAGTGCGAGACCCATTTCTTTGCCAGCTAACGCGGCTGCTTCGACAGCGCCACGGCCAGTTGCCGACTCACGACCGAGTGATCCACCCAATTCAATTGGCTTACCCGTAACGACACCGGGAACGATGTAGCCGACGCTCGCCGAGTATTGATCAAGTACCCACGCCATCACTTGGGCGTTTGTTCCGACGTCTGGGGCGGGCACATCTTTGTCTGGCCCAAGAAACGGAATCAATTCAGAAACGTATCGTCGAGTGATTCGTTCAAGTTCTGGTGTCGTCAAAGTTTTAGGGTCAATAGCTATGCCGCCTTTGGCACCGCCGAGCGGCAAGTTCATAATCGCCGTCTTCAGCGACATTCCGATTGCTAGAGCGACAACTTCGTCTCGTGTTACTCCGGGGTGATATCGAATTCCGCCTTTTGCCGGACCTCGTGTTGTGTTGTGATGAACGCGCCAACCAACTAAATGGTCTCGTGTGCCATTGTCGCGCCGAAATGGAATCGAAACTTCAAGCACGCGTCGTGGCGCGATGATCGTTTCAATCAATCCGTCTTCAAGTCCCAGCCATTCACCTGCTTGACGAACACGAAACTCTGCAGATTCAAGTGCTAGTTCTTTTGGCGCGTGTGGTGAGCTCATGTCTCTATTCTGCCCCAATTACTTGAGTGGTCTTAACCGTGGCCATTTGCCAATCTTGTCAAGCCCAGCAACTGTGCTTGCCATTGTTTCTGGTGTCACGGGGTGACTGATCAAATAGCCCTGAGCTTTGCTGCAATGCAGATCGCCGAGCGCATGTAATTGTTCAACAGTTTCAACGCCCTCAGCCACAACGTCCAAGCCGAGCGAGTTGGCCATCGCAATAATTGTTTTTACAAGTGAGCGTGCATTCGCATCGCTTGCGAGTTCATTAATAAATGATCGATCAATTTTCAATCTATGGATAGGGAACCGCTGCAAAAACGACAGCGAAGAATACCCGGTGCCGAAGTCGTCGATCGCTACCCGCACGCCAAGGTCTGACAACCTGCGTAGTGTGTCGAGCGCTTGTTCGGGCTGAGTGATCATCACGCCCTCTGTTACTTCGATCCAGAGTTGATCTGCTGGCATTCGAGATCTCATCAATGCTTCGTTCACTACGGCGACAAAATTTGGGTCATGCAGTTGGCGTGGCGAAACGTTTACTGACATTGTTGCGTCACGTCGACAGATACCTTGGTTAATCCACCCGCGCAAGTGGGTGAGTGCTTCAAGCAATGCCCACGAACCAATCGGCACGATGATGCCAGTTTCTTCGGCAATCGGAATGAATTCAGCAGGCGAAACACTTGTTCCATCTTCCATTTCCCAGCGCATCAGCGCCTCGAAACCGATTACATCGCCTAAATCAATATCAATTATTGGTTGATGAACGAGACGCAACTCGCGACGCTCAAGTGCGCGGTAGAGCGCAGTCTCTACGGCAAGTCGCTGATTGACACGCTCAAGCATCGACTGATCAAATATTGCTACACAGTTTCTGCCCGCATCTTTGGCTCGATACATCGCGGTATCGGCATGGCGCAACAAGTCATCTGCAGTGGTTGTTATTTCTTGGTCGAACACGGCCACACCGATGCTGGCCGAGACAAAGACATCACCCTGTCGCAAAGCCAAGGGCTCATGAAAAGATTCGAGCACCATGTCTGCAAGAAGCACAGCGTCGCTCTGATTTTTAGATTTTGCATCTAAGACAACGAACTCGTCGCCCGAAATTCTTCCGACGATGCATCTTTCGGGTAGCGCTACGCGCAGTCGCTGTGCAACAGAAACCAATACATCATCGCCAGCAGAGTGTCCGAGGCTGTCGTTGATATTTTTGAACCGATCCACGTCGATGAATAAAACTGTCGGCGCGTTGCCATTGAACTTTGAGTTCGCGATCGCTGCACCGACGTGTTCGATCATCAAGCCACGATTCGGCAGATTCGTTAACGCATCAGTTTGCGCAGAATCGATCAAACGTGCCTGCAGTGATGCATTCGCCCGTACAGCAAACACGACTCGCGCGGTGACTGCGATGGCCAAGATAAAAATTGAAACTGCTCGAACAGTTCGATCTGTGTCATTAGTTGGGTTGGTCAGAGCCAAAACAACTACAGGCACGACTAGCGCGCCAGTGGTTAAGACAAGTCGGCTTAGCAACGGCTGCTTTAAGCGTCCAGCCGTATGCAAAGTCAGCGTTGAAATACTCGGGTGTAGAACCGTCGCCGAGACTAAAAACAAACTCGCCACAAATGGTGCGTTTGAAATTTGAGTTGAAATAGTCATTCGCCCAGAATTATCTGTTGCATAGAGCAAGTCGCCGATGAGCGAGGCGAAAATTGCGCTGCTTGCTAGCCAAACAGATGGCGTGCGTTCGGCGTCGCCAAACAACAAGGTTGCCAGCATAAAGATCACTACTGCACTCGACGCCAGTGTTGCTCCACGCAGTGCAGTAACTGAGACGATGTCCGAAGAAATTGTTCGCGTGGGGTTGAGAAAAATAACCCAAATTAAAAACCACGATCCAAGACCAATTATCAGCGAGTCAAAAATTACATTGATCGGGTCCCGGCCGATTCGTCGTTGCACAGTGACAAACAATCCAGCGACAAGAATCAGTTGCACCGCCAAGAAAAGAGATTCTGAAACTACTTGCGCCGATGTTGAACCTGAATCGCGGTTGTCAAAGATCTGAGCAACAATCAGGCACGCGATCAACAGCGTCAGCATCAGCCACACTCGACGATCAGGTTTGTTGACCGCTGCACCAATGACAACAGCCACAAAAACTTGGGCGGCCGCGATTTGGTAGATCAACTCATTGAAGTCACCGTTGAGCCCAAGAATATGCAGGCCAGAGGCGACGAAAGCCAATGCGGTCATCACCCATGCCGCGCGAGAAACGGCTTTTGACATCACGAAAACGGTACTACAAATGTCGTAAACTTTTGACGGGCGGGGTTTTGAATCCCAAATTCGGCGTATCACTACGTCGAGAAAGAAACCGCCCAAATGTTCGTCACTCGCCATTCCAACGTCGTTGACCCAACGTTGCGCGAAAAACTGTGGCACCTTTATCGGCGCACATATCAAAAGACTGCCGAAGCGACCGTCACCCACGAGATGCTTGATCAGGGTGAATTCAACGAGCAAATTTCACAAGACTCAAATCGGGTTTGGGTTGTTTGGAGCGACTCACTTCCAGTCGCAATGACTCTCGTTTCAACCGACGTTCGCGCGACTCGTTGGCTCAGTGAAATTTATTTTGAAAAACATTTCCCCGAACGCTTTCGCGCCGGTCAAGTTCACTACATCGTTTGGGTGGTCGTAGACCCCGCCGCCGATGCCCATGTTGCAAATGTGATGTTGGCGCGCCAAGCACTTTCTGCTGAAGCACGTGACGGTGCGCTGCTTGTGTTCGATGTACCCGACCTTCATCAGCCAGGTTCGAAGGGCGGTGCGGCGGAGTTGCTTTTTCGAATGGCCAAATTGGTCGGTGATGTAGATCTATTGCCACTTTCGACGCAACGCTATTTTGCACTTGATTTTGCTGTTACATCAGTCAACTCATCTCAAATTAAAGATCAGGTCGTACTCCGCTAGCCTTAGGGCAGAGATGAGTGTTTCCGTAGCCGCAGTGACGGTTGTTGTGCCAGGTTCGCACTTAATGTCAAGTTTGTTGGGCGAGCGTGATGCCCATTTACGTTTGATCGAAAGTGCGTTTCCAAATACTGTGATTCGTGTTCGCGGAAACGAAGTTTCAATTTCGGGCACCGAAACAGACACAGTCGGAAGCCTGTTCGAAGAATTGACTTCGCTTTTGCAAAGTGGCGAAAATCTCGACATGGCGGTTGTTTCGCGCAGCATCGAGATGTTGCGATTACATGAGCGCCCAAGTTCGGTTTTGACTCACGACATTGTTCGCGCAAGCCAAGGCAAGCCAGTTAGACCTAAAACTTCGGGGCAGAAACATTATGTTGACGCGATTCGCGACAATGTGATCACATTTGGGCTTGGCCCAGCCGGTACCGGCAAAAGTTGGCTGGCAATCGCTATGGCGGTGCACGCTCTTCAAACCAAATCAGTGCAGCGGATAATTCTGACTCGACCTGCGGTTGAAGCAGGCGAGCGTCTCGGCTTTTTGCCCGGCGACCTCATGGCGAAATTAGATCCGTATCTTCGCCCACTTTACGACGCATTGCACGACATGGTTGGCGCCGAAGGTGCATTAAAACTCATTGAGAAACAAGTCGTTGAAGTTGCGCCGCTTGCATATATGCGCGGAAGAACCCTCAATAACAGTTTTATCATTTTGGACGAAGCACAAAACGCGACACCCGAGCAGATCAAGATGTTTCTCACTCGAATTGGTTTTGGCTCAAAAGTTGTTGTCACTGGTGACATGACTCAGGTTGATATCCCCGACAATCGCAGCGGCCTGTTCGGTCTCGAGAAGATTCTCACCGGTATTGAAGGTTTGTCGTTTGTACATCTTGGTGTCAGCGACATCGTGCGCCACAAAATAGTTTCTGACATTGTCGCTGCATACGAACAGAAGGGCTCAACTTCGGTGAATCATCGTGCTTGAGCCACATGTCAAGCGCAACGGACCACGAAAAGTTGGGGGCGACGGAGAGATCGAAGTTTTCTGCGCCGACGAACAAACAGAAGTTGTCGTTGACGTTGCCAGATGGCATCAGCTCGCAAAAAGTATCTTGATCTCTGAAGGCGTGCGAGGAGCGGCTGAACTCACGTTGATGTTTGTGCCCGAATCGGCAATCGCTGGTCTCAACGAAAAGTACATGGGCAAGACCGGGCCAACTGATGTTCTCTCGTTTCCACTTGACGCAGTTGAATCAATCAACACCCCGGGGCCTGGTTCACTCTCGCGTAGTCCTGACAAAGCAACTGTCGACTTTAATGATCTTCCTGTTTTGCTCGGAGATGTCGTGGTCTGTCCAGAAGTCGCGCAGCGTCAGGCACCTTCGCACGCAGGCAATCTTGAAGATGAGTTTGCTTTGCTTGTAACTCACGGAGTGCTTCACGTGTTGGGTTACGACCATGAGTCAGACTCAGATGCGAAAAAGATGCAATCTCGCGAACGCGAACTACTAGAACTTCATCATTGGGGCACGCCAATGCCAGAGAGCTTTACAAAGGTTTACGAATGATTTTTGCCAGCACACCGACCACTTCTGACTACTGGATGCTCTTTGCGATCTTTATATTGTTGATCGCACTCACTGGGCTCTCACTTGCTGAAATGAGTCTGTCAAGAATCACTAAACAGAAGGCTCAAGCGCTAGTCGATCAATGCGCAAAAGGGTCGAAAGTGATCTTGAAATTAGCCGAAGATCCTACGAAGTGGGTCAATCCGCTTCTGCTTACGGTAAATATCTTTCAAACGGTTCAAGCGACTCTTACTGGCATCGTTGCGGGCAGATTGTTCAACGCAACGGGCGTCGCGATCGGCGTGACGCTAAACGTCATCGTCTTCTTTGTTTTGGCCGAGGCTGTGCCAAAAACTTATGGACTTGTTCACCCGGTTCGAGGCGCAACATTGACGGCGCGGCCGATCAATGCGCTGACCAGTTTTTATCCACTTCGTGTTATTTCGCAAGGACTCATCAAATTGACCAATGTGATTGTTCGTGGCAAAGGTTTGGCTGCAGGTCCGTTCATCAGCGAGCAAGAATTTCTAGGCATAGTTGAGGCGGCCGCTCAAGAAGCTGTCATTGAACACGAAGAGCGCGAGTTGATTGAATCGGTTATTGAATTTGGCGACACGGTCGTGCGCGAAATCATGGTTCCTCGACCAGACGTTGTCACGGTCAATGACGACTTAACGATTTCTCAAACAATCGACATAATTGTCGAGCATCAATTGAGTCGACTTCCTGTCTTACGTGCCGACGACGACGATCAAGATGATCTTGTGGGTGTCGTATACGCAAAAGATCTAATTGCCGCCGAGCGTGCCGGTCGTGGCGCAGACTCAATAAAAACAGCCCTACATCAAGTTGAAGTTGTTCCTGAGATGAAGCTGGTTTCTGAGCTGATGCGCCAAATGCAACAAGACAAGTTCCACATCGCAATGGTCGCAGATGAATACGGATTGTTGGCGGGCCTCGTGACGCTTGAAGACTGTCTTGAAGAACTCGTCGGCGAAATTGGCGACGAGCACGACGAAGATGACACGTCGGTGCAACGCCAACCCAATGGCGATTTTTTGATTGCAGGTGTAACAACAATCGACAAATTAAACGAGATTCTTGACACCGAAATTAGCGATGCTGACTATGACACGGTTGGTGGTTTGGTGTTCGGCGAACTTGGCCATGTGCCAGATGTGGGCGAGTTCGTTACACAAGACCAATGGATCTTTCGAGTCGAAGAGTTAGATGGCCGTCGTATTCAAGTCGTAAGAATTTCGCTCGCCAAATAGCGCCGAGTTAGTCTCGGTTCATGGAAATCTCACTACGCGGTAAAACAGCATTGGTCACTGGTGCCTCCCGTGGCATTGGTAAAGCAATCGCAAAGTCATTTGTTGACGCTGGTGCTCAGGTGATGTTGACTTCACGCAAAGAAGACGCGCTAAGAGCCGCCGCAAATGAGATGGATGGTGAAACAGAAATTTTTGCTGCAAATGCTGGCGATATCGAACAAGGTCAAGCATGTGTTGATGCAACAATGAAGCGCTTCGGCAAGATTGACATCTTGGTCAACAATGCCGCGACGAATCCGTACTACGGCGAAACACTCGGAGTTGACTCATCGCGCTTTGACAAGACGTTTCAAGTTAATTTGAAAGGCCCGCTTTTTTGGAGTCAAGCAGTTTGGAATGCGTCGATGCAAAAGAATCCTGGAGTGATTCTAAATATTGCTTCAGTTGGTGGCTTGCGTGCCGAACATGGCCTCGGCGTCTACAACTTGACTAAAGCCGCAGTAATTCACCTCACAAGTCAGTTGGCTTGCGAACTCGGAAAAACCAGAGTTGTTGGCATCGCCCCTGGGCTCGTGAAGACATTATTCGCATCGGTGCTGATCGAAAATGTTGGCGACAAATTGGCTGCGGCGCTGCCGACAAAGCGACTCGGTGAACCCCAAGACATCGCCAACCTGGCGCTGTTCTTGTGTTCGGATTTGGCGTCGTGGATAACTGGTGAGACTTATGTAATTGACGGTGGCGCAGGAGTTCGCTCAGGCACGATGTAAGTTTTTGCGGCTCGCAAAAAAATTGGCGTCATCACTGCCAGCGCAATCAACAACACGCCGCCTGAGGCGATGTAAGTCGCCCGAAGCCCAAAGTTGAACGCAATTTGTCCACCGATCAGTGCACCAATTGCCGTGGTGCCTGTTCCGATAAAACGATAAACACTGTTCACCCTGCCAAAGAGTTCAGCGGGTATGAGTCTTTGTCGCATGCTTACTGTGATCACATTCCAAGTTGTTCCAGCTATTGCCATGACGACGCCACTTAGTGCGACGGCCCATATTGCGGGGAAAATACCCGGAATCAAATCTGATAATCCAAAAATTATGTATGCAGAGATTATTGCGGTCGTCGGTCCAAGTTTTTTGCTGACTGACTCACCAATCAAGCCACCAAAAATCGAGCCAATCGAAATCGCCGCGAGCAAGATCCCGAAACCTTGAGCGCCAAGACCAAGTTCATCGCGCGCAAACTTCACAAACACGGCTTGGGCAAACATGCCGCACATGTTTGCTAGACCGAGCATGATTGCCAATGTGCGAAGCAAGTCATGTTTCCAAAGCCACGACAAGCCTTGCATTAGGTCGGTCGAAAATGATTGAGTTGATTCTTTGATCTGCTGTTGCTTTTGAAGACGAATCGATCTGATCAACACGGCAGCAATCACGAGCACCAACGCATTCACTGCAAATGGGGCCTCCGAGGCAAAAACAAAAATCCATGCCCCAAATGGCAAACCAATAAAGCCATTGCTGACAATTTGCGAAATGTACAAACGGCTATTAGCAAGTTCAAGTGATTCGGCGTCTACGACTGCTGGCAATATTGCTTGCGAACTCATATCAAAGAAAAGTTCACAGACACCTGCGATACCGCTTGCTGCTATTAGTAGGTAGATATTTAAAGTATCGGTAGCTGCACCAATTGCGATCAGCGCAAAGGTCAATCCTCGAACAAGGTTTGCCCGAAACATAATTTTTTGTCGGTCATGTCGATCTAAATAGACACCTGCGGGCAAAGAAAGAATCAACCATGGCAACATGGCGGCGAAAGTAACCGTTGCGATCAAACGTGTGTCATCCGTCAGCGAAAGAGCAAGAAGGGGACCGGCAGCAACGACCATGCCATCGCCAAGATTTGAAATCGTCGACGAAGTGAACAGACGCCAAAATGACTTTGGTAGTCGATGGGTGTGTGTTTCGCTCATGGCAACTGAGTTGTCACCATCTTGTTGAGTTCAACAAATTTCGGTTTGCCCAAGGCCGAACGTGGTATTTCGGCAACTAAGTAAACCTTTTGAGGCGCGCAATAATCGGGCAATGTCTTTTTTACATGCTGTCTTACGTCGTCAAGCTTGAGCGTGGTTGCAGATTTTTTCAAAACGATCCACGCTGTGACGGCTGAACCCCACTTGTCGTCAGGTGTGCCAGCGACTACGACGTCGCTCACCTGATCGATGTTTCGAATAACGGCGGTAACACTGCTCGGCCATACTTTGTAACCTCCAGTGTTTATGAGTTCATCTTTGCGACCATGAACTTTCAACTTGCCATTAACAAGTTCGCCGAGATCTCCAGTATTAAACCAGCCAGATTTTATTGGCGTGTCGGTGCCGTCTCGGTAGCAACGAAACAAAGTCGGACTCTTGATTTGAATTTCTGTGTCAGTCGAAATTCGAATTTCAACTTGATCGAGTGGTTCTTCGTTATAAACCACGCCACCCATCGTCTCTGTCAGGCCGTAAGTCGTGATCACATTTGGTGGCAATACCCCCGACGCCTGCGCTCCACCAATTAAGACAGTTCGAAACTGTCTTAAGTCAACCGACTGTAAAACGGTTGGCACCAGAGAAGTCATCGTCGCTCCTGAGTTCAGCGCCGCATTGATTGAGTCCTGATTGATGTGATCATTAAAACTCAGGTTTGATTTGTAAGACATCGCGCGCAACACCACCGATAAACCACCCACATGAGCCAGCGAGAGGCACGCCAGCCAGTGGTCGTCAGATGTGCATTTCAAACGTGTACCTGTAATTTGAATCGCGTTATTGATTGATTCGTGCGTGTGTACGACACCTTTGGGTGCGCCAGTTGAGCCCGAAGTCGCAATGACTAGTGCATCGCCGTCTTCAACTGGTTGTGAGTTTTCGAGACGCAGTCGCTCATTATTGCTTGTGATCACTTCTTTGACTTTGAATTGATTTAGCAATTCTTGACGAGCGACTCGTGGCAAACGCTGATCAATGGGCAGCACGGCGTCGCCGTCATTCCAAATTTCATTCAGGGCGACAACAAAATCAGGACCAGGCGGCAAATCAATTGCAATCAGTTCGCGCACCTATTCATCGTAGATGTTTTGTTGTTAAGTTATATCTGTGCAAGAGTCACTTAGTTTGTGGATTAAAGGCGCGCGACCACGAACACTTCCCGCAGCAATAGCCCCCGTCGTAGTTGGCGCGGCTTGCGTCAACGTCGAAGTAAGTTCAACTGCTGTCTGGTCAAATGCGATATTTGCGTTGATTGTGAGTTTGGCTTTACAAGTTGCGGTGAACTACGCCAACGACTACTCAGACGGAGTGCGTGGCACCGATGACAAGCGTGTCGGACCGTTGCGACTCGTCGGCTCGGGCGCAAAGACAGCAAGTGCTGTTAAGCGTGCTGCATTTTTGAGTTTTGGTGTGGCCGCAATTTTCGGGTTGATTCTCGCGGTCCTTACGTCGCTGTGGCTACTGGTGGTCGGTGCTTTTTGCATTCTGGCGGGGTGGTTCTACACAGGCGGCAAAAAACCATACGGCTATTTTGGGTTGGGCGAGGTATTTGTATTTGTGTTTTTTGGTCTCGTAGCGACAACCGGTACGACTTTTGTGATCATTGAAAAACTTACTGTCACAAGTTTCACCGCCTCGATTGTTGTTGGTGCTTTGGCGTGTGCGCTTTTGGCAGTTAATAACCTTCGGGACATCGATGGTGACACGCTGGCAGGCAAGAGGACACTTGCTGTGCGACTTGGTGATAAGAAAGCCAGATCTTTTTTTATATCGCTGTTTGTGTTGGCGCTTTTAGCAATTCTTGTGTTGGCTCTTAGCTATCCGTTGGCTCTGTTTGGTCTGGTTGGTCTGGCTTCAGCATTTACACCAATCAAACGCGTGCGCAGTGGGGCAGTAGGTGGTGAACTGATTTCAGTGCTCTCGATGACTGGTCGCACACAAATTTTGACTGCGATAACTCTCAGTATCGGTTTGATCTTGTCCTAAGAAGTTTGCTTAACAAAACTTCGAATACTCTCCGCAAAAACATTTTCCTGTTCAATGTGAGGAGTGTGACCCGAATTTTTGACGATCTGCAAACTGGCATTTGTACCGATTGCTTGCACCATTTGTTCGGCAAGTTCAACATATTTCGAATCATTTTCGCCAGCCATAACTAGAACAGGCATCTCAAGTTCGTTGAGTTTTGTCCACGTGGGTTGCTGGCGACCGGCGCCGCAAAGCCGCAGACTCGAACTCAATCCGATTGCAGTGTTTTTCAGACGAACTGATCGCTGGTTATTTTCTTTGGTTAATCCGCTGAATAGCGGGTTCGTCAACCACTCGTCAATGAATTGCGCAACACCAATCTGCTCAACCCGTTTTGCTAACTCCTCATCACTAGTAAGTCTCTTGTTGCGTAAGTCTCGTTCTTCGATGCCGGCAGAAGTGCTCACGAGAACGAGTCGCTTGACAGTTTTGGGCTCAGCAAATGCCGCTGTTAGACAGAATCTTCCACCCATCGAATAACCGACATACGTTGCCTCATCGCCGACTTCAATTATCGATCGGGCGCCAGACTCAAGATTGAGCGAAACATCGCTTGAGTCGCCGTGGTTGGGTGCATCGATGGCGAGAAGTTCAAACTCACTTTTCAACTGCTGGGCAATCCCGTCCCACGTTTCACAGGTTTGGGTGAAACCATGAACCAAGACAATGCGCTCACCGAGGCCAACCCGTTTGCTTGAGAGCATTGTTTAGCTCATTTCCTATTCTTTGTGCGCTTTGACACAGGCCTGAAATTTTTCACTCGCATTGCTGCCACGATAGAGGCATGGCTTCTTCGGCAGCGATTACCGCGACTTTTTGCGCCACTTTGGTGGATGAATGGCTCGCCTGTGGAGTTCGGCATGCAGTCGTTTCGCCCGGCTCTCGATCAACTCCGATGGCGCTTGCCATTGCGAATCGCACTGAGCTTCAAGTTCACATCTTTCATGACGAACGCAGCGCAGCGTTTGCCGCATTAGGTATCGGCAAAGCATCAGGTGTGCCAGCGATACTTTTGTGCACATCTGGAACTGCCGCTGTCGAGTTTCATCCCGCTGTGGTTGAAGCACATCACGCTGAGGTTCCAGTTTTGGTTTGCACAGCAGATCGACCTCCCGAACTTCAGGCAGTTGGTGCACCACAGACAATTGATCAGCAAAATCTTTACGGCGTTGCTGTCAGAAAATTTATTAATGCCGAAGTAGCAGACGACGCTCAAGCAGGTAGTTGGCGAGATTTGGCACAAACTGCTTTCGTAAGCACAGTTGGTCAACGTCAGGGTCCAGTGCACTTGAACTTGCAGTTTCGTGAACCTCTCGTGGGTGAAGCAACAGAACTTCCGCAGCGAAATTCTGCGCATAGTTCAATAAGCAAACCTGTCCCAAGTGTTTCGCCACGTCAGTTCAAAAAACTCCGCAAACTTTTGTCAACTTCTCAAGGCCTGATTGTCGCTGGGCCCGAAAATTATTTGGCCGATTCTGTAATTCAACTCGCAGAGAGTTTGGGTTGGCCAGTTCTTGCCGACCCACGAAGCAAAGTTCGCGTCGAACATCGCTTGGTGATCGCAGCGGCAGACGCAATGCTTCGAGACAACAAATTCGCCGAGTCACACACGCCTGAGGTCGTACTTCGTTTTGGTACGCCACCTGCATCAAAAGTAGTCAACACATGGTTGGCTAATTCGGGGGCGACTCAAGTTGTGTTAACAACAACGCCAACCCTTGTTGACCCAGACCGCAGATGCGCACTGCACATGCAATGCGAGATTGATGCAATTTGTTCCGAACTCATCGAGAGTATTGCGCCACAAGCAAACACAACATGGTCAAGTTCTTGGACTCAAACCGAAGAACTAGCGCAAGTTGCAATAAACACAGCCCTCACAAATGAACTGAAGATAAGTGAGCCAGCAATCGCACGAACTATCTATGCGTCTATGCCAAGCAATTCACATCTTGTGGTGTCAAGTTCAATGCCAATTCGCGACATTGAGTGGT
>OFRA01000231.1_pt1 | contig 14747 bp, 10 predicted proteins | sample 1543001 | NCBI WGS metagenome assembly OFRA01 (sample SAMN07774221, study PRJEB24372) | wastewater metagenome | isolation source: Lake Maggiore Verbania | place: Italy: Verbania | collected 2015-12 | reverse complement strand
CGGTGGGGGTCGAACCCACACTTGTGCGATTTTAAGTCGCATGCCTCTGCCATTGGGCTACAGGGGCGAATCTTCAGAGGGTAAATCTACCCGTCTTTTTTAACCGCCAAATCCAGCCAAATCTTCGCCTACTTTGTAAGTGACCAAGCAATTCCATCCAAAATATCTGACTCAGATGCAATGAATTCACTGGCCCCAGTTGCCGCCATGATTCTAGATAAAACCAAGGCACCTGCGGTAATTACATCCACTCGGCCAGGGTGCATATAACCAAGGGCAGAGATTTCTTCCTTACTCATTGATTGAAACATGCCAGCCACTTTGTGAACTGATTGCGCAGGAACTCTTGCAAGGTGAATTAAATATCGATCATAGCTTTCTAAATTTAGAGCAGCTGCTGCAACTGTGGTCGCAGTTCCTGCAACTGCAATCAAACTTTTAGCCTCAGAGATTGGAACAACTTTAGCTGCCTCAGCAATTGCAATATCAATATCAACAATTGCTTGAGCGATCTGTCCCATAGATGGTGGTTGGGTATTTAAGTGGCGCTCACTCATTCGTACGCAGCCGATATTTACACTCTTTGCCGCACTTACTTTTTCACCACCATAAACAAACTCGGTAGATCCTCCGCCAATATCAACTACTAGAAATGGTCCTTCATTTTGCGATAACTCTTTGGTTGCGCCAATAAAAGATAACTCAGCCTCTTCCTCACCTGGAATTACCTCAACCTCAATACCTAAGATTTCCTTAACACCATCGGTAAAGATATTGCGATTAGTAGCATCCCGAGTTGCACTTGTTGCACAAAATCTAACTTTCTCCACACCCTTACTACTTATTTGTGCGCTGAATTTTTCAACTGCGTTAAGAGTTCTAGCGATTGCATCTGGGTGAAAAGATTTATTTTCATCAACTCCCTGGCCAAGTCTGACAATCTCCATCTCGCGCACAACCTCTTTAAAATTACCATTGGTTATATCGGCAATTAAAAGCCGAATTGAATTAGTGCCACAATCTATTGCTGCAACTCGACTCAATTACTCCACCTCATCAAGTAAATTACTTATTTGCGAACAAGGTTTATTTACCCACCAAGGTTCTAGTGCGCTAAGTGCTTCATCCCCTAGTGGATTAACACCAACTCCAGCTGCTAATGAATGAGCAACCAGTGAGTGCAGACATTTCACTCGATCTGGCATGCCACCGGCGGTAACTCCAGCAATTTCTGGCACCTCAAGGTTTTCTTGTTTAGCTAGCGCACTTCTTGCCGCTTCATAATCAACATGTGCTGCTAAATACTCACCAGCAAGCTGTGGATCATTTTGTAATCGCTCATTCATCTGCGTCATCAATCCTGAGCTTTCTAAGGTTGAAATCGCTCCTGTAAGTCTTGGACATGTTGCATAATAAAAAGTTGGAAATGGTGTGCCATCAGCTAATCGTGGTGGAGTTTGAACAACATCTACTTGCCCACATGGACAACGATGTGCAACTGCTGAAACATCCCTTGGCGCTCTACCAAGTTGGGCAGCCACAGTTTCTAAATCTTTATCTGTTGGTTTTTCTGCCACAAATGGATCGGTTGGCTTAACCATTTTAGTTATTTACATTGGTGCTAGTAATTGATGAAATCAACCTTGAATACCAAGGTAGACCAACTGGAAGTTGACCAGAGATTTTTGTCTGTTGATCATCCCCCGTAATCTCATCATCACCGACAACTATGTATTGTCGCTCACCTGGAAAAACAAAATGCAATCTTGCTCTGGCTTGACTCGCCACATACTCAGGATCATCCCATTGAGCTAGTTCAGCAGCAGCCTTATCCAACATTGCTTGATTATCTGAAATTTGAGTTTTTAATGAATTTATCTGAGCACGTTGTGTGAAGTAATGTTGAATTGGCGGCGCCAAGGTAATAGCAACTACAAAGAGAACAATTCCAACAATTAATGCTCGATTAGATAACCCTCGTTTTTTTAATCCAGATTGAATACTTTTCTTTGATGATGAAATTAGCCCTGCTGCAAAAAATCTACGCCGAGCCATTTGAATTACTTCTTAAATCTTGGAAAGGCTGAGCGGCCAGCATAAATTGCATCTGAACCCAACTCCTCTTCAATTCCAAGAAGTTGGTTGTATTTAGCAACACGTTCAGATCTAGCTGGTGCACCAGTTTTAATCTGACCACAATTTAACGCAACTGCTAAATCAGCAATTGTGGTGTCTTCAGTTTCACCAGATCTATGACTCATCATTGATTTGTAATTATTTTTATGAGCTAGATTGACCGCATCAATAGTTTCAGTCAAGCTGCCAATTTGATTTACCTTAACAAGTAAAGCATTTGCGGTTTTGCTATCAATACCTTTAGTTAAGCGCTCTATATTGGTAACAAATAGGTCATCGCCAACAATCTGGATTTTTTCACCTAATTCTGCAGTTAACTTAGCCCAGCCGCTCCAATCATCCTCGTCCAATGGATCTTCAATAGAAACCAATGGATAGGCTGAAACTAATTCGCTGTAGTAGGCGATCATCTGCTCTGAAGTTAACAACTTACCTTCAAACTTATATTTACCATCTTCGAAAAACTCAGTTGCAGCCACATCCATTGCTAGCGCGATCTGAGTACCAGCTTTAAACCCAGCATTTTCAATTGCAACTAAAATCAAATCTAATGCTGCGCGATTACTCTCCAAGTTTGGAGCAAATCCACCCTCATCACCGATGCTGGTCGCTAAACCTTTTTTCTTAAGAACTGATTTAAGACTGTGATAAATCTCAGCGCCCCACCTTAATGATTCTTTGAAGCTTTGGGCACCAATTGGTGCGATCATAAATTCTTGAATATCAACATTTGTATCAGCGTGTGCTCCGCCATTTAAAATGTTCATCATTGGCACTGGCAGTGTTTTAGCACTATGCCCACCTAAATATTTAAATAGTGATTGATTTGAAGAAATAGCTGCAGCACGTGCGGTAGCAAGTGAAACTCCTAATATTGCATTTGCGCCAAGGGATGATTTATTTTTTGTGCCATCTAGTGCAATCATTTTTTCATCCAGCAACCTTTGATCATCTGCCTTCATGCCAATTACAGCTGGCGCAATTTTTAACGCTACATTTTTTACTGCAGTTTCAACACCTTTTCCTAAATACCTTGATCCACCATCGCGAAGTTCAGCGGCTTCAAAGGCGCCAGTTGACGCACCACTTGGAACGGCAGCGCGGCCAATACTTTTATCTTCTAATCTAACCTCTACCTCAACAGTTGGGTTTCCTCGAGAATCTAAGATTTCTCTAGCGGTCACAGAGTTAATAACTGACACTAATTTGCCCTAACTATTTGTTTGATACTTGAATTATCTAAAGTAATTCTACCTTGTCTCATGCTCTTGAATCTGAACAATTAACTCTTTTGTCGCCTGACGTAGCGCAGCCTCAGGATCTAACCCTTTATCAACAGCTTGAGTGATTAAACCAAGAAGTATCTGACCAAATTGATCCTGATCAACATCATCTTTGAGTTTGATTGGCTCAGAAACGGAGAGGTCATAATTTAATTTTTTTAGTCTATATAAAACCTTAGTTGCCAGAGGTAGGGCTGGTTGGGCAAGTGGCACGCCATCAATTGCTGAAGTTCGCCCCTTTTCAGCTGCCTTTTGCTTCTCCCAGTTCTCCAATACATCTGCACTTGAATCAACCACTTCACCTGCAAAAACATGAGGGTGTCTTCTAATTAATTTATCAGCAACCGATTTTGCTACATCTTCAATATTAAATGGTTGTTTGGCATCTTCTTCGGCCATTCGAGAATGAAAGTAAACCTGTAGTAAAAGATCGCCCAACTCTTCTTGCATTGCATCTCGATCATTATTTTCAACTGATTCAATAAACTCATAAGACTCTTCCAATAAATACTTTAGAAGTGAGGTGTGATCTTGCTCAGCATCCCAAGGACATCCACCAGGTGAGCGTAGTTTGTCCATTACCTCGCGTAATCGGATGAGTTCAGAACTCATAATTTACTTAAGGTTGTTCAGTTACTGCGCCATCAGTTGCATCACTTGCTTGAATCGATGCATTATCAGCATTCCATTTGCCGTACTTAGAATTCACTTTGATTCCCATTTTGCTCGCAGTTTCAATTACAAGTTGCTCAACAAATTTTGGTGCATCACTTTCTGAAACTCCAGATTTAATGAAGTTCTCATCAAGACGCTCAGAGATGATTAAAACGCGCAAATAAGATTCAAAATTAGAGGCTGCTAAGTTAGCGCCAACAAGTGCTGCTGGTAATTCACTTTCACTTCCAAGCCTTGTGATCACATCAGCCTTACGTGCTGCTACATCAGCTGGAGTTACAGTTACAAACATATCTTTTGCAATTTTGTCCATTAAAACTCTTACGATGAAAAATTGTGCTTGATCACGAAGTAATTCTGGGCCAACAACTAAATCCATTCCAGATGTATCAACATTTTTACGTGATGCCAATATTTCATCAACGGTCTTTTGAATCTCTGTAGAGGTGAACTCTTGATCTCCAACTTTTACTCCGCTGCTCATGCTTGAACAACCAGCAAGTAGAAGTGCCACTAATAATGGTGAGATCAATTTCTTAAACAATTTCATCCTCATTCTCTCTTAACTACCACTTCGAAGTTTTATTGGCTCAATCAGTTCTTTCAGTACTGAATTAACCCAGGTAAGGGTAGAAGTATCCCCTACCGACGCACTTTCTATCCAATTGGGGGTAGTAGGCCTTGCAACCAGCAGGATTTGAGTCGCATTTTTATAGATTGATCCTGGGTAAATTCTAGATAGTTTTATTTGTGCTGACTCTGGCAAAACAACTGGCGTTAGTCGAAGATTCTTTCCAGATATTGCAACATCTGTTAAACCTAAGCTCTTGGCAAATAAACGTAGTGAAGCAACTGCCATTAATTCCAGCGCCGCTTCAGGGATTGGACCAAATCGGTCTACTAGCTCTCCACTAATTTCAGCTAATGCTTCATCATTTTGTGCATCTGCAATTCGACGATAAAGATCAAGCCTTAATCTTTCTGACTCTATGTATTCAATCGGTAGATGTGCATTAACTGGTAACTCCACCTTGCATTCATTATTCTTAGGTTTCTCATCAAAGTATCCGGTCTTAAATTCATCAACAGCATCTGCAACCATTCGCATATATAAATCAAAACCAACTTCAGCAATATGACCTGATTGCTCTCCGCCTAGTAAATTTCCTGCTCCTCTAATCTCTAAATCCTTCAGTGCAACCTGCATTCCAGCACCTAGATCAGTATTTGTCGCAATGGTGGTCAAGCGATCATGAGCTAACTCAGTTATCGGTTGCTCTGTTGGATATAAGAAGTATGCGTACGCTCGCTCTCTACTTCTTCCAACCCGGCCTCTAAGTTGATGAAGTTGGGATAATCCAAATAAATCTGAGCGATCAACGATTAATGTGTTCGCATTTGGAATATCAATTCCGCTTTCAATTATGGTTGTGCATAGGAGCAAATCAAACTCTCTATTCCAAAAAGATAAAATCACCTCTTCTAAAACCCGCTCATTCATCTGCCCATGTGCAATTCCAATCTTTATTCCTGGCACTAATTTCTTAATTCTCTCTGCTACCGCTTCAATACTTTCAACTCGATTATGAATAAAAAATATTTGTCCATCACGTAATAACTCTCGATTTATTGCAGCACTTACCTGCTTTTCATCATATGGACCAACATAAGTTAAGACTGGATGACGCTCTTCTGGTGGCGTGGTTATATTCGACATCTCTCTAATGCCAGTAATAGCCATCTCTAAAGTTCTTGGAATCGGTGTGGCAGACATAGCTAAGACATCCACATTAGTTCTTGCCTTTTTTAACTCTTCTTTATGTTCAACGCCAAAGCGCTGCTCCTCATCAACAACAAGTAATCCAAGATTTGCAAATTCAACATCTTTTGAAAGTAATCTGTGTGTACCAATAACTACATCAACAACTCCAGATTTAAGTCCTGCGATTACTTCTTTAGTCTGCGCTGCTGTGTTAAATCTTGATAGTGCAGCTAGCTTTACTGGAAAGCCAGCGTAGCGAGTGGAGAAGGTATTGAAATGCTGCTGCACAAGTAATGTTGTTGGCACCAAAATTGCTACTTGTTTGCCATCTTGCACAGCTTTAAATGCTGCACGTACTGCAATTTCAGTTTTGCCATATCCAACATCACCACAAACAATTCGATCCATTGGGTTTGGTTTTTCCATGTCCCGCTTTACTTCATCAATGGTTGCTTGTTGATCAATTGTTTCAACAAATGCAAAACTATCCTCTAACTCTTTTTGCCAAGGAGTATCGGGTGAGAATGCAAAACCTGGCGCACTCATTCTTGCCGCATAAAGTCGAATTAACTCTGCTGCGATCTGCTTAACTGCTTTGCGTGCTTTTCGTTTACTGTTCTGCCAGTCGGCGCCACCAATTCGATGAAGTGCTGGTGCTTCTCCTCCTACATACTTTGTAACCTGTTCTAAGGTATCGGTGGGTACAAATAATTTATCTGCTGGTTGTCCCCGCTTTGAAGAGGCGTATTCAATTACTAGATACTCTCGTGAAATTCCTGCGATAGTTCGATTGATTAGTTCTAGATATTTACCAACTCCATGTTGCTCGTGAACAACAAAATCTCCCACTTTTAATTGCAATGGATCGATTGACTTCTTTCGTCGAGAGGGCATTCGAGCAAGATCTTTATCTGATGATCGTTGACCTGAGATATCTTTATCAGTAACTACAACTAACTTAAACTCATCGCTGATGAAGCCATGCTTTAAATCACTTTGAACTAGATTTACGAGTCCATCTTGGGAAGCTTGATTGATTTTAAGAATCTGATTAGAAATACTGGCTGCGTTTAGTAATTCAGAAAAACGTTTTAAAGTGCCATTTGCAGCTGCTGTGAACACAACCTGGTAGCCCTCTTTATGCCACTGAGCAATCTCTTCAACAGCAACCTCGTATTTATTGCCATAGTTTTCAATCTCTGCCAGAAAATCAAGTGGAATATCCTCAGGAGTTGCCGCATAAAGATTTAAGTTTCGAATAGTGAATTGAGATTTTTTAGCTTGAGAATAAATCTCTGCTAACTCATAAAATCCACCGCGGCCTAATTCTTCACTCAAATCAAGTGGTACTTGCAGATCCACCTGATCACTCCATGCCAAGTTAGACCAGGCTGCCTCTAGAAACTCTTGATTCGTGTTTATCAAATCAACTGATCTGGTTTTAATCCTTGGCTCATCAATTAACCAAATTTGGCAGCCACTTGGTAGGTAATCCAAAATAGATTTGAAATCTGAAACCACCCCAGCAGCCAGTGATTCCATTCCTTCAAAAGTTATTCCTTCACTTAGTTTTTGAGCTAACTCATTTATCTGAGGGAATTTTTCTCCCAACGCTTTCGCGCGAGCTTTAACGCCTTCATCGATTATTAATTCCCGACATGGGTAGATAACCACTTCACTTGCGATGGCATCTAACGATCGCTGGTCTGAGATAGCAAAGTAAGTGAGTTCATCTATTTCATCTGCAAAAAAATCTATTCGAATTGGATGTTCTTGATCAGGTGGGAATAAATCCAAAATTCCACCTCTAACTGCAAAATCTCCACGCTTTTCTACTAAGTCAGATCTTAAATAGCCGAATCTAGATAATTGCTCAATTAGATCAGCCATACTTACAGACTCATTTTTTTTGATTCTTATTTGAGAATTCTCTAAATCATTTGCAATTATTGGTTGTAATAAGGCTCTGATTGAGCAAACTATGTACTTACTTTTTTTATTTCTTAAATCATTTAAAGCTTTAAATCTTGCGGTAACAGTGTCAGATTTAGGGCTAAGACGCTCGTGCGGCAAAGTTTCCCAAGCTGGAAAGTTAACAACTTGATCGCCACCTTCAAGAGAAGTTAGCTCCTGCGCCAATTCGTTAGCGGTACGCGTTGAGGTAGTAACAACTAAAATTGGTGAGTTTTGGTTTATGCAAAGTAGTGAGTGAGTGGCCGCAGGTGCAATCAGATTTTCATTTTGATCTAAGTATTTTTGAATTGGCTCATGTAATAGGTTAAGTAAGCTTTTCATCTACTCTCCTTTCACCGTTAAACGCCACTTACCCCCGCTCCATAAATGAAGGGGGGTTAACGGTCTAATTCTACGACCACCAACTGGGAGCAAACGCCAAAAAGGTGTGCCAGGAGAATTAAGAACCTGTAATGATTAAGCCATGATGGCCGGGGCGGATAACACGGATTTACGCAATGATGTTCGCAAACTGGCTGATCTGCTTGGTCAAACTCTTGCTAGACAAGAAGGTGAAGAGCTTCTTTCGCTAGTTGAATCAGTTCGGCTTTCCGTTAGAGAAGGCCAACAAGATGAGATTCTAAATAAGCTAACAGATTCACAAACTATTTCTCTGGTCAGGGCATTTAGCAATTTTTTTAATTTAGCAAATGTTGCTGAGCAAGTTAATCGATCTAAAGATATTGCAGCTGAACATAAATCCGAAGGTTCTTGGCTTGGTAAGGCAATAGAAAATATTGCAAAAGCCCAGCAGGATGGTAAGGATTTTTCAACTAAAGATCTACAAAATTGGCTTGATAACTTCTCAGTACGGCCGGTATTTACAGCACATCCAACGGAGGCTGCTCGACGATCAGTTTTGAGCAAAATGACAACAATTGCTCAATTACTTGAACAGCCAGAGAGCCAAATAAAAAATGATCGCTTAGCAGAGGCTATCGATTTACTATGGCAAACAGATGAACTTCGCTTAGGTCGACCAGATCCGCTGGACGAAGCGGTGAATTCAATCTATTACTTAGATGAACTACTTCTTGAAACTGTGCCAGAGGTATTAGCTGAGTTTGTAAATGAAATTAAAAAATTAGGAATAAATCTTTCGCTAACAGCTAGGCCGTTAAGGTTTGGAACTTGGATTGGTGGCGATAGAGATGGAAATCCAAATATCACTGCAGCAGTGACAAAATCAGCAATACTTTTACAAAATGCTCATTTCACTCGAACAATGTTTTCACATCTTGATGAGTTGCGGCAGGCACTATCAATTTCAACTAAATTAGCTGGGGTTTCTAAGGAGTTAGAAAAATCAGTAGAAAAAGATTTAGAGAATTTACCTGAAGTAGAAGCACGGTATCGACGAATTAATGTGGAAGAGCCTTATCGTTTAAAAGCAACTGCAATAAGACATAAGCTATCCCTGACTCAATCAAGGCATGCTGCAGGATTGCCTCACTTTCCAGGAAGAGATTACAAAGACACCGCTGATTTACTTAAAGACTTTGAAGTAATGCGTTCATCTCTGCTTTCAAATAATGGTGAATTAATTGCCAATGGCTTACTTGATCGAATCATGCGATCAATTAATGCCTTTGGATTAACCCATGCAACTATGGATATCAGAGAGCACTCTGAGGTCCATCACAAATTGTTAAATCAAGTATTAGGTGGCTCTAGTGCTGAGATTCTTACCAAGCAGCTTCTTGAGAAATCAACACCTGTTCTAAAGGATTTAGATTCACCAAGTGATAACTGCTTTAAAACATTTGAGGCAATTAATGATCTAATTGATCGATTTGGCCCAGAAGTAATTGAAAGCTACATAATCTCGATGACTAAATCTGCAAATGATGTGATGGCTGCTGTCGTAATTGCCAAGATGGCAGGATTAATCTCATTGCAGGGCTCTGATTCCTTTGCAAAGATAGGTTTTGTTCCACTATTGGAAACTGTGGCAGAGCTTAGATCTGCCGATAAAATATTAGATGAGTTATTAAGTGATAAGAATTATCGCAAAATTGTTGAATTACGTGGTGGAATCCAAGAAGTAATGCTTGGTTATTCAGATTCAAATAAAGATGCTGGCATAACAACTAGCCAATGGGAGATTCATAAGGCACAGCGAAAGCTAAGAGATGTTGCCATAAAGCATTCGGTAAAGCTTCGACTATTCCATGGTCGCGGTGGTTCAGTTGGTAGAGGCGGTGGACCAACTTATGATGCGTTAATCGCATTGCCTTGGGGATCTATTGATGGTCAGATAAAAATGACTGAACAAGGTGAAGTTATCTCTGACAAGTTTGGCCTACCGGCATTAGCTAAAGAAAACTTAGAGTTAACTTTAGCTGCTGCCCTAGAAGCAACTGTTTTGAATAGAAAACCACGCCAATCAAGTAATGATCTAAACACCTGGAATGAGTGCATGGATCTAATAAGTGAAAGTGCTTATAGCTCTTACCGAGCGTTGGTTGATCAAGATGAATTGCCTGCTTACTTTTATGCATCAACACCAGTTGAGCAATTAGGAAATATGTTTTTAGGATCTCGTCCTTCAAGGCGACCAGATGCATCTGCTGGTTTGGAATCTTTACGTGCTATTCCATGGGTTTTTGGTTGGACACAATCTCGACAAATTGTGCCGGGCTGGTATGGAGTTGGTTCTGGACTTAAAGCTGCTCGTGAAGCAGGTAAATCAGATTTACTTCAAACATTACTGAAAGAGTGGCATTTCTTTAGAACTTTCATAAGTAATGTTGAAATGACTCTGGCAAAAACTGATTTAGTTATTGCCCAGCGTTATGTGACAACTTTGGTTGATCCATCTCTTCATAAAATCTTTGATCAAATAAAAGCAGAGTTTGATTTAACAGTTAAAGAGTTGTTATTAATGACTAATAAGAGTGAGATTTTAGGTAATCAGCCAATACTGGCAAGAACTTTGCAGGTTAGAGATACCTACCTTGCGCCAATTCAATTACTTCAAATATCACTTCTGAAAAGGGTTCGCACACAAAAGCAGGCAGACCCGCTTCTGGCAAGAGCCTTGCTTCTAACGATTAACGGTGTTGCAGCAGGTTTGCGCAATACTGGATGAGTAGGCTGGCGGAAGTTTTAGACAGGGGTCAAATTGGCTAAGCAGTTTATTTATCCATTTACATTTGGCGATAAGAGTAAATCGGATTTGCTTGGTGGCAAGGGTGCAAATCTTGCTGAGATGGTCCAAATGGGATTACCTGTTCCACCAGGTTTTACGATTACAACAGATGCCTGCCGTGAGTACTTAACCACTGGCATTGTTCCAGCCCAACTACATGATCAAATCCATGTATCACTTGCAAATTTAGAAAAGATTGTGGGAAAGAATTTTGGCGATGCAAGTAACCCACTTTTAGTTTCAGTTCGATCAGGTGCTAAGCACTCAATGCCAGGAATGATGGAGACGGTATTAAATGTTGGTATTACTCCTGAAGTTGCAGATGCCATGGCAAAATCATCTGGAAATGAGAAGTTCGCCTGGGATTCATATCGCAGGTTTATCGATATGTTTGGCCGAATTGTTTGTGACCTGCCCGATGAAATGGTTCACAAAATTGAAGGCGAGTATCTAAAAAAAGCTAATGTCAAAGTAGTTGCTGAATTATCAGCCTCTGCCTTGAAGGAGTTAGCGCAAGATTTAATTAAGGCAATAGAGAAATTTACAAATAAGCCATTTCCTAAAAAACCAATTGATCATTTAACTCAATCAATTGAAGCGGTGTTTAAATCTTGGAACTCAGAACGCGCCCAGCTATATCGCCGCAGGGAGCGAATTCCATCTGATCTTGGAACTGCGGTAAATATTCAATCGATGGTATTTGGAAACTTAAGTGATGACTCTGGTACTGGTGTGGCATTCACCAGAAACCCAGCAACTGGTGAGACTGGAAGTTATGGAGATTATTTAGATCGCGCGCAGGGTGAGGATGTAGTTGCCGGTATTCGAAACACAATGTCACTTGCAGATATGTCTAAAAAAGAGCCTGTTGTTCACGCAGAGCTAGAGCGATTGATGAAAACTTTAGAGGATCATTACCGAGATTTATGCGATATTGAATTCACAGTCGAACGCGGAAAGCTTTGGATATTACAAACTCGGGTAGGAAAGCGAACGGCTGAGGCAGCATTTCGTATTGCAACTCAATTAGTTGATGAAGGCAAGATCTCTATGGATGAGGCGCTAATGCGCACAAGTGGTGATCAATTGGCGCAGTTGATGTTTCCACAATTTGATTTAACTGCAAACCAAAATTTAATTGCAACTGGAATTGCTGCCTCCCCAGGTGCAGCCGTTGGTGAAATTGTCTTTAACTCAAAACGAGCATTTGATTTAGCAAAAACTGGACGTAAAGTAATTTTAGTTCGCAGAGAAACTAGCCCAGATGATTTAGTTGGCATGGTTGCTGCTGAAGGAATTTTGACTAGTCGTGGAGGTAAGACCTCTCATGCCGCTGTTGTTGCAAGAGGTATGGGAAAGACTGCTGTTTGTGGAACTGAAAGCATAAGTGTGGATGAAAAATTATTGCAATTTACAGTTGGGGATTTAATTGTTCGAGAGGGTGAGGTTGTATCAATTGATGGCACCACTGGATGTGTTTACTTAAGTGAGCTACCAGTTACCCAATCTCCAGTTACTTCATACCTAGAAGGAACTCTGCTTGCTAGTGCAAAAGATGCCACACCTGTTGTGAAGGCAGTTGACCGAATTTTGCAACATGCAGATGAAATTCGAAAGTTATATGTGAGAGCAAATGCTGATACGCCAGAAGATGCCCAGCGTGCTAAAACATTAGGCGCACAAGGAATTGGTTTATGTCGAACTGAGCATATGTTCTTAGGTGAGCGCAGAAATTATGTAGAGCGAGTTGTCTTGGCAGAAAATGAATCTGAACAAAATGCAGTAATTGCTGAGATGCAGCCACTGCAACAAGCAGATTTCGTAGGAATCCTTAAAGCAATGTCTGGTTATCCAGTAACAGTTAGATTATTAGATCCACCTTTACATGAGTTCTTGCCAGATCTGGCAACTCTAAGTGCTGAGATGGCAACAGCTGAGGCGCTAAATTCAACAATTACACCACGCGATAAAGCAATCTTTGCTGCAGTAAAGCGTTTGCATGAAGCAAACCCAATGCTTGGACTTCGCGGTGTGCGCCTTGGCATTTTAATTCCTGAGTTATTTAAGATGCAGGTGCGTGCATTAGTACTTGCCTCACTTGAGGTTAAAAAGGCAGGTTTTGATCCAAAGCCTGAGTTAATGATTCCACTAGTTGCAACTCAGCGTGAGCTTTTATATCTAAGAGAAACTTTGGAAGAGGAGATTAAGAAAACTCTAAATGGCGCGCAATTAGAAATGCCTATTGGCACGATGATTGAAACTCCCAGGGCTGCAATTACCGCAACAAGATTGGCAGATTATGCTGACTTTTTCTCATTTGGCACAAATGATCTAACCCAACTTACCTGGGCATTTAGCCGCGATGATGTTGAGTCAACATTCCTGCCAAGATACTTAGATCTAGAGCTTCTCCCATTTAATCCATTTGAATCACTAGATCAAGATGGTGTTGGTTTATTAGTAAAAATTGCTAGAGATCAAGCCCGGGCATATCGAAAAGATTTCAAATTAGGTGTTTGCGGTGAACATGGCGGAGATCCAAGAAGTATTCACTTCTTTCACAACTTAAATCTAGATTATGTTTCATGCTCACCATTTAGAGTGCCGGTTGCCCGGCTTGAATCAGGCAGAGCTAAGGTAATTAAGAGTTAAAAGCGGTTTGAGCTTTATCCATTCCAGTTAAAACCAAAGCAGTAATTGCATCGGCGCCTTGCGCTATGAACTCACCTAAATCTTTTCGCTCCTCTTTGCTGAATGGCTTTAATACAAAATCTGCTGGATCTTGATCCCCGATCGGACGGCCAATGCCCATTCTGATTCGAAAGTAATCAGCAGTTGAAAATGATGAAGTTAAAGATTTAAGACCATTATGCCCGTTATCCCCGCCACCTTGTTTAATACGAAGAGCGTTAAATGGCAGATCAAGTTCATCATGAACTGCAATAACTTGAGTGGGTTCAATTTTATAAAAATCTAGTAACGCCTTAGCTGGCCCACCAGTTTCATTCATATATCCACGAGATTTGGCTAAAACTAAAGTTTGTTCACCACATTTAACCTCGCAAATTTCCATTCGAGATTTGTGGGAAGAGAATTTGTTACCACCGCAAAGTTGATCTAAGACAAGTTGACCAATGTTATGTCTGGTTTTTTCATACTCAGGTCCTGGATTTCCAAGACCAATTACCAACCAACGATCAGCCATAAGTTAAGGCTAGTGCCAACTTACTTCTTTTTGTCCTTCTTATCATCGCCACCGGCAGGGGCTGCAGCAGATGCAGCAGCATCGCCTTCAGCTGGTGCAGCAGCGGCATCACCTTCAGCAGCAGCGGCAACAACTGGTACCTCTTCAACCTCAGCAGATTTAACTGACAAGTGCACAACAGTCATCTTTGGATCGCTAATTAACTTAACACCCTCTGGCAGAACGACATCAGCAGCTGATTTAGATTCACCAGCCATCATGCCTTCCATGCTCAACATTAAGAATGCAGGAATGTTAGTTACATCAGTCTCAACCTCAATAGAGTTATTTGTGTGTTCCAAAATTCCATCTTGGTCATACTTACCTTCAGTATGTACTGGAACAGAAACAACAACTCGCTCACCGCGGCGCACGATAACTAAATCAATGTGCTCAAGCAGACCAGTTAATGGATCACGGCTAACAGATTTTGGAAGTGTTAACTCTGTGTGATCGTCCAATACAACATCAATCAAAACGTTT
>OFRA01000230.1_pt1 | contig 14768 bp, 15 predicted proteins | sample 1543001 | NCBI WGS metagenome assembly OFRA01 (sample SAMN07774221, study PRJEB24372) | wastewater metagenome | isolation source: Lake Maggiore Verbania | place: Italy: Verbania | collected 2015-12 | reverse complement strand
TCAAGTTCTGTAAACCGACTCTCAAAGCCCTCAGGTATTTTAAAGGAGCCTGGCTCTAAATGACGCTCGATTTGAGAAGACGATGGGGTATTTTCAAATTCTGACATGGAGATATTCTAACGTAGGCCTTTGCATTCTAAGGCTAGAATGAATCATCTCAAGCCTTGATTTTAGGGAGAAGATTTGACGCGCCCCCCTGTGTTGCCAGGTCCACGACCTGAGTGGTTGAAAATAAAGGTCCCTGCGCCTGAAGTCGTCAATGAGGTGATGGGGCTGATCCGCTCTAAAGCCCTCGTGACCGTTTGTGAAGAAGCCCGCTGCCCCAACCTAAATGAATGCTGGGGAGTGCATCGAACTGCAACTTTTATGTTGATGGGGGATGTCTGCACTAGACATTGCAGCTTTTGTTCCGTAGGAAAGGGCCAACCCGGTGCTTTAGACCCCGAGGAGCCTCAACGATTAGCGGAAGCCGTCGCCGCCCTACAGCTCAAGTTTGCCGTGGTTACCAGTGTCAATCGTGATGACCTACCTAATGGGGGAGCTGAGCATTTTCAACAGACGATTCAATGGATCAGAACCCTCAACCCTACCTGTGGAATTGAAGTACTCATCCCTGATTTTCAAGGATCCTTGAAGGCGCTGAGTATCGTTCTAGATGCGCGCCCCGATGTACTGAACCATAATGTTGAAACCATCCCGGGATTATATAAACGAGTTCGACCTGATGCAGACTATCAACAATCCATGGAATTACTAAGGCGAGCGCATGAATATCGTCTTGAAAACAGTCTATCTATGAAAACCAAAAGCGGAATCATGTTGGGACTCGGTGAAACGCCTGAACAAATTCTAAATCTCATGGAAGATTGGCATCGAGCGGGAGTCGATATTATTACGCTTGGACAATATCTACCACCCACACCGAATCACCTTCCGTTAGAGCGCTATGTAGAGCCAAGTGAATTTGATATGTACCGACAACACGGACAATCCATGGGTTTTTCCAGGGTCGAGTCAGGCCCCTTGGTACGCAGCAGTTATCACGCCAAAGAGAGTTTTGACTCTCCGAGAATTTAAACTCCCGTTCGATCAGATCCCCAAATCACTTTATGAAGTTGGGTTTGAAAACGAACAGGTAATTTGTCTTGAATGATTTTCTCTGCAAGCCACTGAGGGTCCAAGGATCCCCAAGCAGGAGAGAAGAGGATGATCTGTCGGTCTAAAATCTTGCGATCGAGACACCATGCTTTAGCCCAGTCGTAGTCAGATTCATTGACGAGAACAAATTTCAGTTCGTCTCGGCCGGGCACTAGATAATTTAGATTGGTTTCGAGCCACTGATCTACCTCTCCGCTCCCCGGTGTTTTACGATCGACTATTTTAATGACCTCCGTGGGCACCACGGAAAGATCATGGCTCCCCGCCGTCTCAAGAGCCACTTCGTAATGGATATCCAAGAGTTGACGAAGAAGTTCCGCCGCATGAGGATGTGCTAAGGGTTCGCCTCCCGTAAGTTCCACAAAGGGAGCATTAATCTCTGTCTTAGGTGTTCCAATCTGCTTGACGACTTCATTTAATATCTCATCGAGTTCTTTCATCTGACCTTCGTAAAAAGCGTATTCGGTATCGCAGTAAACGCAACGGAGGGGGCACCCAGTTAGTCGAATGAAACAACAGATACGTCCCGCACGTGTCCCTTCGCCCTGGAGACTCGTAAAAATCTCATTAACCTTAAATTTCATGGGCTATTCCTAAGAAGTCCTTTATAGACTGCCATAACTTAGCTTCCTCTTGTCATAGAGACCTAATTCATAGATTATGGAGTCCATTATGTGTGGAGTTTCTTATGAGTATTCGTCGATGGTTTTTTGCAATCTTAGCGGTCCTATCTTTGACCGCTCAAAATGCCGCCCCTTCTGTATTCAAGCTTCAAGATCGCTATACGAAACTTGAACAATATATCAACATGCGCGATGGAGTAAAACTATTTACTTCTATTTATTTACCCAAAGATACGTCAGTGAACCATCCGATTCTTTTCCAAAGAACGCCTTACAGCGTGGCTCCTTATGGACCGGATGCCTTTAGATCAGGCGTAGGACCTAGTCCCTCCTTTGACGGCGAAGATTATATTTATGTTTATCAAGATGTCCGAGGCCGCTGGAAGAGTGAAGGCGTTTTTGTGGACATGAATCCTGTCAAATTAAAGAAAGGACCAAAAGATACGGATGAGACGACGGATACCTACGACACCATCGATTGGCTAATTAAAAATATCCCTCACAATAATGGACGCGTAGGTATGTGGGGTATTAGTTGGCCGGGTCATATGGTGGCTCAAGGGATGATTAGTTACCACCCAGCACTGAAAGCAGTATCGCCCCAGGCACCCATGATTGATCTTTGGGAAGGTGATGACGCTTATCACTTAGGTGCTTTTCAACTCGCAGCTAATTTTGGGTTTTTCACACGCTTCGGTGGATATCGACCCGAACCTATTTCCGTGGCACCCAAGCCGATATTGATAGATAATCCAGATGGCTACGACTACTACCTAAGGAAGTCCAACCTCACTAATCTAAGTAAGGTTTTGGGAAAGCAAGCAATTTATTGGGATGCTTATATTGGTCACGATACATTCGATGCTTATTGGCAGGCTCGTAACCTGAGACCTCACTTCGTAAACATTGAACCCGCCGTTCTAACTGTGGGAGGGTGGTTTGATGCAGAAGATCTTTTTGGACCTCTCGCAACTTTTAAAACCATTAATGAACAAAGTCCTAACACTAATAATCGTCTCGTGATGGGTCCTTGGACCCACGGATTGTGGGCGAGGGGAGATGGATCACGCGTGGGTAATGCAGTATTTGATGCCAACACCAGCCTCTATTTTCAAAAAGAGATTGAGTTGCCCTTCTTTAATCACTTCCTGAAAGATAAAGGGACCATGAGTCTAGCTAAAGCTACCGTCTTTGAAACGGGAGCGAATCGGTGGCATTCAATGGATGCCTGGCCCCCCAAAGAAGGAGTCAATTCAGCGATTTATTTCCAAACCAAAGGCTCCTTAACCTTCGCGCCTCCCAAATCACCCACGGTGAATGGTTTTACTGAATGGATTTCTGACCCTGCAAAGCCTGTTCCGTACACGATGGACATCACGTTCGGATATACACGAACTTATATGACTGAAGACCAACGCTTTGCTTCGAGTCGTCCGGATGTAATAGTCTTTGAGACCGAGCCTCTCGAAAATGATTTAACCATCGCAGGACCTCTGAAAGTATTTCTATACGCCAGCACCAGCGGTACCGACAGCGATTTCACCGTTAAGGTGATTGATGTATTTCCCAATGACGCTCCGACCCCTCCCGATAGTCCTAAAAATTGGAATGCAGGCGGATATCAAATGTTAGTGCGAGGCGATACGCTCAGAGGCAAATATCGCAATAGCTTCAGCAAGCCCGAGCCTTTTGTCCCCAATAAGGTCACGGAAGTCCCCTTTACACTCCCAGATATCTTTCATACCTTTAAAAAAGGTCACCGACTCATGGTCCATGTCCAATCTTCATGGTTCCCTATTGTGGATCGTAATCCTCAAGTATTTATGACGATCAAAGATGCTAAGCCTGAGGACTTCAAGAGGGCCACTCAGCGTATTTTTCATTCTCCGCAATACTTAAGTCGTATTGAATTTATAGAAATTAAGCGCTAAACTATTTTGAATTATCCTAATGTTCATCAAAAATAAAATCTTTTCTGGAAAGAAATTCTATGGAAATTTTAAAAAACTTCTCAAAGAAAAAATATGCTCCTGAATTAACAGTTGGAATTATTACTTTCATATTCTTTCTAGTGAAAGACTTAATCAATATCTTTTTTCGTTAGTTCTTCCTAATTTATGAAACATGTCCTCTTCACTTCCCCCTGATCTCTTTCATCAAGGAAGAGAAGGGGTGGGGAGGTGTGTGTAAATGCTGGGGTTGCGGCTCGCCTTCTTTAATAATGGTTCCCAGGACGTGCCCATGGATGCTTTGTTGATCACCGACTAGGGCACGGAAACCTTGAATGAAATTAGTGAGCCCGGCCTTAGCTGCAGAATAAGGGAGACGTTTTTTGAAAGGGTTCTCAATTGCATGGTCTAAAAAGTAATGAAGAGAAGCTGCGGGGTGGAGGAAAGGTAAAACAGATTGGGAACAGAGCATAGGAAAGATCAAATTGGTCTTAAACGTTTTTTCTAAGTCACCTGTATTCCAAGTGCCCAGGGTTTGTTCGTCGAAAGTGCTACTTAAGAAACAAACGCCATTGATCTTTAGTTCAGATCCCAAAGTCGAATCCAAATCATGTTTGATTTTCGAAGAGATGTCTCGATCCTGAGCATCCCAAGTTAGGGTCTGCCGGATCGCTGAAAGACTGCGATGCCAAGATTCATCTTTCCAAGACTTAGAACTTGTCAAAATAAGTTCATGATCTCGCGCGAGATCTTCACCGATCCAGCGGCCAAGTCGCATGCGCCCACCAATGATCAACCAGAGTGGCTTCTGATTCAAAGCCATCTTTAATTTCCTCTATCTTGGGCTTCTACAACGGTGATAGCGGCCATATGGATGACATCGTTCAGTGATGAATCTTGCTGAAGAACATTAACGGGACGGGCCATGCCGCAGGTAATGGGACCCATAATTTCCGCCTTGGCTAATCGTTGAATCAGTTTGTAACTAATATTGGCGCTCGCCAAATTTGGGAAAATAAGAATATTGGCTCCCCCTTGAAGCGCCGACCAAGGAAAATTTTCGGCTAAGAGGCGTTTCGATAGGGCGGTATCGGCTTGTACTTCACCATCGCATTTAATATCGGGCCTCTTTTCGTGAATCTTCTTAACTGCGTCACGGGTAATTTCAATATCAGGGTTATTCACGGTTCCAAAATTCGAATAGGATAGCAGGGCGACCTTAGGCTCAATACCAAATCTGTTGAGGGCTAGGTCAGCGGTCATAATCGCTGTGTCACATAATTGATCGGCCGTGGGTTGAATGGTCATCGTGGTATCAGCTAAGAACAACACTCGATCTTTCATGATCGTTATATAGACACCGGCCACTCTGCCTAGGCCTTCGCGAGTACCAATGACCTCAAGGCAGGGCTTAATCGTTTCAGGATAGGTTGTCTTTAAACCTGAAAGGAGGCCTTCGGCTTGACTCATGCGACACAAGAGAGATCCAAAAACAAGGGGACGCATGACTTGTCGTTTGGCTTCTTCCCAGCCCACGCCTTTATGTTTTCTCAGTTCAAGATAGAGTTCCGTTGCTGCATTCTTCATCTCTGAGTGTTCTGGGTCGATGATCTCAATACCTGGTAGATCGAGTCCTAATTCACTAATTTTATTTCGAATCAGATCAGAAGAGCCAATCAGGATGGGTTTACAGATGCCCTCTTCGATCAGGTTCTCGCATGCTTGAAGAATTAAGGGATGGTCCCCTTCTGGGAAGATAATTCGTTTCGGATCGAGCTTGGCTCGATTGATGACAGACCTGATGAGATCTTTGCTTCGGCCCTGTAAGTCTTCAAGATGCTCACGATAACGATCAAAATCATGAATAGGATTTCGAGCTACGCCTGAATCCATCGCCGCCTTGGCCACGGCGGGCGCTACCCATAAGAGGACGCGCGTATCGAAAGGTTTAGGAATGATGTATTCCGGCCCAAAAGAGAATTTCTGGCCTCCATAGGCCCGACTGACTGAATCAGGGACTTCTTCTCGAGCAAGCGCGGCTAAAGCTTTCGCCGCGGCAAGTTTCATCTCTTCATTAATTTCTTTAGCGTGGACATCCAAGGCGCCTCGGAAAATAAAAGGAAAGCCTAGAACATTATTAACTTGATTAGGATAATCACTCCGCCCGGTCGCCATAATAAGGTCCGGTCGTGCAGCTTTGGCACTCGGATAATCGATTTCAGGATCAGGATTAGCGAGGGCAAAAACAATAGGATTGGGCGCCATGGATTTTACCATGTCGACCGTGAGCACACCCTTAGCGCTGCAGCCTACGAAAACGTCCGCACCATCAATGACTTGAGCGAGGCTTCTTAAATTTGATTTTTTAGCAAATTTCGATTTATAAGGATTCATTCCGTCGTGACGATCGACATAGACTAATCCTTTGGTATCGCAGAGCCACAAGTTTTCTAGTCGAACCCCGGTTGAGACCATCATGTTGGCACAGGCAATTGCACTAGCGCCAGCGCCACTAAAGACCACTTTAATTTTAGAGATATCTTTTTGGGCAATTTCGAGGGCATTGAATAGGGCAGCCGTCGAAATGATCGCTGTTCCGTGTTGATCATCATGCATGATGGGGATGTTCATAATCTTTCGAAGTTTTTCTTCAATCTCGAAACATTCTGGAGCTTTAAGATCCTCGAGATTAATCCCCCCGAAAGTGGGCTCAAGAGCTTTGACAATCTGAACAAACTTTTCAGGATCTTCTTCGTCGATTTCAATATCAAAAACGTCAATATCGGCAAAACGCTTAAAGAGAACGCCTTTACCTTCCATGACCGGCTTGCTTGCAAGGGCACCAATATTACCAAGACCTAAGACGGCTGTTCCGTTGCTGATCACTCCTACGAGATTACCCTTGGCAGTGTATTGGTAGACATCGTCTGGGTTCTGGGCAATTTCTAGACAAGGCTCTGCAACTCCGGGGGAGTATGCGAGGCTTAAGTCGCGAGATGTACTCGTGGGTTTCGAAGGAATGACCTCGATTTTTCCTTTGCGCCCCTTTGAATGGTAGTCCAAGGCTTCTTGTCGTCTAACCAATGAATATCTCCAATCCCCAAAAGAACTTTTATCGTTCTTCTAGGATAACATCCGCAATTAGTCAGTCTTCATGAGCCCTAATTCGCATTGCCATCTAGTGCAAGCCCTTTAAAGATTCTTGAAGGAGTGCCTGGGATAACTAGAGTCTTAAACGTGCTTCCGGATTGGGGAGCCATCCATATCGTAACGGCGTTATTGCCGAGAGAAGAAGCGCTCGATAGAGCAAGTAACCAAGCCTTGTTCCCTCCATGCGCTAGTACACGAATTTGTCTTTGTGAAGTAGCATCCCCAAGAGTAAATTTAGGAACTTGATTGAAGCCCAGACCAAAAGCTCCCGTATCAAAGGCCAGAACTGGTGGTCGTGTAGAAATTTGGTTTCCATCTTGGAGATGAAGACCTACAAAAAGAACATTGTTAGCGGTATCCACAGCTAAGGACCCGTAGGTCCCTAGCTGTGTTAAAGATCCAATAATTTGATTGGCATTCTGAAAGCCCGAGGGAGCGCCTTTTCTAATACGGGGCCCAATCACGGTATCTGTTCCGATCAAGACGCTTGAGCCATTATCAGCATAGGTGAAGACTGTTCCATTGTCGGCCGCAACGGATCGTCCTCCCGTATCGTTAGTGACTTGCAAGACATTCAGAGGGATTGTTTCGTTTTGTAACCGAGATCCGGCATTCGTAATAATCCAAATGCGGCAAAGATTGTCGCCATTTTCAGCTACGTATAAGGTATGGGTAACGGAATCGATAGAGGCTTGGGAGAATTTAGAATTCTGGGCTCTCTGACTGGGGTCTAAAGTGAATGATGTGACGTCGGTACTATTAATCGCTCCAGTTTGTTCTCGAATGCGATTGATCCGAACGACGGTTCCCGATTCAGAGAGCAAGAAAAGTTGGTCAGTTTGCGTGTCTAACGCCATCCCACCCCATGCCAAATTAGTGACTTGAGATAAATTCACATTAGTCAGGACCTTCGAAGGAATAGGAACGCTCGGGGCGCCGTAGAGTGAACTCAAATCGCTATAGGTCAGAATCTGATTTGAAGCACTATCGAAGAGATATAGTGCTGTTTGGAGGGTTTGACCCGAAGAGACATCATCCCGAATACATCCGATGAAACAAAGAGGCAGTCCCAAGAGGATGTTTAAAAATCTAGAAGGCTTCATATGTCAAAATATTAACACTCAAGACTTAGAGAGAGGCACATGAAGACTTCAACTAATCTTATATCTCGATTCCGTATCGCCCGTATGATAGGCCTTGTTGCTTGCGTTGCCTGGCCTCTCATTTTGATGTTGTTGATCATGACAGAGAAGGTTGTTCCCGGAAATTTTATCCCTGAGGGTCTCGTTAAGGAATTCAGTTATACACTCACAGGCCTAACGCTGGCAGGTACGTTTTTTGTCAATTACCGATCGGGAAAAGTTCTTTCACGTTTCAAAGATCAACCAGATGAAGAAAAACCTCACATCGTTTTTCGGGAATCCCTGCTTTATACCCTAGTGATCCAAATGACAACTTGGTATGGATTAATGTACTGGCTCATCGCGGGTTGGAGCGTCTCTCGTCATGTTGGCACTTTCATTATGCTGACCCCTATCTGTTTCTTTCTATTCATCCCAAGGCTCTCTCAATGGGAATCCGACTAGAAGACATAATAGATGGCTAGATAGATGGCTAGGACTTTTGCCACTCTTGGATAGATTGACTCAGTCGCGATCCTACTATGGTTTCAATCTCTTTGGGCGAAGCATGGCGAACCTGCTTGACTGATCCAAAATGCTCTATGAGTTTCTGAACAGTTTTATTTCCTACCCCCTTGATCGAGGCTAGTTCGTTTTTAAAAGTACGTTTCGAACGCAAGGATCGATGATATGTTACGGCGAAACGATGGGCCTCATCTCTTACCCGCTGCAGGAGATGAAGAACAGGACTAGTTCGGGGGATGCGAAGCGGGGCTGGAAGAAAAGGCCGATAGATCAGCTCTTCTTTTTTAGCGATGGAAGCGCACTCGAGATGAGAAAGGCCTAATTGCTCAAGGGACTCAAGGGCTGCGTTGAGTTGTCCTAGCCCACCATCAATCAAGACGAGATCGGGGAAATCTGAACCCTCCTCTTTGAGGCGACGATAACGTCGTGTCACGGCTTCTTTCATTTGAGCAAAATCGTCATTCTTATCGATACTCATCTTGAAGCGACGATAGTTTGACTTGTCGGGTTTGCCGTCAAGAAATGACACAAGACTTGCTACGACTTCTTGGCCTTGGCTATGGCTGATATCGAAACACTCAATACGATGGGGAATGCGAACCAAACTGAGCATCTTTTGGAGACCCTCGAGAGTGGCAAGCGTGAGTTGTGCAGGTTCAAATTTTTTCTCAAGAGCTAATTTGGCATTCTCTTGAGCCATACATAGCAATTCAACTTTATTCCCCTGCTGAGGAACTAAAATTCGGGGTCTCGAAGTCCGTTCTCCCATTAGCCATTGCAAAAGAATGTCTTCATGATCGGGTTTCATTTCCAGGATCAGGCGATCTGGGCAAATTTCCTTAGAATAAATTCCTTGTATAACCTCTGCCCAAATGGCAGGAGTCATGACTTCGGTATTTTCCAAAAGATATTCGTGACGAGCAATAATATTTCCCCCGCGGATAAGGAGTCGATGGATACAGGCTTTGTCATCGAGTAAGGCTGACCCAAAAATATCTGTTTCAACAAGATCCGAGCTAGAAGCTTTTTGTTTGGAGAACCATGAGTCTAATTGATTAAGGGCATCCCGATGATGAGCCGCTTGCTCAAAGGCTTGAACCTCCGAAGCCTTCCACATAGCTGCTTCAAGCCGCTTTTTCAGCTCATCGCTCTTTCCCTCAAGGAAAAGCTTGGCCCCCTTGGTTTGCTCTTGGTAACTCGTTTCATCAACTTTTCCGATACAAGGCGCGGTGCATCGATGGAGTTGATATTTAAGACAGGCACGCCCTCTCTTGCCGTCAATTTCAATATCACAGTCTCGAATCTGGAAAAATCGATAGACTAGCTCGGCTGTTCGATATGCTGCGCTAGAAGGGAAGAAGGGGCCGAAATAGTAAGCTTTATCTTTCAGGATTTTTCGAGTTACATAAACTTTAGGGAAGGGTTCACGTGTGAGTTTAATGTAAGGGTAACTTTTGTCATCTTTAAGAAGAATGTTGAAGGGAGGTCGATATTTTTTGATGAGGTTGTTTTCTAAAACAAGGGCTTCGAGCTCACTAGAGCAAAGGAGAAACTCAATATCCCAAATCTTGGAGACCAATCGCTTAGTTTTAGAATCTAGTTGTTTATTAGAGAAGTAGCTTTTTACTCTTTTTTTGATGCACTTAGCCTTACCAATGTAGAGAAGACTATTTTCTTGATCACGATATAGGTAACAGCCAGGTCCCCGGGGGAGATCATGGAGTTTCCTCTTCAGTACAGGTGACTTATGGAGTTGAGATCGAATGGGAATGGCCATCAGTTAATAAATCTTTGATTGACTGAAAAGGATGATCAGAAAAGGGACAAAAAGTAATAGCATCAACCAAGCATAAGCTTTTTTATGGGCAAAGTTCAGTGTCAAACCCATTCCCCCTATCCGGGGTACCCACACCGAGGGGTCTCGTGGATTGTTGTAGATCAATCCGAATCGATAATGATCTCGATATTCTGTGGGAATCATTTTGTTTGCCTGGTAGAGGATTAAAAATATGGCCATAAAGATAAAGCCCAAAACCAAAAAGAGAAACTTTGGAATAGAAAAGTCATAAAAAATGGACAAAAGAGTTGTTCCGGATAACATGACGCCGATACCCAAAGGAATAACTCCACGCATTTTTTCACCTATGGTCACTCGTATATCTTTTTGCCAAGAAAGTTCATGCGGACTTCTCAAAAAAGATATCCCCGTCATGAAGAGCCAAAGTAGAGAAGGAAGACCCAGTAAAAGCCATCCTAAATGTTCCCGAGAAGTCCACCCATCCGCAATTCCATGGATATTGAAATGAGTTGGAACCCGAAGAGGCAAGAATGACCTGTATTGAAAATAAATGAACCCAACGAGCGTCAAGAAACAGGCTAAAGACCCATCCCAAACCGTCCATCTAGATTGGACTGGTGAATGGGAATCTTGGTTTTGCTTACTGGAAGTCGATATCATATTCAATGTCACTTAATTAAATTGTAGACACATCAGGAGTGTGTACGTGTTGAAACTTAAGACCTTTCAGGTGGGAGACCTTCAATGCAATTGCAGTTTAGTCTGGAATGAAGCCACCCACCAGGGACTCATAGTGGACCCCGGAGGAGAATCCGATCGTATCAAAGAGGAAGTTAGTGCTTTGAAAATCAAAATAACGGCCTTACTTCATACGCATGCACATTTTGATCACGTTGGAGCAACCAAGTCATTGCAGGGATATTACGATTGTCCAGCGTATCTTCACCGAGATGATGATTTCTTAATCGAAAATCTAGATCGCCAAACAGCTTTTTTTGGACTTCCTACGATTGATGCTCCCGAAATGACTCAACTCGAAGAGTCCGATAAGTTTCTTGGTGTAAATACCATCCATACCCCTGGGCATACTCCTGGATCTTGCTGTTTTCTTGGGGATTTCCAGCAAGGAAAAGTTCTTTTAGCGGGAGATACCCTTTTCCGCCGCGTTATAGGTCGTACTGACACGCCCGGTGGGTCTAGTGAGCAAATCAAAGAGAGTATTGTCAAGAAAATCTATCCTTGCCATCCCAACACATTAGTAATTCCAGGTCACGGCCCATTCACCACAATCGGGGAAGAGCGTGAACATAATCTATTTGTGAGACAATAGCCAAGAGGTGTTAATCATGTTTAGTGACTTAGTTTCTGGTTTTTTTTCTGTTCTTTTTTTCAACCCTCCTGTAATTCTTTTACTGGGTTATGTCTTCACATGCATTAGCATTGTCAACGAATATGAACGCAGTGTCATATTCAGACTTGGACGTATGGTCGGAATTAGAGGCCCTGGGCTCATTTTTGTTTTTAGACCCTTCGAGCGAGCGGTGAAACTCTCTCTTCGGTCGATAGTTTTGAATGTTCCAAGCCAAGACATTATCACTAAAGATAATGTGACCCTCAAGGTAAGCGCAGTTGTTTACTATAAAGTTACCAACCCTATTTTGGCAGTGACAGGTGTCGAAGACTACGATTATGCGACAAGCCAGAAAGCACAGACTACCCTCCGTTCTATTTTGGGGGAAGTCTCACTTGACCAAATACTGAGTGACCGAGAAGCCCTCAATAAGCGTCTGCGAGAAATCATCGATCTTGCAACTGAACCTTGGGGCATTGAGGTGACAAGCGTTGAGCTCAAGTCAGTAGATCTTCCCGAGCAAATTCAAAGAGCGATGGGCAAGCAAGCAGAAGCGGAACGAGAGAAACGGTCAAAGATCATTAACTCTGAAGGGGAGTTAGCTGCTGCTCAACAGCTTTTGGAAGCGGCTAATATGATCAGTCAAAATCCAGCTGCACTCCAGATGCGGTATCTACAAACTCTTTCCGATATTGCTGTTGAAAAAAACAGCACCATTGTCTTCCCTTTGCCGATGGATCTTCTGAAGGCTTTGGAAAAATATGCCAATAGTGATAACCCTAAATCATAATCAGGTAACCATTCAGGCTTAAATGTATGCACATAGGGCCCTGGGACATCCAAATCGTTAGCGGCGGTCAATTCGCTCTTGATGGAGGAGCGATGTTCGGGACCGTTCCTAAGGTAGTTTGGTCCAAGGTTTATCCAGCGGATCAAGATAATCAAATCCTGATGGCCACTAACTGCCTCTTGGTTCGAGGATTTCTGAATGGCAAACAAGAAAATATCCTTATTGATAACGGTAATGGAGACAAAGAGGACGATGCTTTTATGTCTCGATTTAAATTTGAAGGTCGAGGGGTTTTAGATCGCGAGCTTGCTCGCTTTGATCTGACACCGAAAGATATTACCTGTTGCATTCTTACGCATTTACATTTCGATCATGCGGGAGGCAGTACGCGCTTTGATGCGCAAGGAAATCTCGTGCCAAGTTTTCCCAATGCTCGATACATCGTTCAAAAAAAAGACCTAGAGGATGCCAAAGATCCTCATATAAGAGTCCGTGCAAGTTATCTTCCTAAAAATTGGGAATGCCTCGAGGCGCTAGGGCTTCTTGAAACGGTCGATGGGGATCATGAAATCTTCCCAGGCATTCATGTGCGATTAGCTCCGGGGCATATCGAAGCTCTTCAGAATGTAGTAATCGAAGGTGGAGGAAAAAAACTTCTTTACTTAGCTGATCTGATTCCCACTTCAAGACATATTCAGCCCGCATGGATTATGGGATACGACTTGGATGTGGTTACTTGTGTTGACGAAAAAATCAAAGTACTCAATGAAGTTTGTAACTCTGGTACCGTCCTCGTGTTCGAGCATGACCCCGATGTTCCCGCGGGCACCGTTTCTCAAGATGCAAAAGGAAAATATATCGTTACGCCAGTAGCTGTTTAGGAGCCTTTGTGGCCTTTAGTCCTTACAATCGACAAAAAGAAATGGCCGAAATCAATATGACCCCCCTTATTGATGTCATGCTCGTTTTGCTGATTATCTTTATGGTCACCGCCCCTTTGCTGACAAGTGGGTTAGACATAAATCTCCCTCGAACTCAGACGGGTAAGAGCTTAGATAGCCAAGCTTTATCCATTGCGATTACTTCCGAAGGTTTCATCGAACTCGAGCATGCACGAATGTCTTTCGAGAGCCTCAAAAAAGAGCTCATCAGACAGTCGCAAATATCAACGAATCGACCGATCCTTATTCGCGCCGACAAACAGCTGAACTATGGACGCGTCATTGAGGTTGTCGATGCTGTTCGAGAAGCAGGTTTTTCTCAAGTCGGCTTTGTCACAGAAGGCGCTCCTGTGGAAGTACCACCTCCTAAGAAATAAGTCCGACTTAAAGAGCATGACCATGCCACCATCTTTCCTTCAAAGCCTTGCCCTTCATGGTCTGATCTTAGGTGCTTTAATTTTCCCCCAAAAGAATGCTTCGAAGAAACAGGTCCCAACGAAGGTAACGTGGATTAATTTGGCTGCTAGCGGGTTGAGCGGGGGAGTTGAAGCCAATGAGTTAGGTAAAAATCCCCAACGCATCCGTTTGAAGCAACAGGTCGCGGCCCGTAATGAGGAAAAATCCATCGCTGCCACCCCGCCTGATCGCCTTGGAATTAAATCAAAAGGCCTCATTGCCAAGGGAACCAACTTAGATGAGCGGTCTATAGGGGTGGCCCCTAGCGCACCTAAGTCAACCGATCCTTCAGATGCGAAGATGCAAGGTGCAGTTGGCAAAGGAAATAGTGGGGGAATCGGAAATGGGACCCCCATGCCAGGTCTTCGCGCTTCTTCGGGCATCAGCGGGGGGCAGGGAGTTCTATCCGCAACTGATACCGAATTTCCTTACACCTACTATCTGCAGCAGGTTCAGAATAAAATTACAGCCAATTGGTCCAAGTCAGGAGGCCAAGGTCGGGTTGCCGTTTACTTCAGAATTAAAAAAGATGGCAGTATTGATTTCGATCGACTGCAGGTTGAAAGTCCCAGCGGAAATCGTTTTTTTGACGAAAGTGCGCGACTTGCGATAATGAGATCGGGATCGTTTCCCCCTCTACCGCAAGGATATCTTGCCGATACGCTAGGTATCCATTTTTGGTTCATAGCCGTAAACTAGACACTCGCCAAACTCAGTGATACTAGATCATTAAGGGTGGGTGAAATCACTCCAAGAGGATAGAATAGGGGTATGAAAGTAATTGTCGCCAAGACTGCAGGTTTTTGCTGGGGTGTGAAGCGGGCAATGGATGCTGTTCTTGAGGCATCTGCCCAGAGTGGCAGCCATAAAGTGCAAACACTCGGACCCCTTATTCATAATCCTCAA
>OFRA01000226.1_pt1 | contig 14900 bp, 17 predicted proteins | sample 1543001 | NCBI WGS metagenome assembly OFRA01 (sample SAMN07774221, study PRJEB24372) | wastewater metagenome | isolation source: Lake Maggiore Verbania | place: Italy: Verbania | collected 2015-12 | reverse complement strand
TGAGTTGGCTCAATAACAGCATGTTCATTCAGCCATTCGCCAACAACGAATTTCTGCGGTTATCGCTTGTCGCAGGAATATTGGTTGCAGTCACCTGCGCAATCGCCGGCACTTTCGTCGTTCTACGTGGCCTTGCGTTCGTCGGTGATGCGCTCGCTCACGGGGTTTTGCCTGGCATCGCCACGGCAATGTTGCTCGGAGTGTCGGGGATCTTCGGTGCAGCAGTAGGTGCACTTGTAATGATGGGCGGTGTCAATCTCGTCTCACGACGATTTCGACTATCTGGCGACACTGCGATCGGCCTGTTGTTCGTCGGCATGTTGGCACTCGGAGTAATGATCACCTCGCGATCTAGAACTTTTGTCGGCGATCTCTCACGCATTTTGTTCGGCGAACTTCTCGGGGTCAACAGCACTGATCTCTTGTTGCAACTTTTGGCTCTAGTCATCGTCGTGATAATTGCGTTTATCTCTCGTCGGCCATTCTTGTTGCTTTCAGTAGACGAAGGTCTTGCCAATACGTCTGGGTTTTCAACGCGAGTATTTCACAATGCCATGTTGACGATGATTGCAATCACCGTGGTCGCAAGCTTTCAAACAGTTGGCACGCTCTTGGTTCTAGGCATGCTGATTGCCCCTGCAGCAACTGGCGCACTCTTTGCCCGAAGAATCTCGACCATGATGCTCGCCGCCGCCATCGTTGGCTCTGCCTCAACTTACATCGGGCTGTTAATTAGCTATCACTTCAATCTGGCAGCAGGTGCGAGCATCGTGCTGACGGCAGTTTTTTTCTTTGCTGTCGTTGCAACCTTTACAGAAATCAAAAAGTCGCTCACCGACAGACCGACAGACGAGCACGAACATCAACACAGCCACTCTGGTGCGCACGTCAGATGAGTAGCCAAACCATGCACTCGATCAAGACGGAACAACTCGGTGTTGGCTATACGAAGTTTCCCGTTGTTGACAATATTTCTTTAGCACTCGAGCCAGGTTCGCTACTCGTTCTTATCGGCACAAACGGATCAGGCAAGTCCACGATCTTAAAAACAATGGCTGGTCTCTTGGCGCCAGTCAACGGCACTTTAGAAATGCTTGGTGAACCGAGTGGCACACTGCCAAAACGTGTTGCGTATTTGCCGCAACATCCTGTTTCAACACATACTTTGCCACTTCGGGTTCGCGATGTTGTCGCCATGGGACGATTCGCCCATCTTGGTTTATTTCGGCGCCCATCAACCAATGACCGCTTAATTGTTGATCGCTCAATGCAACGCACGGGCATCGAATCGCAGGCCAACGACCCGATTCGAGATTTATCTGGTGGGCAACAACAGCGCACTCACCTAGCGCAAGTTTTAACCCGTCAAGCCGAAGTCTTGTTGCTCGACGAACCAACGGCGGGGCTCGACATCAACGGCCGCAAACTTGTTGCAGACCTAATAGCAAGCGAACGCGCTCGCGGCGTCACCGTCGTAATGGCGACACATGAATTGCAAGACGCCGAAAATGCCAACACTGTGATGCTGCTTGCCCAACGAGTTGTTTCTATCGGCCCGCCAGATGTTGCATTGCGAGACGAATATCTACGCGAGTGCTTTGGTTTTACTCAGCCGCACTAAAGGCTTTACTAAAAACTCTTTTCAAGTGCCAGCAGTTTGCGCTTTATAGCTAGCCCCCCGCCATAGCCACCAAGAGTGCCATCAGAAGCAACGACGCGATGACACGGCAACACAATCGCCACCGGATTTTTGCCGTTTGCCGAGCCCACAGCACGAAAAGCACGTGGCTTTCGCACCAGCTTTGCCTGCTCAGCATAAGAAATCGTCTTGCCATACGGAATTTTGTTCAGCGAAAACCATGCTGATTCTTGAAACTTCGTACCCGTGATATCGAGTTTTAAATTAAACTTTTTGCGCTTACCCACGAAATATTCTTGCAATTGTTTTTCAGCAAGATCTAAGTTTTTTTTCGCGACTACCGAAACTTTTGAGTTTTTAACAAATTTCTTCACCCCAAAAATGACTTCTTGCAGTCCGTCTTCAGATGCAACGAGTGTCAACCTGCCGATCGGCGTTGATACAACACGCGACGCGGTCATGGCAGAACTTGTTTTTGACCTAACCTTCATCTATGACCTCCATTGAGATGACAAATATCGAGAGCCCTGCAAAAAAGCGTATCGCACTCGTCGCCCACGACAATATGAAACGCGAAATGCTCGAGTGGGCAACAGAGCACAAAGATGAACTAAAAAATCACACTCTTATTGCCACTGGCTCGACGGGCAAGTTGATTGCCGACAACACTGGCTTGACCCTTGAACGAATGCGCAGCGGACCACTTGGCGGCGATCAACAAATCGGTGCACGAATCTCTGAGGCCGGCATCGACATTTTGCTTTTCTTTTGGGATCCACTCGAACCCCAACCTCATGACCCAGATATTCGCGCATTGTTACGAATCGCAGTGGTCTGGAATATTCCAGTGGCGTGCAACCGAGCAAGCGCCGACTTTATTTTGAGTTCGCCACTTTTAGGCGCGAAATATCAACGCCGGGTACCGAAGTATTAAAAACTAAATGCTTGGCGGCGGTGGCGGCCCAAACCGATTTTCGCCTGAATCGCCAACTCGTAGGGCGAAAACCAAATTTACAATCGGTGCAAAGACCCACCAGCCCGCGTGATCTGTGTCGTGCATTCGACGCACGGCAACGGCAATCGACGGCAGCAAAGTCACCAATTGTGCCAAGTTGCCAATTGACGAATGAATCAAAGAGCCGAGAACTCCAGCAATCACGGTGAATAAAGCCCACCACCAATATTCAGCGCGCGTCGCGCGACCTTTGAAGTTTGCGTAGTTGTTGAAACCTGAGCGAATCGCTGTCTGAAAGTTCACGGCGATTAGAGGCTAGTTACTCGCCGCCAGCAGGCTTTGGTTCTTTTGGCAACGCGAGTACGCGCTCACCAACGATGTTGCGTTGAATTTGACTTGTGCCACCCCAGATAGTTTCTGAGCGAGAGAAGAAAAAACTCGACATCATCGGCGACGACGGGTAGCCCGCTCGACGCTTGTCGCGCAACGCTCCCGGCCAAGTGCCAGATTCAGGACCAGTGTCAACAAGCATCGAATATGGTCCGTAAATGTCTAGTGCGAGTTCCATCGCGCTTTGATGCATCTCCGACCAATACATTTTGTTACTAGCGCCAAGCGCCATCACACCAAAATCTTTGGTGCCCGCAAGAGTTGAACTCAATGATCGCAAACCATTGAAGCGCAAGATTTGAATCTTTGCGTAATACTGCATTAGTCGTTGACGAATTGATGCATCGTTGATCTTGCCGTTTGCTTTGGCCTGAGCAACAAACAATTTGTACTCTTCTTCAAATCGTCGGTAGCCGGTGGTTGCACTCATGCCGCGTTCGAAAGCAAGTGTGCTGTTGGCAACTTTCCAACCATTATTTACGCCACCAACCACGTTGTCTTTCGGGCAACGTGCATCAGTGAAGAACACTTCGCAGAACTCTGCTGTTCCGTCTGGCTGTGTGATTCCGCGAACTTCAATACCAGGTTGTTTCATCGGCACCAATAGATATGAAATGCCTTTGTGTTTCGGCGAATCTTTATCAGTGCGAGTTAGCAAGAAGCAATAATCTGCGTGATGACCCTGTGTCGTCCAAACTTTTTGTCCGTTAATTATCCACTCATCACCGTCAAGAACTGCGGTCGTCTTCACGCTCGCCAAATCGCTACCGCTATTTGGTTCGCTAAAGCCTTGGCACCAACGCATCTTGCCGCTCAAAATTTTTGGCAAAAACTCTTTTTTCTGTTCTTCGGTGCCCCACTGCAAAAGTGTTGGACCAACAAGCGTGTCGCCAAAAAAGTCTGCTCGCATCGGCGCACCCGCGTTGGCAAATTCTTCGGCAAGCACCACACCTTCAAGAGTGCTCAAACCCTTGCCGCCATATTCTTTTGGCCAGGTTGCACAAATCCATCCGCCGGCAAACAACTTGTCGGGCCAAGAATCGTTAAATGCTTTGCGCTCAGCGGCGGTCATTTCATAACTTTTGTCAAACCAGCGCTCGGGCAAGTTCTCTTTCAACCACTGACGCACTTCTTTTCTGCGGGCTTCAGCCTCGGGGGTGTATGTCAACATGATGAGACCATTGTTGCCTTTTTTTGAGATACATGTCCACTTGAATGAGCAAGATTTTTGGCACACTCACTAGGCTTGCGAAATGGTCGAAGTTGCCGAACGCTGGACACACCAATGGAAAGAGCTCTACGAAGAGGTCATAAATACTGGTCTTTGCACTGGCTGCGCAGCTTGTGTGATTTCATGTCCTCACGACGTCATTGGCTACGAGCACGAAGAGGGCAAATACAAGCCATTTCATCTTGAAGAAGAATTAGGCCTCGACAATTGCATACATGGTGAAAAAGGTTGCACGAGTTGCACCCGCGCCTGTCCAAGATTTCGCGCATGGGAACCAGAAGCAGACATGCACCTTTTTGGTCGTGAACGTAAAGACGAAGAAATGTACGGCCAATACCGTCAGCTTCTTTTAGTTCGCGCGGCCGACGACGAAACTCACAAAAAAGGTCAAGACGGCGGATTCGTCGGTGCGATGTTGATCTGGCTTCTGAAACATGACTACATCGACGCTGCACTTACAAGTTTTGTTGAAGGTGACGGTTCATCGTGGAAGGCATTGCCTGGCCTTGCACGCACACCCGCAGAAGTTCTCGCTTCTTCTGGAAGTCGATATACATATTCGGCAAACACTCTGGCGATTCGTGATGCGCAAAAAGAAGGTTTGAACAGACTCGCCCTGGTCGGCATGAGTTGTCAATCTTCTGCATTGCCAATCATGTGGAAGCGAAAAGCTGGAAAAATCGGCAAACCATTTTTGTTCAACATCGGTCTGCTCTGCTCAAAAACTTTTGATGATGCAATCTTTGAAGAACTCTTTCTAGCCAAATACGGTTTGAAAAAAGAAGAGATGGTCAAGATGAACATCAAAGGCGTCTTCCAAATCTGGATGCGCGACGGTTCGTATCACGAAATTGACCTAAAAGAATGTCATAAATGGACACGTGAGGGTTGCAAGATGTGTCCAGACTTTGCAGCCGAACATGCAGATATTTCAACTGGAGGAATCGGCGAAGACAACGACTGGACACTCTGCGTCGTGCGCACCGAACTCGGCGAAGAAGTAATGACACGCATGATCAAAGACGGCTCGGTGGTCGCCCGCCCAGCTGAGACAGACGCAACTGCGATGAAACTTTTGCGCTTGTTGAGTATCGTCAGCCGTCGTCGATGGCCAGAGTTCGCAAATAAAGCTGTCAGCGTTGGTGTTCCGCCACCAAAGAAAAAAGCCGACGGCACCGCGCCCGCCGCTCACTAAGAAAGTTCATCCTTATGGACGTCGGCATTGTGCGAGATTTCCTGACGGTACTTGCCGGCGTTGCAACCGGAATCATGTCGGGGGCATTCGGCGTTGGTGGCGCAGTCATCTCGACACCTGCAATTCGTGCACTCGGTTGCTCGGCGGCCCTTGCTGTTGGCACCACATTGCCGTCGATTCTGCCTGGCGCCGTTACCGGCTCGTGGCGATACCGACAAGGTGAATTGATTCAATGGAAAGTTGTTGTCTTCACCGCACCTGCTGGCATCGTCGCCGCTGTTCTCGGCGCTTGGGTTTCACCTCGGGTTCCGGGTGATGGTCACATCTTGATGGTGCTCACTGCGCTCTTGTTGATGTGGAGTGCGATCAACATGATTCGCTCGGTGAAACCGCGCGAAACTGTTGAGGCCAAAACAAGTCTGAGAAGCTCGCAAAGTTTTTTGGCAACGCTCACCGGCGTTTGCGCTGGTGGGCTATCTGGTTTGCTTGGGCTCGGCGGCGGAATAATCATGGTTCCTCTGTTTCGTCGTTGGCTCGGGTTGCCAATCAAAAACGCCGTCGCGACTTCACTCATCTGTGTTGGTTGCTTCGCCGTTCCTGGCACGATCACACACGCACTCGAAGGTGGCATCGACTGGCGATTTGCGCTTTGGCTTACTGCTGGCGTTGTAGTTGGTGCGCCATTTGGTTCAAAAACAGCTTTGAAAATGAGCGACAAAAAGTTGCAACGTGTTTTCGGTCTTTTTCTTGCTGCTGTTGCCGTCGTCTATGGCGTTGGCGAACTCTTAGCTTTGTAATTTAATTGCAGTTTTAAAAACACTGTCAAACATTTTTTCGGTGAGTTTGCCCGTGAAAGTATTTTGCTGACTCGGATGATATGAGCAAACGATTTTGTACTTCTCGTGCTTGATTACGACGCCATGCCCGAACTTTGGTCGGGGTCGAATCTTTAGTTCATCGCAAACTGCCGTCAACGAAAAAGCACCCAGACAGATAATCACTTTGACTTGATCCAACATCGCCAGTTCTCGTGTCAAAAAAGGTGAGCACTTCTTGCGTTCGACTGGTGTTGGCTTGTTGTCGGGTGGCGCACAGCGCACCGCCGTTGAAACCCAAGCATTTTTAAGTTTCAAATTGTCTGTTCGCGAGATCGACTCAGGCTGAGAAGCAAGACCTGCTTTATGCATCGCCCGAAACAACCAGTCACCGCTTCGGTCACCGGTAAAAATTCGACCCGTACGGTTTGCGCCATGGGCGCCAGGGGCGAGTCCTAAAACAAGAATCTTGGCGCGGGTGTCACCAAAACCATGGATTGGTTTCCCCCAATATGTTTCGTTGGCATAGGACGCTCGTTTTTCAATCGAAACTTTTTCACGCCACTTAACGAGCCGCGCGCACTTGTGGCAGTCGGTGATTTCATTTGCAAGTTTGTGAAAATCATCTTGTTTTGCCACGACACGAGAATATGCGCTGTGGCGATAGTTTGAAGATCTCAGATGGCTCGCAAGAAAACTCAATCCCCTGCTTCAACGCTGATCATCATGGTGCGCCACGGCAAGACGCCGAGCACAGGCAAACTTCTGCCGGGCCGCGCCAAGGGTTTGCACCTCAGCGACACCGGCAAACAAGAAGCACTCGTTGTCGCTGAGCGCCTCAGCAAAATCAAAAAAGTTGCGGCGATCTATGCATCACCTCTCGAGCGCGCTCGCGAAACCGCGGCACCGATAGCCAAAGCTTTGAAACAAAAAGTGATTATCAACAAGGGTTTGCTCGAATGCGACTTCGGTGATTGGACAGGAGAAGAACTCGCCAAACTGATGAAACTTCCAGAATGGTCGAATGTGCAGCGCGCACCAAGTACGTTTCGGTTTCCCAAAGGCGAAAGTTTCACCGAAATGCAAACTCGAATGGTGTCGACTCTCGATGACTTGCGCAAAAAACACAGCGGTGGCGTAGTCATCTGCGTTTCGCACGCCGACCCAATCAAGGCTGCTGTCGCCCATGCCATGGGCACTCACATTGATCTCTTTCAACGCATCGTTATCAGCACCTGTTCGGTAACCGCAGTCTCGTACTCGTCTTTTGGACCGGTTGTTCTGACGGTTAACTCGACTGGTGGCGATCTCTCAGAGTTACGCATGTCATGAGTTTGTATTTCGAGTTCGATTCAACCGATGCATTCACCGCAGGGGCGCTCGGCGAGCCCGGCAAACGCACTTTTGTTTTGCAAGTTCGCGCCGAAGGTCAGCGCATCACTATTAAATGTGAAAAAGAGCAGGTTGCGGCACTCTCCGAATATTTGCGCAAACTTTTAGCCGATGCTCCAGACGTTTCGCACGGCCCAATCAGCGATGCGATGCAACTCTCTCAACCAGTTGAGGCAGAGTTCGTGCTCGGCACGGTTGGTCTTGCATACGACGCAATTGGTGACCGCATGGTGATTCAACTCGATGAAATTGAGATTTCTTCCGAAGACGAAAACGAACTGCTGAACCAAGACATCTCACGGATTCGAGCTCGAATCACACGTGGCCAGGCTGCCGCTTTTTGTCAGCACGCCGACGAAGTTGTTTCATCGGGTCGGCCATCGTGTGTGTTTTGTGGTCGGCCAATCAATAAAGACGGCCACTTGTGTCCACGAATGAACTAGAAGACGCCACACAACTCGAGATCTTGCTGCGCGGCGAGATCGCCATCGTGATGCGCATGCCATACAGCAGCAACGCCACGTATTTGGTGTCGGTAACTCTCGATGATAAATCAGTCCAAGCAATTTATAAGCCAATGCGCGGTGAAAAACCATTGTGGGACTTCGAGCCAGGTTTACACCGACGTGAAGTCGCCGCATACCGACTTTCAGAGTCCATGGGTTTGCGCTGTGTGCCAATCACGATTCTGCGAGACGGCCCAAGCGGCGAAGGCTCGCTACAACTGCTTATCGAATCCAACCCCGACGAGCACTACTTCACGATTTTTGAACAACGCCAAGATCTACACGATCAATTTCGTGCGATGTGTGCTTTCGACATCGTCGCCAACAACACCGACCGAAAATCAGGCCACGTGTTGGTCGACAAAAATTCTCACGTTTGGGGAATTGATCATGGCGTATGTTTCTCGGAAGATTTCAAACTTCGTACCGTTATTTGGGAGTTCGGTGGCGAGGACATCACCCCGCAGTTGTTAGAAAAAATCAAGCCGCTAATTGAAACTGTGCCACTTGAAGTTGCCACACTCTTGAGTACGCAAGAAGTTGTTGCTATTTCTGAACGCGCTAAATGGCTCGTCGAAGGCGCTCGGTTTCCTGTTGACCCCTCAGGTCGCCACTACCCCTGGCCCCTGGTCTAACGCTTAGTTGTAAACGTTATTTTTTAGCGAGCTTTGAGGGCTTCAATAAGTTTTGGCAAGACTTTGTGCACGTCACCAACGATGCCGAGATCGGCAATACCGAAAATCGGTGCTTCTTTGTCTTTGTTGATGGCGATGATGTTCTTTGAACCCTTCATGCCCACCATGTGCTGAGTCGCGCCCGAGATACCGGCAGCGATATAAACACTTGGCTTAACAACTTTGCCGGTCTGGCCAACTTGATATGAATACGGCACCCAACCAGCGTCAACAATTGCGCGCGATGCGCCAGGCGCACCTTTAAGCAACTTGGCGAGGTCTTCGATCAACGAATAGTTGCCGGCTTCACCAAGACCACGACCGCCAGAAACAACGACTGCTGCTTCGTCAAGTTTTGGACCAGATGTTTGCTCGGTGTGAGTTGCAACAACCTTGGCGCCACCTTGCTTACCAAGATCAGGCACGGCGACTGCGACGACTTCTGGTGAACTTGCACCTGCAGGCTCAGCAGCAAAACTCTTTGGACGGAAAGAAACCAAGTGTGGTCCTGGTCCGCTGAATGCTGTGGCTACCAAAATGTTGCCACCGAAAATTGGTGTTGTAGCGATAACTCCGTCGGCCGAATCTGCAATGTCAACGTTGTTTGTCAACACTGTGCGATCAAGTTTCACCGACAAACGTGACATCGTGTCACGACCTTCGTAATTTTGCGGGAACATGATTACGTCTGGTGTGTCACCCGAGTCGATAACTGATTTCATCGCCGCGGCGATTGCGACGCCTGGCAACTTGCCAGCCAAATCACCAGTTGCATAAACCTTTGTTGCACCGTGCTCGCCAAGAGCAGCGGCAATTGCACTCGCGTCGCCACCCACGAATGCGGTGACTTTGCTTGAGAGCGAACGAGCCTTCGTCAACAACTCAAGCGTGCCTGTGGTTGCCACTCCACTGACGCCTTGTGCGAAAACCCAAATGTTATTGATTGCCATATGTTTTTACCTTTTCGCTTTCAGATCAACTTTAAGTTTTCGAGGAAATCAACAATCTTGCCGAACGCTTCGCCGTCATCTTCAATTACTTGGCCGGCTTTGCGAGCTTCGGCCTGAGTAACGTTGACGATTTTTTGTCCTGCCCCAGCCCAACCAGTTGGTGTCACAGCAAGATCGCCAGCAGTGACAACATCAAGCGGCTTCTTTTTCGCGTCCATGATGCCTTTGAAACTTGGGTAGCGCGGCTCAACAACACCAGCAGTAACGCTGATGACTGCTGGCAATGTGCACTCGACTTCGTCGTAGCCAGATTCGCTCTGACGATCAACTTTCAAAACCGAACCTTCGATCTTTACTTTCTTGGCGAAAGTAACCGAAGGCAAACCAAGTACTTCGGCGATTTGTTCTGGCACTGTGCCGGTGTATCCATCTGAAGATTCAGTACCGGTGATGATCAAATCGGCACCACCAAGTTTGGTAACTGCCGCAGCCAAAATTTTTGCAGTGGTAAGTGCGTCTGAACCAGCGAGTGCAGGATCGCTGACAAGCAATCCTTTTACTGCGCCCATCGCAAGTGCGGTGCGCATGCCAGATGTTTCACCGTTAGGTGCCATCGACACAACATAAACTTCGCCCGAGCCGGCAGTCGCAACAAGTTGCAACGCCATTTCGACGCCATACGCATCTGACTCGTCGAGAATTAATTTTCCGTCACGCTTGAGCGCGTGAGTCGTGGCGTCTAACGCGCCTGGGCTTGCTGGATCTGGAATTTGCTTGACGCATACGACGATGTTCATACATCTATTCTTACCGTTAATCACGCCCACAACCACGCAAAATTCTCGTCACAAATCACTGATAAAGTTAGAGATCTTGCAGATCTTGCTCATTGTGAACTCGTTCGCATCCTCGGTAAATCCCCGAAATACCGTTGCGGTGCACCAATACCTAGCCCGCCACCACAGCGTGCAGGTCGTGGAAACCAACGAACGCGGTCACGCCACCCGTTTTGCCCAGGATGCAGCCGAGCGCGGGGTTGACACGGTGGTCGCATTTGGGGGTGACGGAACTCTCAACGAAGTTGCAACGGGTTTGGCCGGCAGCAAGACCGCTCTAATGATGTTGCCGGGTGGATCAACCAACGTTTTCGTGCGCAGTCTCGGCGCTTCAAATGACCCGACAATCGCGTTGCAGCAATTCAGCTCGGGGCTCGACCATGACAATGTGCATCCAATCAGTTTGGGACGAGCCAACGGTCGCTACTTCTGTTTTCATGCCGGCATTGGTTTTGATGCAGCGGTTGTCGAGCTTGTTGAACGTCGCGCATCGCTTAAACGAATCATTGGTCAGCCGCTGTTTGCGTTTTCGGCATTGCAGGCCTGGCTAGCGACTTATGACAGAAAGTATCCGCACTTCAATGTCGAGATTGATGGCAGAAAAACACCCAACGGATACTTCACAATTGTTTTGAACTCAAATCCGTATACATACATTGGCAAAAAAGCAGTCAATCTTTCGACTGCTGCTTCAATCGACAAGAAACTTGTGGCGATCACGTTTCGCAAGTTAACAACACCTCTGGTTCTGCGCACCGTGCTGCAAGCAATTCGCCAAGATCAAATCAGCCCCTCTTCAGGAATCGAAGTTAGAACAGATGTTGAAGACATCAAAATTAATTTCGAAGCGCCGTTTCCATATCAACTTGATGGCGACTACCTCGGCGAACTGAACTCTCTGCACATTGAGCACTGCCCCGAAGCACTTCGACTAGTCAAACCAATAATTATCTAGAAACTAGTATCTCGTCTGGTGCTAAAGACTCGGCGAACTTGGTTTCTGTGGTTTGCACTTCTAGCAATCCCTGGTTCTGGATTTTTAAGATTTGACGGATTGCCATTCAGTTCGAAAACCGAATTCGTCGTAATAACGGTCTTTGTCTTGGCTTTGTTCAATCACAAACTTCGGAGCCAAGTCAGCACTTTCTTGAATCAAAAAACTGGTCAAAGGATGCGCTGGGTAAATACTGTCCTTGTTTTTGTGATCTTGATTAAGTTTTTTACGTTTGTGCTTGCGCCACTTGGCGATGGATTTGAAGCTTGCTATCGAAGCATCTACCAACCGCCAGCCGATTCAGTGTCTTGCGAAAAGAGTTACGAGGCCCCATTCATCAATAAAGACAATGTCAACGGCCTAAATCAAATCACCCGAATGGAGAACGAGATCAACTTTGGCCCAACAGGTGGTTGGGTAAATGGTGGAGCTTCACATACAACTTGGAAGTTGCCGTTCGCAAATGACTTCCCGCGCTTTTCAGTGCTTTGGCTAGATCGAATTCCATTTACTGCCAAATTCGGCTCGTTCATCGCAACAAAACGCGACTCGTTTATTCCTGTGCAATTTGTCGGAGAAGTCAGCGTCACAGCCAGCAGCGAAAATTCTTCTTTGACTTCTTATTCACAGCCAGCAATCTTGCTTGTGCCAGTCGAACCAGGTCGCCACAAATTTAATTTGGATTACAAGTTTGCAGACTTGGACACAGCAGAAATACCGGGAGAGCAGCCCCCGATAAAGGGACCATGGGCACAACTCTTTGTTGGCAAACCAACCTCAATCAAAACTGCTTTGGCTGACTTGACCCTAAATCTGCGGGGATGGTCTGTCGATTCAAAAACCAATACAGCGCCCACGCGATACGAGTTAAGAGATTTGAGTGGCAAAGTCATTGCAAGCGCGCCTTCAGTTGTGCGCGAAGACGTCGCAGCGCTGTATAACAATAAACAACAAGAGAATTCTGGGTTTGACTTCAAACTTCTGAAACTCGATTTGAAAGAACCAACCGACAAACTTGAGCTTGTCGCGATCTACTCAAGTGGCAATGAGATTTCAATTGCGACACTCGGCCACACATTGAACAATCCAGCTGATCTCTCAACTGTTCAAATTGACATGACTACCGCGTCTGCCAATACAGCGTTCTTTGATGCTGCCTGGTTTTCATTTGACACGACTACAACCCCAACGCTCAACCCGTTGCCACAAATCAAGCCGAGTTTTTTACTTAGCCTGACGTTGCAGATTTTTGATCTGCTAATTCTTCTCGGCGCACTAGTCACCATGCTTTATGCATTGTTTACTTCTAGACAACAACTTCGAACAACACTTCCATTGGCCCTTGGTTTTGTCGTTTTCGCACTTGCTATAACCAGATTTAGTTTTGACTGGTGGGGATACAAATCAGCCATCGTTCCGTTTGGTATCTCAGCAGCAATTGCACTCAAGTTTTGGCGTTCAAAGACAACTGATCTTTTTTCGGCAGTTCTGGGCGGCACAGTTGCGTTTGCAAACCCAATGATCCAATTCATACGCGAATTCAACGGTCTAGAGCAAGCTAAATGGTGGGGCTTTCAGATATTTCGTGGCCGCGACAGTGACTGGCTCGCCTACCAGGGGTACGCCAAAACAGTTTTCAATGAAGCCTCGCTACGTGGCGGTGAAGCAGTGTTCTTTTTTCAACCTGCGAACAGGTACTTCATCTTCTTGCAACACCTGTTTTTTGGCGAAAACGATGTCTTGATATCAATTCTGGTTGGAGTAGCCGCAATCGTCGCCGGTATTTTCGTCGCCAGAGAAGCCTTCAAATATTCGGTACAAAAACATGCATATCTTTACTTTTTTGGATTTTCGTGCGCAATTTTTCTGATCATGAGTGAGCAAATTATTCAAACCTTCGCAAGCGCGCCAGCCAGCGAATTAATAGCTGGGGTTCTGCTTATGGTTTGCTTCGGCCTACTTTTAAATCGCAGTCTCTCAATTGGCGCTGCTTATTTGTGTGCAATATTGGCCGCCTTGACATCACAGTTCAGGGCTGAACAAATCTTTGGGGCAATTTTAATTTTTGGCTTACTCCAGTTGTTACTTAAGTCAAAAGTAGAAACTGTCAGCGCAGTGTTGCGCATTCGTCTTTGTCTCGTTTTTGGTTTGATAATTTGCCTGAGTTTGTTGCACAACCTGTATTACGGTGATTCATTCACTTTTTTTACAAGCACTAACAGACGCGGCAACTATGACGTCAGCTTGAGTGAGCTTCTCAATTTCTTTAGTGATGCGAACATTCGAGAAATTATTTTCCTCAAACTCCGAATGATCTTCAGTTGGAAATGGCCAATGAGACCACTCGACATTGCTTTCTCAACATTTCATCTTCTTTGGCTGATTGCATTCGTCTCAACCATCAAATCAAAAATCAAAGACCCTGCAATATGGTTAGCGATGGCTTTCCCATTTTCGTATCTATTGCCCTTGTTGCCATTTGAAATCGTCACCTACTACCCACGACGGATCATTGCCATACAGCTGGCGTTCGGACTTTCAGCAATCTATGTGTTGAGTAAACAAAACTCAGCGCGGGGTGCGAAGAACTTGCAGGGCGATGTCGGGCACGTTCGTGCAGATGCCGTCAACTTGCCACTCAATTAGTTCTTTCATTCGCGCGGGGTCATCGCATGTCCAAGTATTGACCTGCAATCCGTGACGATGAAAAACCTCAACCACTTGTTTTGATAGTTGCTTAACCCACGGATGCAAGGCGAAGTGTCCTTGCGCCGCCATCTTGACGGCGACACTTTCAAGTTCGGCGTTATCCAGCGTCACTACAAGCCATGCAGTCTTAAAAGCCGGCATCAACTGGCGCACGGCGTCAACCGTCTCACGTCGAAACGAAGAAATCAGCCATTTGTCTGGCGTGTTTCGTTGCCTCAATAACTCGATTACGTCACGGGTTATCTGTTCAGTTGGATCAAAATCTGGCTCTTTGGCCTCGTTTTTGATTTCAACATTGACCCACATTGAGCCGCATGCATCCAGCGCCTCGGCAAGCGTCGGAATGTAACTTGGCAAATCACTTTTGTTGACTTTGATAATTGCGCGACCATCACTCAACTTTGCATCGTGGTGCACGATTAGTTCGCCACTGCCACAACGGCGTACGTCAAGTTCAACCGCATCAGCGCCCATTTCAAGCGCTCGCTCAAATGCCACTCGTGTATTTTCGACTTCGACCTTTGATGCACCGCGGTGCGCCATAACTTGGGTCACGCCCGCAGGCTACAAGAAAAATTATCTCAGATAGACAAAAATCTTGAAAAATAAAAAAA
>OFRA01000224.1_pt1 | contig 14980 bp, 32 predicted proteins | sample 1543001 | NCBI WGS metagenome assembly OFRA01 (sample SAMN07774221, study PRJEB24372) | wastewater metagenome | isolation source: Lake Maggiore Verbania | place: Italy: Verbania | collected 2015-12 | reverse complement strand
TCCATAGGTACGTAGGCTTCGCAGGGCCGCCTACCCCCCTGGCAGGCAGTATCCGCAGTGCCGACCGGGGGGGGCGCCACAAGCGTCTCAGGGCCGCCTACCCCCCTAGGCAGGCAGTATCCGCAGTGCCGACCGGGGGGGGCGCCTCAAGCGTCTCAGGGCCGCCTACCCCCCTAGCAGGTCAGTAGTCGCAGTGCCGACCGGGGGGGGTTTCTCAAGCGCACGGTCACGCTTCGCGTCTCACCATAAGTGTGTTGTTTGCTCGTCCCTCGCAAACATTGTTGATTGTAGCACTACTTAATATCTTGGAGGTTTTCATGAAAAATAAGGATCCGACGTAGGCTCAAGCCCTACAATGTCGAAAATATCGAAACTGCGAAGGAAAGAAAAAAATGGCTACCGTGTCTGTATCTTCAAGCGTGTCCTCCGCGCCTATCCGTGTGCTAACTTGGCCGACGACATTGATCGAAGGACAAGCCCAGACGAAGGCTGTTGTTCAGTCCGTGTCGCGCACTTTCGGGAGCACCGCGTCACGCATGGTGACCAACCCCGAAGGCATCATGGCAGCGTTTGCTCGTGAACTGCTGTCTGCGTATGCGGACGGCGACGGCGTTCGGCGTGAGTTCGCCAATGCCAATGAAAAGGCTATTGGGGCAGTTGGGTATCGTCTTGCACAGATGATACATTCACGCCTGCAGAACAATGGCTTGACCTCAGGCATGACCAAGGAGGATCTCACCATTTCGTACGTGTGGCGTGATATCCTGGCATCACAGGTTGGAGTGATCCAAGTCTTTCTTGGCGAAATGAACGCCATAGCGAAGACAAGGCCTGACTCCAAGATGATCATTGGAGTGCGCTATTGGCAGCAGCGGTACGTTGACACTTGGACTGCAGGTGCCAACAGTCTTCAGTCGTTTGTCGATCTAGCCGACGAACTGATGGACGAAGACGAAGACTAATCCACATCGTCATTGCCGGATTGACGTAAAATATCCGGTACCTTTTCATGGCAGAAGACTGCTAGGGCCCTGATGACCCAGAATGTTTTTCTCCCAACGCCGCGAGGTATGGGAACAAAGAACAACATGATGGCGCTCAGGCCTGAAAGACTGCCTTCGTGATGGCTCCCTAACTCCCTGACGCCGCGAGGATCAGGATCAAGGGTTAGAGAGAATAGCGATAATCAAACACGCAGCACATCAGGTGTCCAATAGTTGGACACCTGACCTCAGCATTGGTACGCCAAGGTTGAGGTCAGGTAGCAAAATGTTTTCAGGTTGATAGGCTTCCAGTCGCAAGGATTGCCTATTCAAAATCAGCCTGGGAAAGAAAGGAGAAAACAAACGATGGTGAGAGTCCATATCATCCATACTTGGGTGACCGACCCTTCCGAGTATTCGGACGGTCGGTGGCTGGATAAGGGGAAGGAATACACCTTCTCTCTTCCGGCAGGACTTTCGACTTCGCGACCAATTCTGGTGCAGCACATGGGCAATGGCTATAAACGCCAAATCGTCCTTGACGGCTCACCAGACTTTCCGACGATGGAAGAGGCACAGCAATATGCTGACGCCTTTAATACGGCGGAGTCGTGGAGCCGGTAAGGTCTTCACCATAGGCACCATTCGCGACAAAATGGTGTCAATCCAGCATACTAAAAATGACTGGATGTGAGAGGTTCTCGATCAGCCAAAATCGATTTTCTCCTCTATTGTTATTGTTACACATAACTTTAGAGATAATGTTGGGATAAAGCGTCTGAACCACGACGTTTTCCCGGCATTTTTGGACGCTCAAAGCGTTCAAGACTTCATTCAACACTTCTTTTATATGTGTTATGAAGTATAGGTTGAGAGTTAACCTTTAAAACTCATCAATACATACAAGGAAAAACGACAATGGCTACGCCAACACTCCGCATCAACGTCGTACCCAGCCTGTCATTGGTCAAGTCCCATTACATCGCAACTGGGCAGTTTTTGGGCAGGTTCTCCACGTCGATGCCCATTGACGCGACCGATTTCTCGAACCTCGACAATGCTCAACGTTCGCTTATCTTCTCTCTTTTCGAGGATTCCGGCATCATCGCCAGCACCGCAACCGTCGATCTTGTTGTTGACCAGAAAATGGTCGCAACCAAGGCCATCCTTGCTGCCGTCATTGAGCAGCTCGCCAAGGCCGAGCAGGCAATCGTCGATAGACTCGTCATGGATTGGGACGGGCGAGTCGTGCAGTTTGCAGACGACCCAGGTTTCTAGTCCTACCGTCGTTACCGGATCGACGTAAAATATCCGGCACACTTCCTATCTGATAACATAAAAGGAAATGTTTATGAAAAACATTACTGAATGGGATCATGTTGAATGGTCGATAGTGCTTGTCGCTTTTGTCATCGCTGATATGATCATCCAGCATATAGGCTTCTATGTTGGGTACGGATTAGCAGTGATTCAGGTGTTTCTTTCATCATGAAGTATTGCTATCGATGCGGCTTGATTGGCGACGACATTGATATTTACATTGTGGCGCCAAAAACTATTGAGCATTTGTGTGTAGAGTGCTCTAAAAAGTTAGAAAAGATAAAAAATGGAACATCGTTTGATTGCAATAGGCTACCAGTTGCTGTTGCTAAAGGCACAGCAAGAAGTCTACGCTTTGGTCGAGGATCCGAAGCGTGATATTAGTTATGTGTTTGATGTTCTCGAAAAGATGGATCAGTATTTGAGGGCCAACGCATGGCTGCAAACTGATCCGCGTTTTTCAGCATCGTTGACAAGGTTGTACAATCAGATTCCGCTCAAGATCTGATTGTTCCCGAGTTCCCGAATCTCATCAAAATCGGAAACATTTTATGAAAGGAGGTAATCATGAAGTGTGTCCAATGTGACCGAAAGGTCAAGAAGGCACATCCGGATATGATCCGAAAGGACATTCCGATGTGTGCCAAATGCTCTATTCCATCTTCTTGGATTGAGCAGAACTGGGCTACTTGCAACTGCCCTAGTTGCAAGTAGTCTATTGCACTCATGGCTCAATGGTAGAGCATCAGGCTTTTAACCTGTTGGTTCTGGGTTCGAATCCCAGTGAGTGCACCTTGCTTTTCTATTTTGCGCCCAGAAAGGAATGTTTTGAACCAGACGCCTGCATTGGAAACAATGACGGGCGATCAAAAAGAAGGAGTACGCAATGACGTACGAAAAAGATCCTCCAGAACCGACAAATCCTGCAGAACTGTTGCCTCAGCCTGAACCGATTTTGTCTATTGGAAGCCAGCAATGGTATCCAAAGACAATCATTGGTTGTCATCAGGTTATTCGTGGACTTGCCGCAGATCTTGCGGGTCAAGTTCAGGAAACTGAGCGACTCCGCAAGGCATTGGCGTATTACACGCAGACTGTTTAAACTTTGGAGTTGGCAGAACTCTTCAAAACTGCCACTCAAAAAGGAAACTAGCGTGAACAGTATTCTTTTTCTTGTGAACGCTGCGTTTGCGTTTACACGGCAACTAAGGGATCTTGAGTCTGTTCTGGGATATAAATACCCAGCAGCCCAGCAGTTATTCCCTTTGTTTAGCAAGACTACAAACATGGTCTTGCAGGAAGTGTATGTTCCTGCAGGATTGTCGGAAACACAGATTATTCAACGCTGGGTCGACAGTCTTGTTGTTACAAAAGTTATTTATCACGCCGATTACGGCGGATTTAACATCTCAGATGCAGCATACAAATGGTTTATCCACAACGCTGTTCATGAAAATCTTGACATTTCAAAAATTAATCTTCAGATATCATTGTGCTATATGCCAAGACATCATCCAAAACTGATTGAAGCGTATGACGCTTTGGGCGAAGACTTCGGCACAAACATGAATTGTGCCGTAATTCTAGGCACAACATACAAAATCCAGGATTATGACGGATTCGAGCAAGTCCGAGTTCCAGCAATGGATGCTTGGATTGACTCAACTGCTCGACTCAAGGATTTTAACAAGTATATAATGCCAACAGACTAAAAGAAAGAATAAAGTCGCAAGCCTCTTGGTATCTCCCCCCGCCAAGAACGATCATTTGATCTAGACGCGACTTTATTTTTTCGCCCAAAAATATAAAAGGAAAATCAGTGAAACTCTATTGCATCGAAACAAGCGTTGTGTCAAGTTTGATGGCACATATTTTAGTAAACAAATCATACACTCGTGATCCAATGTATCAATTTTTTTTCACACATCAAGATAACATTGGCGATGTTGAATTGAAGATTTCTGTCCTGTATATCAAAAACTTGTTGCATGATGAGTTCAACAAGAAAGTAGATAATTTCCCGCAAGAATTTTATCGCGAATGTCTGGATCTCATTGATTTTGAAGTTGTTGCAGCAATTGTGTATGAAAACTGGAAGATTGACCACAAAGATGAACTTTAAATATTGTCTCGAAGCACCCGAAAGATTTCCTCAGCAGTTTATTCTTGAATCAGAACATCGGCTTACTGATATGGAAATTGGTGACTGGGCAAAAATGAACAAGGTCAATCACGTACGTAAGATTACCAATCTTGCCACAATGATTGACATGAACAAACGCAACATGGCTTCTGCGATCTACGAAGATACCATGATGAGCAAAAAGATCGTTTGGTCAACTGAAGAAAATGAGATCTATGGCAAGATTGGAGGTTTTGCCATTTTTAAGATTGTTCGCAATGCCAATGCAACATATGATCGCTTTCGCGTAAGTTGCATACACGAAATTGCGTATGATACAAACGGTATTTTTCGACCATCACGTCTTGTGTATGTTCAAGATCTTGTTGAACAAAATGTTTCATTTGGTGAAATGAATGAACTCATTGAAACGCTTTCAAAATATGATGTAGAAGTTGACGAAACAGTCTATTGGAAAGTGTATCAGTTGTGGAAAGACAAGAAAAATGAAGAACAAAACAACGAGAAAGTCCAAAATGAAATCGAACGAATCAAACATCAAATACGATGAACTGTTTGAAATAATCATTACGTTTCCATACGTTGAAGCAACACAAAGGTTTTTTGACGATGAAGATCCCGATGGCAAAGAACAAGATGTAATATACGAAAGAATTCGGCAAATCTGGATTTCGCATCACACAAATGAATGCGAAATCCCAGGTAAAACTGGAGATAAATATCGATATCCTCGTATCATATCACGTATTAATCCTGAACGAAGATATTATTTTCAGCCTGAAATTGCAATTGTGATGGTTATGCCACACAGATACAGCACCATAACATTCCACAATTCACAAAAACATCGTCGTCTTGCAGCACAAAAAGAAATAGAGCAGTATTTTCATGAAGTATATCTTCACTACCAAATCAATTTTTCATAAACAAATAATCAATTATATTCTCATTAAATACAAAGTTGATTCTATCGAAATGCTTGATGATGCTCGTGGGACAGGATTTCAACTTCCTGTCCCATTGGTAGCACAACGATACAACAACAATGTTGTCGCAATACATGTAGGAGATGTTGAACAACGATTTGACGATTATACAAAAACTCCTTGGGAACTTGCCGAAGCGTTTTGCACAATCCTTGAAAGTGCAGCCAATGATGATTAGAAATTTTATCAAGATCTTCAATGTTATTGATCAGCATACACAGAAAACCTTGTATGATGATTTGGTAAAAATTGCTTCAACTGATATTTCTTGGCAAATGATTGATGATAATTGGCAAGCGCATTTTTTTACCAAGAATAAGTTGCCAGAATATCACAAGATTCTTTCAGTCGCTCGACATCCATATCTTGCGACATACAATGATCCAATGTTGCTTGAAATTGGCGTATTGAAGAACGATGAGTTTGCATCGTGGCCGTGGTATTTGCCACCACACAAGGCTCCAGCAATCATCAAGAATATTTACGATGCCAATTTTCTTGAAACATTATATGAAAGTGAGGCTGCCGCACAACTGAGAAGGCGCATTGGCTCGCAACTGTTTGCAGTATTGTAAAAAAGGAAAACATTAAAATGGTTGACAAGCATCCTCTTACGTATGGTGAGCGCGTATTCATCAAGGCTTTAGTCAATGGTGAAAACCGACGTGATTTTGCATTGCTCAGCGGTACTTCCATTTCTAACTTGGCGTCTATCCAACGAGTAATCATTGCAAAGTTGCAAGCAAAAAGCATCTTGCATGCAATTGCCATCTTGTACAAGAACAACTGGTTGTAGTCATTGCAGTTGGCAGATCTGTTCAAAACTGCCACTTGAACAAAAAAATGAAAAAGAAACTATCAGCATCAGAAACACAACGTCGTAAAACTCAGGCAATTGTTGGCAAGATCAATCACAAAACCATCAAACAAATTGGTGAACCTACACCACACAACAGGAAGAACAATGCCAAGAATTAATGTTGATCGCTCATTAGTGTTAGAAGGTCTTGCTGAAGAATTACGACAGATACACAATCCAAACATTGTTTTTACGGTGTACAAGAGTAATCGAGGATATTCCATTGATTTCTTGGAAAAGAATATCAGGGTATCTGTTGTATTTGGCGGAGGAAGCTATTCGGAGCATTATGAACGACCATTTGTTGTCGAAAATGGATCCTTGCCTTGGTCAAGCAAGGATTTTGAAATTGGCATCAAGGATTTGATCAAATCAGACACTTGGTATCACTGGCATGGAGGTGATGGTTGGGGAATTCACACGTATTCTACACCAAAGGATCTTGATGATGTTCTTACTGCAGTGTTGAATGGAAAAATGAAGAAACCTATTGACTTTTCTGCGAGAAAACGATCAATGACATATCGAAAGAAAGCAAAATGAAATTTCACGTTAACATTTCAATGCCTTTTGTTACAGCAGTATCACAAGAGCAGATTTTTGATTTGCAAGCAAAGTGCAAAGTTGCTTGGATGAGCATCGTTCCTCAAGGCGTAAAGGACATGCCATTCTTGCCTGAGAACATGCCGATTTATGACATCTGGTTTGAACCTGAATTTGAGATTGTATTCAATCCGCTCAGCAAGAACACGAATGTCAATATCTATTACAAGAAGCCATCAATGAAGATGGATGATGCAAGTCTGCCACGTTTCTATGAACTGGCAGAAAACATTCATACCAATCTTGCAAGCACATTGCAGGTTATTGCTTCAACACATTTTGCGTAAATGCACAGGTTGGCAGATCCTTAAAACTGCCTCAAAAATAATGAACGACAAACAATTAGAAGATACACTTCGTGAACAATCAAAATGGGACAAAGCACGATTGATTGTGCGTGGAGCAATTGAAGACGATCTTGGAATCAGGATGGCAATGATCAAGAATTGCCGTCTTCCCAAAACACAGCAGTTATTTGGAATGCGCAACATTGGAAACGTCAGTGGAGAAATGGCGTTTCGCTATAACGGTAACATATATGTCCTTGACATTCATCCTGGGACAGTTCTTGCTCAGGTTCTTCCAAGAATAAATGGATGTTTGCTTGAAGATTCTGAAATGCCAATAAATGCAGATTTTATTCTTGATCCAGAGATCATGGAATTGACTGCAACAAAATTGCTTTGTGCGCCTCAACAATAAAAGGAAACTCTAATGACTAGCCAGCTTGGACACGCTATTGACACTGTTGTTGCATTGTGTGGAGGGATTGATGATTCACCGCACAAATACATGATGATAAAGGATGGCATGGGATTTGCCAGTCGCAGTTTTTACGGTGAGCGTAACATGCTCATCATTGAGAAAAGCACCGGCAGTTCTATTGTACTCACTGGAAATATGCTCAAGAAGTTCAATCTTGAAATGTCCATTTTTGGTTGGGACGAAAACGGAAATGTTCAAGATCCTGCAAAACCAATCAAATTCAAGGGAACATCTGAGGAAGCAGATGTTTTGCATAATGAAATCATTGCAAAGTATTTTGACTTGTTTATAAAGGAAGAAGACGAACTGAGAATATTGCAAGGTAAGCCAACCATACAGGAAGAACGTGATATCAAGAAAGCTCTTCAAGAACGCAATGAAGTTCTTCAGTCATCAATGAAAATCATTGACAACAAGATAAAAGAATTGGAAAAAGAACTAGACAACAATTTTGAGCAAGATCACAAAGAGAAAACAACCAGTCTTCATTGGAAATCACAGCAGAAGCTCATAAAGTCGATTCACGATCTGTGTGACGAGCATGATGCACTTAGGTGGGAGTTTGAGAAAAACGAACGAGATTTGTATTATATGTAACACACACAAGTTGGCAGATCTTGTAAAAACTGCCACAATAAAGGAACTATCATGGAATCACATACTGACCTTGAAATAATGCGCAAATTTTATGCCATGAACAAACTTCACGATAATTTGCGTCATGGGTTTCAAACACATGATGAAATTGAATATCTTCTTGCAAAAAAATGGACTGAACCACGAGAAATTCATCAATTCTTGATTGCAGTATCTCCAGAAAGCAAACTCAGTTCAACAGGATATCCTTTGCCTAATGGTGATTTTTATCCAAGTTTTGGACATAAAGTATTTTATGGTTGGCTTGATCATGGCAATTTGCAAGGCGCAATGATTAACCTGTACAAAAAGAATGCTTATTACAATCCAAATAATGCATACATGTTGGCAACATGGTTAGAACTGGATATTGATGATGTAAAAGAAATTGCCATGGATGTTGCAATGGATTTGCAAATTCCAAGTAAATCAATATTCTGGAATGCTTCTACCCGATTGGTTGAAGAAGATCTGACTGCGATGGAGTTGGCAAAAGACATGATTGCACAAGGATTTAAAGTATTTTACACTTGTGATTACAATGAAATGCAAACGGTAAATATGTCATGATCCAAGTATTTTATAAAAACAAGAAAGAACTCAAGGAACAAATTGGCAAATCCCTTTTGTATAAGGAAACGTCATTTTTTGGAGAAGAATACAAAGCTGATGGCAAATTTGCGGTTGCTGACGGCAGTCCAAAACGCAAATGGTTTGCTGAAGTCACGATGAAAAATGGATTGATCGCAAAGGTCGAATAAAAAAACGTTGCGGTTTAGAAATAAGCCGCAACTATGGACTCATAGCTCAGCGGTTAGAGCGACTCCCTCATAAGGAGCAGGTCGCAGGTTCAAATCCTGCTGAGTCTACCAGAACCATCATGGTTCTGAAGAAAGGAACTGGAAGATGTCATCATACTTCCATTGGATGGGTCCCGATCAAGTCAAAGAATTGCGTTTTTGTATGGAAAAACATACACGCATTCTTTATGAAAGAAAGGAGGATCTCAAAGCACAAATCTCAAAATTCATTGATCAAGATACAAGCAAAGATAATAATCATTATCGCGAAAAAATGATGAATCAAATTATTATAAAATTGCAAGATGAACTTGATTCATTGAACAAACTCATAGAAATGCAATCTGAAATGAATCGTCTTGTGAGTCTATTTAGTTTGTATCAGTATTACTCAAATACTGATTGTCCATTGTGCAAACATATTGAAATGAACAAAACGCCAGTAACTGCATAAACGTACCTATCCTGTCGTTGCCGGATCGACAATAACTATCCGGTTATTTTATACAAAGAAATAAACAATGAATCTAAACATGTTTGAGTTGTTTCTTATTATTGTTGCAGCAATAATTATTACACTTGCTGTAGAACATGGAATAAAAGGAGAACCAGAAACTCGGCTATTTTGTGGTCAAATATTACTAGGAATGTTATTTGTTGCTTCAGTAATTTCAATTTTATCAAGGATGTCAGCATGACAACGAATACTAACGAACAAGCATTCATGATTGTTGCGGAACTTGTAGAAACAATTCAAGCAAACGATGATGTTGATTTTAGCGATAAGAGACTTGTTCAAGTTCTTGAAAAAGCAAAAACATGGCTGCATGCAAATGATGTCGTTTTTCACGATGAAACACTTGCCACTGACGATGACGATGACGATACTCTAGAGGATGATGGATGGGACGAAGACTTTGATCATATTGATGGATATTCGCCAAGTTTTATAATTAAAAATAGTTCACCTGATATTGAGTGGACTGCCGCGGATTTTGATTAACCAGGAAAACATATGTTGTACAAAAATGAACACCAGAATGCAGTTCGTCAGTATGCGATCAAGGATACCAATCCTGAAACACGCAAGCTTTATGATTGGTTCACCAATCCAAAGAATTGCGCACCATCGGTACGAAAGGAGATCAGGGAATTATTCAAAGAATCACATGCTGAAGCAATGAAGACGCTAATTGATCACGAAATAAACGAAAATGAGGAAAATCAAGACAACTACGCAATTTTTTACTTGACACAAAAGATTACATTGTATTCACAAAGGAATCTTGCATTGCGCATGCATGAAGAAATTGAAGAAGCAAAGCAGTCAGGTGTATCACATAATGATATGGAATACGATTACATTGTTGCCGATTTGTTTGAACGAGCTTTGCGCAATGTAAGTTACGCATCACTTGGTCAAGCTGTGTACAAGTATTATCTTAACGAAAAGAACTAAGATGAATTTTCAAGAAACACTTAAAAACATCACCATGATTCCATTTGCTATCAAAGACACATGGACGACAATTCGTGATTTAAGCGTCAATCAATTTCGTGCAAATCAGCATACTGCAAAATCAGTACGAGAAATTCTAGATTCTGTTGCGCAATTTGACAAGAATCAAACTGATTTTAATACAATGCTCATGAAAAAAATGACGTATGTTGAAGTAACAAATACAAGCTTGGGCAAATGGCACGAATGGCAAGAAAGGTTTAATGAATCTCTTCTTGAAACAATCATTAGCGAAAAGAAATTGACTGCATTGCTGCGAGACAATTTTGACAGCATTGATATAAACATCAGTGAACATGAAATTGACTGTAACAGTCAAGAAGCAATCAATAATGTGGAATGTGAAGTTGAAGAACTAAGCACACAAATACAAGATCTTTCAATTAGCATCAATGAAATGCGCGTTATCATTGAAGAAATTAAGAATCAATTAACTCCACAAATCGTTGCTGAAAAGAAGGTTGAATATGTTATTTAAGATGGTTGATCTCAAATGGCAAGAAAACACGTATACAATAACGCTTGATACATTGTATGTTAATGTTCATCCAAAAATTGACAATCTTGATCAAGCAAAAACGTATGATGCGTGTGAATCAACAGCAGTAGAATATATTGCTCGGTATTTGCCTGATGTTGAGCAATACGCAAGTGATAAAACATGGTTTGAAAATCAATTGCCGTTGCAACCTGTTCCAGAATTGATTGGTGAAGCACGAGGAATTATTACGCATTGCATTGAGCAAATGCAAGAATTGCTTTTATGTCTTCCTAAATCTCATGACCGCAAACAAATATCTCTTGTAAAAATGACAAAGTGGCAAATTGAACGTGCTGCAGAAACAGTACAAAAAATGCATTTTGCAAATTATCACAAGATTTAAATAACTATTGGGGCACGGAATACTCTGTGCCCCAAAAGGATATATGATGTCTAAAAAGGTTTTTGCTGAAGAAATATTGTTAACTGTTGATATTGAAATGATTCTTGATCGTATTACTGAATATGATCATAAATATGTTACTGAAACTGATGCTGAAGTGTTGTTGTCTCGAATGGAACAAGACATACGTGATTGGTTTTATGAAAACATTGGAACAGTTATTGACGAAGCAATAGACAAACACATTCACGAAGTTATGAATCCAAGGAAAGATGATGTTGTTTAAAATCACAGACATTGATTGGGATACAGAAACTGATGATGGTAATGCGCCAGAATGTTGTTCGTGTCATCATTTGAGTGACTTGCCAAAAACATTGACAGTTGAACTTGATGACAAATATGACACACATCCTCCACTCAATATTTCACTGAGCAATGAACCAGAATATGAAGACATCATTGAAGACGTTCTCAATCACATGAGTGACACACACGGATGGTGTGTAAATAACTGCAGGATTACAAGAGTAGAATAATGGACGACGTAGAACTTGACAAGCAAAACAGCAACGTCGTTATTCTGTGTGAAAAATATCTTCAAGAAGATAGCAATGCAATGATGTTGCTTAATAAGATTTTTAATCTTGTTGCTGATTTTGCATTGATTGACGAACGCACTGTTGATGATGACGAATTTGATTACGCAGAAGAACTACAAGAATTGATTTTTGCTCTAAAAATGTTGGAACATGATCTCGAAACAAACAACTTGTTACTCATGGGCAACTACGGGGAATATGTTGCCAATCAACAAGATAAGCATAGCGATTGACAATGGAAACATCAATTACAAATATCAAGATTACTACAAAAAATTACGATGTGTGGATTACTCCAGCGCAACATGCTGCAATTAGAAAATTGTATGATCGCTTGGAAGAACGTCCTACTTTTGAGTTTTTTCTTTCTTCATGCATGGCAGAGTATCATCCAGAAAGAACAAACGAAACTGTTGCTGTTCCGTTGCTTATTCATTGGTGCAACATGTTGATTGGCATTGAAAAAGACGGATATACACATTCCTAAGGATGACTACAGTGGGTTTAGATCAGTACGCTTATAAGTCTAAGGTGTCTAGTGAAGAATTTACACCTGACAACCATGAAAGAATTTTTTACTGGCGCAAAAATCCTGACTTGCATGGTTGGATGGAACAACTATGGGAACAACGCAATGAAGACTTGGTTGGTAATAATCCTGACATGCAGTTCAATACTGTATATCTGGAACTTACGGCTGATGATCTTACCGATTTAGAGTATCAAAACGAAGGTGAAACTCTTCCAGAAACAACAGGATTCTTTTTTGGCAAATCAGATGAATCCGATAAAGAATCAAACAAGGAATTCATTGAAATTGCGCGACAAGCAATCAATGATAAGTATCGAGTGTATTACTTCAGTTGGTGGTAGACACTACTCTTAGAAATCTGTCACAGGCGCTTCCCCCGCCAATCATGCTCCAGCCTTGTAGCATGTAGTGACAGGCTAGCATCGTGCATATCTCTGCACCTGTAGTGATTGATGTGCATGATGCGATTTTCCCGCCGCCTTCCGGACAATCCCCTTTGTCCGGAAGGCTTTTTTACAAAGAAACCATATGAAAATTGATATTGGCACTTGGATAAAAACAACAGATCCTGTCGCAAATATTGCAACGTGGAAACGAAATTGGACACTTGATGATAAATTATTTGCAAGTGTTTTAGTAACAACAAATTATGAATTGCGAAAGATAAATTCGTACGTAACTTTAAAAATGGCTGTTCCAGATACAGAAATAACAATAAGTATTAACAAAAATGATACTTTGGAAATAACTAGACAAGTAGATTTTAATGAAAGAGGGGCAATGCAAAAAATTACTCGTCATATTAATAAACTAATTAAAGAATATACTGATGGAAAATAACATACAGGATCAAATAAAAGAATTTGAAAAAGTATTATATGAATTCCCACAAAAATACATGGAAGAAATCGCATCGTATGATAATTGCAAAGACTTTATTTATAATAAATGGATAGAAGTTTATAAAGATTGTTTAGAATATCCAAATGAAAATGCAATATCTTTAATTGAACATGAAACACAAAACTATATTACTAATTTGCTTTGGAAAGAAATTGATCCAAATACAAATGATGTAATATTATCAAAGTTTTTAATTCATATTGATTTTGTTAAAATAACTCATGCTCATTTGTCAAAAGCTTCTGGGTATTTAGCAAACAAATATCCTATTAATGAAAAAGAATATACAGAAATAGATTTAATTGAATATCATATTGATATATTAAAAGAAGAATAATTATGTAAAATGATATGTATTCGTGGTCCTCCAAAAACTAAAGTTAATAACAATATCAAAAATCTAGAAAGTCGTAGTTTTGACGTTCATTTTTTATGTTATTATTTTCTTTGTCATAAGTATAATGTCATCTTGTTTTAAGGAGGGGCGCTAATGGTTACTTTAATAAAAAATTATCCATTAATACCAAATACAACTATTTCATTATTTACCAAACCAGGTAAAATGAAAATTTTTGATATTTCTAAAAAAACAAGACAAGTTTACTCATTTGGTTTGACTGCTGGATATTCTTGCATTGGCGCAACATATTTGCCAAATCACAAATGCAAGAAATGTTACGCAAAGAAAGGTGCGTATTCTTGGAAGCCAACTAAAACAGCGCAATCTCAACGCACACATTGGACATTCATGGCTCACAAAATCAATGCTCCTGAAAAACGTCAAGAATGGCTTGATGTAATGTATAAGGGCATTCAATGGGCTACAAGAAATGTGAAATTTTTTCGTATTCATGACAGCGGTGATTTTTTCAATCCGTTGTACGTTGATTCATGGATTCAAATTGCGCAAAAATTTCCTACTGTTCATTTTTGGAGTCCAACATCAAGTTATCCAGAAGGAGCACATGAAAATGTACAACATGATCTAGAGCAAATGCTTCCAATGTTGCAAGAATTGAACGCATTGCCAAATGTAACTGTTCGTCCCTCTTGCAGAGAAGTCGGTCTTGATTTTCTTGTTCCAGTCAAAGGATTGTCTGCTCCAACTGGTGTTTTAGATCACAAGAAAATTGCAGAAATAACAAATGAAACAATTATTTGTCCTGCATCTCTTGTAAAACAAGGTTTCTGTGGCGAGTGCACATCTTGCTGGACTGAACCAGAACAATCAAAATATTATATTTTACACTAAGGAAAAACCATGCCAAAGTTTGAATTTGCCGAAGTTGTTGTTGCTACTGGTTCAATCAGCGAAATTGAACTTGCTCAATATCGTTTGTTCTTGTCAAAATATCCTGATGGAAGCCGAATCAATCTTCCTCTTGCTGATGGCGAGACAAGCCGTGTAGTCATGCGATATCTCAATGCAAGTGCAACCATTCTTG
>OFRA01000223.1_pt1 | contig 14993 bp, 12 predicted proteins | sample 1543001 | NCBI WGS metagenome assembly OFRA01 (sample SAMN07774221, study PRJEB24372) | wastewater metagenome | isolation source: Lake Maggiore Verbania | place: Italy: Verbania | collected 2015-12 | reverse complement strand
GCAGCGAAGGCAGATTTAATATCTGACCATAAATCATCAACATTTTCGATTCCAACTGAAAAACGAACTAGATTCTCAGGAATTGTTTCACTCTCAGTCTCCCACCTACGCCGGCGCTCCCAGATAGATTCAACCCCACCTAAAGAGGTTGCGTTGGTAATTAACTTAGTTGAATCACACATTAAATCAACCTGAGCAGGTGTTCCGATTGGCTCAAATGAAATCATTGCGCCAAAACCTTTCATAAATGATTTTGCCACCACATGATTTGGATCGCTAGCTAAGCCTGGATAGCGAACTTTGCTAACCCTAGGATCACTAGCTAATCGCTTAGCTAGTTCTAGTGCATTTTCTTGCGAGCGTTGCATACGAATAGCAAATGTTCTAATTCCTCGAAGTGCAAGCCAAGCCTCAAATGGACCAGCAATTGCGCCACCATATTTTCGAGCCTGTTCAAGTCTTGAATAAAGTGCTGGATCATTAGTGCTCAGTGAACCTAGCAATACATCACTATGACCAGATAGATATTTAGTTACAGAATGCATAGAAATATCTGCACCCATTGTTAGTGGATTTTGATTCATTGGAGTTGCAAAAGTATTATCAATTGATACCCCAGCGCCTGACTCTTTCGCAAATTTAATTACTTGTGGGAGGTCAATAACATCAAGTAATGGGTTTACTGGTGACTCTAAATGTATTATCTGAGAACCTGGTATTGCTGCCAATATTTCCTTGGTATTAGTAGGATCCACAAATCTAACTATGAGTTTTTCGCTCTCATGTAGATTTTTTAAAATATTAGTTGTTCCTTGATAGCCATTTTTAGCTGCAACTATTATTGCCTTACTTGGTAATATCGAAAGTATGGCGCCAATTGCTGCCATGCCAGATGAGAAGATTAGAGTTTTTCCACCTTCAAGGGATGAGATTGCATCCTCAAGTGCACTCCATGTTTCATTACCAGATCTTGCATATCCAATTGGTCCGCCAGTGTGAAAAGTTGAATTTAGTGCAATAGGTGGATTAAGACCGCCATCTGGTTTTTTAACTGGCCTGCCTACAGAAACAACCTTAGATTCGGTAGTTAACTTTTCCCACTCATTATCTTTACTCATAGGTTAGAGCCTAACTCATTAAAGTGTTACTAATTTTTCGATTCCAGTACTAGAGCTACCGAATTAATACACCATCTTTGATCGGTTGGAACCGCATACCCCTCGCCCGTAAAGACATGCCCAAGGTGTGAGCCACAGCCCGCACACCTAACCTCGGTTCTAACTCTTGGGAAAAGTGAGCGGTCTTCAATTAGTTCAACTGCATCATTTTCTGTTGGTGCATAAAATGAAGGCCACCCACAACCAGAATGAAACTTTGTCTCTGATCTAAATAGTTCCGCGCTACATGCCTTGCACTTATAGACCCCAATTATTTCGCTATCGGTGTATTCACCGGTGAAGGCAGTTTCAGTTGCTGCTTTTCTAAGTACAGCATATGAAAGTGGATCAACTCGCTTTTTTAATTCTTCCTCATTAACTTTAATTGGGTAGGGATTCCCATTGGAATTAATCGGCGTTATTTCATTCATTAGTACTAGATGTCAGCAGTGGGTAAGCGACCCCAGTTGATGAATGACAGTCATAACCATTTGGATTCTTAATTAAGTATTTCTGGTGATACTCCTCAGCTAACCAGTAAGTGATACCGGAGGCTGGTGAAATCTGAGTAACAATTTCATCCATACCGTTTTTGGTTAACTCTGTTTGGTAAATACTTTTACTTTCAAGTGTTTTATCCATTTGCTGAGCAGAAGTAGTAAATATTGCAGAGCGATATTGACTACCAATGTCTCCACCTTGCTTATTTAGTGAAGTTGGATCATGCATTACCCAAAATTCAGCTAGTAATCTCTCATAAGAGATCTGATCTGGATCATAAATAACTTCTACTATCTCAGCATGATTTGTCATGCCGGTGCAAACTTCTTTATATGTTGGATCAGGCTTGTTACCGCCCATATATCCAACGGAAGTTTGAATAACTCCGGCTAATTGCCAGAATCTTCGCTCTGCACCCCAAAAACATCCAGTTGCAAAGTATGCGGTGTGGCTCATTTGCTAATTCTCTCTCATAAATTAAATGTGTGCAATCTCAAAAGTACTTGAAAAATATTGTTATATAAGCAACTGCTAATCTTTGATCCATTGGCTATTAACTTGGCCCCCGTAGCTCAGGGGATAGAGCACCGCCCTCCGGAGGCGGGTGCGCAGGTTCAAATCCTGCCGGGGGCACATCTTTACTCATAATGAGATGAATTCTAAAAATTTTTATACTTCACATCAAAATATCCTTGTGTATTAATTAAATTAAGGAGAGAATACCCAGGTAAATCTGGTTTTTAACAAATCTACTTTTTTCATGAAGGAGTTGACTGCCCTATGGATTGGCGACATGAAGCTGCTTGTCGCGAAGAAGATCCAGAGGTTTTCTTTCCAGTCGGCAACACCGGTCCTGCATTAGCTCAAATTGAAGAGGCTAAAAAGATTTGTAATAGATGTTCGGTTAAAGATCCATGCCTTGCTTGGGCACTTGAAAGTGGTCAAGATGCTGGTGTTTGGGGAGGCTTATCTGAAGATGAGCGACGTGCTATGAAACGCAGAGCTGCCCGTAATCGAGCACGGCAGATCGAGAATCAAAATTCATTTTAATTTGCTTTAAAAGTTACTTCGCCTCTTGTTAAATCACCATCTCTAAATAATTTTATACTTCCGTTTAATTCATTTTTAGTAAGAGTATTAGCAATCTGAAGACCTAAATTAGCGGATTTCTCTAAATTAAAATCAGCAGGTAGGCCAGCTCCGTTATCACAAACTGCAACTGTGTAAGTACTACCACTTTTTGCTATCTCAACACTTAGCTCATCGCCCACTTCACTTAATCCATGCTCAAGTGAGTTATGAATTAATTCAGTTACTACTAAGGAGAGAGCAGTTGCGACTTTAGAATCAAAAGCTCCAAAACTGCCTATCTTTGTAAAGTTAATTTTTCTAGGGTTTAGCTCAATTGAGTTCTTAACTATCTGATCAAAAACTTGATCAAACTCCACTGACTCAGTTGATTGGTTAGATAAGGTTTCATGAACTAGAGCAATAGAAGCAACTCTTCTTACCGCCTCTGATAGCGCAGCACTAGCAACTGGATCCTCCACCCGCCTCGATTGCAGGCGCAGTAGTGCTGAGACTGTTTGTAGATTGTTTTTAACTCGATGGTGAATCTCTTTAATTGTTGCATCCTTAGTAATTAATGCTCGATCACGATTTCGCAGCTCAGTAATATTGTGTAGTAAAACGATTGCACCAATTCGATCTCCCGCCTCAATTAATGGGATTACTAAAATATCAAGTACGCCATCAGTACTTTCATACTCTGCTCTGCGCAAGAACTTTCCACTAAGTAATGTTTGCCAAGATTCATCAGTTGGTTGCGTATTACCTTTAGCAAGGCTTGCAAATACCTCACCTAGATTTTGCTTCTCAACCTCACTTTGATAGCCAACTCTAGATAATGCTGAGCGTGCATTTGGGCTTGCAAAAAAAATTATTCCATTTGCATCTAACCTAATTAATCCATCCCCAACTCTGGGGGTTGACTCAGAGTTGTAAATACTATTACGAATTGGAAAACTACCTTCTGCAACCATCCGAAATATTTTGTGAGCAATTTCGCGATAATTTAATTCAAGCTTAGATGGAAGCCGCATTAGATCTGCATTTCGGTGCCTTGATATAACAGCTAAAGTTTTACCTTCAAAAATGACTGGCACACTTTCTTCTTTAATCATTATCTCGCCAACAAGTTCTGGCGCAGTATCTCTTACTATTTCACCCTCTGATAAAGCTTGATCAATCTTTGGTCTTATTCCCCAATCAATTGTCGATCCAATTAAATCATTACTAAAAACAGTAGCGGCAGTAGTTGGCCGTATTTGTGCTATTGCAATGTAACCATCTGGCCAAGATTTTTCATCTTTTCTAATTGGTAGCCACAACACTAAATCTGCAAAAGATAAATCTGCTAGCAAGCGCCACTCAGCAACTAATTGCTCAAGATGTTCAACTTGATCAGAGGTTAGTTTTGAGTTATCTGAGATTAACTCGATGAAGGTGGCCATGGGCCAATGGTAGAGGCAGTACTACTTGAGTTGATTACCAATTTTTGCTATCTGCTTACTAAATGCATTGCTGCGCCAAAATTGGTACTTACTTTGCGGTGAATTCATCGCCCTAATAGCGCCCATGTCATATGGCAGCGCCACTACGGGATAAGAAGTTGCTAGCTCAGTAAAGCGCTTCTGGATTAGCTGCCCAAATCGATCAAAGCGTTGCTGATTGAGTACGCAGATCAGACTTGGAGCACTTATTAGGTTATCAAAGTCATTAATAAATTCAGATAGATATGTAATGCCATTTTCTTCAGATTTAACCACATAAATTAAATACCGACTACAGCTAATACTTTGACTAAGCCACTGCGCATTTACTCTTCTATCTGCCAGCGTTTTAGTAAGTGAAGTAGTACTGCCGCCATCAATTATCAGCTGATCCTCACTAAAACTCTCAATCATCTTGCCCAATTGCGATGCTGGAATTTGATTCACTTTACTTAAACTCAATGGTCTTAAATTATGATGAGTTGATGTAATTAGAGTAGCTGAAAGTTTAGTCGCTAGATGATTTGTAATTGTTGAAATTCCAGGTGAATCAGGTGAGCCAACTACAGTCACTAAGTTATCTAACCTGGCTAATTGGTGAAATAGCGCAGGGCGGGTAATTTGGGCAAGATCTGAGATTAGAGAAGAAGGATTAAATTTATCATCTATTTCAATAAATTTATGTTGCTTAAATGTTTTAATTAATCTGACTAAATCAGCTTGACTTGCAAACTCTTTTGAATACAAAATACTTACTAGGGTTTTAAGTTCACTTAGAAAATTGATTAATTTATCAAAAGTAATTGCTCTATATATTATGTTGCAACCCTGTGAATAAAGTAGTGATGCAACAATCTCCTCTTGATCACTACTACTTATGGCAGTAATAAGGTTAAGTTTTAATTCAGATGCTTCGGACAATAACAAACCTACTATCAGCAAGCATTGCAAGAGTCGGCATAACTAAATCACTTTTTAATATTACTAAAACACTCACCCTGCCTGAGTTATTTCGTTCGTTAACAGCTGAAACTGAGATATTTTCTGCAACTAACTGCGGTGAAGTAATTGTTTTAGAATCACGGTTTGGAATCGCGTAAATATCAACTATTTCACCACGTATCAAATCAACTGGTAGATCAGTAAGTTCAAGAGTTAGTGGAACAAATCTTTGATCTAGTACTTGCGAGGAAGAAGTAATTGCTGATGTAGGGATTAAATCTCCAGTACTTATATGGGTTAAAACTAATGCTCCAATTATTTCAGCTTTTGCTGATAAATAATTCTTAGCTGACTGTGGCAGTAGTACTGAAACAGCTTTAATATCTGATTGGGTAATTAATTGACCGGGGGCTAGGTCACCTTGGGTTGCCCAGACCATTACGGTGCGATTAGCTTCCTTGGCTATTAATTGACCTGATCCAATGGCAACAACAAATAATGCTAGCCCCATTGCCAACCTCGAATTTTTAAGGATATCTAGATTAGAGATATTCATATTCACTTATTTACCAGTAATTTTATTATTAAAGATCATCCGTTCGGATGATATATATCTCTGATTAAGTATGCAGAGTTAGCAAATGATAATTAATCAACCTAAGCCAGTACAAGTATTTACTAATAAGCCAAAATTATATTTAGTACCAACTATCGATACTGAATTTGGTGATGAATGGTCGCATCCAAAATTTTCTTCTGCGCCATCGAGTCTAACTGATCTTCCTAATATTAATGAGTGGAGTGAGAGTTTTATAATTACAATTATTGAAATTTGGTCAGGGAGAAGAGGTGTAATGCAATTAGCAAATAATTGCCATAGATCTGTGATAAATAAACTAATTAAACAAGGAAAAGAGTTAGATAATACTTGTCGGATCCGTAAAATATATTTAAATCAACCTATCGAAGGAGTAATTGAAGCTACGGTGACACTTAGAATCAAGGAGAGAGTGCGATCACTTATTCTAAGATTTGAAGGAGTTGATAAAAGGTGGGTTTGTACTGAATTAAATTTACTTTAAGCCTGTCCGTGACACCTTTTATATTTTTTACCTGAACCACATGGGCAAGGTGCGTTTTTAGAAGTTCCACCTGCTGGCGTAGGTTCGATTTCTGCAGCGGAATATTGAAGTTGAGTAACTGGTGCTGGTGTAGGAGTAAGTCCCTTAGCACCGACCTGATCACCTTCAACTTGTACCTCCGCGTTAAATAAGTAAGTAACTAACTCTTCTTTAATTGCATCCATCATTGCTGAGAATAAATCAAATCCTTCTCGCTGGTACTCAACAAGTGGATCTCGCTGCGCCATAGCGCGTAAACCAATTCCTTCTTGCAGGTAATCCATTTCATAAAGATGCTCTCGCCATTTACGATCTAATACAGATAGTAGTATTTTTCGCTCAAGCTCTCGCATTACTGCTGAAGAAAGTTCATTCTCTCGCTTTTCATAAGCCAAATTAGCTTCAGTTAAGATCCGATCAAGTAAGAAATCACTATCTAAAGATGAGGCTCCACCGATTTCAATTAATAACTCTTCTGCAGTAAATGAGATCGGAAATAATCCCTTTAGAGCTACCCATAGAGTTTCTAGATCCCAATCTTCAGCCACACCAGAAGCAGTCGCAGCGTCAACGTAGGCAGTGACCGTTTCATCTAAAAATTTACGTACTAAGTCTTTAATATCAGCACCTTCAAGTACTTCACGGCGCTCTGAGTAAACAACTTCTCGCTGCTTATTCATTACATCGTCATACTTTAAAACATTCTTACGCATTTCAAAGTTTAGTGATTCAACCTGAGTCTGTGCGGATTTAATTGCATTGCTAACAATTTTTGATTCCAGTGGAGTCTCCTCCGGCATACCAGCTGCTCCTAAGAATCGCTCAACTAATCCAGAGTTAAATCTGCGCATTAGTTCATCTTGTAATGATAAATAAAATCTTGACTCACCAGGATCTCCTTGGCGACCAGATCTACCTCTTAACTGATTATCAATTCGCCTAGATTCATGGCGCTCTGTTCCTAAAACATAAAGTCCACCAAGTGAAACTACCGTTTCATGTTCTTTTGCAACTGATTCTTTCTGTTTAGCGATTTCAGTTGGCCAAGCTTTTTCATACTCTTCTGGAGTTTCTACGGGATTTAATCCCTGACGTTGTAGTTCAAAATCTGCCATAAACTCAGGATTTCCACCCAGCATAATGTCAGTACCACGGCCTGCCATATTAGTTGCAACAGTTACAGCACTTACTGTTCCAGCTCTAGCAATAATTGCAGCTTCGCGCTCATGTTGTTTAGCGTTTAATACTTCATGTGCGATACCGCGGCGTTTTAGAATTGCCGATAGCTCCTCAGATTTTTCAACGCTAACAGTTCCGACTAATACGGGCTGCCCTTTTTTATGACGGGCTGCAATATCTTCAGCTACAGCGGTAAATTTACCTACTTCAGATTTATAAATTAAATCAGATTGATCAATACGTTGCATTATTTTATTGGTTGGAATTGGAATCACACCTAGTTTATAAATTTGCATAAATTCAGAGGCCTCTGTCATAGCCGTACCCGTCATACCACTTAGCTTTTTATAGAGGCGGAAGTAATTTTGTAGAGTAATTGTGGCTAGGGTCTGATTTTCATCCTGGATCTCAATACGCTCTTTTGCCTCAAGGGATTGGTGAAGTCCTTCGCTATATCGCCGCCCTGACAACATTCGACCAGTGTGCTCATCAACAATTAATAATTCACCATTCATCACTACATAATCTTTATCTCGTTTAAACAACTCTTTGGCCTTAATTGCATTATTTAAATACCCAATCATTGGAGTATTAGCTGATTCATATAAATTACTTATATCTAGCGCTTCTTCAACCCTACTAACTCCCTCATCTAAAATACCAACTGTTCGCTTTTTTTCATCCACTTCATAATGAATATCTCGGTTTAGTCTTGCAACAATATTGGCGAATTCGACATACCATTTAGTTGCCTTATCGGCTGGTCCAGAGATAATTAACGGTGTTCTTGCCTCATCGATTAAAATTGAGTCAACCTCATCAACAATTGCAAAATTATAAGATCTTTGAACACAATCAGATAATGACCAAGACATATTGTCTCTTAAATAATCAAAACCAAACTCATTATTTGTTCCGTAGGTGATATCGGCTGCATATGCCTCTCGCCGCTCAGTCGGTGACATGCTTGCAAGAATCACTCCAACTTTAAGACCTAAAAAGCGGTGAACCCGTCCCATCCATTCACTATCACGCTCTGCTAAATAATCATTTACGGTAACTATATGAACACCTTTACCAGTAAGAGCATTTAAATATGCTGGTAATGTTGAAACTAAAGTTTTTCCTTCACCGGTTTTCATCTCTGCAATATTTCCTTTATGAAGGGCGGCGCCACCCATTAGCTGAACATCGTAATGTCGTTGTCCTAAAGTACGTCTTGCGGCTTCTCGTACAACAGCAAAAGCTTCTGGCAGAATTGAATCTAAAGTTTCACCTTTATTTATACGCTCTTTAAAACTATCTGTTTTAGCACGTAGTGATTGATCATCTAAGGATGAAATCTCTGGTTCAAATTTATTAACTTGTACTGAAATTTTTGCAAGCTCTTTAATCGCCCGTCCCTCACCAGCACGCAAGATTTTGTCTAATAAACCCACAAGGTGCCTCCGCTGGTGTCTAATTTTTGAATTGACTAAATACTGAGTGGCTTATCGTATTAGAGAATTACGCCCCACCGCACACGCAGTAACTATCCCATTAACGGTGATTTTGGCTTCAGTCAACGCCCTTACCCCCTCCTTAATTGATGCTCCGGTAGTTATCAGGTCATCAATTAGAAAGATTCCATCCTGGGAATTTAGTGAATTATTGACTATAAAGGCATTTTGCATATTTACCAATCGCTCACCACTATTTAAAGTACTTTGATCTTTAGACTTTTTTGCCAAACTCAATATCGGTAGGTAGTTAGCAGTAAAACCCATTCCGGATAGCGCAACTACTACTTGAGAAATTAAGTCACTTATATGATCTCGACCTCTACTCCTAATTATATTTTTTTGTGATGGAATGCTAACTAAATTAATCTGAGCTCTAAATTTTTTCTCTGAAACTGCAAAACTAATTGATTTCGCTACTGCGTTAGCAAGTAGATTAATTGCTATTTTATTGCCACTTTCTTTGGAGGCTAATATTATTCTTGCACTATACTCATTGTAATCTTCAACAAAATAGTGATCTATACCTACTACTTTAGTTTTTCGAGGTTTTACGAACCAGCTAGCTTTGCATTTCAAGCAAATGAAATCGCCATACTTCTGGCAACTTATACAAAATCTTGGATAAATAAGGTCTTTAAGGCTAAGTATTGATTTAAGCACTTAACTTTTATAACACAGTTTTTACTCTAAAATATTAATTATTCTTTTACTGTAGATAATTTATCCTCTGGTATTAATGCAATTGGAAATGATTGAACTAAATTTCCATGATTTTTTGGCAGTGTTAACACAAAGTGAGCACCTTCATGCGGACTGCCCCAAGCAAGCAACTGACCTTGATGTAATTTTGTATCTTCAAGGGCAATCGAAAGACCAAGTCCACTTCCGCCACTTGTTCTAGCTCTGGATGGATCTGCTCGCCAAAAACGATCAAATAAGAAAGGCGCATCATCTTCATTAAAACCTAATCCAAAATCACGAACGCTAATTGCTACTTCATTATCACTTTCTGCGATACGCACTTTTATACTCTTCCCCTCGCCGTGATCTATTGCATTTGAAATTAGGTTACGTAGAATTCGTTCAATTCTTCGTTGATCAGCTTGAATATGAATTAATTCATTTGGTGAATCAATTACTAGTTTTGTAGCTTTACTTGGGTGAAGATAATCGACAGTTTTCTTCAATAAATTTACAATATTAAATGTAGTTAAATCAATTGATGCTGCTTCAGCATCAAATCTACTCACTTCAAGTAAATCTGAGAGTAATAGCTCAAATCGATCAATTTGATTAATTAAAAGCTCACTACTTCTAGCAATACTTGGGTCAAAATTTTCTTTTCCCTGATAAATGACTTCAGCAGCCATCCTTAGAGTTGTTAAAGGAGTCCGTAGCTCATGAGAAACGTCAGAGACGAATCTTTGTTGAAGCATAGAGAGATTTTCTAGCCGGTAAATTTGTTGCTGAATTGATACTGCCATTTCATTAAATGAATTACCTAAACTTGCTAACTCATCATTGCTAGCAACAGCCATTCGGCTTGAAAAATCTCCTTGTGTGAACCGCTCTGCAACTGAAGCTGCTGCTTGAACTGGCGACACAACTTGCCGGATTACAAATTTAGTACTTAGGCCAATTAGTAAAATTAGTAAAAATCCAGTTAATACTAAAGTCCAAGTGATATTTTCAATACTTTGATACTGGGCATCTAACTTGAATAGATAATAGATCTCATAAGTACCTGAGCGAGGTATATTTAATTTTCTCCCAATTATAAAACCAGGGAATTCTTTACCATCTGAGTAGCTGATTGTAATTCTTTTGTCTAATACATCCTCACTTTTTCTAACCTGCTCTCGAAAATTTTCTGGAATAGAATCGAGAACAAGTAAGGTTGGCACAGTCTGGTAAATACTCTGATTTTTTGTTGAATTTGGTATCGGAAGAATTACAGTCTCTCTACCTGAAAAGGAACCATCTTCTCTGCTTGAAGCAATAAACTCCTGAACAACTTTATTAAGCTCTTTATCATCTTGAAATCTAGCTAAGTTGAAATGTCCTTGTGCTAAATACAACGCACTAGCCGTCTCAACTTTTGAAATACTTATTTTTTCTTTGATTACAGTAGATGCAACTCTATTATGAACAACTATGCCAATAATTGTTGCGATAAATATTGCAAAAACAATATTTATTACTAATACTTTAAGACTAAGTGATTGCTTAATTCTTAACTTGCTAATTATCATGGCTAAGCCTTTGCCGCTCCCGCTTTATATCCAACTCCTCTAACTGTTAGGACATACTCTGGATTATCTGCATCTGACTCGATCTTTGAACGTAATCTTTGTACGTGCACATTCACTAACCGAGTATCGGCTGCATGTTGATATCCCCACACCTCACTTAGAAGAGCTTCTCTAGTAAAGACTCTGCCTGGCTCTTTCGCCAAAGTTGCTAATAAATCAAACTCCAAACGAGTTAACGCAATTTCTTTTCCATCTTTTAAAACTTTATGCTCTAGTTGATCAATAACTAAATCAAAGATTGAAAGTGAACCAACTTTGGTACTTCGTCGTAATCTTGTATTGATTCGTGCTACTAACTCTTGTGGTTTAAATGGCTTTACCATGTAATCATCAGCACCAGCTTCAAGGCCTAATACAACATCTTGCGTATCACCTTTTGCAGTTAGCATAACAATTGGAACCATTGAACTTTCCCGAATTATTCTACAAACTTCAATTCCATCAATGCCTGGCAACATCACATCTAATAAAACTAAATCAGGGGTATGGGAATTAAAGAGATCCATAACTTGATCTCCACGATTTACTAAATCAACCTCCATGCCAGCACCAGTTAAGACGATGCTAAGCATCTCTGCTAAGTCTTGGTCGTCATCAACGACCATGACTAATGGCATTTAAGAACCGTGTTCCCAAGAGTTTAAGTACAGCTCTTGCGCTGGAGTTAATACATCTAGTGAAGATCCCATGCTTTCTAGCTTTAACCTTGCCACATCTTTATCGATTGAAACTGGGACTTCATGTAATCCAGCCGGTAATCCCTTGCCAGCTTTTAATAACCACTCAGCGGTAAGTGCTTGATCAGAAAATGACATATCCATAACTGATGCTGGATGGCCTTCTGCTGCGCCTAGATTTGCAAGTCTGCCCTCGGCAATAAGAAGAATCCGGCGGCCATCTGCCATTACATATTCATCGGTTTGGTGTCTCATCTTTAAATTCTTTTCTTTTGCATTCTTCTCAAGCCAAGCCACATCAATTTCAATATCAAAGTGGCCAGAGTTAGCCAAAATAGCGCCATCTTTCATCTGCTTAAAATGCTCATCACGTAAGACATCTCGGTTACCGGTGACCGTAATAAATAAATCACCAATTGCTGCAGCCTTTGTCATTGGCATAACTCTGAAGCCTTGCATTAACGCATCTAACGCCTTAGTTGGATCAATCTCTGTAACGATTACCTCTGCGCCTAGCCCTTTTGCCCGTTCAGCAACACCTTTACCGCAGTAACCGAATCCAGCAACAACTACGATCTTTCCAGCGATTAATGTATTTGTAGCGCGGAAAATTGCATCAAAAGTAGATTGTCCTGTTCCATATCGATTATCAAACATGTGTTTCGTGTCAGTGTCATTAACTGCAATCATCGGAAACTTTAAGGCACCATCTTTAGCCATTTGGCTAAGACGAATTACACCAGTTGTGGTCTCCTCACAGCCAGCCATGACTCCTTCAATTATTTCTGTTCTTGATGTGTGAATTACATTTACTAAATCACATCCATCATCAAATACTAATTGTGGTTTTATATCTAAAGCTGAGTTTAAATGTTTATAGAAACCTTCACGATCAATACCATTTTTAGCAAAAACTGAAATACCGTATTCAAAAACTAAAGCTGCTGCTGTGTCATCTTGTGTTGAAAGTGGATTTGAAGCGCAGAGCGCAATATCAGCACCGCCTGCTTTTAAGGCTAACATTAAGTTGGCTGTCTCAGTTGTGACATGCATACACGCAGCAATTCTCATTCCTGTGAATGGTTTTTCCTTTGCAAAGCGATCTTTAATTTGAGCAAGTACCGGCATATTTCTCGCTGCCCACTCAATTTTCTTCTTTCCTTCACTTGCTAGTGCAGGATTAGCAACATCACTTTTAATCACAGTCGTTGTACTCATTACTCTCCTATAAATTTGACTACTTAATCAATGGTTTTAGTCAGTGGTTAGGGGATAAAGATACCCTGCCTGAAAGGTTTTTATCACCTTTAGATCAAGGCTAATACGGCATCCCTAATCTTAATCATCTCTTTTTCAGTATCGGCCTCGACATTTAATCGAAGTAATGGCTCTGTATTTGATGGTCTTAGGTTAAACCACCAGGTGGAAGCTGTAATAGTTAAACCATCTAACTCATCAACTTGATATTTACCATGATATTTATCACGGATGCGTGAAATAGACTTTGTCACATCTTTTACTTTGGTATTTATTTCACCACTAGATATATATCTGTTGTATGGCTTCAGTAACTCAGAGAGTGTGGAGTTACTACCCATTAATTCAGCTAACGCATAGAGAGCGGCAAGCATGCCGGAATCTGCTCGCCAAAAATCATTAAAATAGAAATGGCCAGAGTGTTCACCACCAAAGACTGCGCCAGTTTGAGCCATCATGCTTTTAATATAGGAATGCCCAACCCGACTTCTGATACCAACTCCACCATTTTCAGCAATAACCTCGGGAACAGCTTTAGATGAGATTAGATTGTAGATAATGCTAGCTCCCGGGTTGGCCTTTAACTCGCGAACGGCAATTAGCGCTGTTAGCGCGGATGGATCAACTAATCCACCTTTCTCATCAATTAGAAAGCAGCGATCAGCATCTCCATCAAAGGCTAAACCGATATCAGCTTTTTCTTTTTTTACTCGCTTTTGCAAATCTTTTAAATTCTTCGCCTCAATTGGATTAGCTTCATGATTTGGAAAATTACCATCTAACTCAAAGTACATCGCAATAAGGTCAATATCTAGCTTTGCCATTACAGCTGGTGCAGTAAACCCAGCCATACCATTCCCAGCATCGATTACCACCTTTAGTTTGCGCTTTTTAAATGTATTTTTTGGAAAACTCGCCAAGAGATAATCAACATACTCTTTTAGTAAATCCTGTTTTCTTACTGAACCAACTGGGCGATTTGAAATTGGTACGCCCTCTTGAATTAATTCACGTATCTTCGCTAATCCAGACTCTTGTCCAATTGGCCGAGCTCCACTTTTGCATAGTTTCATGCCATTATATTTTGCTGGATTATGGCTTGCAGTAAACATTACACCAGGTAGATTTAATTTACCTGAGGCAAAATACAACATATCAGTTGATGTTAAGCCAAGTCTTATTACATCCATACCCTGACTAGTTGCACCATCGGTAAAAGCATCGGCAAGTAATGGTGAAGAGGGCCGCATATCTTCACCAACTACAATTGTTGCTGGCTCACGTTCATGCTCTAAAAATTTAGCAAAAGCAACGCCGAGTGAAAATGAAAAATCTGGTGTTACCTCATCCTTAACTAAGCCTCTGATGTCATAGGCCTTGATAATTTTCTCTAACATAAGACTCTTAACTTAGAGGTTAAAACAGATTTTTTGAAATTAATTAGATGGTAGTACTCGCAGGTGCCCACGACGGCCTAACTCAGGTGACATTGAGCGAGTATCCACATCAGAGTTAGCTACCTCGCGCACCGCATTTGCAATCGCCATTAAATCCTCATCGGTTGGACCAACTTCATGATTACTAATCTCTTCCTTAATTACATTCCATCCAACTGGAGCAGTTAACCGTTCGCTATGTATTTGGCAAAGATCATAATTGTGCGGCTCAGCATATGTTGAGAGTGGACCAAGTACCGCTGTTGAATCAGAGTAAATATATGTGAGAGTTTTAATTGCAGAGCTAGTACAGCTTGCTCTAGAGCATCGGCGGCCAGTCAACTTCCTCATATCAAA
>OFRA01000222.1_pt1 | contig 15011 bp, 11 predicted proteins | sample 1543001 | NCBI WGS metagenome assembly OFRA01 (sample SAMN07774221, study PRJEB24372) | wastewater metagenome | isolation source: Lake Maggiore Verbania | place: Italy: Verbania | collected 2015-12 | reverse complement strand
CATCATTTTTGATGGGTTTATATTTTTGTAGTGGTAGTGCCATTAAATTCAAATCTAAAATTAAATGGTCTGCATTTTGAAAACTTTTCTTTGATACATTTTTGCGCTATTGGATCAGCATATAAAAGCATAAAACCTCCACCACCAGCTCCTAACACTTTTCCACCTTTAGCTCCACAACTTTTTGCTACATCATACATTTCATCTAATTCAGAATTAGAGATTCCTTTTGAAATTTCTTTTTTCAAATGCCAAGATGATTCAAAAGAAAACCAATAGAAGCAAGAAAGTCCAACTCAAGAAAATCCGCGAGCAAACAAGAACACTGCTCTCGCACATTCTCAAGGCTTCGGGACCAGAGGGCATGGACAGCAGGGACATCATTCAGGCAATGATCGAGTACAGACGCGAATCCACGCCTCAGCCTGAGCCGGGATTAGATATCACGTCGCACCGAATCATGGGAATGCTTTCTGCGTTGTCTAGGAGTCAGGAGGCAGAGATGATCGGCTCAAACAGATGGAGAGCCGTTCATCGAACATAGACTACTTGTTTTCAAGCAATGAGTGAAGCAAACTTTTGGTAAGATTTCGCAACATATTTGTTTGCGCGTTAAGAGATCTTGTCACGCTCTCTGCGGTATGGTCCGTAATGGCTTCGATTCCTTTATGATCATCAGGATAATCCCCATCGTCCATTTGGCTTGAACTTGAATCATCTGCCCCGTGAGGAATGCGCTTTGGAACTTTGCCCCTGTTGGATCCCTTTATTTCACTTCTCTTTGCCATTTCATTTCCTCCAAAAGTAAATTTTATTCGCTCGGTTGATCTTCGCTGATTCGTGCGTTTAGTGCATCCAGGAATTTTTGCACCCTAGGATCGTCGTCTTCAGGTATGCCATCTAATTCCTCCATGAACTTGGGTACTTGTGTAGACTTAGCATCATGTTTAAGATGCTCCCAATACTTTCCGTCAAAGAATTCCTTCCTTGGCGTATGTCTTGATAATGTACCCTCTAGCAACTCAGAAAACATTTTGCGCAAAAATTCCTTATTTAATCCCCCACGCTTGTGCGCTTTCAATGCCAGATATTGTTTAAGAAAATCATTGCCTGTCGCGTCCAATAATGTGGACAGCCTACGGCGTTGATCTAGTTGTGCGGTCTGCGGATCTTGCCCAGCATCTTGCATTGACCGAATTGCACGGTCCAAATTGTTCCAAGCAGTCCTATATGGGTCTTTAAGGTATTTTTCTGCCCCCTGGTCGCCACCAATGGCAGCTATCGTATCTTTTTTCCGTTTAGGATCGCTGCTAATAGCACTACTGCTTACACGATGCGCAACAAGCGCGTTCAGTATGCTTGAGGGAGAGATAAATGACGTATCTTCTTCATGTTCCGCTTTATGCAATTTATTGACAACATGGGTACCGTGATCAATCTGTACTGGAGCTACTGTAGGCACGTTTTGGACTCCCAATTTGCGAAGAAAATCAAGTCCTGCGCTTGGTCCAATTTTCTCTATGCCTTGTTCAATATTTTCCAGCATGTTGTTGACGCTTTGTTCTGCATTTGTACCTCCACTAAGCCACGGAGCAATGGCTTCTTCCCCAAACAAATCCTTCAATTTTTGAATGGTAGCTTGAGTATCAGAAGCATTTGGTGGAAATATTTTTGCAAGAGTAGCCTTCACTACAGTAATGATCGTGTCATCATCATTGCCGGATGTTGGTGCTTCATACGTGATTCCATTTCCTAGTGCTTGATGATCGGCATCAGACATCTTCTTGATCATGGTATAGCCCACGAGTGACCGGTTTGGGTCAGGACTGAGGTTGCCGAGTCCGGAACCGTCGAGTCCGGAACCGCCATCGGGCTGAAGGATATCCCTTCTTCTCTGGCCCCGACTTTGTCCCCCGCCGCGCCTTCGAGCGCCTCCTTGACGTGCGCCTCCTTGAAGTGCGGCTTCTTGGGCCCTTCGCATGTCGATGGCTTTATCACGCCGCGCTTCAACTTCGTTAACCTGCGCCATTTTAAAGCGAGTGTCTTGATCAACTTGCATTGTTCGTGGATCAAAAAACGCACCGCCTGCGTTATGCAATCTTCTTATTGCATCAAGAAAATACGGATCATGGTGATCATCTTCCGAAAGAAGTTCGTTATGCAATGTCTTGTTATCAAGAATTTTTTTAAATGCCATTGTCTTTGCTCTTGCTTGTGAAACACGGGCTTCCAATTGTTTTCTTTGGGCATCGATTCCTGATGTGCCAAGAATTGAACGCGACGAAGGATCATCGTCAAGCATTGTCAACTTGTTTACCGCGTCAGATTCTTCCGCTTGTGATTTTTTCCATTTTGCAAGATTGTTTGCAAATTTCTGTTTTGCAGCAGAAGCCCACTGGGCGCCCTTTTTCTCAAGGAATTCTGCCTCCAGTTGACTTTGCGGAACATACTGATTGATTCCGTAAGGAGATGCAGTGCCCCGGAATGCTCGTGCTTGAGAGGAAAGATTCCGGCCCTGCTCTTCCTCGGCCTTTTTCCGAGCAATTGCAGTCGGAAGATAATCCCATCCCAAAATCTTTCCTTGTTCCCCATCTCTTCCAGGCTGACCTCTGATATCTGCAGACAATCCTCGTTTTCCCCAATAGTCCGAAGATGCATTTGATTCCGCATATTCAGGATTTGCCGAATCAAAGCGATGTTGAATCCATGCAGCTTTTCCTTGTTCTGCCGCCGCCTCTTCGAGGGCTTTTTCGGAGTGCTTGAGTTTTGGATCAGGACCAAGACTTGAGTAATCACTCTTGAAATTCTCAATGGTTCCATTGTTTTTTATATGTTTGTCAAGCTGATCCCACAGTAGGCGAGTTGCTTTGGCTTTGTACTCATCTTCCAACTGCATTTGTTTCTTGGCCTGCGCTCGCGCCTTCTCTATTTCTGGAGAGTTATTATTTGCAAAAGCATCCTCAAATCTTTTTCGTGTTTGTGCAATTTCAGGATTGTTAAATCTCTCCAGCGTCGCGGTTAGGAAATTTTTTTCCGTATCGCTAATATTTCCGTTTAATGCCTCTTGAATTTTTTCTTTCAGGTCAGCATTGTTTTCGGAAAGTTTTCGCGCTTCTTGCGCAGTAGTTCGTGCGGAATGTCCAGATAGTCTGAGCAATTCATGAGTAATGGGAGAATACGGAGTTTGGCCCTGTTCTGGTTTCTTGAGTGCGCCCGTTTTGTGTTCCAAATGATCTTTTGCTGCATCATGAACATGATCAGCAAGCATGCCTGCTTCAAATTGCGTTCCATCCTGCGTGAGAAGTCCGCGACCTTGATCAAGAGCTTCGAGCGCTTCTCCATGAGGAGTGAAATAAACACCATCAGGAGTCTTTGCCTTGAGCGCAACGCGTTTCGTGTCAACATGAGTTGCAAGTGAATGACGTAATGCCTCACCGCCGATAGAGCCATTTACGGCTTTTTCCGCATCCGGATACACACTTGCGGCAGGATTGGAACCCGTGGGTGAAGAAGGAGGAAATCCGCGAAAGGAAGCAGAATGATTTGGAATAGCAGGCGGCGTAGGCCGAAACGGAACTGGCGAAACTGGCGGAACTGACGGATCCGCAGCCGATTTCATCAACGCAGCGGAAAAACGCAGCAAGACCTGTTGCTGAAAATTAAGACTTTTCTTTAATTTTTGTAACGCTGTCACGTTTTTCATTAATGGCAAAACCTTTGTAAACCTACGAGCTGCCAGCAAAGTTGTTACTTGATCTTTGCCGAGCCAAAATACGCGATTGGATGATGCCGGGACCACTCGGACCCTCTGTTTTGGGCCTCACAACCTTAGGTGTTGCAACCCTAGGCTTTGCAACCCTAGGCTTTGCAGTCTTGGACGCCGTAACATTTTGCTGTTGATCGTCAACATTGGGCGCCCCAAAGGCAGTTTGTGCAAGTTTTTGCCGAGCTTCGGAATTGCTGCCGAATAGAGGTCTCCACATGGATCCTCCCTGCGTTCCAAGAACGGCGCGATCAGTGCCCAGTTGTGCCTCTTCCGCTTTAGTTAATTTTTTTTTTGCGATCCGGACGGAGATGCATAAAACACATCAAGCAGCGAAAGGCTGCGAGCCAAAGGCATTCCTGGTTTGGCAAGCGAACGTGCGACCGGCGGATCCTCTTCTTCACCCTCTTCCGGAGGCATTTCCTCGTCATCCTCTTCCGGAGGCATTTCCTCGCCACCCTCTTCCGGAGGCATTTCCTTGTCACCCTCTTCCGGAGGCATTTCCTCGTAATCCATTTCGTTGTTCACTCCCTTTCGGAAAAGGGACTTGGTCAACTTTCCGATCACTTCCGACTCGGGCATTCCCAAAAGCCGTGACAGTGCCTCGACATTGGTGATGTCATACTGTGTGCCAATGTACGGATTGACATCGGAAATCCCCTTGTTGATTAAAGAGCTCTCCAGAGAATCATCAGCTTTTGCATTGACCTTGGATGCAAGTACGTCCAAGGGAATTGGTTCCTTCTCGCCTTTAGCGTTTCTATAATTCTCCATTATTCCTGGCAGATCAGCCAAGCTGTTCTGATACTTCGGACTAGCAGCAGTAGCAACATCGGCTTTGAACTGTGCCTGACGCTCCGGCCATGCAGGTTTTCTCGCGTTGAATGATGCGCGGTTATCCAAAGCTTCCGGGTTGTTCATCGGAGCTTCTCTAGTCGCTTTTAGCACCTTGGTGGTAAGCACCTTGTTGGCCCAAAGCTTGTCGATAACTTCTTCTCTTGGCATCCTCAGCATGGTAGCAAGATTATTAACCAAGGTTTCATCGTAATAGGACTTCTTGATCTTTTCCATTTTCGTCTCCTGTTCATACATTATATATCAAATTGAACCACGACGAAGCTGCTGTGCCTTCACAAGCGCATCATGTTTGGTAAGGACACCCGCAGCGCGTAGGGATTTTGCAAGACCAGTAAGATTTCCCCGTGCATCACGCAATCCCTGTGGAATCATGCTCAATACCTCAAGATGCGCAGCAAGATCAAGATCCTCCTCTGTGACGGAAACCGTCTTGCTGTGACCATACGCTTTTGCAAGATCCACAACGATTTCCTTGGGCAAATCAGATGGTTTTTTCTTGGCGCCAGAACCATCAACAGCCTCGACTTTGTCCTTGCCAACCTGTCTCAACGCAAGAACCTCAGATGGATCGGGCTTCTTGGATACACGCACGACAACTTTGGTTCGAACGACAGGAGGTGGCGTCTCCGCAAGCAATGCTTCAGGAGGAAGAATCTCGCCATTGGTCATGGGAGCAAACGATGTAGACAGGATTCGCATATCGCGTCCTCTTACTGCACGACCATAAGGCCGAATTTTGTTGGATCCCTGAGAGGCGCCTCTTGGACCGGTATTTAATGCGCGATCAGAACCATCGCCAAGATGAAATGCTCCAACAATTGCGTGTCCAGTGCTGGACCTAGGACGAAACATCCTTTTCGCAAAAACCAATCGCTTTTCCGTTGACATCAAAAACCCCCAGTTCCATCATATCAAAAAAACGATTACTTCCTGCCCTTTACAACAAACTGCTTGTTGCCATCACCAGCCATCCGGCTTCTCACAACATCAAGGCATGGATCACAGACATCATGTCGTTTTCCAAGCTGGATATTTGCCTTGGGTTGAATCTCAGCAATATTCATCGCCTTGTTGACACCACAGTTTGCGCACATCTCATTGTCCATCCGGATCCTCCTGACAAATTTATGAAAATTCTCTCTAACCCCTCAGTAAGAATACTATCTTCTCCTCTTTATGATAAATCCGGGGATACACATGAGGGGTAAGTATATAATCTCTTACTATGGGGTTACTGTATCAAGAAAAGATACATCCGATTCTGTTGGGTCAAAGATCTCGACCACAACACGGTACTTCTTGGAACTCCCCAATGATGTTGTTTTGATTTCCTGAAGAATCTTTTTAGCCTGGAATTTACTGACTGATGATGGCAATTTATTTGTTTCCTGATACTCAAAACTATCACCGTAAAAAGACACGCACTTATCAAATAACTCATGAGAATGGTTATCTACTAGGGATATTCTGATCATGGGATTCTCCGTTAAACTTTTGTGGCACCGGCACACAACAGTGTCGTGAGGAGCCCGTCCGGGAGGTGCTCCTTCATCCACACTGAGTATCTGATATAATTTTTTTCTCTATTGGAAACGCTCTCTTGATTCTTCTCCTCGATTTCCTGCCATTTATCCAGTATAGCAGAAAGCTCTGCACGGTTCTCCGGAAAGTTTTCAGGCACTGGCATGTACTGCTCCGTGCCATCCTCTTCAGTGACAATCCTCCGGTTGCGTCTTGGGACCAAGGAAATTCCGGTGACCGAAAGTCCGTACGTGTATTCTATCTCATCTCTGATCAGCATGCCATCGGGCATGGTAATCTCCCAAACATCGATGATCGGCTTATTCAGACTCATCTTTTTCCGCATCTTCCTTGAAGTAATATTTCAAAACCGCAAGAATATCCTTTTTGGAAAAATTTGCCAACTTGTCCACGTCAAGTGGCGCACCTTTCTGCTGCGCTTCGGTCACAAGATCAGCCATGTAATCAGGAAGGTCGTCAAGGGTCTTTTTGGTTTTTTTGGATGCAGAAACTACATCCAATGGAATGCCAATTCGAATAAGATCCTCATACGCATCATCACGATCCGGGTGAGCATCCGTGATGAGATCACTTTCTAGCGGAGCTTTCATGTCACGAAACAAATCTTCGGCCTCAATGAATTGACGTGCAGTAAGCTTTTGTGCTTCATTTGGCATTCCCATCCGTCCTAACTCAAGCATGGCTTCCTTGTGATCTCCGCTAACATGCTTGTCATGGACAGAAGATTGTATATCGTGAATATGCTCCCAGCGAATATTGCGAATGATGTTGTCAATATCCTTTGCGCTCACACCATGCTTGCCAACGGAAACAATACGGCACCATTTTGGAGAGTCCTGATCAAAAGGATGCTGCACAAATGCAAAACCTCCTTCTGCCAAATCAGGATGGAATGCCCAATTTTCTTTCGAAACAGGCACACTCTTTTTTGCCGAAAACAATGCGGCCATGCCATTTGCCGATTGTTCCGATGGGGGAACGCTGGCTGACGGGGTTGTTGCGCGAGGCGGCCCATTCCGCATTGAGGATTTTCCCGGTGGACGCATCCCTGTGCCAATATGCCCGATAAACTTGTCGGAAGATGGTAATGACACTGACCTTCTTTGTGGTGCGCGAGTTCCACCAAGGCTTTTTTCCAGCGCGTCAGATTTTTGCATGTAATCAACAAATTGAAATGCGCCAAGAAGCTCGGAAAAGCTCCCTTGCAAGTTCTGCACAGAGTGAGATTTGGAAGCCTTTGATTTTTCAATCACTTGATCATCAAAAATGGTATATTCTTTAGGAACATCGTGAGGAAACTTTTCGTCAATTTCATCCAATGATTTTCGTAACATGTTTGCGGTGCGAGCATACACCGATACTTTCTTTTGGAAAATCACTCCCATTATTATTGCCTTTCCCTGAAGAATTAAAAAAAGTATATCATAAGGAACAATACGATGAGAGTGCAATTGACAAGGCAGGATAATCCCGAGGAGGATCCCGACATTGTTGTGCATGGCGCAAGGCCACAAAGAAACAAGGCTCCTTCATGCGGCAATTGCATGAAACAGCATAATTGCATCATATTGAATTATTCTCTGGCATCCATGCAGGTGCTCATGCCAATGCCCATCAAGCCGCCGCAACCGCTTTACGACAAGTCGGGCAAGATCATTGATTCGGGCGACGGATTCTTTCCGTTCCCAATGCCGTGCAAGGGAGATGTGTATGTTGCTCGTGCTTCCGTGGAGTTTGAGAACAACCCCTTGGTGCAACGATTGGGCTTGGTGAATGTTGCCGATCCCGCGGTGTATTACGATCACGAAAAAAAAGCCAAGGATAATGATTAATGGAGATGCAGCCATTTCTTGAGCATGCGCAATCGTCACTTCCTCCAATTCTAGCCTCCATTGCAACATTCACGACGAATAAGGTGTGGGATCATTACCGAAGAAAGAGAAATGCGTCAACAGCGCTGAATATTGCTGAGCAGCGTTCACTGTACGAAAAGCAACGCTCTCTTACTGAAGAAGTAAACATACTATTGAGCGCAAACAAAAGTTACCGGGAAGAAATAAAACAAGATCTAGACTCACTAAAAAAAGAATTGGAAGATTCCACCTGTCAGCACAGGTCTGAGATGGAAACCATGAAAAAAGAATACGAAGAGGAGATCAAAACGCTGCAGTCAAAAATGTCAGAACTTGCTTCGGAATTGTTACTATACAGGAGAGAGAATGGCGCTTTGCACTTGTTGCTAACTGATCGCGGAATTGAAATTCCTTCGTGGGTAAAAAAGTCTGCAGAAAAGTGAGGATTTGATGGTCGCTATTGTATTTAAAAAATCCGGTGCACTTTCAAGAGCCGATGATCTATTTGCAGGGTTAAATATTGGCACTCCTGCTGCTGCTGAATCTCCTGCGCCTGAAGTAACCAATGAAACTCATGTGGATTTTCCAACCGTTGATAAAACTGTTCCGGTAACGCCTCCACAGCACATGACCAGCGGAAATGAACCTTTAGAAATGAACGTCGTTCCAAAAGACCAAGTTGAAGGATTTCAAGCGCTTACTCCCGCCCAACTTGTAGGGATAGCTCAAGCGCATCAACACAAAGATCTAACAGATTTTGATACATTACTTGCGCAAATTGTCGGGGGCAAACGGTCAATAGCCCTGCCGCGAGATTTGCTTGATCAGCGTTCGCGTGGCGTTACGTCATTGGCAAATATGGACGAACATGTTAATCCGCTTTCGGTACAACGAGTTGTTCTTGGTGATGATGGAGAACCTGAGATTTTTGGCAAGCACGTTCTTGTTCATCACGTTGCTCCTCATATAACGAGAAATGAACAAGATGGAACACTAGAATGGAATGCCGGAAAGCCGGATGGATTACAACTGGGCGTACTTCCCAAAAGCATTGCACGACCGAACGCGGCATTGAATGCGAGGGAAACAGCTGAAAAAACTTACGCAGTTGACGAGAGCGGTGCTGTTCACGCTCATCAAATGGGTGCAGATGGAGCAATTAGTCCCATGAAATCGGAAGACAGGTATTCTGACTGGGATATTGCTCCAGAAAACCTGAGAGACAATGGCGTAGTTACGACTGGCGGATTTGCATTTCACACAGGAATCCTTACTGGAGGAAATATGCAACTCCCAGACCGCCTACGGTCAAGGGAAGGCGTGAGGGGCCGACCTGTAACATTTCAGAGAAGCGTTCATGTAACCCCAATGCTGACAGAAGCCCAATTGCCAATTCTGGCAGAAATTACAGATGCAGAAAGACGCGAAAGTGCGGAAAGATTCAAGCTGCTTCTTGCATCTCCTGCTGAAAAAATTGCAATTGAAAAAAAAATACAGAATATTAAAGTCGAAAAACAAACACTTCGCAATAAATTAGAAAAAACAAGGAACATAGACCAGCAATCGTACGGATTTCGATATATTTTTCCTGCGCAAAATGAATTTGGAGGATTTTCAATGCTTCCTCCAGTTACTGATAGTACAGCATCCTTGGGATTGCAAATTCGCTCAACACTGACAACTGAAAGAGGATATTTGGCTAGAAGTCTTGGAATTCTGAATGATCCTACAAAAAAACGTGAATACGCCGGTATTGCAACAAATGCAACCGTGCAAACCGGACATGGATCGAGTGATTTTTTTGGAATTACCAGTCCTCGCGCACTTATCCACACTGGCGTGGATGCCAACACTGGTCTTAATCCAGGAAGAATTTCACTTGCATTGGCAAATCTTTCCTCAGTGCTTCCCGTTGTAAGAATGCGATTTCAGGGAGGGCTGCATTTTGTTGCCGCTGGAACAACTGTTCCAGCGCCGGTTCTTGCACAAACAGACGGAAGAATCCTTGATGCCCCAACAGGACCAAGACACGCCAGAGTGTCGTTTTCGGCAAATGGATTGCCTTTGTTTGATGTGGCGGGATATGCATTGACCGACACACAAAAGGGACATAGCGAAGTCTTGACTTATTTGCAAAGAAAATATCAAAAAAGCCTTGTTGACCAGCGTGTCATATGGACAGAAGATGATCAAGCAAGGCTTGTGGACGAACAAAAAAGGTTTCAGGAAAGAGTCGTCAGCGATGAGGCAAAGGGAGCAATTCCCGGTTTCAATTTCAGTACGGACGGTGGCCCGTCAATAGCATATGGAGTATTGTCAAAAATCCCTATTGGAACAATAGACTTGAAAACGGATTTTGAAAAACAACCGCTTGTTTTTGACCCACTGAAATCATGGAACTCGGTAGAGATGGTTGCGTTTCAGCCAAGCGCACAAGAAACCATAGCCGGACGCGAATCAGCTTTTTATGGAGTCATGGACATCCGGAAAATGGATCCTTTAGTACATGGCGCGGATTTGGGAACAGGAAAACAACCTCGAACAAAACAAGAGTTGTCTCAAGAAACGTTGGCAAAAACTGCATTTCGTGTGTCTGTAGTGGGCCAGGGATTAGCCGGTTTTCAATTGTTTATTCACACACCAGACAAAAAAGTGGTGGGGCATCATCTCGTGGCATATACTCCTGAAAGATTGGATTATGGTTCATCGACAACGGCGCCACATGTAGCCGGTCCAGTCTTGACCTCAATTGCCACGAAAGCAAATCACGATCTTTCAGAAGCTGTTTCAACCATGAGCGCTTTCAATGATTTGTATGAATACAAAACAAGAGAAGTTGGACAGCGCGTAGAATCCGTAGTAAAAAGAGCACAAGAGCCGCTTGGAATACATCATGATATTCCATTATATGAACCCGTGTACGAGGAGAAAAATGGCGTCTGGGTTGAAGTTCCGGGTGCATCTAGGCAAACATATGCATTTTCATACATTTCCTCAACAATACCGAATATTCAACAAGACGATCCAGAAGCCAGACGTGCTGGATTGAGATGGTTTGTTCCATCGTCAAGTCTTGCATCCAGCACTGGGGAAGGATATATTCCGCTTCGAACAGATTCTGATGGACAGCCATTGCCTACTGAAGATACTTCTGTTGCTTGGGTGCGAAAAGTGCTAAGTCAAAATGCCATAACCGGACAAGTGACAAGTTCGTGGGCCGTAAGAGGAGGCAGATCTGGAGTGCGAACAGTAAGGGGGTTAGACACTCACATTTCTCATTATACATATGTCGGCCCAGCGGTAATTAACGCACCAGTGAGAAGATCCGGAAATGAGAATGATGATACTGCAACAGAAAAAACTCGGGCAAGGAAAATAAGCGAGCTTCGATATGCACAACGAAGAGGATCCGGACTTTTTGCTTCTGCATCATATGAAATAATTCCGTTGATTGCTTACGATTATGTTGTTCCCGGCGTGAAGGCCCAGAAAGGTCAAGCCTATCCCTTGCCTTGGCACCGCGCTCTCGGAAAAGAGATTGCGCAAGCCATATTCGAAATCATTCCTTCACCAGATGAAACGCTTACCGAACAACAACAACATGATATCAGGCAAAAAATTATTGAAAAAATGGCGCAAGATTTTTTCTTCAACGAAGAAGATCCAAGGAAAAAAGGAACAGATGCAGAAACAGATACTGCAGGAGACTCAAGTCAAGGCCTAAAGGATCAAGTAAGAAATGAGGAGATCTATGCTGCAGCGCAATTGATCAATCAAGGAATAGACACACAAGATTTCAATCGAATGATTGGCGAAGCAAAAGCACTAGGCGCACAGGAACAGTACAAAAGGCAGAGACGTGCTGTATATGGAGAAAATTCTCCTAAACAATGGATAGGACAAACTCCAATCATACCTCGCAAACCTGTTTCAAGACAAATACTTGTTGGTGGATACAGACTTTTCAGATCAGATCCTCAAGCCTTGAAAGAAGTAGAATTTCAAGGCGAAAATATGATTACCCTTCCAATAAATAACAACATTCATTCTGGACAATCCCTGTCAGCCAACACTGGATTATTTAAGCGCGAATTTCTTGAATCGCTGAAATCAAAACACGACATAGATCCACTTTTTATCACTTCGGTAAAACACGATCTTGATAAAGGAACAACAACCTGCACTCTTGCGCGATCAATTGTCGAATACTACAAGGAAGCTGGAATTTCAGAAGAGGATGCAATGCAGATTGCAACGCAGGCAAATGGTTTTTCTGTTCAACAACATGAGTTGCATCCTGTCTTGCCTTCTGATTTCACTCCTTATGATGGATACATTGAACAAAGAGGAGAAGGATTTAAAAGAGGATTTCTGGCAAGTCTTTCCGTCAAAAAGCCAACGCGCGACCAGCAGGGAGCTCTTGATTCAAAAGGGCAGATCTTGCAAGACATATTGAAATATTTTCATGGAGTGGCAACAAAACGCGAAGTAAATGACAACAGCCAAGGATTGCTGAGAAAAATCGGAATTCCTGTCGACGCTCAGGATTCTCATTACCTGTTTGCAAGCATGAACCCGGATCATTATGAATGGGCAACGCTATCTGGCAAAAAAACAATAGATTTGAGCAGCCCGGAATATGCTTCTGCCTTGGCAATCCTTGATGAAATGCCAGTAAAAAATGACGATGGATCGCCGAATATTGACGCGGAAGGAAACAAGGAACATAGGCATAGACTGCTGGAAACCATAAAGGCTATCTATCAGAATCCTCAAGCTCAAGAGCAAGCCATTGTTGAATGGGCAAAGCCCAAGGTTTCCGCTGCAATCGACGCTTTTCCGAACATTCTTGAGCGCGTGAAAGATGAAAGCGAGTCGTATTCGTTGCCTGCACAAGCAGGAATAAACGTGAAATCTGCAGATGGAAAAAGACAAGAAACCAGGTTGCTTTCTCAAATTCCTTGGGACGATCAAGAGCACAAAATAATAATAAAAACAAGAAGCGGAGAAGAAAGAGAATACACCGCAGCTTCGTATCTTTCTGGACTTTTTGGCGGAAAAACAATTGCTTTCTCCGGGGAATTGTCATATGAAGTAGAAGATCCTCTTACTCCCGGTGAAAAAACTAGCGCACCGCTAACGTTATATGCGTTTAACCCAGCTAATTTGAATAAAAAAATAAAGGAAACCTACGCAGATATTGCAACTCCTGAGTTCATGAAAAAAATAGGAATTCATGCAATGCATGAATTTGCCAGTTCCTATGCAACGTTTGACGAGAATCATCCTGCGGTTGCTTCCTTGGGATATGGTGGGGAAGGAAGTAAAAATCCATTTACTCTATTAAAAAAGAAAATTAACAGCTTCCTGATTTCAAGCGATGAAGAAGCAAAGGCAAGACTTGCGGGAGAAATACAAAGCATTACACAAGATTTTTCCGCCAAACAAATGAAACTTGTGTATGATCGTATAAAATTTTTCCAAGAATTGAGTGACGAACAAAAAGCAATGTTCATCAGCTTGAAAAATCAATCAATTAATGGAAATTTCAACAAGATAACGGAGGCTTTTCCTGATTTTGAGGTGGGAGAAAGCGCACAATTGCAAGATGCACGAGACGCCTTTGAAGCACTTGTGGAAAATGATGTTTTTGGAAACAACATGCCGAATTTACTGGGGATACACGGAACAAATTCAGATGTGAACAAAATTACCATGGATGAACACATTTTGAATCCCGAACAATTTGAATTGGTTTCTACCGGCAAAAATTCTTATGTTTTTGCAAGGGCTCTTGAGTATCCAAAAATAAAAGACGAAGTAAGAGATGTTATCCAAATTGCAATGGAAGCACTGTTTGATCGCAAGGGAATCACATCTTCAATTGAAAAACTTTCAAACAAACAAAAGCAAGACTTGTCCGAGACACTTTCTTTGGATGGAGATTTTTCTCAAGAATCAATAAAGACAAAACTTTTTTCGTATCTAGGAATAAATGATGACAATGTAAGAGAGGGAATGCTTCATCAGATAATGGATAGATCGACATCTGCCGTATCAATGGAAGTTGCAGCCCAAGTCTCTTCATTGGCATCCCATATTCATCGGTCACAAGAAAAACGCATAAACGGAACGAGTGTGGGGGATCTCACTCCTTATGCCCCCCACATGCGGCCAATGCCAACGGGATTATCTCCAGCATTCAGGGCATTTGTAGATCATGGACTCGATAAAGATGATCCATTCAACGGACAATATCCTACAGTGTTTCCGTCTTCCTTGCACCCAGACGAAGCTTTTGTTCCTCCTACGCGGCCGTATAAAGATGAACACGAGAAAATGAGTGTTCCATATGGAGATGGAATAATTCCAAAAGCAACGTTGTTTCCGCTTGTAGCTAGTGAAAATTTGATTGCGCCCAAGTCTAGTAGACATACAATTACGGAGTGGGATCAGGAAGTTACAAATTCTGTAAACGCTTCATCAATATTTGCAAATTCATTTTCCGCGAGATGGAGCGCTCTTCGGATGTTTGGTCAAGACACCACAGATGATGAGGCAAGAGATGGTTCAGTAACTGCTATTGTCAAAAAATACTTTGGTCTTGATCAAGAGGACACAATACAGCAAGCCAAAGACAAAATAATTGCAGCAATCAAAGAAAAAAATGCGCTAAACGGATTGCTGCTTGCTGCCAATGTGGGATTGGGCAAAGAAGAAGATGAGGACGGATTGGAAATTGATCCGGAAACCAAGAAAGCGCGAATTGTAAATGGAGCACCGGTTGCGAAAAAAATAAAGGGATCCGGAAAAGCATATAGAATAGACGGATTATCTTCCAAAATTGGTCGCATGAAAGCAACTGAAGGTGTCTATGTGCGTATCGACAAAGATGCCTTGATAAATTCCGATGATCCAAAATCAATAACCATCACAAAGGGATTGTCTTTGATTTGGTATAGCAGGACATCAGGGGACAATTCACAATTTTCCGT
>OFRA01000221.1_pt1 | contig 15020 bp, 14 predicted proteins | sample 1543001 | NCBI WGS metagenome assembly OFRA01 (sample SAMN07774221, study PRJEB24372) | wastewater metagenome | isolation source: Lake Maggiore Verbania | place: Italy: Verbania | collected 2015-12 | reverse complement strand
AGAAAAAATGAAAAATATATTTTTACTTGTAATTATTGGATTAGTAATAACTTCTTGCACAAAAGTAGAAGGCGAAGGCGGTTCAGCTTCAATAAAAGGGTTTGTTTATGAATATAAACTAAACATATTAGGAGACACTATTTCTCGTTATGCAGCAGCAGATCAGGATGTATTTATTATCTATGGTGACGACCACACATTTTATGATGATAATATTAAAACAAGCTACGATGGCTCCTTTAAATTTCCTTATTTACAAAAAGGGAAATATACTATTTTTGTTTATGAGGATTGTGCTACATGTCTGAGTGGGAAAAAAGAAATATTGCATACAATTGAAATAACTAAAAAAAATCAGGTTGTTGATTTAGACACAATTGAAATTAGAAAACTATAATGCATAAATCTTGGTTTTTCTTATTATTTATAGTCTTTATAAGCCATACTATTAGTTCTCAAAGAAGATTATCTCAGGCTTGGATAGATTTGAGTATTAGCAAGAAATTTTCTAAAAAACTTGATGTTTCTTTGGGGATGACGAATCGAATTGGCGATTTGGGCCTGCAAACAAATTTCTCGCAGTTTACAGCAAAATATAAATTATACGATTGGATGAAACCATCTATTGATTACCGTATGGTTAGTAATCGCCAAGAAAATGGTGCTTATCAATTAAGCAACCGATTAAATACAAATATTCATTTTTCTAAGGAGCTAAAACGTTTTGATTTTGGCTTGCGTTTACGCTATCAATATTCTTTTTCTAAATTAGTATCGCAGCAAAACGATCCAGAATTTGATTTAGCATACCGTTTTCGACCAAGTATATCGTATGATATCAATAACAGTATAATTAGTCCAACTATGAGTGTCGAATATTTCTATAACCCAGAAAATTCTGCATTAGGAAATCGATTTACAAAAGCACGTTACACTTTTGGGTTTGATTTAGAACTTGAAGGTCCGCATGAGTTTACGGTTGCGTATATTTTAGACCAACAGATAAATCTACCTGATCCTCTTCAAAAACACATTGTCTCGATTTCTTACAATTACAAGCTAAAATCTAGGGATAAAAAATAAGGTTTTAAGGGAATTTTAGTTAGGTTGGTTTATTTTCTTCAGGACTCACGGCATTTTCAAGATCACGATCAAACATATACATTCCACCGCTGTCAGCTCCAATTAATTTTAACTTATCCAACATGGATCTTGCTAAAGCCTCTTCTTCTAATTGTTCTGCAACATACCATTGCACAAAATTATGAGTCGTATAGTCCTTTTCTTGTAAACAAACATCCACTAGATTATTGATGCTTTCAGTCACGCCAATCTCATGTTTAAGAAGAGATTCAAATACATTTTTTAAAGTAGAAAATTCCAATGGTGGTTTTTCAACGGAGGGAATAACTGCTTTTCCTCCTCGCTCGTTCACGAATTTCACCAATTTCAACATGTGAAAACGCTCTTCATCAGAATGCGTGTACATAAATTTAGCAGTTCCATTTAGACCATTATTTTCTGACCAAGATGCCATAGCTAAATAATACTGAGAAGAAGATGCTTCTTTGTGAATTTGCTCGTTTAATGCTTTTTCTACTCGATTGTTCATTGGATTTTTTTTACAAATTTACAAGAGTTTATCTTAAAACTCTAGGTCTGCTTCTATTTTTTTTCGAAAGGAAAGAATCATTTTTTCAAATTCAAAAAAATAATTATTTCGTTCTTTCTCATTAACCTCACTTATTAAACTAGAATTTGCCAATTGCTTATCAAGTATCTGCTTAGAATCTAAAACATATTTTTTATCAATTGTTTGCAAATAATTCATGATATTATGAGTCAGAAAAATCCCGCTAGCTTCTTTACCCGAGTAATAAATGGTTGAGTCACTATTTATAGTTTCATTCAAATACATTTCAAATTTATTTCCTTCGCTTGGTAATTCTTGTCCATAAATGAATTTTTTACCAATTTCCGCTTGAATTTGAAGGTGCTTGGAAAACAGCAACATTCTGTCGCATAAAAAAAGCGCATAACTAGGATCTTCAAATAAATGAGATTTATAATAATATAAAATTTGCCGCATAAAACCCCGCATTAATTCTGGGTCAAAAATTTCTGTAGAAGGAATTGATGTATACAACTGAAGTATTTCTTCTCCAATAGCAAATGCCGTTTCACTTGTTTTCTGATGGAAATATTTGATTTTTTGGTATTCAGGAACAAGAAGATGTGTTTTTGCCCAAAAAAAACAAACGAAAACGCATTAATTGAGGAAAGTTTACCAATTGAAAAATATGATTATTACTTATAGAGAGTATAAAATGTGGTTCTGATAAACTTTTTAAATTTCGCAAAGAATTTAAAATACCTTCCAAATAAGATTCCAATCGGAAATCAAATGAATCGAGTGGTTGATAATTAAATATTGCTTGGCCACTATTTGCTTGAATAAGGAAATCAAAAGAAATATCGAAATGAATGCACAGGCGTTTAATCTCATCTATTGTTAAACTCGTTTCTCCGCGGTAACGACGGTAAACGGCATCTGGACTAATATGCAAAATATCAGACAAGGCATTAGCTAAGGACTCTTTTCCAATTAATTTTAGTTTAATTATCTTAAATAATTCTTCTTGTGTTGTGCTCATAAAAAAATTAAAAATTTAGTCTAAAAATTATTCTTCGATGTAAACCCGGTGAACGCGGTTAGAAATAGATGTCATTATTTCATACGGAATTGTCTCTAACTTTATCGCAAGCTTTTCTATTGTTTGATTTTCACCAATAATTTCAACCTCTTCTCCTACTTTAGCAGAAATTTCTGTTACGTCTACCATAATCATATCCATGCAAACTCTCCCAATTGTTGGACAATAATTTCCTCGAATATAAACACCCCCATTTCCATTACTTAGACTTCTTTTAAAGCCGTCTGCATATCCCAGTGGAATAATTGCAATAGTATAGGATTTGTCAGAAATAAAGGTGCGAGAATACCCTACACTTTCTCCCTTTTCAATAGTTTTTATTTGTGAAACTACACTTTTCCACTTTAGAACAGGAACTATTTTTTTTGCAATTTCAGGGGATTTAGAAATGCCATACATTCCAATTCCTACCCGAACCATATCTAATTGTGCGCTTGAATAATTTATAATTCCCTCTGAATTAAGAAGGTGCCTACAAAACTTTGGAAAATAATGCTTGAGTTCTTCACAAACTAAATTAAATTGACTTATTTGAAATTGTGTAAAGTGAGGATCTTTTTGGTTATCAGCATCTGCAAGATGTGAATAAACACTTTCAATTTTTACTTCGGGTTGCGCTTGAATATATTCTACTAATTTAGGGACATCTGAAGTTTCAAAGCCCAAACGATTCATCCCAGTATCGAATTTTAAATGAATTGGAAAATCTTGGATATTTGAAGCAATTAGTTCATGCGTTAAATCGTTTAATTGTTCGAAGGAATAAATCGCTGGTTCTAGCTGATAGCGAATGCACGTTTCAAAACCATCTTCTTCAGGATTCATTACTAAAATTGGAATTTTTACACCCGCTTTTCGTAATTCAAGCCCTTCATCAGAATACGCTACTCCTAATTTATCAACTCCTAATTTCTCTAAAAATAATGCTATTTTTTCTAGTCCTGCTCCATAGGATTGCGCCTTAACCATTGCCAATAATTTTGTTTTTGGAAGAAGGAAACTTTTAAAAATCGATATGTTGTGTCTTAAAGCGCTCAGGTTAATTTCCAAAATGGTTTTATGGTGCTTTAACTTCAATTTATTTGCAAATTTTTCCATTTCAGAAGCCCTAGTGCCTTTAATTAATACAACAGCATCTTTTACAGATATTACTGGAGTTTCTTCAGGATGCACAATGTGAATTTCATCTGGTGTAAATGAATTAATCTGCTTGATAATAAGTTCTTCCAAATGAAGGTGCTCTTTATCTAGGCCAACGATTACAATTCTTTTCTTCTTTTCAGCCAGCGCTAATTGATGTTCTAATGAATAAACTAAGGCCTCTAAATCTAAGTTATATGTGTCATTAATAATAAGTGAGTTGTCAATTCCTTCGAAAGTTTCCAAACGCAAAGCAAGACGAGGAAGACTTTTGATAGCTTCGAGATCCAAACAAGAAAAAAATCTTGCTGTAGCCATAGCGATAATACCTGATTGAATACTTCCTTTATCTGAAAAGGGAAATTGAAGTAGTTCTTTTGAATAATCGATGTCCACTATTTTTGAAGCATTAATAGCCGATATATCAGAAGAAGAAAGTTGAATAGTTGAAGAAATAATGGTTTGTTTTACATGCTTAAAAAGCTTAATTTGCTCCTGAATCATTTCATCTAATGAACTAAAGTGATCTTTGTGGGACAGCTTAAGAGAAGTCAAAATACCATAATCCGGCTGTATCATTTGTGCTAAATTGTCCATTTCTCCCGGTTTTGAAATCCCTGCTTCAATGAGTGCAAAGTCACACTCTTCATGAAGATTCAATAAAGAAATTGCAACTCCAATTTGTGAATTATAACTCTTTGGACTTCTACTGACCCTAAATTTTGAACTAAAAAAATGATAGACCCATTCTTTAATAGTTGTCTTTCCAATACTTCCGGCAATAGCAATAATTGGATAAGAAAACTTTTGTCTGTGACTTTGAGCGAGTTTTTGTAGTGCTCTGAGCGTATCATCAACTAAAATATAAGTGGCATCGTCATAAAAATGATCTTGACTTTTTGAAATTATAAAACAGGAGATTCCATTTTCATGTGCCGCTGAAATAAAATTATGCCCATCTCGAAAATTTCCTTGTAGCGCAAAAAAGACAGTTTCCTTTTGACTATAAGATTTTCTCGAATCATAGCTAATTTGCTGGACGATCCCATTACTTGGTCCACTGAGAATGCTACCATCAACAATGGAACAAAATTCTGAATATGAAAGGTTTAATTTCAAGTTTATCCTTTAAAATAACACGAACGACAAAGTGGTCGATACTTCTCAAGTGCTCCAACAAGTACTTGACCTTCTTCGTTTGCAGTTCGCTGTGAAAACTGAGCTAAGTTACCACATGAAACACAAATTGCATGCACTTTTGTTACATATTCTGCAATAGAAAGCAAGTGCGGCATTGGTCCAAATGGAATTCCTTGATAATCCATATCTAAACCTGCAATAATTACACGAACACCTTTGTTTGCTAATTCATTACAAACTTTTGGTAACTCAGCATCAAAAAACTGCGCTTCATCAATTGCAACGATTTTTTCTTTGTTCCACAAAGCAGTAATTTCTCTTGAATTATTTATGATCCTTGCCTCAAGAGAATTCCCTTGATGACTTACAACTTTATCCTTGCTAAATCGCAGGTCAATTTCTGGCTTGAAAAGACATATTTCTTGATTCGCAAACTCTGCACGACGTAAGCGTCTAATTAGTTCCTCAGTTTTTCCAGAAAACATGGAGCCACAAATTACTTCTATCCATCCATTTTGCCTTTCTTTAGCTGGAAATTGTTCTAAAAACATATTCTTTTAAGTTTTTAACGTTTTTTAAGAGAAAATTCACGTCTTTTGTGAGCAATCTCAAAGTTGTTTTTTAAATTTGATTTCTAAAAGTCGTTAGATTGCGTAATATTACAAAATAGTCGTTAGCAACTTACACTAAATGTTGATAAAAAGTAGAATTAAACTATGAAAGAACTTGTTTCAGCCATTGAAAATGGACTCAAAAAAATCTCAAAAGGCAACATAACACTAATAGAATTAGAGGAAACAGTTGCCTCTTCAAGAGAATTATATGAACGTCTTCTGATTGTGCGTTACAAGGTTTATGAAAATTCTATTTTAGCGGATGAAGAAAGTGAAGAGCATGAAGATGTAGACAATGAAACAGAAGTAAAAAAAGAGGAGGAAACTATTCCCAAGGAAAATCAAGACAGAGAAATTATTTTTGAAGAGGAAACTAATGGCATAGCAGAAGATTCGATCATTCGATTTGATTTATTTGCTACTCCTGAAATTGAATCTGAGGTTGAGGAAGATGAAGTTTTACCAGAAGTAGAAAAAGAAATCGAGCAATCTATAGAAGAAGAAGATGTTTTACCAGAAATAGAAATTAAAGAGGAAGAACTTGTTGAAGAAAACCTAGATTCTGAGGAAGAAATTGAAAATACAGCAAATGACAGTGCTGAAACTTCTAAAGAAATAGCTGAAGATGCTTCAAGTTTATTTCCAAAATTAATGAAAATAGAAAAATCCATAGCGCAGAATTACCAAGTAATGACACTAGAGACATTAATTGGATCATTTACCTTAAATGAACGACTTCAGTTTATTAATGAATTATTTGACGGTTCTAGTGATTTATTTTCAAGCGCCATAAAACGATTAGATGCTTTAGATAATAGAGATTCAGCGCGTTCTGTTATTGCAGAATATGCTGCAGAAAACAACTGGGATTTAGATGGTGAAGTTGTTGAAGATTTTATGCTAAAAATTTGTAGTCGCTATGCAGCTAATCTGGGGAATTAGTTTTCTTCTCAGCTTTCAACTTTACAGCCAAAGTAGGCAGGTAAAAGAATTTACAAAAACATTATGTTCTTCAGAATTCCACGGAAGAGGATATGTTGAAAATGGAAGTAATATCGCAGCAGATTTCATTGGAAAAACATTTCAAGAGATCGGATTAGCACCTATTAACGGAACTTATTTTCAAAAATTTACTTTTGATGTTAATACCTTTCCAGCTAATTGCATTGTAAAATTAGATACCCACCTTCTGCAAGCTGGAATAGATTTTTTAGTTCACCCTTCCTCTGGTTCTACGTGTAACTCCCCCGCTTGTCCTGATGGTAGATTTTTTCCAATTCAATATCTTCAAGGCGCTGATTTTTTAGCAAAAAAATTACTTTTTTTAAATTCCAATAAAGTTTTTGAGTATGATAAAGATTCTGTACTAATTGTAAGTCTTATTGGCTGTAAAGACACTGAAATAAAAGAAATTCGGGCTGCTTTAATCCAACTTGCAAACTCCCGACCAATTGTCGAAATTACAAATGAAAAATTTACATGGTCTGTTAGTCAAACAGCATTTTTGTACCCTTATATTCAATTGAAAGAAGCTGCTTTTTCTACTTCAAAAGGTGCGATTTTTCTAAATATTGAAAATAAATTTTTAAAAATTTTCCAGGCTCGTAACGTCTTTGGAGTAATTAAAGCAAGAAAAGAAACGGATAAGACAATTATTATAAGCGCCCATTATGACCATCTTGGTAGAATGGGAAGAAATACCTACTTCCCTGGAGCAAATGACAACGCAAGTGGAAATGGAATGCTTCTTTCTTTAGCGGAACAACTTCTTCTTAACCCACTAAAAAAATACAATGTAATTTTTATTGCATTCGCAGCTGAAGAAGTGGGACTTATAGGCTCCGAATTTATGGTTGAAAACCCAATTTTACCACTAAAAGACATCCATTTTCTACTAAATTTAGATATTATGGGAAGTGGTGAAGAAGGTGTTACAGTTGTAAATTCAACACTATTTGATAAAGAATATCAACTTCTGTGTAAATTAAACAATAGAAAAAAAGCATTAAAACAAATAAAGTCAAGAGGACCCGCGGCAAATTCAGATCATTATTATTTTACACAAAATGGAGTTCCTTCCTTCTTTATATATACAATGGGGCCAAACAAACATTATCATGATGTATTTGATACATATGAAGAACTAAGTTTTAATGCTTTCGAACCACTATCAAAATTACTTACAGCCTTTATCAGGAAATTATAAAGGCTACTTTAAGCTACCTTTTAACCTAATTCTTTTCCCTATATTTGACTATTCTTTTTAACTTTATGAAAATCAAAAATCATATTTCTACTAGTTTTCCAGTTTCTCCTTCTATAGATAAAGTTGGGGTAGAAGAGAGAGTTGCAAGGTTTCAATCCAGAAGTATTAAGAATGAATCAAAAAAACAAGGACTGAATCTGGTCTTAAGCATGATTGACTTGACAACACTCGAAGGAAAAGATACCGAGGGAAAAGTAAAGCAAATGTGCTATAAAGCAAAGCATTTACATGATCATTTTGACGGTATTCCGCAGGTAGCTGCAGTTTGTGTTTATCCTTCAATGGTAGCTGTTGCAAAGAATGAATTAAGAAATTCTCCAGTAAAAGTTGCTTCTGTAGCAACAGGATTCCCATCAGGGCAAACTTCTTTAGCACTTAAATTAAAAGATACAAAATTTGCAGTTGAGCAAGGAGCAGACGAAATTGACATGGTAATCTCAAGAGGAAAATTTTTAACAGGAGAATTTGCTTACGTTTTTGACGAAATTGCAGCAGTAAAAGAGGCCTGTGGAAAAGCAAGATTAAAAGTTATTTTAGAAACTGGAGAATTAGTAACTTTAGATAATGTGCGAAAAGCAAGTGATATTGCAATTTATGCAGGAGCAGATTTTATAAAAACCTCTACGGGAAAAATACAACCTGCGGCAACAATGCAAGTCACTTATACAATGCTCATGGCAATCAGGGACTACTACGATGAAACAGGCATCATGATTGGAATGAAGCCAGCTGGAGGTATTTCAACTGCAAAATTGGCGCTGCATAATTTAGTAATGGTCAAAGAAATTCTTGGAACGAAATGGTTAAGTAATGAGTGGTTTCGTTTTGGAGCAAGTAGTCTTGCCAACGATGTTTTAATGCAACTATTAAAAATAGAAACTGGAGTATATCAATCTAATGATTACTTTTCAATTGATTAATATGAAAAAGGAACTGAACGACAACTGGGACTATTCTTCTTCTTTAGAAGCGATAAATCATATTCAACTTAAAAAAAAGTACACTCTTTTCATTGATGGAAAATGGATTGCACCATCTAAAAACACATATTTTAAGACTATAAATCCTGCAAACGAAGAAACCTTAGCGGAAATTGCCTCTGCCACAAAAGAAGATGTGGATTTGGCGGTTAAAGCAGCTCGCAAAGCATACAATAATGTATGGTCGAAAATGCCTGCTTCTGAAAGAGCAAAATACATTTACAGAATTGCAAGATTAATGCAAGAGCGTGCGCGCGAATTTGCTGTAATTGAATCTCTTGAATCTGGAAAAACTATTCGCGAATCACGTGATGTTGACATTCCACTCGCCTGCAATCATTTTTTTTACTACGCAGGATGGGCAGATAAATTAGATTATGCTTTCCCCAATCGAAAAATTGAATCTTTAGGTGTTGCAGGGCAAATTATACCTTGGAACTTTCCTTTGTTAATGGCAGCTTGGAAAATTGCTCCAGCTTTGGCCGCAGGAAATACTGTAGTTTTAAAACCTGCAGAAACTACAAGTCTAACCGCATTGAAATTAGCAGAAATTATTGAGGAATCTGGATTACCTCCTGGTGTTGTGAATATTGTTACAGGTTTTGGAGAAACAGGCGCAGCGATTGTAAATCATCCAGATATCAATAAAATTGCTTTTACTGGCTCAACAGCTGTTGGAAAAATAATCCAAAAAGCACTTGTGGGAACCTCGAAAAAAGTAACATTGGAATTGGGAGGGAAATCTGCGAATATTATCTTTGAGGACGCACCAATTGACCAAGCAGTTGAAGGGATTGTAAACGGTATCTTCTTTAATCAAGGGCATGTTTGCTGTGCTGGATCTAGATTATACGTTCAAGAAGGAATTGCTGATAAAGTCATCAAAAAATTAAAGCAGCGCATGGAAAGTTTGTATGTGGGAGATCCTTTGGATAAAAACACAGACATCGGTGCAATTAATTCTAAGGAGCAACTTCAAACGATTGAAAAATATTTAAAAATTGGACTGGATGAAGGAGCTGAAATGTACCAGCCAAAATGTACTATTCCAAAAAAGGGATTCTATTGCGCTCCAACTCTATTTTTGAATGTCGCTCAGTCAAGTATCATTGCACAAGAAGAAATTTTCGGGCCAGTTTTAACCATTCAGACATTTCGAACGGTTGATGAAGTTATCCAAAAAGCGAATAATTCTCCTTTTGGATTAGCAGCTGGTGTATGGACGGATAAAGGCTCGCGGATCTTTAATCTCACAAGTAAACTGCGCGCAGGAGTAATTTGGGCAAATTGCTACAATAAATTTGATCCAACATCCCCTTTTGGAGGATACAAAGAAAGTGGTTTTGGTAGAGAAGGTGGATTACATGGATTGAGTGCTTATCTTAAACTAAGCTAAAATGAGTAGACTAGAAGTTTTAAAAACATACAAGATTTTCATTGGCGGGCAATTTCCAAGAACAGAATCCGGAAGATACTATACACCTTTAGATTCGAAAGGAAAGGCTTTGGCAAATATCTGTCTCTCTTCACGAAAAGATGTTCGTAATGCGGTAGTCGCTGCTCGAAAAGCCTTTGGACCTTGGTCTGAACGTGCTGCATTTAACAGAGGACAAATTCTTTACCGTATTGCTGAAATGCTGGAGGGAAGACAGGCGCAATTTGTGGACGAATTAATGCGTCAAGGCAGCTCAAAAGTAGCAGCTACAAATGAAGTAAATTTAAGTATTGATCGAATTGTTTATTATGCTGGCTGGTGCGATAAATACAATCAAGTAATAAGTTCTGTAAATCCGGTGAGTTCCTCGCACTTTAATTTTTCAAGTTTAGAGCCAATGGGAGTTGTGGGAGTAGTTGCTGAGCAAAGCACTTCTTTAATCGGTCTTGTATCTCTTATTTTACCCGCTATTTGCGGTGGAAACTCTACGGTAGTTTTAGCTTCTGAAAAACTCCCTTTGTGCGCTGTAACTTTTAGTGAAGTTATTCATTCCTCGGATGTTCCTGCAGGTGTAATAAATATCCTTACTGGATCTCCAGAAGAAATGGCACCAATACTTGCTTCACACATGGATGTAAATGCCCTTATTACTTCAAATTTGGAATCACAACTTTCAAATAAATTATCCCTTCTTTCAGTTGATAATTTAAAGCGCAAATTTGATTATACTGAAAATTGGGCAGGCCAAGAAGCTCAAGGATTACATTATATCTCCGATTTACAAGAAATAAAAACCACTTGGCACCCAATTGAAAATGTTGGAGGTGCAAGCAGCTCCTATTGATTGTAATCTCTTACCGGCTCATGTTAATACACAATTCATCGTTCAATACTTGTTTCAAAATTCAATAAACTATGTTGTTTTAATTCTAATTTCGTTTCATGACTAGCAAAGCCGAAGAATACACTAAAAAAGGGTTAAGAAGCAGTTATGCCTCAACTATTATTGGCATTTCACTCGTACTTTTTATGATAGGTTTAGTTTTGGGTGGTGTTTTAGCGCTTCGTAGTATAGAAAAACAAGCGAAAGAAAGTCTTCAAGGAGATATTTTCTTTAAATCCGAACTTAATGATGCTGATATTAAGCAAATTGAACAGCAACTAAAATCTTGGCTTGAGTTTAGCAATGTGTATTTTGTGTCTCCAGAGCGTGCAATTCAAGAATTTGGTGGGGCAGGACAATCAGAAAAAGAAATGCTTTCGCTATTTAAAGGAGAAAATCCATTGCCAGCAACTATTGGATTTCAACCAAAAGAAAAATATGCTACTAAATCAGGCATGAAAGGCATAAAGTCTAAATTACTTTCTAAATTTTCAGAAGAAATTGATGAGGTAAATTATGATAAATCAAGTGTTGAAAATGTGAATCTAGGCTTCAAACAATTTGCTCTGCTTTTTCTTTCCGTTGCGCTACTATTAATTATTATTGCTGTAGCGATGATTAATAACACTATACGCTTATCGCTTTATTCTAAAAGATTTACAATAAAAACAATGCAGTTAGTAGGCGCAACAAGTGGACACATACGTTGGCCATTTTTAAAGCAAGCCATTTTACAAGGCATTGTTTCAGCTCTTGTTGGCTTAGCCCTGTTATTAACCCTTTTCTATGCTTTAAACAACGTTTTAGAAACTTTTCAAATAACGTATTCGCTCTCAAGTTTCATCGTATTAATAACTTCTCTAATAGGAATAGGGATTTTTATAACCTTAATTTCAACTTGGTTTGCTTTAAACAAGTATCTTCGTATGAAGTTAGATGATTTATATTAGTAGAAAATGAAAGATTCAATTAAACACTTTGGATTTAATCCTGAAAATTACAAGTTGCTTTTTATTGGTTTAGCAGTAAACATCCTTGGTTATATATTAATGATTGGTGGCGGAGCAGAAAGTCTAAATGAGTTTAATGCTGATGAACTTTTTAGTACAACACGTATAACAGTTGCTCCAATTCTAATTGTCCTTGGCTACGGAATCATTTTATTTTCTGTGATGAAGAAAAGCAAAAACTCAGCTGTAAAAGTTTCTGCTATTTCAGAAGATCCAAAAACGGAAGACAAGAACCCAAAGAAAAAATAAACAAGAAAGATGAACTTTCTTGAAGCGATCATTCTTGCAGTTATTGAGGGATTAACAGAGTTTTTACCGGTTTCTTCAACTGCCCACATGATTTTCGCAAGTGCTATTAGTCACAATGAAGCCGACGAATTTGTCAAAATGTTTCAAGTTTCTATTCAGTTTGGCGCAATTTTATCCGTTGTATTTCTTTTTTGGAAAAAGTTCTTCGATTTTAAAACATATAAATTTTACCTGAAACTTGGCTTAGCTGTAATTCCTGCATTGGTTCTAGGAAAGTTATTTGATGATAAAATTGAAGCGGTTTTAGAAAAACCAGTGCCAATTGCACTTGTCCTTATACTTGGAGGAATCGTTCTTGTTTTTATTGACAAGTTGTTTAAAAATTCAGCAATAAATAAGGAAGAAGAGGTTACGGTAAAAAAAGCGATTGTAATCGGATTTTGGCAATGCTTAGCAATGATGCCAGGAACAAGTCGCTCAGCAGCATCTATTATTGGTGGAATGCAACAAGGATTAACGCGAAAAATGGCGGCAGAATTTAGCTTCCTATTAGCTGTTCCAACAATGCTAGCGGTTACGCTTTATTCCATTTTCTTGAAAGATTGGAATTATAAGGGCATGGAACAAAAAGGATATGAAATGATTCTTTCAAGCAACCACAACCTCATCGTTTTTATTCTTGGAAATATAATTGCTTTTGTTGTTGCAGCTTTTGCTATTAAATTTTTTATTGGCTTTCTAGAAAAATTTGGCTTTAAAATTTGGGGCTATTACCGCATAATTGTGGGCTTTGCCTTGTTACTTTATTTTTCTTTGTGATGGATTTTTTAGCTGGAGAAATTCTTTTGGTTGATAAACCACTCAACTGGACTTCTTTTGATGTTGTTAATAAAATTCGCTGGAATCTCAAGCAAAAACTAAATGTTAAAAACATCAAAGTTGGGCACGCCGGAACACTTGATCCCTTGGCAACTGGCTTATTAATTCTATGTACTGGGAAAAACACCAAGCTTATCGAGGGACTTACGGGTTCAGCAAAAACATACACCGGAAAATTCCTTCTTGGAAAAACAACCGCCTCCTATGACTTGGAAACACCTTATTCTGCAACATTCCCAACAGAACATATTACCGAAGAATTACTCGAAGAAGTTCGACTTTCATTTCTTGGGCTTCAACTCCAAACCCCACCAATTTATTCCGCAAAACAAATAGATGGAAAAAGAGCTTATGATTATGCGAGGGAAGGAAAGGTAGTTGAAATGAAACAAAATCAAATTGAAATAGAATCATTTTCAATTGACACAAAAGATTTTCCGGAAATAAGCGTAGCAATAAAATGCTCAAAAGGAACCTATATTCGATCCATTGCCCATGATTTTGGAAAGAAGTTAGGCGCTGGCGCAACTTTAACGGCATTAAGAAGGACAAAATCAGGGACTTGCTCCATAGATAATGCTAAGACGGTTGACGGATGGTTGCTTGAAATCAACAATGCAGAATAACACATTTATTTTGTATATTTATTAAAAATTTACGGATATGAAAAAAGGATTACTATACATAATTTTTGCTGTATTGGTTAATAACATTGCTTTTTCGCAATGTCAAATACTATATGTAACACCAACAGGACAAGCAACTTCGATTGGAACCATGAATGACCCCATGGATTTGGTCACCGCCTTTACAACGGCCTCTTCGGGAAGCTATATTAGAATGGCAATTGGAACCTATTTTATAAGCGCGCCCTTATCTTTAGCTGGCCAAAACGTAGTGATTGAAGGGGGTTTTATAGACACACTTGGATGGACAAAAACTAGTTTAGCCGGAGCTACAACGATTTATAGAACCAATACAAATCCATCGGGGCCAGCGAACAGTCCGCGTATTTCTGCAGTGGAATTAGTGAGTAATACAGGTTTTCGATTTCAAGATTTAACGATTCAAACCCAGAGTGCAGCCGCATCAAACGCAAATGCACCTTTTGGTGTGAGCACTTATGCGCTTTACATGGACAGCTGTTCTGCTTATAATTTGGTTCGTTGTCAATTTATTACTGGTCATGCAAGCGCTGGGTTTTCAGGTACAAATGGAGTCGCAGGGGCCAATGGCAACAATGGATCATTGGGAAATTCTGGTTCGTGTAATGGTAGTGATTGTACTTTCGGAAATGGTACTGCCGGGGCAAGTGGCGGTGCGGGTGGTGCTGGCGCTAGTGGTTCAGGTGGTGGTTCAGGCGGGCCTAATCAAAATAACGCGCAAAATCCGGGAGCGGCAGGAACAGCAGGAACGGCTAGAAATGGCGGCGGCGGCGGCGGCGGTGGTGCAGGTGGAGACGAATGTTATTCAAATAACGCAGGAAATGGCGGTCTTGGAGGCGCGTCTGCTTGTAACAATGGCGGCACTTCAGGCATTAAGGGAAATGAGGGCGATCCGGGAGGCAATGGCACCAGTGGTGGCAGTGGTACCGTTGGTATAGTTGGAGCGCAAGGCGCAAATGGTTCTCAAGGTCAACATTCTGGTGGTTTTTGGACCCCAGGCAATCAAGGGGCAACAGGTTTAGACGGTTGTGGTGGATCTGGCGGT
>OFRA01000212.1_pt1 | contig 15205 bp, 15 predicted proteins | sample 1543001 | NCBI WGS metagenome assembly OFRA01 (sample SAMN07774221, study PRJEB24372) | wastewater metagenome | isolation source: Lake Maggiore Verbania | place: Italy: Verbania | collected 2015-12 | reverse complement strand
GCTTGCGCTTTAATTCTTGGAGGTAGGTCTAAATTAAATGTTGGTATTCCTAGATACTCGTAGTACGATTCTTTTTCCTTACCATCTCTGGGATTGTCCTCAAAAGCAGCACCGCCAATAGCATTAAGAGCAGATACAGCCCTACTGTTAATGCCGCTACCTTTCGCAGAGGCTTTTTGTATGAAATCGGAATAATTGGCATAAGGCCTTCTTTCTATAATTTTATTTGCAATACTATCTGATATAAATTTTATATCGGCTAGTCCAAATTGCATTGCATTATCTTTTAATGAAAAATAAACATTAGAATTGTTAACATCTGGAAGAAGTATCTTAAGGTTTAATCTTTTCGCTTCAATAAGATAACCTGTTTTAGCATCTTTATCGTTTTCGTTTTTAAGAACAGAAAACATAAATTCAAGAGGGTAATAAGTTTTAAGCCAAGCCGTATAATAAGTAAGCATGGAATAAGAGACAGCATGAGAACGATTAAAAGAGTACCCAGCATGAGCCTCGAAATCATGCCATAAAGACTGGGCCTTTTTCTCAGAAATGTGTTTTGAAGCCCCATTAATAAATTTATCTTTGAATTCGTCAAGTTCTGTTGCATCTCTTTTTTTACCAATAACCTTTCTAACTTTGTCAGCTTCTGACCAAGACATTCCTCCTAGGTGGACGCATGCTTGCATAACTTGTTCTTGATATATAATAACCCCATATGTATTTTCTGTAAAAGGACGCATTATTTCATGAACATACTGGGTAGCTTCCTGTCCGCGTTTTCTTGCTACGTAAGAAACTCCTACCGTATTCATAGCTCCTGGCCTTACTAAAGCGTTAGATGCAGCTAAGTCTTCAAACTTATCTACTCCCATTTTTATTAACAAGTTTGTGTAAGGCACGGCTTCTGCCTGAAACACTCCCTTAGTATAGCCTTCGCTTAAGTTTTTATAAACTTTTTGGTCTTTAAAATCTAATTCAGACAAATTAATTTCTTTGCCAGATCTTTCTTTAATTGCTTTAATAGTATCAGAAATAACAGAAAGAGTTTTTAAACCAAGAGCATCTACTTTAATCAATCCAATATCGGCAACCGTATCCATGTCGTATGCAACCACTGGGATTCTTCCCGAAACTTTATCTTGAGGATCTTCTCTGGATTCTATTGGTGCAAAATTTCTTAAGTCTTCCTTTGCAACAACAACCCCAGCAGCATGAACACCAACGCTTCTAATTTTTCCACGTAATTTTTCTGCAAGCCATAAAACTTCTGGATATTTCATTCTAAATTCTTTTGTATTTGGAGAATCCATAAAGTCTTCAAATGTATCAACCTGTTTCATTGCTCTGTTTACATCAGACAGTGGAACCATAAATACACGAGCAGCATCTCTTACAACTCCCTTGTCTTTAAAATAAGTAAAAGTTGATATTGAGGCAACGTGTTTAAATTTCTTCTTAAGATAATCTTTTACTTCTTTACGCCTACGATCTTCAAAATCAGTATCAATATCTGGGAAATCGTTTCGGTCTGGGTTAATGAATCTAAAGAACAGCAGGTCGTACTCTATTGGGTCTACATCCGTAATTCCCAAGGCATAGCAAACTAAAGATCCCGCTGCAGAGCCACGTCCTGGTCCTACCATTATGTCATTTTCCTTAGCCCAATTAATCATATCTGCAACAACTAAGAAATAAGAAGCAAAATTTTTGTCTTTAATAATTTCAAGCTCTTCAATAAGCCTTTGATCATATACGTCATTTCCTAGCCAGTTCTCTCTCAGACGTAGCCTTTCTAGGCCTTCAAAGGCCATATCAGAGAGCTTTTGGTCGGCATTGGTCTTTGGGATAGGCAGTAGGTCTAAACCCCTGTTAAAATCGTATTCTCCAATTTTTTCTGATATCTCCATAGTATTTTCATATATGTCTGTTCGTTTAATGTCACATTTGTTAAAGTCAGACTCTATTTCTTCTCTGGTCTGAATAAATAAATTATAGTCTTGAAATGATATTCTTCTGTCTGGATAAAGATAATTAAGTCGGTCTAAAACATTTTCCATGCTTCTTGAAATTTCAAAGTCTGATTCTTTATCTGATTTTGGTGATGTCGATAAAATAAGCATTGCTTCTTCTAAAGTCTTATCCTCACCTTTTGCGTAGTGAGCATCCCCAGTTGCCACTGGCTTAATTCCTAGTTTGTCTGCTAACTCTAATAGCTTACTATTTATTTCTTGGGGATTGTGAGATTGTACCTCAATGTAAAAATCTTCACCAAAAGTTTTCTTAAAATCTTTAAGTATATTTTCCGCTTCCTCAAATTCTCCTTTTTCAATGCACTTACTAATAAGTCCATTAAGGCATCCAGAAAGAACAATAATATCTTTTGCATATTCCTTTAGCACCTCCATGTCAATTCTAGGCTTATGGTAAAACCCTTCGTTCCAAGCAATTTCTTGTAATGAGTTAATGTTTTTTAATCCGTTTTTATTTTTAGCTAATAAAATAATGTGGTTATACGCCTGTATGCTTTTGTCTGTTGCAGATGATCTATCAAATCTATCCGTGGGTGAGATGTAAGCCTCTACTCCAAGAATCGGCTTAATGCCTAATTCTTTTGCAGCAATTTGCATTTCACGGTGAGATGATAGCGTTCCGTGATCGGTGATAGCAATGGCTGTCTGTCCAGCATCAAGTGCTGCTTGGCATAGCTCTTTTGGAGAGTTAAGCCCATCCATTAATGAATAATATGAATGAACGTGTAGATGTGTAAAGCTCATTAATAACCGCCTGTGCATTCGTTTCTAGTGTGATATAGCCTTGTCTTAGTTAATGTTTTTTTATTTGGTGCGTATATATCTTTTTTGCAACATCCACATTTAACGTGCCATTCTCTGGCAAAGAAGTCGTAGATTGCTCCTACATAATTTTTATACTTATTATACACAAATTCTTGAAATGGATCTGGTATGTCATATGTAGTCATAATTACATTTTACTAAATAAAACTGGGGGTGGCAAGGGCCACCCCCTAGTCTATTTAATTTACCATTCTACGCTGCCAGTTGAAGCAACTGCCAGTTCTTGTGAGGACTCTCCCATGTAGAAAGACTCTTGGTCTGCGTATGGAACATTTCTAACAGCAGTTTTTTCAAGATCAAACAATTCTAACTTTGAAAAGTCAAAAGGTGCTTCATCTTTGGCCAATGGAATTATTGTGTAGCTTGTGTCTGTCTTGCTACCGTTTCTTTTAATTCGCCAATTTAAATTTGTAATACTTCCCATTTCACCAGCGTACTCTATAAGAGTTGGAGTAATTGTTTTGCCGCTTGTTCCTTGAGATAATATTGCAACATATGGCTCATTCTTGCCATCATCAACTAGCACATTGATATAAATACGGGTCCTAGCTTTCCATCCAGCCTTTGGATCTTTGCGGTGCTGTTCTTGTGCCCAGTCGCGTCCTTCTGACTCCATGGTGTCTAAAGCTTTTCTTCGATAATCTTTTGGATTGGTATGCTCTAAGGCAATAAATCCACATCCGAGTTTGTCATTGTAGTTGGGTGAATCTGCATCCAACTCTTGAAGAAATCTAATCTTAACGCTTTCTCCATCTTCAATTTTTAACCAACGACCTTTATTTTCTTCTCCGCCTGAATATACAGGCTTGTCTAGTGCTTTATTTAGGTCTTTTAGACCTTTTACTATGCTCATCTTTTCTCCTTTTGTAGTTGATGGTATAGATCCATCTGTTTTACCATTGTATCATAATGTCCAGGATTTGTATTCCACATCGGACACTGAATTTATTATGCATTCTTTAATTTCTTTTTCTGATAAATCTCCAACATCTTTAGCGTTGTTTTGATAAATTTTTCCATACTCGTAAGAAGCCCAAAGAATATCTTTATTTCTTAAGCTAGAAGAAATAGATAGCCCAAGCTCTCTACCAGCTAAATCTGAGTCTGTCATTATAGTAATTTTTGTAAAATATCTATTTAACAAATTAAGATTATTACTAGATAGGTGCCCTCCTAGAGTGGCAACAACATTTGGGAATCCAGCCTGATGCACCCTGATAGCATCAAAACTAGATTCAACAATGATTACGTGGCTACCAATTTTCTTTGCCCTGTGTATATTAAACAATGTTTGATTCTTTGGAAGGTTGGTGCTATTTTTAAATTTTTTCTCAGTTATAGATCTTCCAACTATTCCTACTGGGAGTCCGTCTGGGCTGTGTACTGGAACCACGACCATGTTTTGAGACTCTGAGTATCCAAGTCTAAAGTAATTCATTGACTCTGGGTTTATGCCTCTTGTCTGAAAATAATCCCTTGCCTCCTTGCTAAGAGTTAATCCCAAATAAAGATCATCTAATTTCTTAGAATCAAACTCAACAAATTCTGGCTTATCTTCTAGGGCTTGACTCAAAAGAATATCAAAATTATCTAGAGATTCACTTTCTTTATTTGAAACTAAACGTATAGCTTCAAAATCATTTTTATTACAAATTCTTTTAACTAGCTGTATAATGTTTCCAGATTCTGCACAGGATGGATTAAAGCATATCCATGCTCCATTTTCCTCGCTAATATAAAAGCAAGGGGTATGAGTATTGTTATGGAATGGACAATACAAGACCAAATTGTTATTAGACTCACTTATTACCCTTAGCCCAATTTCTTTAATAACAGATTTTATATGGTTTGGTGCATACTGCGTGGAATTATTTTTCCTTGTGTTATCCCTGACGATTCCCATGCTTTTCTCCTTCCCACATATATTCCATGCAAGGTCATTAAAAACCTCCATGTTTCACCTGTAAATTCTACCGAAAATGCTGTGTCTATGTCAAGCACTCTGGCATAACCTTTTGATCTCATATCATGAGTCAAAATATTTTCGTATTGATTTTTTATACGAATCATATCAGAGTCTTCTTTGAAAAAAACTTCAACTTGAAATTTTTTAATTGTTTTGTGCTGGTGCATAGTCGTATAGTTCTTTAATTATTCCTCTGTTTATATCCCAATCCAAATGGAAAGCAAACTCCTGTCCGTGTCTATTTTTTCTAGATACAACTTCAATTAAATTTGTCCCAGGATGTTTATGGATAGCCATTGCCATATCTGCATCATATTCTATTGCTTTAGACCAAGCAACTTGACTCATCATTGGCGGATCATCTTGATCGGATACATCATCAGCAGTTGCTGCTGTAATGTCTATAACTGGTATATTGTTTGAAACTGCAAGTAGCTTAAACTCTCTAGAAATATTTCTATTTCTTTCAACCTCAGAATTACTTCTCTTGTTGTCATTAAACAATTGATGATAATCCAAAATAACTAAGTCTGGCTTATGCTGATCTATTTTTCCCTGAACAGTTGCTGGAGTTACTTCTGTATTTCCTTCGTTAGAAACCAAAACAAAACTATTTTTTCCTTCAAACCTTTTTGTTCCCCAGGACTTAAAGTCGTCTATGTTAATATCTCCTCGAGAAAGATCGCTAGCCTTAAACAATCCAGAACCCAGCATTGTATAAATACGATCACGCATATTTTCTGGAGACATTTCAAGGGATACAATCATTGGTTTAAATCCTTGCTCCCAAGCTTTACATGCTAGATAAGAAGTAAACCAAGTCTTACCTTTTCCTGGCCAACCAATTGCAACAATTAAATGTCCTGGTGCCATTCCAGTTGGGTATGCAGCATCTATTGCTTTAAATCCAGTTAATATTCCTGGACTTCCTCCCATTACTGAAGCCCTATCTTTTACTGAAGCGAAGTGTCGTGTTGCAGAATCTAAATCTATAACATCTAAGTCTCTTACATTATTTGTAAACCTTGAAAGGTTAGCCAGTTTACTTTGCATGTCTGCAAGAACTCTTGAAGCGGCATCTTGTTTTAAAGCAGAACCAGACTGAAGCAGTATGCTTTTTAATTTTGAAGACAGGTACTCGTTTTTTAATCTATCTAAATAATATCCAGTTTCTGCTTTTGCATTAATGTCTGGCTCAAAGTCATGAAACTTTTCTTGAAGAACGCTAACCTCTGGCACGGCTTTGAACTTATAATAATAAGACTTAAGGCCTTCCCAAATATCTCTGTGTGAGGTAAAAAGATCATCTACGTTATCTGCAAGAAGTGTGCTTATGTCTTTATTTTGACAAACTGCAGATATTAGTGTTGCTTCGGTATTCATTCTTCTACTTCCTCTATTAGTTTTTTAGTTTGCTCTCTTAACATTTTTCTTTTTACTTTATCTTTTTCTAACTCTTTTTGTGCAATATCAATCTTGTCAAAATTATATAAAAAAAATATTAAAGGGTGTCCGTGCTTTGATAATTTAAAGTAATACTCTAAAAGGTTCATTCCTCGATCAAAACCCACGCTTTCAATGACATCTTTCATCGCCATTTTATCTCTAAATTTATTTAGCACTGGCTTTTTTCCATACTTCTCTTCATAAAGTTTTTCGTACTTCCAAAGCATTATGTATGGCTGCTTATTTTTTTCAGCTTGAGAAATAGCTAAATCATTTTCCATTTTTTAATTCTTTCTCTATTTCTTGAGTTTTTTCAATAAGCTTTTCCTCAACAAATTTATACACACGCTCAGTAGCAGTATCTACATTTTCTCCATCACGGACATTGTCTTCTACGCCTATTCCAATCTTAATGCTTTCAAAATTTCCTAAATTTCTAGTAAAGGATAGGTCTACCTTAACTACTGTTGTCATTTATGCTCCGCCTTTTTGTGCCTATTTAAAGTGTCATTAGCAAATATGCCCCAGCGAACTTCTATGTCTCTATTACAAATATCGCAAGTAACAACTCTGCTTTTTTCCATCAGTCCGCCTTCCACACTGGAACAAATCCAGATTCAGTTTTAGTATACAATATAATGTTGTTTTTGAGAAGTGCCCTTAGTTCTGACCTGCTGGGTATGTTTTTTACGTATCCAGCTTCCAAGATATAAGCATGCAAATCAAGTATGTCGGACTCACTAAACATAAATTTATACCACAAGCTATCTGGATTACTTATGGGATATACTTTTTGAGGTTTCTTTATTTTACCTTGCAAGATATACTCTTCAATTGTAACCTTATGTCTTCCCAGAATTAATCCTACATCTTTTACTGTATATGCGTTTTCCATTTTTTTTAAAACGTCGGAATAGCTATACATCATTCTTTTTTTCTCAGAATAACACCAAGCAACTATCTCATCTTTAGGTCTAGATAATCTAATTACTTTATGTAATTTGTTATTTAGGAAGAAATAGAGAAATTTTTTGCGTGCTTTTGATCCATTTTTTCTAGCCATTTTCCGAACGCACTCGTTTCTTTACTAATCATCCACCTTTTTCCGCATTGCATGCAGAACAATTCAACATGTAGTTTTTGAGAAAAAACTCTATCTACAAAAACTCTACCTCTACACTTTTGACATTTCATTATAAAGTAAACAGTTTCCCGTCAACAACGCAAGTATAGTCAGGAGATACATGTATCATGTTAACATGTGGGTATTTACCATTTTCAATATGTGCAATAGCAAACCCTTTTTGCCAATCGTGGTGCTGGGTATATTTCATTCCTGGACCCTTTTCGTCACACATGTGGCCAATCTCATAACCCCTAAGAGTTTCTCCCTTGCCCTTATTTCTTAATTCATAAGTAACCAAATGCGATGCAATTCTATGAGAGTGTCCTCTAATCAAAGAGACTTGGAGATCTTCCATATCTTTTCTAACAGATCCAGTTGCTGAAATTGAAATTCCATGATGAACGTGGATATCTCCAAAACGTTTCTTTGGCAATTCATTATAATAAATATAATCATATCCTAAAGAGTCTAGGCTCCACAAAGCTTCTGGAGTAACATGCTTTGCATACTCTGGAATTTTTTTATCTAAATAATCAAAAATTCTAATATCATGATTTCCTAATGCTGAAAACAATTGTGCATCTGGAAGCATTTTTCTAGTTCTTGCATAAAACTCACGAGCCCCGCTTGCTTCAAATTTCATATCTTTTAGCATTAGTTCTAGATCATTAGCTACATCATCATTCTTATATGCTTTTAAAAATTCTGTTGGCTTGCCCTCAGTAAATCTACTGTAGCATGCCTGGTCATCTGTATCGCCAAGATAGTCTACTACATCTGGCTTAAACCATTTCATAACCTTAAACCAAAGCTCAATCATCTTGTCATCTTGATATGGAAATTGCTGATCCGATGACAGCATCCATTTTAAATCATTTGCCATTCAATATCCTTAAATTAAAAAAGTCACATTTTTTGTGACTTTGAGTACTACTTATATTTTAACATATAATGACAGTCTGTCAATATTTAGTTAGCCTTTTCTTTGAAAGCAATGTAGTTTATTTTTAGTTCTCCAACAGGTCCGTTAGAAAAGTATTCAACCTGTTTGCCATTAACTATCCTGAGAGTGATTTGTCTTTTAGAATCTATTGAGCCACCACCAATGCTAATTGTATAAATAGGAGTTTCTCCATTAAACTTTGCATCTACTGGTAAATCTACTCTTGCAGATGTCCCTCCAGCAGCAGCAGTTAGGGCTGGAATTGTAATGGAACCAGCAGAAATTACTGGAACAGTTGTGGTTCCGTCCTCTAGTGTATTTTGCAAACCTTGAGCAATTTGATAGGTTTTTGTTAAACCATCTTTTAAATCATTTAATTTACTAGCATCTAAAGGCTCTCCATCATTAAATATCGGTTGCTTTAAAGTTGCCATGATTAACCTTCTTTCACAATTTTGTCTAAACTATCTGAATATTCTTGAATAGACTTTTCACGTTCTTGATTCTGATCCACAAGTAAAGTTATTTCTGAACGCAATACCGCTATCTGAGTTTCATAATTAGATACAATTTCTCCTATGCGTTGCTGCAAGGCTGTAATAATTAACTCTGCTTTATCTGCCATCTTTACGCCTGCTCTTCTGGGTATTTTGCGGCCTCTGTTGTCAAAGCAGCAATTTGAGCATTTACGGAAGTCTGTGCTGCGCTTAAAGAAGCAAGGGTTTCTGCATTTGTTTGAGTTTTAGCATTTTCAACAATTACATCTATGTCTAAATTAAATTTAACATGATGCAAGCTTTTAATACGACTATCAATAACTGCACGTTTCTCTGAATTTGATAATGTTGTCATTTTGTCCTCCTTTCATATTATATCATTTAGCCTTGATTAGTCAAGGACGTTTTTTCTTTCAATAGAGCTTGTTTTATATTGTACATTTCTTGTATCATTTGCTCATATTCTTCAGGATTAGATATCTCTCCACCATTTAATTCAGCAATTTTATTTTTTACTGTTTGACTGGATAGAACAATATCATCGAGCAAATTAATTCTTTGATCAATAATTTCTATTTTTTCAAAATTTGTTAGATTATCATTTAAAAGTGTCATAATTTAATCACCTAGAAGTTATAGGTAGAAGGTCCTCCGCTCACTGTATTTCTCTTAACGCCCGTTACTCTTGTCGTGCCAGAAGTTCCAGCTGAATTTTTAGGTGTTAGATAAAACTGATAGCCATAATTTAATCCTGTTGTTGGTGATGATGTTACAATAGTTGATCCAGATGTTGTGCCTGAAGTAACATAGGTATCTATAGCTGCTCCTGACGCGGTACCTGAGCTTCGCCAAACATCATAGCTTACAGAAGATATTCCTGTTCCTGCCCATGTGGCTGTCATCTTAACTCCAGATGATGATCCACTTGGAGTCATTGTTATTGAAGATATATTTGCAGGAACTGCAATGGCAGTCCATTGTGCGTACATAGTAAAACTTTCGGTCGGAGTAAATGTACTTCCTGCGGTATAACTATACATTAAGTCTCCAGCTGCAGGACTTCTCCAGTTACTAAACGTAAACCCTGATCTTGTAGGAGTTGGAGCTGTAACAGAAGATCCAGCAGTTACTGTATTTGAAGCAGGAGAAACAGATCCACCGTTTGCATTCCAAGTTATTGTGTATTGAACTAAGGCCGTTGTTGTAAGACTGTAGTTTGCGGATGCCGTATCTCCAGTAGAAGAGGTTACCGTTACTGTTCCCGTATAATTGGTTCCTGCAGTAAGTCCAGTTTTTGAAATAGATGTTCCAGTGGTTCCAGTTCCACTAAATGTTCCAGTTGAGCTAAAACTTGCTTGATTTGTTGAAGTCCAATTAATTGTTCCTGCGGTTTGAGAAATTCCACTATTTGCTCCCATTGTTATAGTTGGAATAACTGCTCCTTGATTTGCAGATGTTGTAACTGCAACATGACTATCGTCAATATCAGATGTTGAAATATTTTTCCAAACTGAATCTGGTATAGTAGTCCAGCTTATTCCAGAAGTGCTTGCTATAGTTCCATCAAAATAAACTCTTAAGAATGATCCTGCTGACCATACTCCAGAAAATCCAGGTGTTTGAAACAAGCCATTTGCATAATAGCCTGGATCATTTATAGATGCAGGAACACTACTTCCTTTTCTTACTAAATAAACATCACAATATGGCTGTCCTGTATAAAATTTAATTTGATAATCTAAAGCAGTAATTGATGATCTTACTAGAGGGTTTTGATACGCATACGCTCTAACATATAAATGATAATTACTGCTATCAGAATATTCTTGAATTCTGTAATTAACTAAATCTTCATTCCAGATATTAATATTTCTTCCTGTACCTGCTGTTCCTGCTATTGATCCACCACTATCTAAACCTATATATCCATTAGACCCAACATACAATATGTTTCCAAAATTAAAAGAATACGGATTGGTAACAACTCCAGAAGTTGTGTAACCACTTGTTGCTGACCCACCAGTATTTGTTCCAGTAACCCTTACTCTGATTGTTTTACCTAGATCATTACTGTCTATTACATAACTATTACTACTGCTAAACTGAAGAATGGTTCCGTCTGGATAGCTCCACTCATATTCAAAACTGTTTGGGTAGGTGTCTCCAGAAATAGATGTTGTATTCCGCCACAAACCATTTTGTGATCCAGCAGTTAATGTTCCACCAACTACGGGAGATCCATTAAGAGTGGATATTGATAAAGAAACTGGAGAATGTTTAACTACACGAGCTTCATTGCTGCTAGTCACATATTCGGATGATCCAGATGCGTTAGTTGCTCTAACTTGATAAACTACATAATACCCATCATGAGATAAATTTGTAACTAATGTTGTATTAGTTTGAGCAGGACTAAATGGTCCATAGTTTCCACCACCCGTAGTCTGATTGAAATACCATCTGTCTTCATAAACTGTTGGGCTGTTGCTCCAGCTGCCACGATACCCAGTTAGTGTATCTCCAACTCTTGCAATAACTGTAGTGTTATTGATATCGGTTCCACTAGAATTTCTTACTTTTGGAAAAGATGTTATACCTGGTATTTGGCTTCTTGAAAAAACTTTTACCCAAGCTGTAGTATTTTTTCTATATGCATTTAATATCTCTACCCAGCCAGTAGTATTTTTTCTAAAAACGGATAATATTTCTACCCACCCAGTGGTATTTTTTCTAAATATTGAAGGCATATTTTATCACGCTGTACTAAAATATAGATCGCCAGTAAAAGCTTGGCCTAAATACTCATCTAGCGTAGCGGTGCTAGAAATGTTTCCAGAATACAAAGTTCTTCCTCTACTTAATCTATTGTTTGCATTAATTGTAACCGTAGATCCTGGTGTTCCATAGCTAGAGGTTGTATATAAAGCAGCTGTATCTGCAAAGTTATAGTAAAGACTGTGAAACAAATATCCCCTAACGTATCCTTCAAGGCTTACGTTATTTAATCTTATTTGAAGATCTCCCTCTGCGTTTCCTTGTCCTATAATAGTTCCTGCAGTAGGGTGAACTGAAAGAAAAGCAGTATCATTACCGCTGCTTGTATCAAGATATAAGCCCTCTGCGCCAGTACTTAAATAAAAACCTGATGTGTGAGATATATATCCTGAATTTATAGTTAATGTTCCAGTTCCAATAGTAGATGAGCCAGTGCTAGTAAGTACTCCTCCACTAATTTCAGCTCCAGTAATTGTAGATCCCGCACTAAGCTGTCCTTTTAATGATACGTTTCCATTTGATGTGGTTAGTGTAAATTTACCGCTTGCAGATCCACCCTCATAGTGAGTTATCGAATCTGGCGTTAATCTTATATGCGCTCCAGAGGCAGGCCCTAAATAAATTGCTGGACTTAACCCGCTATTTATTTTAAGCGTTCCTGTATCATTTTGTAAAAAGGAATCTCCTAGTTGCCATCCACCAATGTATCCAGATGATGCTGTTACTAGACCGCTTTTTGAAACACGAAAGGGTGCACTTAAATAATCTGCATGTCCTAACCAAATTCCAGGAGTTGATAGACTGTCTGGGTCTGCTTTAAATACGGCGTTGCCTGATCCTATTGATAGACTACCAGTAAATGTTCCAGATCCTTTAATTGCTAATGTTCCAGTCGATCCTCCAATAAACTCAAGAAGTTTTGTTTCTCCATCTGTTCCATAAATAACCAACGGCGTAGTGGATCCACCTATTTCAACTCTTGATCCACCGCTTGCACCAGCTTTAATGTAAGCGTCTGCATCTAGGAATCCTGTTTTAATTTCACTTGCTGCTACTTTATTAACTGTAATATTTGTTGGGCTCGAAACAACTGCCGTTGTTGTCTCAACTGGTGGAACTGCTGCATTTACAGTTTTAATTTTAACATAATATGGAACTCCATATTGTAATTTTGTTTGAGCATCTTTATCAATTACAGTTCCAACTCCAATTGCTACTTGGTTGGTTCCGTTTGCAAAGTTTAATGAATGAACCCAATTATTATTACTTGGTACAAAATCAGCTGACGTTCCTATGTAAACTTTAGCTCCAGCAAAAGATCCAGTAGTAAAATTTTCTGTATTTGCTTTTTTACCATCCCAAGTAACAATTATTGAAGCAAGTCCTGCTTCTATTGTTGGAGCAGATGGATCTTGAGGAGCTGACACTGTTGTTCCAATTCCTGGGACAACTACTGATCTTGCGCTACTTACTGCAGATTTTTTACCATAAGAAGTAACTGAATAGAGGGTTACAAAATATTCTCCCGAAGCTGCCGCAATTGTTTGCGTTCCAGCCGATTTAAAACTTGAAGTTGGTTTGGTTCCATCAAAAGTACCGCCGTCCACATAAATATCTACTCTATCTATATTAGATATAGTTTTGCCAGCAGCATCTGTTCCGTTCCATATTACTCTAATTAATCCAGGCTCTCCTGTAACACTGCCTGCTGGTAAAGATGGTTCTCCTGGAACTGATTCTCCTGGGGTTGTTATTATTTTTGTAGAAGACCATACGGAAAATGCTCCGCCTTCTCTTTTCCATCTAAATTGTAAAGGATATGTATTGTTTACGTCAAGATCAGTAATTGTTACAATAAAATAATTTTTATCTCCAGGATCTACCTTAGAGCTATCCTTTAATAAATCTTGATAGGCCGACATTTAGAATGTTACTTCCAGTCTATACTCTATATCAATTTGCCTTCCAGCTGTTTTTGTTAAATATGGTGAGCTTAATATGGACCTACTTACTAAACCATATATTGGATCAAACGTGTCTTCATCATTAATTCTAACTGCATCTAGTCCGACCAAAGTTGATTGCCCAGTAACTGGAACAATTACGATTCCAATTTTTGTAATTTCTGATTTATTTGGAGAGCCCACTACGTTACCAAACAAGCTAGAAAGAAAAATTTCTTGAGATATTTTATTTCCAGTTCCAGAAATAGCTGGAATGTCAACAAAATAATAATTGCCACTAGATGTATAAAATTTAATTGTAACCTTACTTAAGTTATTGTCTCCTTTATAGTAAGCGCAAGTAATAGAGTCATTATTGCTATATCCCTCTAAACTAAAAGAAGTGTTTGTTGTGTATTCTTTTGAGCTAGTTCCGTTGGAAGGCATAACCAAAACATTAGTTCCAACCCTTGCGCCAGTTTCTGATGTTTCTGGATTGTATCCATCTGCATCTGTCCAGTCTAAGTAATTGTCAAAGTCTGCAATAAATTTACTATCAAAGCTGTTTGCAGAAGATCTTGTTGATGGATAAATTCCTATTTCGGAAATTACTCCTGCTAAATCTTGAGGAAGAGTTGCTTTGTAAACTATGTTATAAACAGGCAATCCGTTTTCCATTTGAATATCTGTACTGCCTAGATTTACTGGTGTTCTGTATATCTCAAATCCTAATCTTGTGTCTACCTCGGAAGATACATTACCTCCAGAAACATAGGCTGAATTTGTTGAATTTAAAATTGTAAAAGTAGTAGTTGAGGGAACTGAGCTTATGGTTGCATTTAAAAAGTTATATTCTGTTGGCAATACGTTATGAATGCTAACTTTGTTTCCTTCAAATAACCCATGTGCATAAGTAGTTGTAAAAGTTACAACAGATCCTGTAGAAGTAATTCCTGATATTGTTTTTGAATCATGAATTCCTACAGCTAAGTCTTTTGTGGCAGAAGGCACATTTCCAGCCATAAGTTTAGAAAAATATCTTTTTCCAAATTTAGTAATTATATTAGAAGATCTTGCGATCTCTTTATCGTTTTCGTAAAATACATAAGTTCCTTTTATCATTACTCTCCTTTAGATTGGTGTAGAATAGCTTGAATAATATTTTTTACCATTAGTTCCAGTTACCACGGCCCTTACCGATAGCCATCTTGCTGAAGAAGAAGCTGCTGTATCTCCTCCAGATGAGCTAACTTTATATTGTCTATTCTTTCCGCTATCTCCTATGCCGTAAGATGAAGAAGAAGGATATGCTTTTGATCCTGAACTGACAGTTGTTCCACCATTTTTTAAAGTTGTTACAATCCATTCGTAAGATATTGAATCGTATGATCCAAGACCACTTGAATCATTCCACCCCCAAGACAATCCTGTAGAACCAGTTCTATCAAATATTACAGATGGGACAGATGGTGTTGGTGTAATAAAACTACTTGAGTTTGAAGGGTTTGCTTCTGAAGATGCAACTGCTGATGCGTAAGATGCTGTTGCTGCGTATGAAGCACTTACCGCATTTAATACATAAGATGCTGATTGGGCATTTTGTACAAAGGAGGCAGTTGATGCAAATGAAGATGAAACAGCATTTAAGACA
>OFRA01000211.1_pt1 | contig 15321 bp, 11 predicted proteins | sample 1543001 | NCBI WGS metagenome assembly OFRA01 (sample SAMN07774221, study PRJEB24372) | wastewater metagenome | isolation source: Lake Maggiore Verbania | place: Italy: Verbania | collected 2015-12 | reverse complement strand
TTCAAATCATTTGGCGAAAGATACTTTTGTATGCTTAAAGATGATTGGGGCGGGCCAGAAGTGAACGTGCGAAATTTATTATACCCGATAACATTTAAATGATCAATGGGTAGAGAGTATCCGAAATTAACGTCGGTGACTCCAAAAATCTTATAGCCACTTAGAAAAACTTCAGCATCATAATTAGCTGTTGATGATTTTGCCATTATCTAGTTCTGAGAGATCCTCCTAAACGTTTTTCTTCATTTAAGGTTTCCATCACTACCATCTTGATCTTTTCTGACATTTTCTTGTAATCTACGCCGCCCTGACTTGAATTTCCTTGAGTTTCTGTTTGCGAGGTTTGGCCGGTAACGTTAATGTTAATGCTAACGTCACCCATCCCTTTAGCGTTAGATTCTGTTGTTGTAGTTGGGGAGGAAGGTGCAGCTTCGCCACCATCCGCGAATCTTGGAGCGCGGCCTTGATTCATTGAGTCGAGAAACTGTTTGCCGTACTTGCGAGAAGCGCCGCGATTCATAACGTATTCCCCACTCATTAGCATAGCTGGGATATCGTCTGTTGGGCCACCTGAAGCGTAGCGGCGAATAAGACCTCCGTATGCCGCTAACGCTGTCGGTCCCGCCTTTCCATTTAGTACGTTAAAAGGATTAATTGGAGCGGGAGCTACACCTTTACCATAATCATAACCCGTCTTAGATAAATTTACTGCCCCTTTTGGTCCCGCCAATTTCCCCGCCCCATAACTTAGCGCAGCGCCTGCTACAGTCCCTATCATTTGCCTAACCAGAGCTTTCTTCTGTTGCTTTTCCGCCTCTTTCTGTTGTTTTTCAAAATCAGATTTATTTTTTAATATATCAAAAGCCTGCATTTTAGCGCCACGAACTTCTTGATTAATCGTGTCGTCTCCCAACAAAGCGTACCTAGATAATTTTTGGCTTTCATCTTCAAGGTTAATGAACGCGGAACTTCCGCTGCCTTTTAAAGCGTCCGTTGCTCCGCTCGTTGTTGATTGGTTCGCGAAAGCTCTTAAATCATTTTCTCCAGAGATCGCTCCTCCTCCACGGGTGCCGGGAACAAACATTCCTCCACTATTCATTCTTTCAAGATTAGAAGCGCCGTATTTTTGCACTGCTGATTTTCTCATTACGAATTCGCCACCAGTGAGCATCGCGGGAACGTCATCCCGATAACCGCTGCCCCCACTTACAAAGCCACCTTTTGCCAGACCGACAGGCATAGGTATGCCCATTTTTGTGCCAATTGCACTTGTTATATTGTTTGCTGCATTTCGCAAAAACGCATCTTGCATTGTTTTCAAAAAGCCCATAGCTACGTTTTGCAGAGCAGCCCCAAGATCATCTGTTTGAGAAATCGCCGCGCTCATCGCATCCCTTAACCCATCTCTAAATCCAAAAGTCGTTTCGTAAGAAAAAGTTTCTTGAAAGTTAGAAGCTTCTTCATTTATTTGATCCATTGCTCTAACAGCTCCTGCTCTAGCTGGAGATTTAGCTCTTATTTCGGCTATTTTTTGCTCATAAGTAAGAACCTTTATCAAATTTAGTAGTCTTAATTTATCACTAGCTTCCCCCTTTTCTAATTCATCTTGCAAAGCGCTTATCACATTTAATTCATTCGTTAATCCAGCGCTCAAATTAGAATTTCGTTGTTGTACCTGAGCGTCATAAGCTCCTTTTTCCAAGGCATAAACTTTCATGTCCGATTCGTATTTACCTCTCACGTCTGATAAAAAGTCTTCTTCATCAAAAGATTCGCTCGGCTTAACAGGAGCTGGTAAATCAAGTTTCGATGCCGCCACGTTCTCTCTTACTTTTCCCAGAGCTTTAGTTTTTTCCGCCAAAGTTGTCATGGCACCAGCTTCTTTTATTTGGTTCTTAAAAGTTTCTGTTTGAGTTTGTGAAAAAAGATTTTGTTGGTCTACTAAAGCAAGAAGTTTGTTGGATTTTGCGTCATAAAGATTTAGCTCTCTTTTAGCAGCTGCTTCGTTTATTTTTGCAGTTTCTTCTGCGAGCGTAAATTCATTTTGAGCTACCATTAATTTTAATTTATCAGCGTTAGAAGCGAACGGCTTAGATGCGATTTCGTCTTGAACCTTCTTAAGTTTGAGTTGTCTATTCAAGGAGTCCTTTTCCGCCTTATCGTCCGCTGCAAAAGATCGCGCTCTTGATTGAAGCTCTATTGTTTGCTGAATCACACTTAATCTATCTTTAAACAAAGAATTTGTAGTTTGGACTTGAATTTTTGATAATTCGTTTATATCGTAAATTTTTTGCTCAGTTTTTAACAAAATCCTCTTTTTGTCGGTTTTGTCATTTTCATCTTGTATTAATTTTTTATTAGTAAGTAGCGACCCTAATCCTAGTCTATCTAATTCTTTTTGAACATTTACAATATCTTCTCCATTTTTTATTCTTTTTAATAGAATTTCTAATTCGTCTTTGCCGACCGAAACAGTAGCTTTTTTAGCCAATTCTGTTAATACGTTATCTAAGTTTTCTTTTTCTAAACCATTTATTTTTTCTTGGATTCGGTCTCGGCCTATTAAGAAACCATTGTATTCTTGAGCCGAAGAAGAAAGAGAAGCTGCCAACGCTATTCTTTGAGCGTAATCTCTAGCGGATTTTACAGAAGAGTCCGCTTCGCTTTGAGCTATAGCTGAAGTTATTCTATAAATTTCAGCTTCTAAAGGAACTCTTGTTTCTAAAATTTTTTGTTCTGCTGACTTTTCTTTTGCGGTCCTCTGTGCTGCGTTAGCTATTGAGTCTTGCACTTTTTGCAGTGCTAGATAGAGCGCTAAATCCTCTTGAACCAGAACTTCTTTGTCTTGCTCTGTTCTACCAGAATTCCCTAAATTACTTATTTCTTCTTTTAAATCTTTTTCTTTTTGTAGAAGTTCTGCCGTTCTCTTTTGAGCCTCGAGACCTTTGGGCGATCCGACAGGCGTGCCGCTCATTTCGCTGTTTATTTTGTCTCTTTCCAGTTGTGAGCTACTCAATTGTGACTTTTTATCTCGTAACGTAACGCTCCTCTGTTGATAAAAATTATTCACTTTTCCATACGAATCTGTTTGCTCTTTCACCAAGCGCTGCTCCATTTCTTTTGGAGTTGAGCTAGTCTCTTGTATTTCTTGTATTTTTTTGTTTGATCTTTCAGTAGCGCCTGCCAAACGTAATGCCTTTGCTTGTTCTTTTTCCTCTTGAATGGCTTGATATACTCCTATACCCGCGCCCGCGACCATACCCACTACGCCTAAATTTCCAGCAACCTTACCGAGCATGCCGCCTTTTGCAGTTTGATTTTTTGCGAATTGGGTGTCCGATAGCATAGTACCAACACTACCATATCCAGCCGCAGATTGAAGCGCTTTCGAAAGCCCAACTGAAAATTGAGCAAGTCCACTACTAGTATCTTTAATATTAGACTGAAGCTGCGCGGTTATCATTGTTAAACCGCCAAAAGCTAACATTAATTTATTTGTAGTTAATAAAGATTTGTTAACTTCATCTTGTTGACTTGAATTTGACGAACCCGTATTTGGCGCAACTCCATAATCAAAATTGACTCCTACACCTCCTGTAGCGCGTCGCGACCTTCTAGTTTCTTCGCTATTATATCGTGCCGAAGCATTTAATCCCATAGCCCGCAATTCACTGTCCGGTACATCGGCAAAATTTGGCACCCGTCCATTCGGCTCATCTCTTGTATTAATAACCGCAAATCCATTTGGATTTTGTGAGTTTTTTAATTTGCCATCTTTTGTTATGCGGATTTGGCTTGGGTCTAACCCAGCAGCCATTTCGCGTTGAATAGCATCTTCTAATGGACCGCCTTGAGCGAAATTTGGGATGTAACCAGAAGATCCTCTTATACTCGCTCCTCTTGGAAGCCCTTGCCTTTGGTTTCCGCCCGAGCCTAGATTTAATTTACTTAAATCTGTTTTTTCAAACACGCCTTTGGTTTTTTCTAAATACCCAACTCCCTGTGCGTCGTAAAAATAGGTAGAAGCTTTATTAGTGCCTTCCAACGTAGGCCGCTTTTGCGAAAAAGCTGCGCCGCCACCTTGTACTTTAGAAATTTTTTCTGCAATTTTATTTAAATTTGGCTCAAGCGCATTATTTTTCGCTTCTAAAAACTTTATGCTTTTTGATATGCCGAATATTCTTTGCAATTCTGGGTTATTCTGGAAATCGAAAGTGGATATGGTTGATCTATCTTGACTATCTATAAAATTCTGATCGCTTAATAACGAAGCTATTGAGGCTTCAAATATAGAACCAACAAATGATTCTATAGCTCCTTTGTTTTGATTTGCCTGAGTAGCTTTTTCTGCAACCCCTTTAGTGTCCGTGGATAAATCTGGATCGAAAGCTTTAGCGTAATCCGTAGCAGCTCTAATTGCTAAATTTTTACTCGTCCTAACGACTTCATTTCTGATGTCATCTATATTTGCTTTTGAGTTTGCACCGGAACCAGCGTAAACCATTGGGAAACTACGAAGATTTCCTTTTTTGTCTTTTCCTTGTTGTATTGAAGGTCCAGCCTCTTTACTTGGAACAATTCCAGCGTATTGTCCTGTAAATTCTGGAGCTTTTTCATTGGCAAAATTTGGAACATAACCCCCTGCCCCGCGAATCATTTCAAAATTTTTGGCGCTACTTTTTACTTTTGAAATAAAATCAAATTGATTAAGAGGGGCATACATTGATCCTGCAATTTGTTTTTTGCTTCTTAAATCACCTTCTTGCGGGCCAGCATCAATTCTTCCTCTTCTCCGAGAAAGAATATCCATATTGCCCGCATATAAATATGAAATTTTTCCGCCTGATAAATTTACAGCATCCGCAATTTGCTGAAAGTTTTTGGACGTTCCGCCGTCTTTTGTTCTTGCTGCGCCAGAAAGAATATCAATTTCAGTAGCGTCGGCCAACTGATTAGGATTAGTTATGAAAGAACCAAGCGAAGCACCGTATGTTGATTTGCCAGATCCAGCGGGACCAACTATAAGATTCTTTTTAGTTCGTGACGCTAATATAGCTTTTAATAAAGAATTTTTATCAGGCTCAATTCTGTCAGCATCGTAAACGTAACGATTGAAATTTGGAACATAGCCGCCTGCTGCTGAAATCTTTTTCGCTCCCGCTGGCAACCCGTAAGCTCTCGCCATGTCTTGATTAAATACGGCAGAGCCTCCGTTAGCGAAATTCGGCACAACGTATTCGCTCGTATTCGCAATCATTGTTCCACGTTTGCCGCCACCAAAAGCAAAATTAGGAATAGAAACTACTTTAGAAGACGAACTCGCGCCGCCAACTCCCCGACGAACATCCGCAGCTTCTTGAGATGGAAGATAACCTCCAGCGCCACGTTTTTTGACTTGCCCACTTGTTGCGCTTAATCCGCCCGCCATTAATCCGGGAGTTACTGATGAGGCGATACTCTGAACTTGTTGCAAAGCGGTTAATTGACGGTTGTAAACGCCCAACAAATACTCTTCTTGCTTTGCGCGGTTCCCGCTCAAAGCCAAAATGCTCGCCATTACTTCTTGATCTCTAATAAGAGTATTAACAACTGCTTGTTCAAGAGCTTGGCGCTCTCTAACTTGCTGATTAATTCCTAAAATTGTTTTTAAAGATTCAACACCGAATTTCGCAATATCAGTTGTGAGTTTTATAAATATTGCAGCTAGTATAGGCAAACCAACAGTAAAAAATACATCAGAAATACCTTTGATTAATCCTTTAGCTATGTCGCCGCCAACACTTCCCGAGTCCAAAAGTTTGTTAAACCCACTAAGCAAATCGTTTACAAACGATAATAAACTATTTAAATTTTGCGTAACTCCAATTTCAGCTAGTTTATTAAGCAGCTGAGTTGCGGAAACTGTTGCGTTATTAAGCTGAGCTGCAAGAGTTTTATTAAGCTCTATTTGTCTTTCGTAAGCTTGATTACCAGCTCCAGCTGATACCTGTACAGCTTGTCCAAATTTACTATTAGCATCGCCTAAATCGTTAAGCAAAGCAGACAAAATGTTAATGTTGTACTTGCTAGCGACCGCCTCAAGAATTTGAATTCTTTCTCCTCCAGATAAACCTTGAAGTTTTTTCCCAAGCTCTTCTAACAAAGGGATAGCTCCTTTTAGCTGACCTTGAGCGTCCAAAGATTCAACTCCAATATCTCTTAAAGCTTGAACAGTTTCGTCGCTTCTTAGCCTAGTAAAAATTGTTTTAAGAGCGTTGCCGATAACAGCGCCTCCACGCGCTGTTCTTTCTTGAGCAACTGTAACCGCAGCATTTAATTGGTCAAAATTAACTCCGACCTCTTGAGCGATTGAGCCCGCACGCGCGAGACCTTTAGCAAGGTCTTCTGCGGAAACAGCAAACTTAGTATCAACCGCAACCAACTTATTAATAATCTGAGCGGTTGTAATTCCAGTTTCGCTAAATGAATTTGCTGCGGCAGTTAAAACGTCAACCGCTTCTGAGGCGCTTAACGTTGTGAACCTTGTTAAAGTTAAAGCGTCGCTCGTTCTTTTTAAAGTTTGTTCTACAGTTAAGCCTTGACGCGAAAATTCAAGAGCGGCTTGAGAAGCTGTTTGAAACGTTTGCCCAGTGATTTTTCCGATTTCAAAAAGCGAATCTCCAAACTTTGATAATTCTGCTCCGCTCCTTCCGCTGATAGCTCCAATGTCAGCAAGCGTTTTTTGCACTTCAATTCCAGTTGTAACTAGACTTGAGAAAGCATTTTGAACACCATTAATAATTCCCACCGAAGCTCCGAAAGCTAAAACGCGAGCATTTGAAGCTGCAATTGACTTTTCGAACTCTGTCGCGAGGCCGCTCACGCGCCCGAGGGGCTGCGCTAAATTTTTAAACGAAGAAGGGTCAACAGAAGCGTTGATGTTGATTGTGCCAACATTTTTAACTCCTTGTTGAATAGAGGCTTCTAAGCCAGACTGAACTACTGGAATTGATATACCTTGTGCCATCCTTTAACCTTTTGAGATATTTACACTCAAAAGTTACGCTTCGCCGTGTAATTTCATAAGCTCTTCCATAGTCATCGTTTTCTTTCCTTTCATCGCCTCGTTGATAGTTTTAGATCCCGGCGTTTTCATTTCTGCCATTTCTTCTTTTGTGGCTCCGAAAACAGCTTCTCCGCTAGCTTTATCTTTGTTCTTTTGCTTACCTTCGAAGTTCTTTTTGGCTTTTGACCTGTCTGTATACTCGAAAAGCTTGTCTGGATTTTGTCTTATTTCGTCTGGAATGTTTTCTGTAGTCTCAAATATATTTTTAAATATCTTTCCGTAAATAGTAACTCTAACTTGAAAATCAGTAAGCTGAACCATTGGCTTGCCCCAAAATTGCATAGGCTGATCTAAAACAAGATAATACGGATGGAAAAAGTCCAACAATGAAATTTTTTGCAAGTTGTAATCTTTAAACTCGCTCATGTATTCATTAAAAAACAAAATATACTCGACTAAATCTTCATAAGTCATTTCTTCAAATTCAGACTCAGAAAACACGCGCTCTTTAAAATTTTCGTCTTTAAATAGAGATTCGTATATAACGTAATCACTCGATCTATTGCTCGCGTACTCTTCTGCCGTTTTGCCAATAATGTCTTTTCTCTCGGAGATTTTTTTAACTAACTTTTGGCGCTCTTCGTCAATCTGCTTATTGATAGCTTCTATTTCGAGCTTACGAATAAAATTCTTTTTAGTTAAAATTAACCGATCAACGTACTTGTTTAAATCAGTTATTTCATCTTCTTCTTTTCGCGACCAAAAGCCTTCTTCAGACGCTTTTTTTAAAGCATCATCTTCTGAAAGAATGCCCAAAGATAAAGCGTATGTTAGATACTCTTGATAACGGTAATCGAAAAAAGCTTTTTCATTTACCCCGAGGTGCTTAATAAAAATAGAGCTACCCTTGAATTTCTTCTTGGAGTAGCCCTTTACAATTTCGTTGAACGTTAAGAATAGTTTACTGCTGGTCAAACTTTCCTGTTTCGATGTCATCGTCTAGCTTTTTAAAGTCTTCATGTTTCGCGTTTTTACTAAAGAACCAGAAAGACATAAACGTTGCTAATTTACGATAAGCCTTTTTGTAAATTTCATTTTCGTCTTCGTCCATTTGATGCAAGCTTTCGAGCTTCTGTTCTGTTGTTGAGCCTTTAAACATTGGCTCGATATTTCCGTCAGGCATAAACTGAGAATGAGCCATGTGCAAACAGAACCAGCGAATAACATTATTTTGCGCAATGTTATCAGCTGTGTTGTCGAACAGAGATCTGTAACTCGACTCTACTTGAACCATTCTCATTCTAAGAGTTGTGATTTCGCTAATCACTTTAGCTTCGGCTTCTCTATCAAGTTCATTTTTCGAATTTAATCGAAGTATGTCATTCTCTAATTGAGTAATATTATTGTAAAGAGTCACGAGTTCTTTAGCGTCATTTTCTGATAAAACGCCGCCAGTATCAGTGTATTTTTTAGTTAACATTCCCTTTGTCAAAATACCCTTCTTGATACAGTTCGACATTTCGATGCTAAATTGCAGTTCAGCGTCCTCAAGATTTTTACGAGAAGGCTGCTTGATAATGATCCTTACAGGCACGTCCTCTTTGATCTTTTGCGTAACGGTTATTGTTTGACCGTTCTCCTCTTTAGTCTCGGTCTTTTCAACTTCCTTGTTTACCTTGATTGTGTAGCTAAATAGTTCTTTCATTGTTTAAATGTGTGATGGAATTCTACTCTTGAGCTATCCATTTCAGAAACGATCTTTCGGATAGCTTCATTTCCCATATCTAAAATGCGCTTTCTGTAAAGCGTCATTTTTTCTTCGTCTAGGTAATGGGCCTGTTTCACAACTGGTTTAAATGAATCTGGAGCGGAGGAATATAAAAGAGCGAATTGCCTATCATGCTCATGCTTAATGTCTTCCAAAATGATAAGCATCCTCTTGAATAGATCAGAAGTGTTTACCTTTACCCTGTCGTTAAAATATTCCTTGCCAGTCATACCTTTTACCTTACTATATAATAATTTAACTATAGAAAGTGTAAAGTAAAATATGGCGACTTCGTATATTTCATCTTCTCAGAAGGATTACATTAACGGCATTTTCGACGATGTTTTTGAAACATTCGCTCGTTACATCACAGTTATAATGAATCCAGAAATGGTTGTTGCGACAACCTCCTCAACTTACAACGGCTTTTACGGATCAGATACAAATTCAGCAGCGAACGAACCAACCTACATTAGCAAATCTTACACTTTCAAAGCTAAAATCAGTTACGTTTCAAATCAAAAAAGCATTTACCCCGCAGCAGTTAATCAACAAAGAATGATGTACCCAGAAGGAACCGTTAAAATTAAAGTTGGCACTGACGCTTTTCCTTACTTAAAAGAAGCTAAAAAGATTGAATTCGATAATAGAAGATACAATATAGTTTCCGACTACAAGCCAAATGGAATCTTTGGCCCAAGATATTATTCATTTGTTTTGACTCCAATAAACGAATAACATGGCGAAAATTCCAAGAGATGTTTTGAAAAAAATTGGCATGGATAGCGCTAGCGCGCTTAGGCCGCAGTTTGAAAAAATAGTGGTAAAAAGGTTTGAATCCGTAAAGCAACAAATGATAAGGGAGTTTTTAAATCATCCTGTTACAATAGAAATAAAAAACGGCCCAAAAGCTGAAAACACTAGCGGCACATTAGGTGGGTTTGGAAATTTGTTTTCTTATATTGGCTTTCCTGCTGGAGAAGACCCCACAGAAGCAGTGTTAGACCAATTCAACAAAACCACTATTAGATTCAATGGCTTAATAGAAGGCGGCGCTAATTGGTTAATTTTCATGCCCGCGAGAGAAGATATTTGGGCTGCGAGTCCAATGCCTTGGGCGCCAGGTCGTTCTTGGGTGAGAGGTATTGAAACTGGAATATCTGGCATTGGCCAATACCTTTACGATGAAACGGGCGAGCTTGATAACTCGCGATCTGGAACTGCTATTCAAACCAGCTCGAAATTAAGAAAAAAAAATAGATTTAAAAATGTAAAATACATGAGTACGATTTTAGCAAAGTACCAAGAAAAATTCTCACAATTAAATGAAACCTCAATACCTACATAATGTCGCAACTTCATTTGCGTTATGGTTAGATCATCACCTTTTAGACAAAGGCGAAGCTTATAGCAATGAAACTGGAAAGTTGCATTATTATTCTGACGCGAGATTACCAAGCGGGTATAAGGTTTTTGGTAGCGCTTACAAACAGTGGGTTTACGACTCAAGTATAACTGGCGCTACTGTACCAAGCGGAGTTTACGTTAACTCTGTTTTCTCCGCAAGAGGAAATAATAAACATCTTGATTTCGTTAATGGAAGAGCAATTTATTCTGGAATAGCAACAGGAGCAATTGTAACTGGGAGCTTTGCGGTAAAAGATTTTAATATTTATTTATCAAACGAAAACGAAGAAGACTTAATTTTAGATCATAATTTAAAATCAAAAGAAAAGATTCCTTGGAGCGGCTCAACTTACTTGGAACCATACGACAACGCGTTACCAGCAATTTACATTAACGCGGAATCGTTAATTAATACGCCGTTCGCATTCGGCGGAGAAGACGAGAGTAAAGTTTATATGAAGTGCGTCGTTTTTGCCGATGACCCTTACAGCTTAGATGGCGCTCTTTCTTTATTTGCTGACTCAAAGAATAGAACGTTTAAACAAAAAGATTTTACGCAATATCCCTTGAATGAATTTGGCGATGTTAAAACACCCCCATACACCTTTGAAAACGTAACTGGTTCTTCGGCAGAACTTTTCATTGATGACGTTGTGGTTTCAAAGTTCAAAGACTCAAAGGGAACGTCTAGATCATATATTGGATTTATGGATTTTGACATTATTAAATACAGATACCCAAGATCTTGATTATTCCATTTATAGATAAAAAAATGTAAAGTATTTCAAACCATTTAAACTATGTCACGCAATAGAGTAATTTACCAATCAGAAGCCCTTTTCGTTAATGACGGTACGCTCATTCCAACAGCGGTACATCCAACCGGGAACATCAAGCAGCTTCACCGTGTGCAATCGGCGAATTACGGCTTTTCCGTAGCTCGTCAAGACGTTAACCAATTCGGCAATCTTGCCCGTATTGATGCTATCATTCTTGAACCACCTACTGTTAATCTTGACTTTACCTATTACCTGCACACAGGTAATAACGAAACAGCGCTTGGGTTTAGCGTAGGCACTAGCCTCGCAACCGCAAAGTCTTTCATCTCGGGTCTGATTGATTCCACTCAAACAACTGACAAATCAACCCTTTCTGGTCGTAACTTCCACATTTATACTTCTCCAGAAGGTAACGACTCCTCTGCTATCGCTGGTCTTAACTTTACTGGCTCCGAAGCTAGCACTATTACCGTTGGCAATGGATACGTTACAAACTATTCCGTTGAAGCTTCGGTAGGTAGCCTTCCAACAGTTTCAGTTTCGGCGGAAGGTCTTAACATTAATGTCGTTGCTGGTAATTCAGGAACGCTTCCTTCATTAACTGTAGAAACAAGCGCAACGACAAATAACTTTTTCGTTCTTCCAACGCCAAATAGCGGCTCTCTTGGAGTTTCTGCTCTTCGCCCTGGCGACGTTGTTATGGTGCTCGAAGATCCAGTGCTCACAGATATGCCTACAGATGCTGACTCGGGCGGAACTGCGGCGCACATTCAGTCCTTCTCGATTGAAGTTCCAATTGGCCGTACAACTCTGCAACGCCTTGGCACCCGCTTCGGCTTCGCAAAGGTTATCGACTTCCCTATCGAAGTTACTGTTAACGTTTCCGCTACCGTTGCTGACCTTAAAAACGCTGGCAACTTAATTGATCTTATAAACACCGACACAACAAAGACCCTGCTCTTTAAATTTAGAGAAGGCGTAACTGACAAGATCTGCTATGAAGTCAGAGGCTGCAAGTTGGTAAGCGAAAGTTTCTCAAGTTCAGTTGGCGACAACAAGAGCGTAGATCTGGTGTTCACAGCTCAGATCGGCGCGCCGCAAGATATCGTTAACGGCGTATTCGTAGCGACAGCAGTCTAAAGATAGACAAAGATATATAAACTAAAAACCCCCGAGAAATCGGGGGTTTTTTATTGCTTGTTGAGGCGAGCTTTGCTTCGGGGAGACTTGTTATTGGGCCGAATCTAGCTTAGTACTGGAGAAAAAGCGTGCTGCATTATTTCTTTATTAATTTTAAATACAAGCGGTTCATTTTTATTTGAAGTTACGTCAACGAAATACTGCTCGTTATTAAAATCAAATGTTTTCGGTTCTGAAGGATTGCTATGTTTTTTCACTAGATCATTGAAATTTGAGGAGCTGTTTTTATCTACTGCAATGGTAACGGGCGTGGCTGGTTTAATCTTTTTTACCATATAGGTGTTCCCTCTGTATGGAAATCTTACCTCAAACTCAGGAGAATCAATCCTTTTGTTCATCTCAGCCACAATACTGTTAATCGTGGATGCTACCCAAATTTCTTCAGGAGATTGTTTTGAAAGATTTGTCGGATTTATTTGTTTTCGCGGCAACTCATTTTGCTTAACATTTTGAGCTGGCTGCTCAACCCGAGTCATTGCAGCATTCACTTGCTCTGGTGAATTCATAACTTGTAGTTCTGGCCCCCATTTGTTTATAGGGCATCTGGAACTTTCTACATGGATTTTCGCGGCCATGAAACAGCCGCATTTTAAGCAGCGATTTTCCTTATAAAATTCGCAGCCCTCGCAAATCTTTATTCTTTCATTTGCTTTTTCTGCGGTAGACAAAAGCGGCTTTCCTTTCGCCACATCTACTCCACTCAACCAAGCTTGTTTTGCAAGATTTCTTGCTTGTTGAAATACTGACGGAAAAGACTCGAGATTTTCGTTCTCAAGTTTAGTTTTTATTTCCTGATATTTTTCAGGTGTTAAATTTTGATTAACTGCGCAGTTCACGATAATATAATCTATTTTTTCATTAATATATCAACTCAAATACTGATATAAATGGTCTTACGGTTGGCTTGGCGATGTTGGCGATGCTGGTACAATAGAAGTGTGTATAATAAAGCTACCTGTAGTTGGCTCTTTAATTTCAAAATATATACCACCAAGTGTAAATTTCCTATCATCTGGATTAGATGACTCTTTTCCGGTTTTTACTTTGTTTCTGAACTCTAGCTCTATTCCCGATGGCCAGTGTTTCATAATAGATTGTGTCGAGATTCCTTCGTATACCTCAATAACTCCAGCATCAGTTCTGACTGCTGTGTATTGTTTTGAGCTGTATGAGAATCCACTATTGCCAGAATCAAGAGATTCTGTGGCTAATGTGAGAATTTCTACTCGTGCGGTTTCATCGAAGGTTGTTAAATTTACTTTTGTCATAAATTTTTATAAATCTTACACACTTAAACGTAGTTTATTATGTGAAAACAGTTAAAATTGGGTAGGGGGGTGTGGTTTGGTGATACTGAAAGAAACCTCCACCTTGTAAGCTGCTAGCATTCCAACCGTAGCAAGTACTGCAACCGGAGGTGCAATCACAACTGCAATTCTCATTGTTCTCGTCGCAACAACCAGTGCAATCGCCGGTGCAATCGCACTCAAATGAGTATTTCCTCCAATACTTCTGTATATTAGTCCAACCGGAATATACGGTTCCAGCTGAATTTGATATTTTTAATCTCCACCAGCCCGCACACGAGCGTTTAATATAATCATAATGATTTGGTGGCGCATCGCCTCCTGTCTCCGGGTGGACGTAAGTAGTGTTGTGATGCGCGGTCATAGTAATAGATAGTGTAGCAGTGTTCGCAACCACCGGCAGGTCGCCAGTGCCGGACTGGGGACTGCCTCCCCACCCCGAACTGTAGTTGTCGAATTGCGGGTAGTCGTAGACTAGGGGCGAACCATTTGGCGCATTGCTTTCAGCAGTACCTATGACATCACTATATTGCATCCCGACTGTCAAATTTGGGGCATATTGCCAGCGGTATACATTATTGGTGCCCGAAACGGTATACGCTAAACTAACCACGCCGAGAGCGGAGTTGTCGGTTTCCGTGCTGCCGAAGATCGTGCTATAGGTGGCCGATATGGCAGGGGTTGAGGCGGCGGAATATTCCACATTCCTATGATTGGCGCTAGAATAATTCAAAGCATAACCGCCAGCAGTCCACACGAACGCACTCGGATTAGCGGTTATAACTGGAGCATTTACAGCACTCTTTCCATGTCCATCACTCATTGCTATTGGGCCAGATGATATAGCAAATAGAGTTCTTACCGCCGCGTCATTTAATGAAATTACAATGGTAGAGGTGATGCCGAGTTCGGTATTAACCTGACCTAACGAAATTGCGTTGGGCGATGCTGGAAGAGCCATAAGATTAAGTGGTTCGGACTAGCAATTGCAACTCTTCGATCTGACGCTGTTGCGCCTTGATAGCTTCAATGAGTAGAGGAATCAGTTTTTCGTAGCGAACTGTCATGTACTGCGCGTCAATTGGCGCTGGTGCAATGATCTCGGGGAGAATTGCTTGCACTTCTTGAGCAGAAACACCAACATCTGTTTTCTTTTCATACCCGAGACTTTGAGCAGTTTGATTAGGCTCGAAGTAAAAACCGCTGAGTGACTTAAGTTTCCCAAGTGGATCGGTGATTGGACCCAGTCGCGTCTTCAATCGATCATCAGAGTAGTAAGCGGTAATGTTGCCTGTGGCAGTGATCAATCCTGCTGTGGTCAAGTTTCCACCAGTTACGTTGGCAGTTACTGATACTGTGGTACCTGTATGTGTTGTAGCGTTAACGTTAGCGCCACCCATGATGTTGCCACCGGTGATGTTGCCAGTAGCACTTACTTCGCCAGCTGTGGTCAAGTTTCCACCTGACACGTTGGCTGTAGCAACAACTTGTCCTGCTGTGGTCAAATTGCCACCTGACACATTGGCAGTTGCTGAAATTAAGCCAGTTACATATTCGCCAGTTGTGGCAAATACTGCCACGTTAGATGTTGCGCCAACACCAACTGCTACGTTGCCACCTGAGCTTACAATAGAAACATTTGATGTTCCGCTGACAATTTGAGTGGGTGTGCCTGTTGCAACGCCTGTGAGCAATGCACCATTACCAACAAAGTAATTGCCAGTCACGTTGCCTGTGGCACTGACTTGACCAACTGTGGTCACGTTGCCGGCTATCACATTGCCTTGTGCAGATACAACTCCTAACACTGCCATT
>OFRA01000207.1_pt1 | contig 15415 bp, 24 predicted proteins | sample 1543001 | NCBI WGS metagenome assembly OFRA01 (sample SAMN07774221, study PRJEB24372) | wastewater metagenome | isolation source: Lake Maggiore Verbania | place: Italy: Verbania | collected 2015-12 | reverse complement strand
CTCTTCCGATCTGTAGCGCCTGTGGCTAAAAAAACGCCCTGTGACCTGTTGCCCTTGCTTACGTTGCACCTCTTACAAGCTGCGACCATATTATCCATATCCATTACATCACCTTGCTTTGATATAGGCACTACATGATCGACCTGGTTAGCATCACCACCACAGTAATAGCAGACGTAGTTATCTCGATGCAGTACCCGTAGCCGCACCATCTTGTAACCAGCTGACAGCCTTGGATCACCGCGCTTAGCCATTAGTAATGTCCATGCTTCTTATGATAGGCCAATGCTTTACATGGTGTGCCATAACGTTTAGCAATATAGACAAGGCCTGCATCTATCTGCTTATAAGGATCATTAGTCTTTAGCTTTAACAGCTGTGGTATTCCATACGCAGATGATCGCTTGTTATCAGCCCGGTAATTCCACTTAGACTCTAAGTACCAAAGCTTCTCTAAACATAGGTATTCATTATGGTTAGTTAGTTTTATATGACTATATAATAGATATTTTTCAATCTCTTTATTATAGTTAGTACTAGCATAAGCATTAGTAAAAGCGTTAAGTACTAAGACTAAGTATACACATACATACCTAAACCATTTACATTTCATCGGCGTGTCGCTACTCATTACACTCATGCTTTTCGTCTGGATCAAAGTCGCAGAAATAGCAACCTGCGTTTTGTCCACAGGTTATACACAGGTACTTAAACTGTATTGAGTCACAGCATGAGTTATACACAGCGTTATCCGCAACTGTGTAAAATTCTTGGCCTAGTCGCTTAGACATTTTCTACCTGCAATCCTGTTGATTGATCAGCTATTAAACATAATTGGCATACGCAGTAATCAGACAAAATCATGTCTATTGCGTTATCAATTACAGTATCTAACTGAAACCACTCACGGCCTAGTGACCAGTCTTTAAAACAGGCATGAAGGCTTTTTTCGAGATCGTAAGCACCTGGCACATATCCAAGTAGCCTTAAATCAGCACCCCCGTGTTCAAGCCAATCAATTTTGTATTTACCAGCTTCAATTTCTGTACTTACCTGCATAACTCTTTGGCCTACATTTGTAGATACACCTATTTTTACCATTGGCTCATGTAAATCGTCTGTAGCTTCAATGAAATAGACGTAAGTTTGCTGCGGGTTGTTTAACTCATTATTGACCCTAGTTATTTGCATCTTTTTTAACTGCCTTTTAATCCTCATTTATCTTTACCCCATCCTGTTCCTTTAAATATGATCGATGGCGCGCTAAACACGCGTATCATTGGGTAGCTGCAGCACAATGGACTGCTATCGCCGTGTGTATTTACCGGGTGATTCATTTCTAGTTCAACGCCGCATTGATCGCAGCGGTACAAGTAACTAGGCATTTTGCACCGAATTAGGCATGATCGTGTATGCGCTACTGCACTCCTCGCACTTGATGATAATAATCGGAATAATGCCATTAACCAGGTGACAAGATAAATCCATCTCTTTGTAATCTTGGCAATTACAAATTATCTGCAGTTCATTAGTCATGCAATATCTCCTCAATGGTAGGTACTTGGCTATCTAGCAGCATCTCTATGCCCATAACGCCACAGCCTAGGCATTGAACGCAAACTACGTTAGGCGGTAGGTTAATAAATTCATCTACGATTTTATGCGTTTGCATGCCGCTACCAATCTTGGCGCAAACCCTGCAGTTAATCCTCAGTAATGCCATATACGGATTTCCTTAGCGCATCCATCTCGAATAACTCGCGTTGAGATACCCAGAAATTGCCATCAGCTGCGTTGAAATACTTGGCTTTCTTAGCCCACAGCACGGGCATCCAGCCAATAATTTGATAGACAGGTGACTTATTTACCACCAGGATGGCTACATCGTTGAGCCTTGGGTAATCCTTATGGATAATTAAATGCCCATTAATGTATGGAGTCCATTTAACCTCAAACCCCAGATTGCCTAGCTGCACATCTGGTGCATCGTGAAACGTGTTTACAGTAGGCACGAAATTACGTATGCCCATGTATTGCGCTACTGCAATCTCAGCACCAGCAGCTTCGCTATGCTCAGCTATAAACTGGTGAAAGTTTATCTTTGTGTTATATCGGCCAGCATGGTCGGGCGTATTAGCCTTCTCGCCTGTACTACGGGCAAACCCACAAGCTGCTGCCTGTACTTCCTGCGATCGATCTAAGATTACCTGGACTATCTGCGCCACTTCGGTTATAGCCATATTGGTTTGCATTGATCGCCCCGTGTCTTACTGCTACAGGTATAGCCCCGGTATTTGTTGCCAGTTTTCTCGCTTACGCCTTCTTTGTAAACCATGCGGCCATGTGAGCAGATCGGGGCGGCATCAACTATCTCGCCACCTAATTGCTGCCTAATATCGGCTATAGATTCGGCTGCAGGCCGCACACTTCCAACGCCATCAACCTTTACTGCAGGTGTAGCAGTAGCCCATAGATCAACCTCTACTGCAGGCTGAGCCGCTAAGCGTTCTACCTTCTCCATGTCCTGTCGCGTTGGCCGTGACTCACTTGGCATTAGCAAACCTATGGCTCGCCCTATTGCGCTGGTGCTGCAGTTCTCGATCCAGAAATCCCTGTTTACGCCTCGATCAGTACGCAGCTCATAGGCATAGTCAATGGCTGCCGGTACGACATCCTCATGCTCACGGAATACGCTGGCACGGATGATTACATAACCTTTAGTTACATCGATCTCTACGATCTCAGTAATAATCCTGCCTGAAATATGCGTTTCCCTAAACCGCTTAATGCGGCTGTTTACATCCTCATAGGTTGAAAGATCAAAGGACATTTTGCACCTGTATTTCTGCACGGCGTGCAGCTCTGTTTAACTGCCCATAGGTTGCTGAACATTGCACCGCCCGTAAACCCATTTTTTTACCAATTTGGCCAAAAGATAAACGTTCTATATCCCGCAGATATACAACACGTTTTTTCTCCCAATCTGTCCACATGTGAGGCTTGTGTTTTCTCCTGTTAACTAGCTTTTGTTCTGTCTTTTGCTGCTTATGTACAGTAGGTGTTATTTCTTTAACTGCTGTGTACTTCTCGATTAGTAATGCGAGCAATAGCTCTTTCTCGGCGTTCATGAGTTACGCACCATATCTGCAGCAGTTCTCAAACCAGCCGCGCGACCACGATTAAAGCCGTCTTTTACGCCTTCTTTAAAACCAACCGACCAACCTACAATAAACCAACCAACATTAGTTAATAATACGATTGCCAGTACTTTTTCTATATCCATTTACTTCGCCCTTGTTTGGGTTAAGCCCTGCTACACCGAATTAGGTAGCCCTGCCTAACGTGTAAATACAGGGTAAAGCCTTGGACTGACAGCGGTCAATAACCGACACGCCCTAACGCTGTAGCAACATCTCGTAAATGCTATCAACCTTGGCCTCTATGCGATCTACTCGACCGCGTAGGTTATGGCCGCCGTTATTGTCTGGCCTCAATTCAGCCAGGTAATACTTCACTAAATGGCGAACCAGCCCAGCCGCAAACCCCATAAGTGTGCAGATACCTATGGCTATTGCTAATAGCGACTGGGCGGCCGTCATTACTTAGTACCGAAAGCTTTGTCGCTAGGGTTCATGGCTCGCAATAATGGGCCAAGTAAACCTGCAACGAACGCATTAGCTAGTGTTTTTGGATCCGAAATACCCGACATGTAAAGTGCAGCAGCGCAGCTAACAGCAGCGCGTAGGTATGACAGGCCAGCGGCCTTAGCTTGTTCTTTCATGGTTATTCTCCTAATTGCCCTTTAGGTTGGTCGTACTCCAGCCCTAATTTTTCTATTAACTTGGCAGCCTTTACGGGATCTATTCCCACCTCAAAATGCATTTCATCACGCCTAGTCCATGTACCGCCCCAGATTAAAGAATATTTTTTAGTCAATGCCAATAGCATCGGTACTTTCTCAGCTGGGAACGTGCCAGCCTTGCCTAGCGGATGCTTAGTAGCGTTAAGGTCAATGGCTGTACCGCTGCTGTGATTGCTTAACTTGCCCGGTACGCCTCTAACATCTCGGTAACAGTAGCCCCAGTCATCAAGCGCACCGCCATCGATCGGCTCAATCAGTTCATTAAACTGCTCAGCAAAGGCAACCAGTAAAGGCGCAGCAAAATATGCGCAGCGCAGCTTAACGCTGCTGCCCTTAATCGCGTAAGACTTGATACGGATCGACTCAACATCTTTAGAGGCTGGCCATCCGTTATAACTGATTGCGGTCATGACAGCAGTAGAACGGCTTCCTCGGCGGTTATGCCTAACTTGGCCAGTAGTGCAGTCTTAGCTTCTGCAGCTTTTGCTATCGCTAATTGATTGGCTTTTTCATTATCTGCATCAATTTTGCGCTGTTTAATTTCATCCGCATTTAATTCACGTTCGATAACTTCGCCCGTTTCACAATTAACTTCAGTCATTGTATTCATTATTTTACTCCATATAGTGTGTAAGTACCTGCTGAAAATGTACTAGCACTTGGCACGATTGTAATGCTAGTGATCGCGCCAGCCGTGCCCGTGTATCCATAAAATTGTAAACTAGGAATTTTATATGTGGATAAATCATAAGCAAGAGCACTTATAACTTTTGCCCCTGTTGTTGTTTTATAGGCTGGAAAATTAAGAATTACAGAGTTTGTTGCACCTGAATCAGGAGTTGTGCCGCCATCGGTTTCTATTTGTGCTGTTGCACCTGGCGAAGCCGCGCCTGCAGCACTTGAAGCTGTGCCATCACGAAATCTTGTGTAGCCGCCTACGTAGTTTGAACCGGTATCGCTGTTTACTCTTACATACAATCTGCCGCCACCAGCAAGATTGTAGCCAGTTATATGTAATTCAAGGTTGTTATAAGTGCCAGCAATAGATGAAAATGTAACACCTGATCCAGATAACGTTCCCGTTGAAATAGCTGTCATGCCACCGCCGCCATCGGCAGCATCAGTATTAAAGAAAAATGCCGCGCTGGTGGTATTAAAATAAAGAGTTCCAGCATCGTATTGCGATAAAGCTAAAGTCGCGCTTGTATTTACTGTCGCTGTTCCAGCTGTTACCGTGCATACACCTGCGCCTATATTTTGAATCTGTACAGTATCGCCAGCTGCAAACAGGGCAGTATTGACTGTAATGGTTGTAGCACTTGCGCTGTTCATCTGCACTACTGTGCCAGCATCGGCAGCTACTAGCGTGTAGCTAGTGGTCTTAGCCGTAGTTGATCCACCGCCCATAGCCGTCTGTTGCAAGCTAGTCATTTGTGCAGCAGTTAGCACCTGACCAGTTGTAAACGTCTGTTTAGCCATTTTCTTATCTCCTTAGTAACTTAATACAGACGTATCAAGTACGCCATAGTTGGTTGAATCCAATATAAACCCATCTATCACGGGTTCAAGTGTAGTAAAGGTTGTACGCCATTTATTCGGGGTAACGCTATGTGCCACGCCGAAAACTTGTAGTGTTTTTGTAAGGGTCGAACTACCTGGCTGGTTAGTAGTAATAGTTACCGGGTCAAAGAAATCTAAACCTAAAGCTGCAATTATGCCTGTGTTGTAATTGTTTGTGTATAGGTCTAGCTCGATCGCATCGCATCGGATGCTGGTTTCGGCACGGCTGGCAACGTATGCCTGGGCATAATCCAAAGCAACGGCATCGGTCTGCATAAGTAAATCTTGCTGGTTATAAGTGTGAGCAAAATACTTTAAAACACTAGCTGCATTGGTAGCAGTTTGTACGCTGCCGCCAGTTCTAGTGATATTAGCCTGATTAAATACAAGGGTGTCATCCAGCCGCCATACGGCATTGGCATAGCCAATATCTGTGCCATTATCGTTAAAAACTGTAGGCGTACCTGCAACGCTGGCTGTAGTAACTGTGCGATCTTGGAATACCCACGATCCAGATGCATCTACATAGATTGCCCCGTACTCGCTGTTTGTGGCTGTCTGCAGGGCTGCAAGGGCTGTACGGGCTGTGCCTGGGTCTGCCTGTAAAGTAGTTAAACCCGCATCAACATCGCGCATCGATGATGGCCACGAGATCATGTCTAGTATCTGGCCAATTCTTGTGCCGCTTAAATCGCCAGCAACCGCACCTGTAACTGTACTAATCTGGGCATTTTGGGCTAAGCGGCTGGCATCTACAGCTGTTATATCTGTGTACACGACATCATTAGCGTTTTTAGGGGTAGTGGTCGTAAAACTGGTAATAAATCCCGAAAACATGGCATAAGTAGTGCCGCTGTAAGTAGCTGATATAGACACCTTACGCATCGGCGTTAGGTAGGTGTAATACGGGCTAGATGAGTTCTGTGGGTTAAAATCGCCATTTTGATCTACGATGCGTAGGGTCATTGTGCCAGTCTGAAACTCATCGGCTGTAGCTGATCGACCGCGCCTAATATTTACGCTATTAACTACATCGCTAACATCAACAATTATTGCAGTTGAGTCTGCAAGGATATTTGTGCCTAGTAAGCCTTCATCCAAGATCATAGCCTGGGCAAAACTTGGCCCGGTGCTAAAGTTAATAACTGCGTTAATCGTAGGTATTGGCATTATGGCAACGCCCCTGCTGGGCTTTGTGTATAGCCACGGCGAATATTGTTAAGTAGCGCAGTATTAACGGCTTCATCAAAATTGCCGCTATCTATCATGCCTTCGATAGTTATATTGACTGAGTTATCTACTGATCCAGTACCCATGCCTTGCCCTGTGCCGTATCCAGGGCCTCCCATGCCATCATCCCAGATAGGTTGCCCACCTATGCCGAATCTAGGGCCTTGTGGCCCACCGCTAGGCGGCGGTTCTACGACTGGCATTTGAATTGGCTTAGCAAGTAAGGCTAAGTAATCTACTAATGCCTGGTATTTTGCATCATCTGCTATTTTTTGAGCAGCTGCAATACGTTCGATAATTGTTTTTTGGCTTGTGTAATTAAGAATATCTACGGTGGCTTGAGCCGATGCAGCCTTGTCAATAGCAGCACGGCGCATAATATCTAATAGTTCTATCTGAGTTTTTTCAGTATAGAACTTGGCATCGTTTAAACCGCCCGATGCAATAATTGCCGCATTGTATTTTCTGTAGGCTTCAGCACGGGCAGCATCTGCTTCCTCTTGTGACATCTTTGTATTCTTGATGCGATCAAGTTCATCAAGTAGCAATTGGTTAATATAACTTAGTTCAGTTTCGCTTATGGTTTTGATACCGGCTAACTTGTTAGTTTGCTGTTCGGCAGTTAGCAGTTTTAATTGCTCGATGTATTTAAGGGCAGCCTCGCCGTTATCGTTTTCAATCTCCTGCATAGCCAATAGGCGTAGACGTTCATCTTTGTCATAAGTATTTTTTAATGCTGCTGCAATTTGGATCTTAGTAAGGTCAAAAGTTGCAGCTGCCTTTGATAAAGCTTCTTGCTGTTTTCTTAACAGGGCTTCTTTTTTAAGTGCAAGTAAACGTGCAGCTGCAGATGCCTTTTCTCTTGCCAGTCTTTCACGTTCAGCTTTGGCACGTTCCTGTTCAATCTTAGATAACTGTGTAGCAGACTGATCTAATACCACGCCTGTACTCATTTGGAAATTGCCTAGTGGCCCAGTAGGGAATAGGTCTACATCTAATCTTTCTGCAAAATTTCTTAAAGTTTCCTCATAGCCAGGTATTGATTCCATAAAATTGCGCCAATAACCCCATAAACCTTTAGCAGGGCTAACATTTTTTGTTGTCAATTTTATAAATAACGCAGCCGCGCCAGCAGCAGTATCAATATCTTTGGCTAATTTGTTTATATCTGTTTGACCTGTTAAAGACTTCAATGCATCAAGCAAAGCGTAGCCAATAGTTTCTTTGGCTTCATTAGCTGCTGTTTCAAGTATCTGTAATTGGCCGCCGTAAGACTCTAAGGCCGCTTTACCAGCACCTCTAAATTGTAGGTTTAGTTGGTCTTGAACCTCAGCAAAACTAGCTGTTTTTAATTCTGTAGCCGTCATTTGTATATTTAGTTTTTTAAGACCTTTAGTATTGCCTAAATATGCTTGGCTTAAAGTGTTTACTACTGTGTTGAAATCAACGCCCGTGCCGCTAGAAATATCAAACGCCAAGCCCATTAGCTCTTGGCTCTTAGTAACTGACATTGTTGCCTGAGCTAGTTTAGAAAATGCCGGGCGTAACTGGTCATCGACTATGCCCGTCTGCTGCTGCATCTGTTTAATAAAACTTTCAACAGGTACTTCCGCATAAGCAAGGCCTATATTTTTTAAGTTTTGTGCAAGTACGGCAGTTGCTTTTGAATCCTCGGCCGCTGCCTTAGCCGCTTGTTTAGCAAAACTAACCACAGCCTTAATGCTGAACGCTGCAGCTAATCCTTTTGCTAAATTTGTTACGTTTTTTTCTAAAGCCGATGTAGATTTACCAGCCTTATCAAACGCTTTCTTGCCGGTGAACTCAGCGGCTATATCTATTCTTACTGATGGATCTACGGCCATTAGTTAGACCCCACAGCCTTGTTAAATTTATTCCGCGCATCCTCAATAGCTTTGATTACAGCTGCGTTAGTCTTGCCGTTATCGTCTGACCATGCGCGAAAGATTGCGCGGCCTGCCATTTTTCGATTGCCTACTAATTGACCTGGTAAACGTGGGCTAAAGTTTCCGCCTGGATTCTTACGCCCTGCAGTTTCATAGATTGCGCCAGACATCGATGCATTTTGAATACGCGCTAATGATCTAAACCCTGATCGATTAGCTTTGCTAGGCGTGGTTTTGTAACCTACGCCTTTCTTAGCTGCGCGCCCATCCCAATACCACCTAGCGGTAGGCGCAGCTTTACCCCACCCAGATAGCGGTGCGCTTGCTGGAATAAAGCCACGCGCTTTAGCAGCAATAGGTTTAAGCAACGCAGCCATTTGTTTTTGCGTTTCTTGAGCTAGATCAGGCGTAAATTTTTTCATGGCTTTACGGAGTTCAATGCCGCCTTTTACCGCTACTGGCATCTCGCAACTCCTTATTCCGGTCTTTCATCGCCTCTAATAACGCCTTAAACATCCTGCTATCTAGTGCTAGTAAATCATTAGGCGCGATACCCGTTTCCAAACTGATCCGTGCGATCAAGTAAGTAAACGAGTCACGCCCTATAGTTCCGGGTCATCATCCAGAACCTCAACCTTTTTAAGTGTCTTAATAAATTCTGCACCGAACATTGGCACGGTTTCGCCTGCAGACCTTAAGCACTCCCAAGCAAGCCAATAGACATCCGTTTGCCGTTCATGCAAACGAAACGCAGCGTGAAAGCCTTGCTTTGCATAAATTTCAAACGCATATTCGATCGATGGCGTTACCGCATGCTCGGTTACTGCGCCATCGGCCCTAGTGATCTTTAACTTAGCCATCTGTTAGCCCCTGTTCTATTGGTTATGAAGTAGTTATAACGATTGCGGAATTACAGGTAAATGTAATGCTTTGTGTGGCAATATCGGCTGGGCCACCATTTATATCTTGTGTGTTGTTCACAAGCACTGTAGTGCTGTAAAGCGGGTTGGTTGCCGATGTAGCCGCATTTGTTTGCTTTAGCGTTAGGGCTACTGTTGTACCCCAGGCGGCTTGCAAAGTTGCGTTTACATTTGATGCAGCTGTATCCGATAGGAAGTCCAGCTGGATGGTAGAAGCTTCGAGGCCCTTGGTAAATTTATGGCTCGTATCGCCCATCGCTGTTACTTCTAATTCATCAAATACGCGGTTAATCGTAGCCATTGTTACATGGTCGCTTAGTGCAACGCTGTTCAAAGTCACTACGACACCATTGGATAAATAAATGGCCATAATTTATTCCTCTATTTTCTCGGTTGATTTTGGTTTTGTTTCTTTTACTGGTTCGGCTTCGATCTGTCCGATCTTGACCAAAAACGCTTTTTCCTCATCTGTAAGTGACATTTGTTTAACTCCAGCTCGTTAGTACGGATATGGTGAACTCAGCGGTTAATAGATCGCCGCTATCAGCATTTAATACACCAGGCGCGCTAACGCTGGTTACATTAAATACAATGGATGATGCAGCCAGTAGCCCAAAGGCTGCGACTATAAAATCCTCAATGCCCTGCAGGTTGCCTTGGTTATCAAACATCGGCACAGTTAGCAGAATCTTAAAATTAGCCAGCGGCGAAATAGTCGCGTAACTGTTATTGCTTGGCGTGATATATGGGTCTGCCGGTAATACCACGCAGCTGTTTGCGAGAATTGTGGCTGGCGGAAAACTGAATACCGACCAGACACCATTGTTAGTTAAAGCCGTTGCGATCGTTGTACGCAGGGTTGTAATAGCAGCCGTAGGCATTTACCCCACCATGCTATTCGGGTTCATGTACGGGGCTAATAACCCGCGGATTTTTCCAATTAAACTATTTCCCATGCGATAGGGACTTGGACTAAAGCCATCAAGTCCAACGCCGCCTGTTTGGGATACCTGGCGCGCTTGCCATATATCTACCGCCAAGATCATCGCAGCTTCTCGAACGCTGGCTGTATTAACGTAGGTAGCAGTCTTTGTATCTGCACCTGTTGCAACACCAGATGGCACTACGCGCCTAAAGTTTTGATCGCTGGCAGTCTTGGCATATTGGATAAAACTATAACCTTGTGGTTGTTGGTAATAATTTAAGTTCATATTAAATGCTGGCAATAAATTTGTAGTGCCTGTGCTAAACGGCAACGTGGCAGTAATTGTGTAAGTGCCGTTAAATGTCGAACCAGCCCCGGATATGGTCACGCTTTCGCCTGTTGTAAATAATCCGGGGTTGGCCAACATTACTGTCGCAACGTTGCTTACCAATGCAGTCCCCACGACTGGCGCAGTATCAAACCAAAGGAAACTGTTGATTTGATCTTGCGCGGCTTGGCAGCAATCCTCGACCGTTGGATCTGTATAAAGAGTACCGATACCTAAATTGGCGCGTAGCTCGGCTACGGTGACGTATGTAGCTGCCATATCGGTACTCCTTACTTACATCGGGTCGGTAGGGCAAAGGGCTAATGCCCTACCGACTATTAGGGTTATTTCTTAGGTGAAGTTGTAGCGGATAATTCCCTTTGGCATCTTGGCGATTGTTGCCATGTAGCCATAAATTGCCACCTGGACCTGTAAATTTGAAACTACATTTACACTCATATAAGCCTGGGGGCTGGAATAAACGGTAAATGCTTCAGGTGCAAGAATCACAGCTGAATCATCTACTGTTGTCGTTGCTGTAAAGTTTTTGTCAACATATAGATCAAGACCTAGTACGTTGCCGCGAATTGAGCCAGGTTGTGTTAGTCCGGCTGCGTTCATTGGCTGTGATGCTGAATAAATTGGGCGGCCTGTTGTATCTGATGCGCCAAGTAGCAGCTGCCATTGTGAACCGTTAGCGATGTAGTTATTAGCAAAGTAACCTGTTGCTTCATAAACAAGGCGAGCAGCTTCCGATGTGTAACCAATAATGCCTGCTGAAGTAGCAGCTTGTGCAGTAGTTGCTACTGTACCTGCTGTAATAAGCGCAGATAATACTGTTGTATCAAGTGTTTTCAAATATGCATTTTGAAGTTGAGTAGTAAGCTCGGAATAAAAATTCGGATCTGATCTTTCCAACAACTCGATTGAGATTGTATTCATACCTGAATATTTATTGACTGTACCTGATAGGTATTCTGTAACCATACCTGTGTTTTGTACTGCGCCTGCTTCTGCCTCGACTGTTACAACTGGTGCAACGCCTGACTGACCGCCTGCTGATGTAACAAGTGATGGCACGTTAATTGTCATACCGCTTGCTGGCAATACTCCGCGTGAGCAAGCATCAATAGCAGGTGTTCCAAAGCGTGTATTGGTTGGAAATTCTGATAGGTACTGTGTTGGATTAAATGCAGGGTTAGTGGTAAATGAATCATCTGCAGCTGTTACATAAAGAATAGAATCTGTGTTGCCTAGGGCAGCCTTGATCTTATGCTCTGTGTACTTAGCCATCGATGTAATTGGTGTACGAACTGTTTGGCTGTCTAATACGGATGGGCGAATAATCTGGCGTGCTGCTTGAACTGGTGCAGCCTCGACTGGTTTTTCTGCCGGTACATCCGGTGTATCAATAGGGGCTGTAGTCACAGCTGCCTCGCTTTCGGTTTCGGTTTCGGTTTCAACTTCAGTAATTACTGTGTTGATTGTTGTTGTTTTTGTGCTGTTACTCATCGCTGCTTCTAGTTCAGCTTTAGCCGCTGCAATATCAGTTACGGCTGCTGAATCGAAGGCAGCCGACTCTACAAGGCTTACTTCTTTCAGGACTGCAGCGGTAACTAACAGGTATCCTTTCATCTGTTTTGATGCGGATACATCCACACCAACGGATAAACCAGATACAAGGTTTTCCTGAGCTAGTACAAGTGCATCCTGTCCCCGGCTGCTACTTGAAATTTTGAACGATGCATACACGCCGCTTTCATCATCGCTGGAATATGTAGCGCGACCTACTGGCTTTGTGCTGTCATGCTGCATTAGCAATTTAATTTTTGTTACATCTGGAATTGCGATTGATCCGCGTTCAAACACAACAGGGCCAGCGGATGTGTAACCGACTTCGCCGTATGGCGCAATCTTGCCTGAGATCATGCGGCGTTCTGTATCGGCCGCCTCGATTGCGTTATTAAACGTTAAGTGCAACATTTGCAGTATCTCCTGATCCATTAGGTGTTAGCTGTTCCATCGATTGCGCTTGTGCAACATCGATCAAACCTAGGTTTAACATTTTTTCTATTGCATCTAGTCGCGCCATAGTGTCAGCGCGTAAGAAAGTTTCATCGATCGCAAAACGCACACGATTTCCATGCGCGGTTATGTCATCCATACTGAGCCTATTTTCAACCGCGCTTATGTATGGCTGTAATGAGTAAGCCACGAATTCTTTACGACCATCTAAAATATTTTGATACGTCATGCTGTTATTCATATCTGCACTTATGTAATAGGCAGGCACGTTCATTAAGCGCGCAATTTCAGTAGCAAGGTATTGGCTACTTTCGTTATATGTCATATCTTTAGGGCTAAAGCCAATATTTTGCGCTTCTAAAGTGCTAGTTAAATATGCGGTACTGCGATTTTGTCGCGCTGCTTTCCAAGATGCTAACAAGCCTTGGATCTGCGCCTCTGGTAGATCAGCACCGGTATTTTTTAAGATCGTGGTTGCCATTGGCGTAGCTGCTGCAACAGCAGCAGCCTTTTGAATATCTAACGCAGCTTGTATTGTGCGGCCGCCAGTTTGCAATACACCAGGCAATAATGATTGAAATGTAACTAACGAACCAATGCCACCCATAGGTACGCGAACGCCATTTACAGAATAGTATTCGACCTCATCGCCAAATTGATTTGTAGTTACAGTAACGCGAGTATTGGGAATAAATTCAAAACCTGATGGGCGACCATCGTCTGCGTAAAGCGATGTAACGCGCCAATAACCAACGCCATAAAATAGTAATGCATCTACTGTGTAGGCCAAGGTAACGCTAAGTGGCTGGCGTATATCTGGTTGCTCTAGCCATACCGGGCTTTCTAATTTTTTACCTGTAGATTTTTTGTATAGGCCTAACTCAATACTTGATATAACGCCTGCAATTAAATTGCGGCAACGGCTTACGCTAGGTACTTGTAAAGCTAGGTTGCGATCAATCGCAACGCCATAACCATAGTTAGATAGGCCGCTGTTATAGCTGTACATGCCTGCGCCGTATGTGCTATCCATAATGGCAGGGGCATACTGGGCAGTTACCTCTGCCTTACCCTTAAAGCCTAAAGTTTCCAGTAATCCCATAAGTGGGATTTTCTCAAAATGTCAAGCACATTACCGATTTTGTTCGGCGTGTCGCTAAGCGTATATCTTGGCCTCTTGTACGGGCTGGGCAAGTATGTGAATCACCATGGCTAGGCCGATAGCAATATCTACAGGGCCAGCAGACTTGCGGCGCACAATACGCCAGGCTGAGTCATTGATCTTAGCTGCGCTGTTATTCATGTGCTGTACTAGCAATTCTTGGCCGCTATGGGCTAAACGGCCGTTACTTAAAGCATCGTGTAGATCGCTACAAGCTGTATAGAACTCAGCACCCGATACATCGCGAACTGCAACGCCTGATAGTTCTAGCCGCTTGGCGATCGATGCGGTTGTGTATTTGTCAAAGCAAACTACGCGCGGATAATACATATCGCACCAGCCTTTAATACTGGCTGCGATCTTTAGCTCATCTACGGCTACCTGGTTGTTATAGGTTTCCAATACGGCAACGCCTACGCGGCCATCGGGTAGCAACTGCCCCATAACTAGGCTGGCATCTCTACGACTCGGGGATACGTCAAAGGCAAATACTGTAAGTGGCCCCGGGGACATTTTAAGGGCGGCATCGCTGGTTGCCTCGATCGATCCGTAAGGCCAAGGCGATTGCAGGCTATCAATCCATTGGCACAGGGTTTCGGTGCGAAATTGCTCTACCGATTGCGTGTTAAGGGCTTCCTGAAGCGACTCCATAGTGATTGTATGGCCTAGGGCAGGATTGGCCGCTATCCAGCCTGCGCGGTCGGTTATCTTGGCAAACTGTGGCGCGCTGTATTCGTAATAGCCAAAAGTCCTAGATGCGTTAGATAGGGCGCGTTCTCGCAGCTGGTTTAACACGATGCTAAAGGCATCTCCTGAGTTACTGCACATTAGTGTTTGGGCACGAGCCCGGGCGCGGGTAGTCGGTAGCGCAGCTGCGTAGCCTTCCTCGGTTATCTCACGCACTTCATCTATGAATAACAGATCAGCTGTACGGCCACGCGATCCATCACGGGTAGCAGCTACAACATCTAGCCGTGCGCCATTTAGCAGCTCGATTGACTCCGTGCCATTGGCGTACCGAATCGCCTTTATTTGCTTCTTTAGTTCTGGGCTGCCTTCGATCGCATAGGCTACTTCTCTAAAAGTGCTAAGTGCCATACTGCGATTAGAGGACATAATAAGGATTTTCTTTTCATCGAATAAAAACATGCCAGCCAGGATGCGCATACGGGCAAGGTGTGTTTTTCCGTTCTGCCGGGCGCATAAAAGTAGGTTTGTCTTGCGAATAAAACCGCCATCTTTATCCACACGCAACATATCCTCTAGTACGAAGTGTTGCCAAGGGAGTAGGGGCATGCCGATTTTTTCTGCAAGCTCTGCTACTTCATCGATGCGGGATTTACCCTTCAGGTATGGGCTGTGAAGGCGTGGCTCAATTAGCCCCCGTTTAATCCGCCGAACTTTGGTAGTCATCCTGTTGGGCCTTGGCTCGGTTGGCCTAAACATGGGCCTGTTTGAACCTGTACCTGCGTGATCGGGGAGGTATTGATTGAAAAGGC
>OFRA01000203.1_pt1 | contig 15477 bp, 9 predicted proteins | sample 1543001 | NCBI WGS metagenome assembly OFRA01 (sample SAMN07774221, study PRJEB24372) | wastewater metagenome | isolation source: Lake Maggiore Verbania | place: Italy: Verbania | collected 2015-12 | reverse complement strand
TTAGCTTCTGATACAACACAAGATGGGTCTCAGGCATTTTCGTTTCTACTGAGTACACAAGATTGAAATTAAGAAACTTCAAGAAGGACCGCATGCCGAAAAGTATTACCAAGATTGAGAAGAAGGGATTGTCGTATGAACCCTGCAAGTGCGCGGTCAGTATCAGCTGCACACAAACGAGCAACCCGAGGGTGCTTATGTCATGCGTCATAGACTTTTGTCCCCCGTCGTCATGCTCTAGGTCTGGCAAAGCAACGGTGCTTTCACTGACACTGAGCACCGTGTACGGATTGGGACGTGCTCGATAGTAAAAAACCGTCAAACCTTGCACTACAATATGCAACCAACTGTAAACATATAGGATCCAGTCTGTCTTTCGATAGTAAAAAACCGTCAAACCTTGCACTACAATATGGAACCAACTGTAAACATAGAGGATCCAGTCCAGCACCTGCTCCTCCGTCGTCACCAGATGCGGGGAGATGATATTGGGGACAGGAATCAGCTTGTGAAGCACGAGCATGATGCTAATTGCAACCGTGGTGACCCAAGAAAATTCACGACGTTTGCCTTGTACAAGCAGGACCAGGTGCTCGCAAACCCGGGTAAAGAAGTAAAGACTGCTCAGTGTCACCAGGACACTCCACCACATCTGCTCGTTGCGGAACCTGCAGAAAATCTGTGCGTTTTTCACGTCCAGTACAACATCAAGCTTCCTGTCTATCAAGTCGCACAGAGATACTTGGTAGCCTCCATCCCCCAGCATCAAAACACGGTTTGCTGTCTGTGAGTTGCACTCAACGTTACTCTGTAATTCTGAGGGAAGGGCACTCCCTGCCAGAAGCTCCACCGTGTTAGTCGGAAACATCAGCGCTGCCGGAGAAGTTCGTGTCAAACAGAAGGCGTCTCGCGCAGGCTCGCAAGGTACCGCAATGGACCATCCAGGAGCACCAGCTCTGAAGTCTGAAGGGCTACAGAGAGAACTCCATTGGATCCCCAACTCGTTGATTCGAACGTAGGTGCTTGTTAATAACACGTTGTACATGGGCCCGTGATTCCACTCGATAGGCACGCCTGTGGCAGCGCTTGTGAGAAATGGAAAACTTTTCAGACCCAGAGACAGCCACGGCATGAATCGTAATCTCTTTTATGAGAAAATATTTTATTATGATTCCTAGGTCAGCGAATGTATATTAGAGTAGCCTTTCATGTCCAATGCAGGCCTTTTATTTGCCTCCGTCCTCGACATAACTCTCACGTATGCTCTGATCGCGCTACTGTTTGTCAGTGTGTATCCGATATTAAACAAAGGAATCTTGGACACGGTGAAGCCGTGATACCCATGACATGCAGAACAGCAGTCTCCAAGGCATCCCTTGATTTACGTAGCGCTGAGTATCGCGTCCAGGAGTGCCGAGCATACGGGCATGGTCAGGATCTCGGGCTCAAGGTCTAAGGAGATGCCTCCGGGGATGCCCACAAAAAAATTGACAACTCCCGTTCGGCATATGTTGATTCGCACGCTAATCTGCACCCCCTCGGGAAACTGGGTGACGGGGAGAGAGGTAGTTTTTGGCACCTGAACGTGAAAGCTGTGCACAAACATGCTTTCCTCGATCTGCAAGCACGTGACCACCTGACATCCACAGGCTTTCTGGATGGCACGGCCCACTTCCGAGTTCTTGGAGCACACCGGCCTTCCCAGCCTCGCACTGTACACTATGTTGTGCACTACGGCAATCGAGATGTTGTCTACAACAAATATGTGCGAGATAATGTTCTGAATGTCCTTGCTCCTGGTTCCGGCACGCATCAGCGTCGTTGCGTTTTGAATACCACTGTGGAAGTTGCAAATCTTTGTGTACACGCTCTCTGTGACTCCAAAATTATTGAACTCTCTGGTGACATAAGGCTTTGCGCTGGGAGAGTGGACATGCTTGCTGCTCATGTGCAGTATTTTCCCACACATGTTGGTGACGAAAAGTGGCTTGGCGACGAGACGTTCCCGCAAGTAAACTGTGTGCACCAGAATCTTCACGACGCGCTCGGCCCGTTTCTCCATCTCATGCGTCAGACAAGATATCGCCTCACAAATATCTTCCACTGATCCCGAGTGCACGTTGCGCGCAAATTCGTTGTCACTGTTTGTACACACAAGCACACGCACGTCTCCCGTCCCGGCCATGAGTCCGAACTCCAGCGGCCGTCAGCAATAATCTTGAATCAAGTCAAAGAACATACGCTTTCGTCGGGAAGGTGTCTCCACGCACGATAACTCGGAATATGATGGATAGCAAGCCTCCTCGTTGCCCTTTCTGGGAGAATAATCTATCAAGCTTACCAAGATCACAGGCTCTGATCTCTCAAAACTGATACTTTGTACGCGCACTCGCACTGTCTCTCCCACCGATGGTAGATCACGCGTGTCCTTGAAGTCGTCTGCAAGCAAGCACTTCAGTGTAGCATTAGTGTTGGTGTCTGACACTATGAGGTATCTGTTGCATCCACACACCACGATATTTAAAATCTCAACCTCGCGCTCGAGCATGGCATACCTGGCGTGGGACTCTGATCAGGCAGAATGTCCAAAAAAACCTCCTCATATAGGCATAATGTCCTCAGTGGGGCGTGGGGCGCAATCTCCGAAACCGGGCGCTTCCGAGACTGTCACATGTCTGGGAACTGTGGTATTGCCAAGAAATAATTTTACTTGCAAATTACTATTTCACTGCTTCCCATTATGTCGTCTAGACAGGCTGGTTGCTCTGACGCTATGAAAAAGCAGCTTGCAGAAATCTACCGAGAGTTGGCGTTGCTGATGTTCGGAAAGGGCTCTCGCGACAAAATGTTCCTGGCAGAAATGAGCATGTCTGCCAGCATTGCAGACATCGAACAAGCGGAAAATAAGACCAAGAAAGAGCTGGCAGTTATTGCCGAAAGTGTGCGCAGAGACGGCATCAAAAACAAATTTGCAATGAAGGACATGCTTATGCGCAGTCGCATGCTCAGGAGCAATCTGGCGCTGATGGCGAAAAAGCGCATGGGTATGGAGCAGCATTTAGAGACCTTGAGACAGAGCCAATTGAATCAGAACATGCTTCTGTCAATGAAACACACAAGTGACGCGCTACAGACCATGGGGATGAAGTTGTCGGACGCCGACAACATCGTCCTCGACCTGGAAGACTCTACACACGATATCAACTCTCTGCAGACCACGTTAAGCTCCAACTTCATCTCGTCCGATGCCTCGGACGATGACCTGCACGCAGAGCTAGAGCTTCTGCTCGCAGACGACATGTCACCTGGAGAGACTTTGCGCAAAACAGAAAAGAATGAAAAGTCCGGAAAGAAGACAACCGACCCCACACCTCAGCCGCAGGAGCAAGAGGTAGTCGTGTCCGAACCCGCGCCGGACGTTGCCTCGACAGAATCCGATGCTGACATCAATAGTGATTGTGTCATTGCTGACCAGTCTTTACAAGGAGTTCAGGAAGAAGTAGTGAGAGGACATGTTTTGGAAAAAATAGTGGAATGAAAATTAAACACTTAATTCATGTAATTTATTAAAGAGCACTTTAAGCCGTCAAGTTTAGCTCATGGCGCAATCGACCACGCCATGCTAACGACTGTGCGGTCTACCAGGCCGATGGGAGCAGTGTTCGGCCACTGGAAGACGGGCCAGATCCAGAAGATCACAGCGTGGGTCTTTCTCGCGGCTGCAAACGACGTCTGGAAGGGCCTTGACAGCACCGCATCTCGGAAGGCCCTCACTGCTGCGGGGTCAGAGTTGCCGAAGATGTTGCTAGTGAGCCAGGCAAGGTCGGCGGCCTCCGAGCTCCCGTCGACAGCGACTTGGTGCACGAAGTACTGGTGCGAGCCGGCGCGGGATAAATGGCCTTCACGGCCCCAGTCCTTTGTGGTGACGCACTGGGGACTGATCACCGGTATACCGTCATCCTGCAGGGGGCAGCGCGTCAGGAGCTCGCTGTCGAGCTGCAAGTGTGTCCTCCCGTCTCCAGTGCCCTGAACGCGATTGACAATGTCGGAGGGGAACACGTGCTGGAGCTGCCCGTGCGACATGTACAGCTCGTCCAGCCGTAAACGCTCGGCACGGTACTTTTGAAAGTACGCGAGCGCGTCGGCGCTGTCGTCGGGCCTAAGCACCAGGGTGGTGAGCGCCTCGGTTGAGGACAGGGATGTGTCATTGAAGACAGAGAAGGTCCCCGCGATCGTCTCCGCCACGAGAGCGTGTCCGCGATACAACTCTGCGCGAATGTGCCGGGTCGCGTCGAAGGCCACTGTTTCGGTCGGGGTGCATGCAACGCGCGGCGCGTGACTGCTGAAAAAGTTGAGCGTCGACAAAGCCCGCATGCCGCGTCCTTCGTGGGCTGTCGTGAGGTTGCTGAAGAGCAGCGTGTTGAACTGGAAGTCGCTGCCCGTGTGCCACGAGGGGATTGGGAACACGACGGTTGCCCACGTCTGCACGTCGGCCCCAACTCCCTCCACAATAACCACCGGGGTGCAAAGGGGGTGTTTGGTGATGCAGTGCGGAAGGCTGAGGCCATCGACGAGGGCCTGCATGGCTGCGCAGTCTTCTGCCGTGATCGGGAGCATGCTCCCGCCCTCGCTCAGCGACGCGTTGTTCGTTGAGATCTTGACTTGCTCCAGTAGGTAACCTTTGTCAAGAAGATATTCAATCGTGACAAGCCGGACGTCAGGATCCTCGTCGGCGACGACCGTCCAGAAGGCAACGTGCGTGGCGATGCTATACGATGTGCGCTTGGTCATCGCTAGCTGCTCGAACGTGTTCTCAAGCACCGTGAACATGTCAAACACGAGCATATTGTTGGGCGGAAGCAGCTCCGTGTTGGAATCAGGACGCGGCAGAAACATCATCCCTATGCCGAAGTCCAGCGCTGGCTGCGAGCCTACCTCCACAAAGGCGTAGGAGTCCGCTCGCGTGGAGTTCCGCCGATGCGCGAGTCTCTCTCGGATGACGCGGTGTGGAATGCGCAGATGCAGTTTCTGTTTTGCAGACGCCGGGTGTCGCTCCAGTGTGGCGTTGATCATACATTCCAAACAATCATTGGGCGCCTGCTCCAGCGCCCAGGTTGTCGCCTCTATGCGATCTTTGCGATCGGTGAAGTTAGTGTTTTCAGGATCGTCTATGAGAACCACATAGTCTGTGTGTAAATATGCAAGACAGTCTTCAAAACTGATTCCAGGCTGCAGACATTGGTTGTTGGCGTCGCTGTTGCGCACCTCCTGTTCTAAATTCGTAAAGTAAAGCACACGGTCATATCGGTTAATCTGTCCCGCAACGGAAGAATCGACCGCCATGGTTTCGTATGTAAAGAACCAGTCCTCCGTGTAATTATCAAACCTGACGGAATCGAGGAGCGAAAGCGTGGGAACACTTTGCACTGACGTGATTTCGTAATGACCTTCCGGAAGCCCAAGGTCCACGACGGTGCTCTGCGTTGCCTCCCACGCTCCGAGAAGCCGTCTCTGCGCCTGCAGCCCGTTCTGTATGCGCTCACGTTGCTCCTGACTGTGTGTCTGCAAAGTGAGCATGAGTGGTGCGCTACTTACTAGGAAACACAAGGAGAAAAGCAACATACCAGACAGACAGCAGCCACGACGCTGGCCTCTTGCTGTACTCCAGACGAACATGACTGTGCATTGTTAAATACTATTTTCTGGTTTTCAATGCTATAATGCATTTGTCGCGTCGACGCAATATAAGAGCACGCCAGACATGCCCTCAAAAAAACGTCGATGTCGCACACAGAGATTGCGAGAGACTGCGCAATTGGTCGCAGACACGCTCGAGGATTTTCCGACCACTGGTGTAGTCATGCAGGAAAATGACGAAGACGGAGAGTGTACTCAAGAACACAGCGTGATGTGGAAGTCATCGAGCGGAGACTACCAGGTTCAGTGTAAACTGTTCCATGCAGGAGAGAAGACCTACATATGCAGTATCATGCAAGAAATAACCTCTTGCATCGAGGTGCCTGACCTGCCTGCTACCTGGCCCCTCGAGTGCTCCAAACACCAGCACGGCGCTTGCGGCCCGCGTGCTATCGACACAGCTCAGCTGGAGTGCGGCCACATCTTCCACCCGGTGGCCCTCGCGTTCCATTTTCTGGTGACAGATATGCGGTGTCCCATGTGCAGATCTGGAACCATGGAAAAAATGAACATTGAATGCGTGCCTGAAAGCGCGAGGGAAGTTTTTGCCGCGAAAATTGAGCTTGTAAACAAGACACAGATCGAAGAGAACATGGCAGTTCTGACGCCATTACCCACAGTCGATGTTCTCTCAAACATCGAGCTCGAGATGCGCATGACGAACGGCAGGAGCTCCACTGTTCGCACCCGAGTCGTGTTCAACGAGCAGCACGTGGAGGATATTCAGCGTGCAGCTATGCAGGTCACCCAGAGCACAAATCATACAAGTATGCTCACCACGGGCCTGGGAGTGCACCGGTCCTTCCAACGACTCATCCGCTGCGTGGTGGGGCGGCAACACACCTTGAACTCGGACGCCTACATCCAATTTGCGCTCACACATCCACTCGTCCCTGTCGCTATCGCAAGCGAACCAATCACTGTCTCCGAAGCATGGAGCAAGCTCTTCAACCCACAAGAAATGCAAGAAGAAAGTGGCTCTGTGAACCTGTTTAGCCCTGGCGTCGGCGGCTCGCACGCTGTCGCCTGTGTCAACAGCAAATACAATGCCCATATGCAAGCCCCCGAGATGACAATCGACGTCAACATGCATCTGCTAATAAACATCTCCACGTACGTGCATGAGATCTTAGAATCGATCCGTCACAACATTCAGGAGAGCAACATGTACACCCAGGGTCACGTCATCGAGGTGACCATGTCTTCAGTGAATGGGATTCCGTGGGCATCGTAGCTAAATCTTTGTTCTCACGACGTTGTGTATATATCTGACTTCTCACATGTCGGCTGAAAGATGGGTGCGCGTGCCCGACCAAAAACCGAAGCGAGACATCGGGAAAGAGCAGGCCATGGTCTGTCAGATGTGGAAGCTCGTGCACGCCAACATCAAACTGGACCACGCGATGCACGCGTTCCTTCACAACACAATCGACGTGGGTGGAGGAAAAATCATACAATGTGCTTTCGATCTGGTGCGACAAGTGCTGAATCCCAGAGGATACGTGCAGCTAGAACACATTCGCGAAACCAAAGCGTTAGGGACTACTCTCCGGAGCGAACAAAGTATCTGGAGCCAACAAGGGAAGAATATTGGTGATAAGTGGGATTTTACTGACTCGTGGTTGAAGTCAATGGACGACTGGCACAAGGACAATTACACAAGGCTTCTCGCGGAGACCGTCGACACATTCTGTGAACAAGACACTACTGTTACTCCACAAGCTCGGAATACGAATGCTACTTACAAGGGACAGGATGCAAACGTGGATTTGGACAGCTTATATTCTCTGCCTGTCATCAACAGCAAGTGCGAGCGTGTCGACGTATTCGCGACGTTGCCCACAAACGATGGAAATCTTCCATGTATTCGCAGGTGGCAAAGAAAGTGCTCTGCTGCAGATGACTTGAGTGAAAAGTATGAAAACAAAGAGTACCAAAATTTAAACGATAATCAACAGAATTTGGAACCGTACTGGAGGTTCGCTCTGAGAGTGAAGCAATGGAAAAAGTTCAAGAGGAAGGCAGCAAAAGCCCCCTCATCGAATGCACCGGCTTCCGCGGCTTCCGCGGCTTCCGCGTCAGTTCCCGGGCCTCCCCCGCCTCCCCAGCCTCCCGCGCAAGGTCCCCCGGCTCCTCCGGCTCCCGCGCAAGGTCCCCCGGCTCCCCAGGCTCCCGCGCAAGGTCGCCGGCCTCCCGCGGGGGATGGCAGTTTGTTAGGTTTTCCTCCACAAACAGTTCCACAAAGGCTGGATGGTTCTAAGCAAGTGATTCTCGACGACGTTGCCCCCCCGGATCCAACCTTTTCAGAGTCTTTGACTACAGCAGGGATTAATGCTATTAATCTCCCGTGGATAAAAGAATTACAAGCAAACTATTCGAGCCCAAACTCCAAGAAGATAAACTTGCATGCCTTGACTGCCCTTAGGGATCATTTGGTAAAAAACAATCCAGCAATTGATAATCAATTTGACAGGAGATACAAGGGATCAAGGAGTGAAAATTTAAAAGACAAACTGAGAAAACAGCTTCATGATTATCTGAAGACAGTGCCACTCTCAGAAGACCTAGTTCCCATTCAATTTAGAAATAGTATAGTTCCGGAACCCGATGAATCTGAAGAGCCGTCGGCGGAATCGACCATGCAACGAGAGTATGGCTTTAATGTGACAAATATGACCTGTGGCTACACAGAAAAGCCAGACGTCATCTTGAGACTGGGTTACTTTAGCGAGGACACTGGCCTCTATAAGCAGCGGTGTGTAATATGTGAAGTGGATGGAGAAGACAAAACTAGGAAGAACAGTGGAAACGATAAGGACGAAGACGGAGGACATCCTATCAAACTTGCGTTAAAGCTCATGACATCCACCAGTGTGCAGGACGTGCTGCAGGATGAGACGTACCACATTCGTAGCAACATGTGGAAATATCTGCACGAGCAGATTCAAAAGTCGTTACTCTCTACGACGAATGTCGAGCTGCCAGAGTTTCAGTCGTTTATTGACAGCTTGCAGCACAAAGATGATGACTACAAGACACTCATGACCGGTATCCATTGGGTCCACCATTTATTTCTGTCTCACGTGAAGATAGCATTCTTGATCCACATGCGGGTAGTCCACGGGATCGATATGCTATCGTCAGACATTGATGATCCTAGAATGAGGGATCACTTTTTCTTTGTCAACTTTGACGGACGATACTTGCCAGACACTCTTGTTTTTGAGGACAAATTGCAGACACAAACACGAGAATGGTTGCAAGAGCATCTGATGATGCACTCACGCGTTAAGATCAAATGCTACCACGATGACAAGCCTCAATGGCTGGAGGCCCCTGTCATGAACGCAAGCTCCAAATGGGCTCGCATGCAGAGCTGGAGCGCCCGGGTGCGCAGCCTACCCATGCCAAACTTTCCTTTTGAGGAGAGTTCTTTTATGCCCATTTCCTGCTGTGTAGTTCAACGTGTGAACATGGCTAATTTGTGCAACATCGTCCGAAGAGCTTCGGAAATCGCTGTGAAGGAGTATAATGATGCAAAAAAATTGAAAATGAGAGATAATGATCGTTTTCAACCAAAATCGCGTCGACGATTGTTTCCAGACAAATGCTTCCTGACACGAGCACAGCAGTTGGTCAGAGGCAGTTCTGACCTTAATAGGTGGAACGACGTAAATCAAAACGATACTTTACGCCAGCGCTCAGATTCCGCAGCCAGGGACAGGATTGAATTGGACTTTGGCTACGAAAAACCAGAGCGAACGCGAGACTATTCATATAAAGACAATCCAGACAGCAATCACTGGGATCAAGTAGACGTGCGAATGTTTTTCTTTGACAAGGCGATGCGCAACTTAAAAAATACTAATAAGACAGACTGGATGCAGGAAGCGCAGGGCATGTGGTACATTCAAGACTACATGGACTTTTTGCAAATGCTACAGACACTCGACATTGCGGAAAACACTCAGGCTCAGTCAAGGGATTTCTGGGACTTTTCTGCAGACACAAATTTCCAGATGAGGTACTGTGCACCTACCCCAGATAAGGACAAAGCCATGCCGATACCGCTGCATGTCAACGACCGCGCGCTGCAGAAGTTCAGCATCCTGTCGTGGTTTTTCGACTGCAGGGATGCCGGGGCATGTGGTTACCAATGGGAAAATTTCGTTCTTGAGTACTTTGGCGCAAACATTACGGATCCAACAAAGCTTCACAGCAAGTTTGAAGACTTCAGCTTTCAAGATGTTTCCAAGATAACCCAGAACAAATACTTTAACAAGGAATGGTTTCAAATCTGTGTTTTCTTGGAGCACAATTTCAGAAACGCAATCGCGCCGATACACTACAGAATATTTGAGCAGGACAACGCCAAGCCTGTGAATAGCCTGCAGGGAACAGTGAAAACACTTTACAATCAACGCCAATCTCTCTTCAATCAACGATCGTGCTTTGAAGGGTTGCGGTTCAGGGCGGCAGACGGGGCTATCATTCCGAACGGAGCAAGCTTCTTGAGTTTTCAGAGATTCGATGTGGCTCAGCCCTCGAACATGAATCTGCGCGAGCGCATCTTCTCGCAGCTTCACCAAGAATTACCAGAGCTCGATCCGGCGTTGTTAAAGTACATCAGAAAATTCCGTATTCCAGACGCCGAGCTTTTCTTGCGGATGATTCGCTGCCCGAACCTGCTAGCCCTGAGGGAGCTGGCGGTTCAGCATCGTCACCTGCTCGGGGGGCAGGAAACCGCCTCATCCGCCCAACCCAATTACCATATCCAGCAGGTCCTGAAGTACTTCCCTATTGCCGTCCAATCCGAGATCCATTACTTGCTCAAGTTCGTGGAGAGGGACGACTCGGTGTGGGTGCACACTCCCACAATTCACGACACGCAAAAAATAATTATGCCTCAAAACAAGATGCGCCAGTGGATCAGGAAGATTCTCGAAGTCGACGCCCGGGTTCAGGCCCTCAAAACACCACTTCAATTTAAATGCTACATGTTTACGATGCCGGAGATCGGTGGCGCAAGTTTCGCAGCGTTCCACATTCTGAAGAATCTCTTCTTTACAACGGAGTCAATGATGAATGCGGGATCACAGAGGAGCATAGTCTTCGTATTGCTGCAGATGCATTTGGCACTGGAGATCCTCAAGAACTCACAGAGAGACGAGCGAGGAAATCCTCTCGCTGAATTGCTCGATGTAGAAGTCCCCGAGCACGGGACCCTCGAGGCAGACTTTTTGCAGTGGGGGGACAAGAATGTGAAGTGTACGATTGGCTCTACTATCACAGGATGGCCGAGACGAGACCTGAACGAATACGTGCGGAGAGTCAAATGTCAACCCGACGATAGGCAAGAAAGATATGAACTAGAGCATACATTGTGGACACAAGTCCCCGGCTCATGCGTTATCACAACAAAGGCAGGTGCAGAGAAGGGAGAGGAATACGAGATGCGAGAAAAGGAGCGTTGCTTGTGGCTGTTGATGCAGTATGCGCGTCCCTCCCCAGCCCCGTACCTTTGTGAATGGGAAGACGGCACCACAGTTGTGAGGGATCCCGAGCGCACGGAAAGTGGAATCAAGGCAGATCGTGACATCCGTAACCTCAAAGTCTCGTACAAAGTAAGTGACGGGCTACACGTGTACTTGCAAGATGACAATGACGGGCCTGTTTTTTTCGAAAAAGTCCCTGCCAAGTTAAATATTACGGCCACTGCCCCGTTTCCAAGATACATTGAGGCAATCATAAGCGACGTTCCCGATCGCACTTTGATATACGTGCCAAAACTATTTGCGAGGGAGCTTCGCAAAAACTACTCTCCCCTGCATGCCAAGAACTTCCAGTACGAGAACGCCACGTGGAGGATGGTCTGTGTCGGCGCACGCACCTGGTCATGGAAGCGGCTCCTGGTCAAGCGGCTGTTTTTCGACGCTCTGTGTAAAATCATGACTCGTTCCTCAGTAGAACTCTCACTGTATGAACCAGTGCCTGACGAAGATTCTCCTGCTGAAGAATTGGAAAAGTACTACTTAAATGTTGAGGCAAGACACAAGCAAACACAAGAGGTATTTGGAAGCTTAGAAATCAAAAGGAAGCTGCTATTGAAAAACTTGGCGCTTAAGCAGGCACAGTTAGTTTTGACCGTTCACACAAAAAGGCACAGATGCGGCCAGATTGGAGTCGTGTCCGCCGATGTCTACAACAAGGTACTCCCTTTGTGGCGCCAAGTGTCATGGAAAGATTACTATGTAGACAATCCCAGTATGCACGGTGTCTCTTGCTGTCGGTATATGCTCATGGACAAGAGATTGCACGAACTACTTTTAAAGCAACATGAAGTAGTCACACTGGATCCAGAGAGTGTGCTATTGCGCTCATTGTGTCTTTATTCAAAAACTCCAAGAAGAGACAGTCTTGTTAGGTTTAGAGGAAGTTTGTACCTCAAGTATCCAGAAGGCTACGGAGTTCTCAGGACAGAAAACGGATATGTTGCAGGACGTATGCTGAAGAACGTGTACACTCAGCACGTATTTGCCACGTTCTTCGACACCCGTACGTACGATGGTCTTTGCAATAAACGCGTGCGTCACGCACTGTCCGAGGATCTCGACGACGCTCTAGGCCACTTACAATCTCACACACTCCCGTACACTGTGGATAGGGATCTCTTTGATTGGCAGCCAACAGACACGGAGGATCCTCAGACGAGAAGCTGGATACAAAATTCTTGTGAGTTGCAAGTGCAGAGTTTCATTGAGCATACTGTTGGCGTGACTGGCGAGAGTCTTTCTTTACAGAATCAAAAGTACATGTACACTCTACCAGACTACTATTCAAAGACGGGTGCATCGCCGTACGATATTGACGGGATATGGCAGGCAGCCGGAACCGAGAAATGGACTGTCTCTATCCAGAAAAAATTGACAGAGCCTCAAAATCGAGTGTCCGTCTGGAGTACTTTGCGCCAAACAAACAAATACCTCGCAAAAATCGACGAGAATAAAATGGAGGATAATATGATTATAATTCTGAATAAGAGTGTTGACAACGTGTACCTGAAAACCGCTTTGAAAACCATTCGACTTACGATGTTGCAACAGCCTGCCGGGGGTCTAGATCACTCGGACATCATTGGGGATTCAGGGGAGGATTCCGAAGACTCGGATGACAATTGATCTTCAACAAACGAGTTGGCCCCTTGAGATCTGTTGAGGCTTTCCCTTCCCAGCGATGTTTCTTGACGTCACAAACCACATCAAGCACACCGTGGTTGCCGTAGGGAGAAGTGCGGAAAAGGACAGAAGCATCGCCGCGATCGCTATGTTTCGTGCGTTTCCGTCGGACGTGGCCAAGAAGTGTCCCAGCCACGTATCTTTGGAAGTCATCAGTACTGTCGAGATCGTATGTGCCAGCAGAAATTCCCACCGCGACACCACTCGGAAAAGGACCAGACAAGTCGAAGTCACAAGCGGGACGGAGGACACCTGCAAGGCAACCATGAATGGAAGCAGCCATCCCTGGGCGCGCAGCGCACCCACCGTCATCAAGAACCCCATCAGCTCCCGCGCCGGACTCCGCACCGGCGTGTTTTGCGTTGCTGCAACGACGAAGAGCATGACGATGCCGAGCTCCCAACAAGCGCACACGATCCCTCCATTCAGTGCACCAAAGAAATAGCCGTACATCATCTTCGTCACGTGGAGCAGCGGAAAGCATAAGAGCACCTGCAGCGCATGAACGACACAGAGCACCAGAAGCACGTTGTGGGGATACTTGCTGTCGAATGCCTTGACTGTCTGCCGCACATGTGCCGAGAAGTTGCGCCACAGGTGCTCGTCCAGAGAGTCTGTGATGTAATCTTGTGTGCCGTACGTGCCCAGTAGCCACAGACATCCGCCTATTACACACGGTATGGTGACTGCCCACATAAGCAGTCTCCGCAGCGTGTTCCTTTTCTTCTGCTTCTCGTGGACGTCTTCTGGTATGCGGAGGACCATCTCCGCCACGTAGACCTCTTCGACTGCGCTGTCATCTGCTAAGCCCTGTTTCTCTCCGTCCTCTGACAGTTTCGCAACCTCCTGCCTCTGAGCCTCAGGCACCGTCGCATGCTCATCCTTGCCTTCGACATCGCATGCGCTGCTCTGTTTCACCGCTCCCGGACTGCGATCCCTGCTCGGGTACAGGGACATGCAAACCGCGGAGAGCACGCTCATGCTCTTGCCCTGTTTAGTATTGTTTTGCATCATAATTGTAGATTATCAATTACATCCGGTGGTCATGCTCAAGCAGTGTCTCGTTCTCCTCGGACTCAAGGTATTTTTGGGATCGACAGCGCAGGGCACACCCCACGACCATGGCACACAGCACAACAATCACAGGCAGCGACCCCATGACAGCGACGGTTTGGACGAGCATGGAGCCGGCCTGCTGCTGCTCAACAGCCCGAGGAGAGTCTGCGACGCTGGCCGCGGCTGCTTCCGAGGATGCTGCGGCGATCGAGGGCGCGGCCCGCCGCATCGCAGTGTCGATCCACGAGAGGTCGCCTGCTTCCAAGAGTCCGTCGCGTTGGGAGACGCTCTTGCACTCCCAATACTGTCCGCTGGCCGATCGGATCTCCCATAGATCTTCCTCGTGCATGCATTGCCAGGTGCAGGCGTAGAGCCACGACCACGTCAGGTTTTCATCAGCTTTGAGCGGCAGACTCGACAGAATCACGCCTGCCTGCCCGAGTTCGCCTGCCTCGAAACAAGACTTGCATGCAAAGTCCACAGGAATGCTCCCCGGATCACACTCGATGTCCACTTTGGTCATCGTGGGCACAGCCTCGACGCCCTCTCGCGGCACGCACCTCTCCCCGGCCTCAGTCGCTTGCAGCTGGTAGGCATCCTGACAGAGCCATACACAATCCTCCCTGTCGTCTTGCGCGCTCCATACTGCGTTCTCCGGCAGCCCCTTGCACTCCACACAGTGCGTGCAGTTGTCCGGCTGCACTGGACTCTGGTACCCCGGCGGACACCTAATGCGGCCCTTGCGCCACGACCCGTCCTTCCCGCCCTGCCACTCGTACGTCCCGCAGAAGTCGCACTCCTTGGTGCGGATGTTCCACACAAACCCGTCGTCGCATGCAGGCGTGCACGCGTCGCCGGCCCAGCGCTGTCTCTCCCCAGACTTGCCACAGTCTTCGCAAACGGTGTCGGCATACGTGGAGCAGTGGGCAATCAGCCTGCGGCCCTCGCAGCCCGAGCATGGCTCACATTGCGCGTCACGAGCGTGCGTGCCGTTGCGCAGCCACTGCCCATGCCCGCATACCAGCACCGAGTGGCGTCGGCAAATTTCGTTCTCGAGATCAAACAACCTGTAGTATCCCTGGGTGCACTGAGCCCTACACGAGCGAGCGTCGTCCTGCGTTCCACTCGAGGCGAACTCGAGGAAAGCCGTCCGGTTAGACTCTGTCGTCGGGGCGGGCGTCGTGCTCGCTGGCGTGATGGGGAATTTGGGCACGTACTCGCCGCGTGCACAGTCATATTTTTGCGAACAGTCGTGCCAGAACGTAGGTGTGGGCGTCGTGCTCGGCGGAGAGGGCGTCGTGCTCGGCGGAGAGGGCGTCGTGCTCGGCGCAGAGGGCGTCGTGCTCGGCGGAGAGGGCATCAGAGATGTAGGGGAGGGTGTTGTAGTCGTAGGAGAGGGCATGAGAGATGTCGGGGAGGGTGTTGTGCTCGTCCGAGAGGGCATCAGAGATGTAGGGGAGGGCGTCGTGCTCGTCGGAGAGGGCATGAG
>OFRA01000201.1_pt1 | contig 15484 bp, 30 predicted proteins | sample 1543001 | NCBI WGS metagenome assembly OFRA01 (sample SAMN07774221, study PRJEB24372) | wastewater metagenome | isolation source: Lake Maggiore Verbania | place: Italy: Verbania | collected 2015-12 | reverse complement strand
TCAAACTCTGATGTCTGATAAGAGTAAGGAGAGTTTTCTTCTCCAACAACAAACTGAAAAAATATACTTCCTCCATCCTTTAATTTATCATATGCAAGTTTTATATAATTAATTTTTTCTTGATGTTCAATGTGTTGAAAAACCAACATTGAGTACACTAGATCAAGATTATTTGCAACCTCTTGATATTTTATATTATCTTTTTTAGGTGCAAGTTTTATCATCTCATCAGAGATATCTATTGCGTAGAAATTACATTCTTTATATTTTTCTGAAAGTGGATCAAGTAATCTTCCTATTCCACAACCAATCTCTAGAACATTATTCCAAGTATTGTTATTGTTTTCTATAAGATCTAAAAAGTTTTCAGTGGATGCCCACTCGTCTGCAATATATTTATATCTTACTTCTGGATCTACTGCAGCATTATCCCAAAAAGTTTTAGCATGATTCATAATATAAATGCACCTCATGCTGATAGTCCAGTATTGTTTCTTTATATCCAAGTTCCATAATCCAATATCTAAGGTCCCACAAATATTTGTTCCAATACATAATCATAAATTCTGGATGACCAGATAGCCAAATCTTTGGCTTATGCTCTCTTAAAACTTTTTCTGCACCAGTCAGAACAGCCCACTCACTTCCTTCTACATCAAGAGTTATAGCGGTAGGTGGCTTGATTCCTTTATCATAAACACAAGAATCAATTGTTATTTGCCCATACTTAGATCCTTCAGTGTGTAATTCTTTAAATCCATGGGCAGCATCAATGGTTGAGTTTGCTTCTGGTGGAAATTCATTGTAGTAGATTCTTGTAAGATTATTATTTTCATTAGATGCAAAACCAGGGATACATGCAACTGGTTTATTTAAATTATTGCTTTCCCATATTAATGGATAGTGCGACCAAACTTTTGGGTTTGGTTCAAAGATAACAGTTTCTGCTCCCCAAATCTGACACAGAGCAACCATTTCGCCTTCTTCTCCACCAACGTAATAAATTACATCATTTATTCCAAGGTTTTTATGCATTGATCTTAATCTGTTTTTTTCCCAACCTTTTTCTGTATACCATTCAGGACGAGCAGCACGATGCTCTGGTAAAGTAATTTCAAACTCACCATTTATTAAAACTTTCTTCATTTGTGTCATTTGCTTAACCATTCTATTAGTGACACCTTTGGAATCCAGCCAGTTAAATCTTTAAACTTTTGATTAGATGCAAGAGTTTCTTGAACCTCTCCAACTCTTGGCGGTATAAACTTAACATAATTTGAAACCATATTAGCAATCTCAAGTATAGAATAGTTGCTTCCATATCCAATGTTGTATACCTCACCAAAACCATCTTTTATCTCAGAGACAAGAATGTTTGCCTGAACTACGTCTGAGATGTGTGTAAAGTCTCTACGTTGAGACCCATCGCCAACTACTGTTAGTGGCTTGCCCTCTTCGTGTTGCTTTAAAAATAAACCTATGACTGGTGCATACTGACCCTTTAGTGGCTGTCTATCTCCATAGACATTAAAGTATCTAAGCGATATTGTTTTTAGTCCGTAAAGATTATAATAAACTCTTGCAAGGTTTTCACCAAAAACTTTAGCAGCAGAGTATGGAGTTAGTGGATCAGGAGATTGTGTTTCTTGGTTTGGAAACAAGGCCCTTTTGCCATAAGAAGAGGATGTGCTTGAATAGATTAATCTATCTACATTATTAACCCTACAAAGTTCAAGAACATTGGCTGTTCCAACTGCATTTGATTGAATAGATTTTTTAGGATTTAGTATTGCTGGTTGGATTCTTGCATCAGATGCAACATGAAACACACAGTCAATGTTTTTAAATAGTGGAGCAATTAAATCATAATCGCAAATATCATACTTATAGTTTTGTGCCTTATCATTCCAATAGAACTGCTCATGACACTCTGCAGACTCATCATCAATACAAACAACGTCGTGACCAAGACTAATTAACCTATCAACAAGGTTTGAACCAATAAAACCAGCACCGCCAGTTACTAAATATCTCATTGTATGTTTAATGTTTCTAGTATTGTTTCCCACCTGTGTACATATGTGTGCTCTCGTTTTGTTCTTTCATGTCCCAGTTTTCTTATTGCTTCCCGCTCATCTCCATGCTCAAGATAATAATCTATTTTTTGTTTTAAATCTTCAAGGTTTCCATGCTCATACCAAACCATCTCCCCTTCATCAAAATATTTTTCAAGTCCTTTTATTGCAGGGTATATAGTAAAACCACCACGACCAGTACTTTCAAATAATCTATCACTAGTATAGTAAGGATAGTTAAAGTTAAGATTTAATGTATCTCCAATGGCTATCTTGCTACGGGCATATATGCGATTCAATTTATCCCCTCGCACAGTTCCAGTATCCCCATCTCCGCCTACATGTAAAAATCTTTCTTTATAGGTTTCACGAAGAAAATCTATTAGTTGTGGTCTAAATGTATATTCTTCATGATATCTTCTACTTCCCACAAAAATTACATCGTGATCGTAATATTTTTTATTATAGTCTGAGTGTATGTAGCACTCCTTGTCGTAAACTCCAGGAGGCATAAAGTGACCTTTGACATTTGTGTTTTCATTAAACCAGTCTGCCATCATTTTGTCTACTGTAAAGAAGTGTCCAATATTTTTGTAAAACCCATCATTGTCAAGATCTTTTTGTCTATTAATACCAAACCAAAGATCTAAATGATATGTCATGGTGGGTATGCTATTTCTTTTTAGTTCTTTTAAAACATCAACCATGTCCATGCTGCCAGGAGTATTCCAGCCGTGTGTGTGAACCCAAACAAACAAGTCTGACTCTACTGCTTCATAAAATATTTCTTTACTCTTTGCCCTGCGCTCTTGCAGTTTTATAACTGTATGACCCAAAGACTCTAGGGATGATGCGTGATGATTTTCACTAGAATAGGGAACTTCAAAGTTACCAAGAAAAACAATTTTTGCCAATTTTATCCTCCACTGTAAATAATTATAGCATGATATACTTGTTGTAGGGTTAAAATGAATTTTATATATATATGCCGTGGCGGGGAAAACCAAGAACTTAGGTATTCTCTTAGGACAGTTGTTAATAGTTTTCCAGACTCAGAGATCTGGGTAGTCGGCGGTATACCAAATTGGTACAAGGGTAAAAATATAAGCATAGAACAAAATGCTAGTAAATACAATAACGCCATAGAAAACCTCAAAGCCATTGTAAAGTCTGCAGAAACCCCAGACGAGTTTGTTTTGATGAATGATGATTTCTTTATCATAAACAAGATAGATTCAATAAAGCATTATCATGAGGGACCCCTCCTTGATAAAATTGAAAAATACAGAGACCTAAAAATGGATCCTAGTTATGTTCAAAAACTTGGACAAACCTATGCCAGATTACAGAGAATGGGTGTAGAGGAGCCAGTGAGTTATGAAACTCATACCCCGATGATTATGCTCAAAGACAGACTATCAGAAGTATTACAATACTGCCCTACAAGTCTTTGGAGATCTTTGTATGGCAACATACATCATGTTGGTGGAGAACAAATAAAAGATGTAAAGGTTTATTATAGGGATAGGTTTGCAAAAATATCAAATGACTATACTAATTCTGATTTTCCTTTGATGTCTACGGATGATGAGTCATTCTTAATAATAAGAGATAGTTTATTAAAAAATAAGTTTAACAAGAAAAGTAAATACGAGAAATAAAACTATCTCATAAAATGATAATCGCCATCAGGGCCATTGTCAGAAAACATTCCCATGTTTTTAAATCCTTGTGATGAAAGATAATCAATAATAACTTCTTTTTCAGGAGATCCAATATTGTACTCTACATCTCTTAGTTCAATTATAAGATGTTCGGAAGTCTTTAAAGACTCTGTTGCGCCCATGAGTACGTCTAGTTCTGCACCCTGCACATCTATCTTAATAAACTCTGGCTCTTTAAACATTTCATATTTGACGGTATCATCTAAGGTAATGGTCATCATTTCAACTATACTATTATCATCAAACAAATAATCCGCTGCTGGACTATACTTTGGATTTTCTCTATAATATGAATTGCCAGCAAAGTTATCGTTGTTCTGATAAAACTTTATATTTTTGTCAGACGCACTACTTAAGGCGCCAATGCTGTATTGTAATCCGCTTTCAACATAAAGACTTTCAAATGCATCTGTTGCATCAAACAAAACTATTTCACTTTCAGGCCAAATATCTTGCGCTCTTTGTGTCCAATGTAAAACACATGCACCAATATCATAAATTACTTTTGGGTTGAAGTTGTAATCATATTTTAATTTAAGCAGATACTTAAAATGTTTATCTGGTAAATTTCTGTAGTCGCTAACCTTTTTGATATTATCTAAAATATTTTTATTATATTGTTTCATTATTAATATCATACTTTCCAATTTTATTTAGCCACTGTGCCATAGCCCATGCCTCACGAAACCTTATGTTTGCCATAGTCATACCATACTCTCTACACAACCTTTCAAAATCTTTATAGGTTTTTGGTTTTTTTGTGAAAAGAATCCACATCAAGGCCGACTCTGTTGTTAAAAATGTTTTGCCACCTTTTATATGAGAAGGTCTTTTAATTACGTTGCACCTTCTGCATCTCAAAGTCATGTTTTCTAAACTGTCTGCTTCATCCCCTAACACTTCTCTCGGAACTATGTGATCTGCCTGCAATTCAAGTCGTGTTCCGCAGTCAGCACATTTACCATTTTGATTCTTATGCCATTCATAAACAGCCTGCATAGTTTTTCTTGGTGGATATTTAATTTGAAAAGTTTTTTTTGATGCTATAGAGGTTCCTACTTGTGATGGATTTAGGTGTCCAAGAACTAAAGCCACAACTTCTTGCATCGTAACAAGACCCTCTGTAATTAATTCATTTAATAAATTAATCCAATCTTCTTGAGTCCATTCACGATCACTGTCTGGAAATTTATTTTGCATTTTTCTTTTCTTCAACTAATTTTTTAATATTGTTTATTTTAGTATAGGCATCTCCACCAGCATCAAGAAGCATTATAACTTCATCAAACGCTTGCTTACGAGCCTTTTTACAGCCATTGCAAGGACAAGCCCAATCTTTATTGTTGCTTTCCAAGGTCTTGTTTTCTTTTAACTTTGCCGTCTGCTACGCCAGTCCAATACATATTATAATAGTTTACATCAAACGAAAATGTCTTGAGATGCTGAACATGTGCACCAGTATGAGCATATAATTGAATACCAGCATCTTTTAGTTTTCTAAAGAAAGAAACATCTTCGCTAATAAACTTATTTGCTGCTTGTTGATTTTCTCCAAATACAGAAAACTCACCAGCAACTTCACGAACTTTAGGAACAACCGATCTGTGCATTAAAACAAAACCAAAACCAGCAACATCAACTGGTATTAACTGATTGGTTGGCATAGGATGAATGGTTCTTGTTACATACTTATTGTCTGTATTCATATAAATAGCAGGAGTTGGCTCCATCAAACTCTGTTCATTTTCTTGGCTAACAAAATAAACTCCAGTAACAACTGGCTTAGAGATTTTATCTGAAGAATCCCACAACAACTTAAACGCACCCATAGTCATAACTATGTCTGAGTCAATCCACATCAACCAGTCTGTGTTCATGTTGTCATACCAATAATCAATTAAAGATTGACGCTGTCTTGCTATTTGATTACCCTGCACACGAATAGTGCTTGCTACTTTAATTCCACTTCTCTGTGCTTCAAGCAGGGTATTTAAAATGCCACTTGCAAACCTACCCTCTACAGTACCACCGTCACACCATGCAAAGGTAACTGTTTCCTTATCGCTGTGTCCTGATACTGGTTTATCTACAACCTTTTTTGGTTGTGTCTTACTAGGCTGCTTTTTTGCCATTGCTATGCTCCCTTAGATGTCTTGCAAGAGTACTGTGAGCAAAGATGCCCCAACGCACCTCAAGTTCTTTACCGCATTTATTGCAGACTGCTACTCTACCCTTGTCCATGTTTATATTATATACCAAACATTATTTATTGTCAATCTTGGGTTCTAATTTGTCCCACTTGCCTGCTGCATTGCCTTGATAGGTCTGTCCAGTTTCTCTGTCTATGAGCAACCATTTTGTTGGAGATAATGTTTGTACAACCAAGACTACTTCACTTAAAGTCTCGGGGAATTCAAAAGACTCTCTCATATACCATTATCTTCCATATACTTTAATCTTTCCATTATTACTTCAGTATTTGGATCAGCCAAGAATTGATCAAGAGCCTCTTTAACTATTGGGCGCATCTCATCAACTACAGGTCCGCCTTCATTTTCCATATTAGAAATATCGTAATGATAAGCATCTGAATCTTCTGTGACCCACTTGGCAGCATCTTCTACATCCCATTTGCGGGTATTGATAAGGCGATGTATAACAGGTTTACCAGGCTTAGTAGTAAATGAAGGTTCTAAAGCAAAGATACGATTATTAGGTTGAATAGCAAAGTTACCATCATCACGCTCAATAACATGACCACACTTATGTTGACCAGGATTTTCAGAGTAACCATCATCAAGACTGTTTGCATCTCCGCTATACCAGTCCAAGGTAAATAGATACTTGCCAGATATCTTGGTCTTAGTTCTGTCCATGTAGAACATACGAAGGTTTGCAAGGTTTGAGAATTTTGTGACGGTAACGAAAGGACTAAATGAATTCCACAATACTAAATTATGTATATCTTCTTCCTTAACACCAGGATTGGTACAGAAAGCATTGATAGGCATTCTCCACCAGATACCGCCATCTTCCATCATAAAGTGAAACAGTGGACTTCGGTTTGGTACGCTGGATACGCCAAAAATTACACATGGGAAATATTGATCGTGACTATCCTTTTGATCCCGCAAAAAATTACCACGCACATAACATTCTATCGGCGGGATGTTGGCGTTTAATTCAGGCATGTACTCATTCTATCATCTCGGCGCAATAGATGTATCAAACCACCATGCGCCCCTTTGCAGGGCGCTATGGTTTAATCTTACTATCTGCGTAATCTTGACTAGCCATGTTTACCATTCTGGCTTTTCCGCAGGGACAAGGAGGAACCTTATGTATCCTATCCTCATCCAATGTAGTAATAATAGCCATGATGGTTTGACATTCAAGGCATTTGAACATCCATCTGCTTTCAGTCATTTTCTACTTCTGTGTATAGAAGTACAGAATCCATCAAATTCACTTTTCGTGAAGAAACGTATCCGCCACTTTTATCTAGTTGCTCTCTTGCTGCTTTTTCATCATCTGCTAGAACTTGTACCATCATTTCTACCTTGTATGAAAAGCATCTTGTTTTTTCATTATCTGCCATTTTTTTCTCCTCTCGCTGTTTGTGCTGCTAATATTCTCATTCCCAAACCATTGATCTGAGACGATGTGCCAAGGTCAATCTGTTCGATTTCTCTGGCAATACGCTCACGCAATTCAGACTCTACGGCCACAATGCTATTCCCGATAAGGCTCTGTGTTTGTAGTCCAAAGTTCTTAGATACCTCGTTGTAAAAGTGTTTGCCAATATCTGTTGTAATATCAAAGTTCATTGTCTTCAAAGTCCATTCTGTATTCCGTGCCCCATCTTTCATAGATAGGCCAGAGATTATCCCAAATCCAACAATCTCTTTTAAATCTAAATCCATCTGTTGTGTCAGTTTCTTCATAGAAAGAGATACGAAGAACAGCCTTTGATGCAAAATGTCCTGCTAGGTTTGCCATCCACCTTAAAGGAGGGCGGGAGTTATCAATTCTAGTAGTCTTCCACTCTGTAATATCATCATCATAACGCATATGCCAATACCCCCAATAGAAATCCTATAATGAATGCAGAACATACAAGAGTTGAGAGAAAGCGCTTCTCAAAGTATCGCTTAAGAATGGCACGTTCTAGTTCTTTATCCACTTCATAGGCAACACCATCTATTGTGTATTCTCCCATGCCTACCCTATCTCTTCTATAAGCCTTGCTGATATATGACTAGCCTCATCGATTTCATGAAGGGAGCCTGAGAACAATAACTCATTGATCTTAATGATTTCTGATTTGATATATTCGTTAGTAAGTTCCATCAAACCAGTATACCCTAAAAAAGCGGGGGAGTCAAACAAAGACCACTATCAAAGTAAGTAAAGGAACAAACCACCATATATGCTTAATCACGTATTTGCCCATATAGGGTATCTGGTTTGTCAGGAATTGTATTAAGAGTCTCATGATTTGAGCATACGGGATATAGTCTATGGCCGATTGATTTGATACCCTCGGATTTTTTAGAACAGAAATAGCATACGGCCATAAAGGCTTGACCGTTTTTGCGTATCTTGTCTAAGGCTTCTACAAGCCTCTTATCTTCATACCATTGAGTATATTGGCTAGGCATATATTCCTCCTAGAAATAAGTATATCAGGAAGGAGAGTTTTTGTCTATTTCTTCTAATATTTTCTTAGCAAGTTCTTGGGCCTGAGAGCCTTTGTGTTTGGTTTTCAAATACGGGAAGATTAGGTTTGCTATGCGGTCTAACAGTGGTGTTTCCATATCTAGATAATCATTATACAGGAAAGATGAGCAGTTTTTCTCTTACTCAGGAGACTGCACTCATTTTTCTGTGGATAGGGTAGAGGCAAATGTATCAGATCCCTACTTTTGTGGTTGTGGTAGATGATGGTTTAACCCATCACCTATCTAATAGTATATCATAAAAAATGTTACTGATAAAAAAATGTTATACCAATGGTGGAGGAAAGTGGAGGGAAGTGGGGGATGGAGCGCTTTTTACTGAGGGGATCGTAATACCAAACCACAAACCTTTAATCCCAAACCTTGATATCCACGATATGGGGCATATGATACACCAGATATAATGGTTTGTCAAGCCCTAAATACCGCCCCAAAAATGTGTAGAAATGTAACAAAACTATAACAAAAAGTTATAAAACCTTTTAATAACAAACCAAAATATCTAGAAAAGTTAGAAAATGTTTTGTCTCTATATATGGGGGAATTAAAGATAGGATCGTAATCTTTTTTATACCCGCCCCTGCGGGGCCGCCGCCTGCGGCGGGGTATTTGACAAGGATCGTAATCCCTAGTATACTTATAGTATTGGATCTGGCCTTGCAGTCATCGATTCAATATTTGGGATCTGGTTACCTTTCTGGCCAGGTCCCAATTTTTATGGTTTGATATAGTCTAAACTTTCAGCGGGGGCTACGGTTTGATCGTTCGTAATGTCTTTTTCAAAAAAGGCCCCAAACATTCAGCGGGGGGGACTTTGCGAGGGATCGTAATGTCTTTTTCAAAAAATGGGCGGGGATTCAAAGATACACATCAAACCTAGTATAAGAGACATAAGGTTTAGGGATATAAGGTTTGGGATCGTAATAAACTTCTGGGATTTTTTAGGTTTGGTTCGTAATGAGTTTTTCTGGTTTGGGATGTCCAGATTGTCTGGTTTGATATGATATTACCCGGGGGGCCTACTTGCCTGTTTTTGCGAAAATTTCTCCTAGGTTTTCAAACCCTTCATCTGTGATACCCATAGCAAGCAAGAACATTTCCCAAGACTCTGCTACATATTTTTTACCATCTTCAGAAATCTCACACAAACCTTCGCTTGCTAGATAAGCCAATGGCAAACCAATATCATTGAACTCTAGAAAATCTTTTAACTCACTATCCTCACGATAGTTAATATAGAACTCACCTAAGATATTTACTTGATTAGAAAAGTCTGTCGTCATAGTGTCCTCCCTGTTGGTAGTATTCTCTTACTTCTTTATTATACCTTGCCGATTCTAAAATCTCAAGTGCTCTTGAATAGGGCACATAAGGAATAGCCGTTGCCATATAGTAGCCAACTGCCTCTAAGTCTAAAGAGAAATCAGACACGAGTGTAGAAATCTTTTGGGCAACCTTCTCCTCTTTGGTAGGGGTATCGTTGCGCTTGATTCTATACATAGTTCCTCCCATTGTATCAAATAAGTAGGGAGAGCGCAAGCCCCACACCTGCGCTCTACCCTTATATCACGTGAGGGACCCCACCCCACGCATTCAGCCTAGGTCACCAGTCTAGGCTCTCAGTTAAGATTGTTTAACTAGTTGCACTGAATGATAGTTTATAAAGTCTTCTATGTTATGCCAGTCTTCTCCACTACCCACGGTCATATCAGTTAGGTCGATTGTGATTGGGTGGTCTAAGAATCCTTGGTCTGAGGGGTCCATGGCAGTAATACCATAACCAGTCTCATCCAGAATAGAATCTTTAATAATATAACTAATGGCCATACGAGTCCCATAGGCAATGTCTCCCATTTGTAGACGTGGACGTGCATGGTTTAGGGCTGCAGCAAGCAACTCATACATATGGTCCTCGTCCCAGTGACTGTACAGAGCCACGGCATGGTCCTCTGATTGTTTAAATATAAAGTTACAGCGGGCTCCCACTATTCATCATCTCCTATGAAGTCAATAACTATCTTGGCAACTCTGCCGTCATCATCAAGTTCAGCATAGACAGGATAGTATCCGTCTCCATAGCCCGTAGAGAAAGCAACAGCAGAACCATTTCCTAATTCTCCGTAGCCTTGTTTGAGAGTAACTCCACATGCTCCAAGGTAACTATACTGGCCAGCCTTGTTAACATGTTCATCAAAGGTATCAACCTTATCGTTCCATGGTTCCCATTCATCAAGATAGCAAGGGTCGCCAACCATGGCTTGTCCGCTGTCTACTCCGAAATGACCTATTAGTGTTAGGTTTTTAGTGTTCATTTATTTCCTTTCTTTGGTTTGTATTAATGGTATCAAGTTCCAGCGGTATTGTCAACTGGATCCAATCATTCATTGGCTGCCTCCTTGGCTGCAATGGCAAATGATAGGTCATAGGTTAGTTTGTATACATTGCCAAGAGCCTCTAATGCACCCTCCCAATAGGTTCTAACCATAGAATCCATAGCCTCACCTGATTCAGCCTCTGTCTCTTGTGCCAGGCTAAGTTGATTCTCAGCCTCCAGCATTAATACCTTAAGGTGCCCATGCATAATATCTAAACCAGAACTACCCATGTCTACCTGTTTCTGTAGTCTTTCTTCCATTAGAGCATTTCCTCCATAACTTCTAAAAGGTGGCGGGTAGCAATAATCTGCCCACTAGTCCAATTAAACTCATAGTCTTTCTCAATATAATCCTTAGAGTTAGGGTCTAGTGGTTCCATTTCATTTTCTAAATCTTCTGTATCCTGCATTAAACTAATAAGATGTATTTTGGTATATTCTATTAGTTTAGTTTTACGATTGATGTATTCTGATTCCATTTCATACCTTTCTGTATTCGGGAACGTTGTCTAAGTATATCTTGTGGTCTTCACATTCCGCAACTTGGTCAAGGTCTGCCTCGCCCATATAGTTACACTCTGAACAAATCTGACCACAATCATTGTCACAATATTCAAGGGTATCTAATGAATCACAATCCATACACTTACTCTCATAGTTTTCATCATTAGTAATAAAACCATTTTTGAATTGTGTTTCTCCACCCCAACCTGTTTCTTCTTGATAGTATAGATTAAAATCTAAGTCAGGATACTGTTCAGATAGTTTGATGATAGCAGGCACTGGTGGAGACCAAGCGGTATTAAAGCGGTATGAAAGAGAAGTCTCATCTTCTTCCATTAACTCAGTCTCAGGATACTCCTCACCATGTCTAATTCCTACATCCCATTTGGTTCCCCAGTTTCTTACATTCCAGTCATACCAATGGTTGCCTTTGAACATAAGAGATTCTTCTAATGGTAGGCTATGGTCAGGTTGCTTTAGATACTCCTCATCAGAGACACCGTCCTGAATATGATTATATATATTATGAAACGCAAATATAGGATTGGAGTATGCGGTTTCTGATACTTCCATTTGGTTATTAGCCATATTCCATGAATCATGAGACTTCTTAAATGGTTTATTAAGCATACGCTTAACATCTGCTATTAGTTCTTTGCTACCCTCTATGGATAGAGAGTTATATACCCAATTTGGCATGGGGGTCCTTTCTGTTGGTCGTAATACAATTATCCCAAAATCAGGGAATTCTGTCAAACCTTCGTAAAGTGATTTTGGTCACACCTTTCCATCTACCCTCGTGGATTGGCATTCCATGCACTTAGGATCTATAGGATCGTAGTACTCTTTATAGCCAACATCCTCTAACTCACCTGCGGCAGTGTATGTGGCCTCGTTGTAGGAATTCTCCATAAATGAGAATCTAGTTACATTATCACAATCTAAACACTTAGGCATCTGCACCCATCTCCCATGGCTCTACTTTATAGTTTGCACATATTTGCTCAATGCAATCTTCAAGTTCAGTAAAGAATAGGCCAGCCTCATTGTCGTCAAAATGACTAATCATGTTGTCAGTTATCTTGAACTCCCATACTATTTTCATTAGACACGTCCTTCTGCTAAGATACCTTCTAAAAATGAAACGGTATCTACAAGGTACCTATGAATAGCAGGATTCTCATCAGTATTAATAAGCAATATGGATGATTCAATTCCATATATCATTTCTTCTATATCATTAACTGTATAGCCTAACATTATATCCTTTCTAGTTCTAACTCTTTGTGGTATGCGTTAAGGGAAGTCACTGATAAGTCAAATGTATCATAAGGGTGCATAATTAGCAAGTGGTCCAATGCGTGTCCAGCGGTTTTAAAATCTGAATAGCATTTATTATTAATTGTCATTTCCCAGCAGTCAACACCACCAGGAGAGACGGAGTATTCCATTTCATATATTTCTACGTTTAAGATCATGAATTAATAATAGCAAAATTTGGGGAAAAAAGCAAGTCCTTCTTAATGAAAAGTCACTAAAAATATTAGGACAAAACGGACACCCCCGGGGGGCATTTTTAAGATCAATGCAAAAAAAATTGAGCAGTTTTTACACTTGCTCAGGTGTTGCGATTACTTACGCAATCGCTAAAGTATTTTTTACAATACTTAGCAGACGATTTTTTTCTGCTGTAATTGTTGCGTCAAAACCACTAGCAGCAGCGAGCATTGCCTCAGTATTGCCACCACGAGAGTTTCTGTGCCAATCTAAACGCTCTGTTAGCGCATTGAAAGCACCCCACGCATTACCAGCAATCATTCCATTAAATTGCCCTGTGTAAATATCATTGATAACATCAACTTTATTTTCCCACTTCTTTACCGCACCCTTAGAATCTTTTTCAGGTTTAGGATAAGCAGCAAGGATAATGTCATTGAATTGACCAGCGGTAATTTCTTTTTCAATCATAGCCTTAGCCATAACATCAAAAGCGTCCATATAAACATTAGCAAGACCAAGAGCCTCACGAGCAATAGCAACCTTGCCATTAGCGGTCTGTGTATGACGAATCTTGAATGATTGCTTGATTTTATTACGCTTAGAACCAAGAGCAAGATTAAGAGTGTTAGCGCATACAACACGAACGGGTGTTATTGACGCTTGAATAGCAATAGAGCCATCGTGGCTTGTGTTGATAAGTAAATAGGTTTTTACTTTATCCGCAACACCATTAGGGTCTAATACTGTTTCACGCTCAAGAGCAAGAGAGCCGAATACTACACGCCCTCCACGAATTGAACCAGCGGTTTCCCAACGACCTCCGCCGTCAAGGATATTATCACCAAATGAAAATAAATCTTCATTCTGTAAAACGTGATAACGCTCACCGACAACACCGAGAATATCTGTCTGAGTATTATCAGTAGGGTTAGTTCTTACAACATAAGAATAATTCTTATCTGAGGTAAGTGTATTTGGAATCTCAACATCAACTAATCTAACATTCCAATTATTTAGATTAGCAGCAGCAAGCATTTCGCTTGTTGTTTTTTCATCTGAGAAAACTGTGCCAAGACCATGCCAAGCAGGTTCTCTAAATGAGGCAAAAGAAGCAACGCCATTTTGCGTTTCTAATTCATGAGCCATTTTTATTTCCTTTCTATCTGTTTAGACAATCATATCAGGAAGGGCTGACAATGTCAATTCATACTGTTAAGAATCTGGGCAAATCGGACATCGTTCTTAAACTTGACAAAAGATCTTTTTGCCCCCCGGGATTTTTGTGGAGCAGTTTTAAGACATGCTCAGGTCTTGGATAGCCCCACTATCACACTTTATAGATATTATCTATCTCAACATCTGCTTCTCCGTCATATGAATTTAGTTCAGCATAAACATTGATATCAATATCGCTAACATCAAAGTTAGCAACTTCATCTAACGGAACTAAGATTGTTCCTGTGATTGTGGCGGTAGCCTCAAATTGAATTTCCTTAGTAGGATTAAATCCAAAGATACTACAAATATCAGCAACGATTTCCTCTGAATCCATATCAAGGTAATCAGGTAGGCGACTTTCTAGCATATTTACATGCTGAGTATATCTATTAAGTTCCCGTCTTTCTCTGCGGTATTGGTTTAGTTCCCATTCAAGGTCGCTAACCTTTACTGTGGGATACCAATTTGTATAGTCTGCTTGGTGCGCTTCAGAATCAATAATCTTATAGGTTACGATTTGATTAGGGTTGTAGTGTGCTGGCACTACTATTTCATCAGTTGTTTCTGTATTCATTTAAGAGTTCCTCTCCTACTGTATCCATTTCTTTAATGGCTTCCAGCATATCGTTTAATTGTTCCTCTGTCAATAGTGCGTGGGTCACTAGGGTTGTTGTCATAGCAGAGAGCATAGCAGAATAGTTATACATCTCTTTGATAAAACTTTCTTCATCTACTACATCTCTAATACTGACAATGTGTTTGACAATTTCCATTATCATGTCATCATGAACCGCATCTCTTGATGCTTCTTGTAATTTAATAGCGGTTGCTATCATGGGGCGTTCCTTTCTGTTGGTTATTTATCAAGTTTAGCAGAAATCAGGGAAAAATACAAATCGTGCCGTAAAGCCTTGTGTGATATTGCTCACAGATCCCGGGGGGTTTTATGAGCAGTTTATTGTCATACTCAGGACAATCTCTCTAGGAATAACTGCAAGGACTTTTTAAATCACTTCATTTGTTAGCAGTGCTTATCAAGAGAGAAAAGTTGTGGCGGGGCAATTGCGATTACACATTCAAAACCGCCACAATTCTATTAGCGAGTTTTTACCATAGCAAATCTTGTTTGGTTATTTGCTAGGCGTAGCATTACCTTAGTGACATTTAGAGTTTGTGGCACAAACTTTTCAATGCGACCTGTAATACCTGTTTTAGAAGTAGTGAATAAATCGCCTACTCTGTAAGTATAGCCTCCAAGGGTCATTTGTTTATCCTTTCTGTGATAATCAAGTTTAACATTTTTTGGTGGGGGAGTCAAATACCCTCCCCCTTATCTAATTAGAGATAACG
>OFRA01000200.1_pt1 | contig 15487 bp, 19 predicted proteins | sample 1543001 | NCBI WGS metagenome assembly OFRA01 (sample SAMN07774221, study PRJEB24372) | wastewater metagenome | isolation source: Lake Maggiore Verbania | place: Italy: Verbania | collected 2015-12 | reverse complement strand
TGTTTTGTTTTTTTATCTAAGACTTCGCAATGAGATCTCAGAACATCAGGAATATTCCACCAGGCATTTCTAAGATCTTCGTAGTCACTATAAACTTCTGTTTTCCCTGTTGTATAACATAACTTATAATCATGTCTCACATAAGGTTCATTTGAAGTTTGTTCAAAAAATTCAGGTAGTCCCGTCATTACACGATCCTCTGGGGATAATTTGCCTATCATAAAACTTTACAATTCAGTGGAAAAAAATAGGGGTCATAAGACCCCTTTATTATAGCATGTTTTTAGATCAACCGATTGCGGGTGCAGTAAGAGCAACAGGAGTTAACTCAGCAGCAGCAAGGTCCAAAGGAAAATTATGTGCATTTCTTTCGTGCATTACCTCAAGGCCGAGACCAGCACGATTAAGAATATCAGCCCAGGTGTTTACAACACGTCCCTGACTATCAATGATAGACTGGTTGAAATTAAAACCATTTAGATTGAATGCCATCGTGGATACACCAAGAGCAGTGAACCAGATGCCTACAACAGGCCAGGCAGCAAGGAAGAAGTGAAGTGAACGTGAGTTGTTGAACGAAGCATATTGAAAGATAAGTCTTCCAAAGTATCCGTGAGCAGCAACAATATTATAGGTCTCTTCTTCTTGACCGAACTTATATCCGTAGTTCTGACTTTCGGATTCTGTGGTTTCACGAACCAATGAAGAGGTTACCAAAGAACCATGCATCGCAGAGAACAATGAACCACCGAATACACCAGCAACTCCAAGCATATGGAAGGGGTGCATTAAGATGTTATGTTCTGCCTGGAATACAAGCATATAGTTAAATGTGCCTGAGATACCCAAAGGCATCGCATCACTAAAAGAACCTTGACCAAAAGGATACACAAGGAATACTGCAGAAGCAGCAGCAACTGGTGCTGAATACGCAATACAGATCCAAGGACGCATACCTAATCGATAGCTAAGTTCCCATTCTCGTCCCATGTAAGCATAGATGCCAATGAGGAAGTGGAACACGACGAGTTGGAACGGACCCCCATTGTAGAGCCATTCATCAAGGGAAGCAGCTTCCCAAATTGGATAGAAATGTAGTCCGATTGCGTTTGAGGAGGGGACAACTGCTCCTGAGATGATGTTGTTTCCATAGAGTAAAGATCCAGCGACAGGTTCACGAATACCATCTATGTCCACAGGAGGAGCACCGATGAAGGCAATAATGAAACATACAGTAGCAGCAAGCAGTGTAGGAATCATCAGAACTCCAAACCAACCAACATATAAACGGTTGTCAGTTGAGGTTACCCATTGGCAGAATTGTTGCCAGGGATTTGTTGTTTGTCTTTGTAAGGCAATTGTAGCAGTCATTTAAATTAAAAGGGTAGTAAATATGAGTTCGGGGGAACGAACTAGTGACATTATTCCTACACCACCCTCCAGTGTAGGTAAAAGACGTATTTGAATTCCCATAGGTCTTGGTTAGCGGGAATGTGAGGAATCGTAAAGTTTTATCTTGGTTTCCTAACTTATTTAGTATAATACAATCTTAATAAAAGGTCAATCAGCATAAATACTCATCTTTATTTTGGTTGCTTTCTTGCTTTCTTTACTTTTTTATCAATCTCTGGATTTCCAGTAAGAGGCATTGCTTCTGCACTTTGTGGATCTAATTTATTATAGTACCCCTTATCATTTCCATATTCAGGGTGCATACCATTTACCATTTCTGGTGGTGGATCATTTGGATACCCATTTTTAGCAGGTTTATCAGAATAGTCAATTTCTTTCTTTAATCTTTTGGAAACTCTTTTAAATAAGGGATCTTTTTCGTATTTTTCAGTTTCATTTTTTTCTTGAAAAAATATTTTAAACTCATCAGGCATATATTCTTGTGCTAGTAAATCATTTATTTCTGACTGAAGTATTGTATTCTTTTTATTTGTTTTGTGTCTTGAAAAAATACCAAATGGTCTCCTTTTAATTCTTCTTTACGAATTATTTTACCTTTTACTTTTTCGGATTTATCGCCAAAATTTGTATATTGCATGTCCTTGTTTTTGCTTCTACTTGTTTCAGTCATATATTCCCAAAAATGATCTCCACCACCAAGATGGTCTAAAACTTCATTTTTTCTTTCCTGAGACATTCTTGCATTTTGTTCTTTTTCATATTTACCCCACATCTTATCTTCTGCTTTTTTAAATGACGAGGGTACTTCTGCCTTCTTCATTAAATCTGGGTTGATAGTTCTATTTACTTTTGGTTTGAATGTATATTTTGCCTTTGGTATTTCAGGAAGCACATAAGGTTTTTTAATTTCTCTTAAAATTCTTGTTCTGTTTTTTGCCATTACCGATTCTTTTACTCCAACTTTATTACTAATAATATTTCTAAGATTTTGTGGAATTTCCTTTCCATTATATGAGGTTTGAGAATAAACATGTCCGTATCCTCCTCCAATATTCTCTGCGTCACTTTGAGGAACTCCCAAATTAGTTAAAACTCGACGTATAGCAACTGCGTTTGAAGCAGTACCTTGAACTGCTCCAGTTGCAATATCAGTTGCAGCAGATGATAGGGATTTAGTAAAATCCTTTAATGCATCAGAATCATTTTTTATCAGATCCCAGGGATTTTTTACTTGTTGATTTGAGTTTATTTGATTTAAATTGGTTGGATAAACAGCTTTAATTTGCCCAGTTGATATGTTTGTCGCATACCCAAGACCAGACAAAAAAGAATCAATTGCTGGATGGGTGAGCAGTTGTGTTACTTTTTGTTGAACTACTTTTGGATTGGGGGGGGGGATATCCCCAAAACTAGTTTGTCTGCTCATATTAAATTCATCTCCAGGTTCACCTGTACGTAACATTTTATTTGATGTGATAGTTAAAGTATCAGTTTTTGGATTATAATGAACTTCAGATCCGCCTTGAGATCCCCACTCTCCAGTAAGAACATTTTTTTTATTTCCAGGATTTGTAGCATTATAAGAAGTTGGAGTCGGTGCTTTACCAATTTCAAGAGATTTTGCAAAATTATTCAAATTAACATTTTTTATCATATCCGACTTTGCGATTTTATCCAAAGTAATTGGCAAGGATTTTCCTGAAATAATAGAAAAAAATAAACTGGATGCCAATTGAGCATTATAAGATTTTGCATCAACAGCATTTCCTCCCGATCCTAATATTTTAAGACCTCTTTCAATCTCATTAAAAAGTTTATCAACTACTGTATCTTTTTTATTTGTTTTTGGTCCTACAATCTTGGGTCCTACAATCTTGGGTCCTACAATCTTGGGTCCTACAATCTTGGGACCGCCACCTTGTCTACCACCACCTTGTCTACCACCACCTTTGCCGCGTGTATTACCCCAAGAAGGATATCCAGCTTGATTGGGATTACCCACCACAGGAGGAACCCTTCTTGGAGGAGGTGTTTCTGTAGTTGATTTTGTAGTTCCAGTAATTACACAAAGATATCTACCAAATTGATCTGGAGAATTTGATGGTGGTCCAGGATAAAATGCTCTATAATTTGGTGTGTCATTATTAGCACCATTAAGTTTAGGAGTATCTCTAAACCAAACTGCCTGAGCAAGACTTAATTGTCCATAACTTGTGAAATTGCTTGTCCCATTCCAACTCCCAAGTGGTCCGCTAATTCTTCCAAGATCAACCATTCTACGATCAGACTGACGAATATATCCAATAGTTGTAAAATTTCCCCAGGCATACCACATAGATGCCATCGGCCCAAGAACATAAGTAGTATCTCCAGGTGGTTCTATTGTCAATATTGTAGTATTGTCAACATCAAAAAGTCCAGTAGTATCTCTTCCATTTTCAAGAGCATCTTGCGTAAAGTTTGCTTCACGAGTTACTTCTCCTGGAATATCTGGATCCTGAACTATACTTTCAGGTTCTATAACATAAATTCCAGAGCTATTATTTGTGGGTACTTCACTAAGTAATTGGATTTTTTCATCAATTTGGGTAAATTTCAAATGACGAAGTGCTTTTGTATAAGTATTAACTTTATTTTGTCTCATTAAATATTATTACTCTATTGAAGTATTTATTATTATACTTGCATCAGGATACTCCACACATCCTTCGGGCCAACCAACAATTGTTATTCTATTGTGAATTGCATTAGAATTTACAACTTCTATACCATGCCAAACCACAGGGTTGATCCAAACAAATCTATTTGGTTTTGGTTCTATTTTTTCAACATTACAATTTTTAAATTTTAAGTGCCCTCCCCAAGAAGAGTTCCAGGTTGGATGTATATAATAAATAAATCCACCAAATTCACTATGATATCCACCATTAGTACTAGAAGATTCTCTATCAATTCCAGATGGCAGTGAATTGATATATGACCACATATCAATAGTATTATCCCAGTGATCTCTCCAAATATCAAGACTTTTCAATTTTTCTTTTATCCACAATATAGATTCGCAATAAGGGTCATTTTTATTTTCTAAAAACTGATCTCCATAAAGATAATTATTTAATTTTTGTTGAATAAAGTTCCACTTATCATCAGATAAAAAATTATCAATAATTATAGCAGCAGTTCTTATACTCATTTTTTGATGTTTTTTATATTTATTCTAAACTCATTCCAGTTTTTTTTAATTCTTTATTAAGTATTTTGAGTTTTTCTTCAATTTTATTTTTTGGAAGATATATTCTTTTTTTAATCTCAGAAGCATTTTTTGTTACATATTCTACAGAATTCAATTTAAAAAATGTTATTACTTTTGTAGTATTTTTAAAATTCTTTGGATCAGTAAGTTTGATATTTCTTTTAATAGATTGTTGAAGTTTTTTAAATAATTTTTGATTTTCTGGAAAATGTGTATCAATATACTCCTTTCCTAATTTCAATCTATGATTTAGAATAACATTTTTATCAAAATCAAACAGTTGCTCTATATCTTCAATAGTAATATTATCTAAAGTTATATCTTTTCCGTTGAGTTTTATTCCTTTATTATTTTTCATTTTATGCTCCTGGTACTTTATATAAACCTGTTGGACTCCAGGGATCTCTAGATGGTCCTGATGGGCCAAAACGCATATTTCCACCATAATCTTTAATAGGACTATGTGGTCCTTTGGCATCTATTGGTTTATCACCAGCAGAATTTCTTGTTCCAGATAATGAACCAGCAATCTGAGTGTTTCCTCCAATATCTGATGATGCCTTTTCCAATATACCCATCCTAATTAAAGTCTCTCTATTTTTTGATCCAGGGGTTGCCCAACGATCTAATGTATCTCTTGCTCTTTGTGCGTCAGGAGTTCCAGGAGTTCCTCTAATAATATCAAGCATTGTCTTGACTTCGTAAGGTCCTAAATTAGCAACATCTCCTTGTGGTTGTACTGGACCTGGATAATAATTGGAATCTCCTAATCCATTTCTAGATATTAGAGTGGTATATCCTCGTTCATATGGAGAACCAGGATCAGACTCATAAGTTTGTGGGTGAACAAGAAGGTTAACATTAGTTAATACCATCCCATCTTTTTTTGGACCACCAGTCCAAGTAGCATACTCACCACCTCTCTGAAAATCATGAAATCTATTGTATGTGTTCCAAACACTTAGTGATCTTGATCCTGCCACATTTACTATCGATTGGTATCTTCTCCAAAATTCCATCGCATAATTATGTTGAGCATCAGTTAAACCACCATAATAACCACCAGCCCCTGGTGATCTTGCGTTTGGAGCAGTAGGATCTTCAGTTCCTCCAATAAGACCTCCAACTAAAATTTGTCTATATTGATTACCTGCAGTAATATATCCAACGCTTGTTCCAAAATATCCACTATAAGTTACAATTCCACCATATCCTGCATTATCATAAGGAGAACCAGGAACAGTAGCAACAATTGGTCTATCAGTTTCTCCATTAATTTCATTGGGATTTTTTAAATAATCATTATTGTTCCATCCACTATCCCATGTGTTAGGATCATTGTAAATTCCACCCTCTGTTGGTTGATTAAATCCATTTCCAGTAATTCCACTGGAATCGGGAACTTCAGTATTTGTTGGTGGAACATAAGGTTTTTCAGGAATATCTTGAGTTATGCTATAAACACCACTAGTGGTGTTTGCAATTGCCTCACCCAATTTGGTTTTTTTTAATTCGAGATTGAATAAATCTATCTTTACATCAACTTGACAAGAAGATTTAGAATATTTTAATGCTCTTGTAAAAATACTCATTCAAATAATATTATTTTTTAAGTATTTATCATAACAGGTTTATCTAAATAATTAAAATTGCTTCCCATCAATGTCAAGGGAATGGAATAATCCTACCAGAGAACCCTGGAATGGACCTATACACAGAATTCTAAAGGCAGTTGATAATCATACAAAATTATACCTTGAAACTGGTGATAAGTGGCACGAAGAGAAGGCACAGATATTAAGAGACTACGTTTCAGAACTTAAGGACTGGATACACAAAGAAGAAAGATTGTAAGTATTAAGAAACCCAAAGTTTTCCTTCTGCTTTTCTTCTTCGTGCTAATCCTGCTTCTACATTTGACCCAGGATTACGATAAAGATACAAAGCATCAGGAACTTTATCCCATTCTTTATTTTTTAATCTAGCAGATATTGTAGTAAAATCTGCAGAACCATAAAACTCAGCCCCAAGATTGTAAGCAAAGCTAAGAAGGGCACCGCGTTTTCCATCAGACATCTCACTCCAATAAGGTATTTTTGAAAGTGTAGGAAGAAATTCTTTCTCAATTTGAGATATTAATAATACATCTGCTTGTGCTTGTGTAATTTTATCTCCAAGTCTAAATGCAGACCCATCCTTTCTACGAGTGGTTCCCCAACCAATAGTGATTGGAAGTCCACCAGACAAAGGATCTGGGTATGCCTGTAAATGGCATCCTTCAAATTCTTTAATTAACTCCACTCCTTTATTTGGAATAGAGTTTGTTACTTTTTTGCGTCAAAAATTCTACCCCATCCGTCATTACCATTCGGGCACCAACGAGCAGATAGATCTGATTTCTTATAGATAGCACCTTTGCCATTATAAACATCACCAGTGTAACCATCATTCAAAGATCCATAAGGATCATTTACAAAATAGTCACCATTCAGTGTCTTACCAATTACTACAACCATGTGGCCGCCCGTAGGATTAGACAAAGAACCACGATGTAGGATGCCAATAACAACAGGTTTGCCAGCACTAAGACTTTTATCAAGATCAGCAAAAGAAAGATTATAACTAAAATTTGACTGAATTCCATAATTTGCGAGAACTTGTGTCTGCACAGAATGGTCAGTTGTATCACCGATAGCAAAAACTTTCCGAATATATGCATCATCTCCTTGTGCTCCTTTAAGAGTTCCAGGTTTGAAATACTCAAGGCACATCGCACAGGCAGAGGAATTACAAGTGCGTTCTGCATTTGTATAGTTATCTGTCTGTGGATAATAAGGAACTTCTAAACGAACAGACGATATTCCTACACCATCCTCCAGTTCAGACTTAGGTTTTTCAATTTTGGTTCTGTAAATACGAGCCCAGTTTGAGGTATCATCACTTAATGGTGAATCGTTAAGATCTTTTTCGAGTTGCTCTACTGCCGCAACGTGTTTTGGATTCTTATCATCGTAATACTTAAAGAAATTGTGTAAGTCAATTTTCATTTTTTGTCTCCGTTAAAGTAACCAATTTTTATAATTATAAGGCAAATACTCACACAAAAAAATAATAAAGTTTCTGTGTAGTACATATTTAGTATCTGAATTCGTTGATTTTTTCTAGAACTTTATTCAAATATAAATTTGCTAATTTTTTGGGGTCTGCTGTATATTGGGTTATTTTTTCTTCGTGTAAATTGTGCTTTAATTTTAATACCCAACACTTAAGTTCGTCTTTGGTCAATTGATTTTTTGGCATAAAAAGAGGAAAGACTCCATTCTTATATAGAACAGAGTCTTTTTGTATAGGGATAGTTAGGTTAGGGTTTCAGAATACTCCAGGAAGTATTTGGCCAGTTGTCAAATAAGTGCCAACGGCAATTACAAATCCCAGCATTGCTAATCTCCCATTTAGTTTCTCAGCCCTTTGAGCATAAGTTTCTTGTTCGTGTTCTTCCATGTCTTTCTCCGTAATGTACATTTTAGGTTCGACAGCAAACATATTTTGACGATTGCCGTCTTCGGTTGTGATCGTCATACCAAAATTAGAACTTGATACCCACGCCAACGGTTCCAGTTACATTGTAACCTTGATCACTGCCATAGTTATAAGTGGCACGACCAACTCTGGTAGAACCAAAGGTTTCTGCGCCAGTTTCAGCAAAAGGAATCTTGGCATCAGCAAATAGAACAATGTTCTTTGCTACTGATACTTCAGCACCAACTACACCGACACCAGCACTCTGATTACCACCCACCTGACCACCAGCGCCAACATAGAGGTTAGCAGCAGATACTTTAGTTCCATCGGCAAGAGTCCTACGTGAAAGAGGAATATCAAGAGTAGCAAGACCACCACCAAATACACCACCACTTACATAGTTAGGAGTGGAAGTAAAGGTTACATAAGGACGAGCAGAGATAGCATACTGATTGCCCAAATCAAGTGCCCTTAGACGACCTTGAAGTGTCACACCTGATTCATATACACGATTGCTCAATGGTGTTACACCTGGATAGTTAGCAGCATTACCAGAGAAGGCAATACCACCATAGTTACCTACACCTAATTGACGACGTTGTGTTGCAGTTACAGCAGCAACTTCTAGAGTGGTTACACGCTTATTGGTGGCTCCAATTTGAGCACGAAGAGATGCAGCAAGTTGTGCGTCTGCTTGTGTGTAAAATTGAGTGATGTTGTCTAGGCAGTGATTTGTCAGAGCAAATACTTCACTGCGAGTTGCATCAGCAGCAGGCTTCAGAGTGCCATTAGGATATCCAACAAGGCATCCATAACGAGCATTGAGATTTTGGATTGCTCCATATGCCCAGTCAGTTGGTTGTACATCTGAGAAGGATGCAGGAGCAGCAAATGCAGGTGCAGTAGCAGTCAGAGCAACAGTACTGGCAATTAAAGAACGAATAAACATAAATTTTTTATTGTGAAATGTTAATAGAGATTTTTCAGGAATCTCAAGAACCTATTTATTGTAGCATGGGGTAAAACTTCTGTCAACCTTCTGGTGGGGGTTGTGGTTCTGATATTTTTCCTAAGTACGGATCATAATCAAGCAATTCATCAATATTTAAATATGGTCCACTTTGTTTCCAGTAATTGAGAAGAGCATCATAACTTTGTTTATGAAATATATCAATATGTTCTGGATGTATAGAAGAACTCAAATCCAAAGAATATAAAAATAATGGTATGGTATATGTTTTACCAGAACCAAAAATCAAATCTTCAGAAACTGCTCTTGGTTTTACTTTATTGTCAAGTTTATATTTTTCGCCACGAATATGATTTTTGATAATTTTTCCTGCATGATGTCTTGTGATTAAATATGCAGCAGCAGAGAAATCATTAATAAAATGATTATGAAGTTTGATATGGATATTACCAGTACAAATAGTTGTCAATTGCACACAGTCCCAATCATAAGGTAATTTAGAAAAAAAATCCTTCCAGGTAAAATTCCAATAACAAGAAATATCAAAAACAATATCATCTTCTACAATTAAAATATAATCTTCTGTGGTATTTTCATAAAAATGTTTAATTGCTTTTAAATGTGAAAGGCAACACCCAACTTCATTTTGTATCATATTTTCCGGATAAGATCCCTTTAAATATAATGCTACATCTTCAATTCTACCATCGTAACCAGATATACGTGTATGATTTTCTATTTCCCAATACTTAAATTGAGTTTCCATATATTCGCGGCGTTTAGTATCAGAATCAAGATTCAACCACAAAATTGAAGGAATTCCTTTTAATTTATATAAAGATTTATTTTTGTCCACGAATTATTTTCTCCATAAACGGTAGATGATATTTTTGTAGGATAGTATCCCAATAAAATTGTTTAGAATATTCTACAATACTTTTTCTGTTTTTTAAAGATGCTTCTCTATTTTCTTTGATCTTTTTATCTATAAAATTTATATTGTTTATTTTATCTTCAGGAATTACCGTAATAAATTCTTTGTTAGTATCCAAATTCGCAGATGCCCATTCAGAAATAACTAATCCCAATCCAGCAGATAAAGCTTCCATGCACACAAGAGCGTGTGCTTCGCCATCACTCAAAAGAACAAGATTTGCAAAATGAGTTAAGTTGTTATACAAATCTTTCTTATCCCACTCTCCAAGATAATTTTTGGTAGTATCAAATCTACCATCTTCAATATTTCCAGCATAATATAGTGAGGATATGTCCTGAAACATATGTTGCCTTTTTCTATCAACAATTTTGGCAAGATAAAGACTTTTGTCGGAATGTTCTGGATAATCAGTTATCTTAAAGTTTTCTGCGTTTACTCCGTTGGGTGTTACAAAAATCTTTTCTTTTGGAATGCCAAGGTTTGAATAAAATGTTGCAATTTCTTGAGATAGCGCAAAAATATTAGGTTGAATCATCGGGAAATAAGCAAGTTTTTGCCAATATCCACCAATCAATTGTGGTCTACCCAAGTAACCATAATGTGTAGTGATTGCTGTTGGGAATCTCAAATGAGGACAAAGAACAACATAATCATCATACTGAATATGCACAAAATCTGGATTAAATGAATTAATTTCTTTTAGTGCATCATTAAGATCTGTCTTATTAACAATCTGCACATCATGTCCCATTTTTTGATATGAAAGATTCATCTCCCACACAAGAATTTCAACAGCACCCCACCCTGTCGGTGGAATAGGAGATAAACCAGGTCCAACTAATGTAATTTTCATATCAACTCTGTAATATTTTTTTCGTAAAGTTTAACTAGACTTTCCCAAGAAAAAGTATTGACTGCATATTCTCTAATTTCTTTTCTCATTTGAACAGATATTTTTCTGTTTTCGTCTATTGCCCTAGATACGTAATCAATATCATTCCAATGGTCATCATCAATCACGGTAATATATGGTTCATTTGGAAGTTCGTGTGCAGCCCATTTTGACGATACAACACCCAATCCTGCCATCATTCCTTCTTTAATACAAAGAGGTGTTCCATTCTCACCATCAGATAAAAGAACTACATTTGCATAATCAGTTAAATGGTCCAATTTATATTGATGTTCCCACTCTCCAAGATAATTTTTACTAGAATCAAATGATGTAGTATCTGTATATCTACCAACAAAATCCAAAGTATCAATAGATTGATAAAGATGTTGTCTTTTCCTTAATTCAATTTTAGCAAGATAAAGAGATCTATTTGGTTTGATGCAAATATTCTTAAATAAAATTTCTTTATGGTTAGCACCATTTTGACAAATTCTTAATTTTCTCTCATCGGCACCTGCATTTTTAAATGCATTATAATCTTTATGAGAGATACAAAAGTTATAATACGTTTTATTCTTTACCAAAAAATCAAAGACTGGACCATAACCATATCGATTGTGTATTTCTGGTCGTTCAATATAAGCATGATGACTACTAATTGCAATCTTTGCATTGGGTTGTAGTTCTTTAATTTTATTTAAAACGTGATAAAACATATCATAATGCAAATGAATAATGTCATATTGTTCATCTCGAAAGTAATCAATAATTTCTTCAATATCTGGAGTATTGATAATTACACCATCATGACCCAATTCACCTAGTTCTTTTGCATATTCCCAAATTAAAATTTCAACAGCGCCCCATCCGTTAGTTGGAATTTCCATAAGACCTGGACCAATTAATGCTATTTTCATCAATAAAGCTCCTTATATGCATGAACTAAAGAAAAATTAGAATTTTTAAAATCTGGTGTTTTCCAAGTTTCAGTTAAATTGGTATTAATAACATAATCTTTACCGCAAATAAAATATATAATTTGCATATAAAGATCTAACCATCCAAATCTATGATCCATAGTATTAAGTATTAAATCAAAATCATCATCAATAAAATCATATATTTTATGATAATTATCTAAAAAAGTTTTTATATTAAATATACTTCCACCACCAGCACCATACCAATCCACATTCGGATTAGCATCATATTTTATTTTAATATGTTCCAAAAGTGTTAAAGAAATTTTATTTCCTGGAACATCAAATCCAGCACATTCCCACGATGAATCAATTTTGACTTCACCTTGAGTAAGTACATCGTCCTCCATCATGATCATATGCGTTCCATTATTTTTATTTACATGCTTTGCTGCTTCTCTAAAATGATGCAACCAATGAAGACTTTCATCTTTTGTGAATCCATAAATTCCAGATGAATCTCCCCAATTTCTTCTACCAATTCTCATATAAGAATGTACATAATTACAATCATATTTTTTACATAAATCTGAATAATCTATACCTCCGTCACAAATAATAGTATATGGATTATTTGGATAGTATTTGCGAAATTCTTGAAGAACAAATTCTGTTGCTTTTTTATTTTTATATACTGTGTGAAAACATCCGAAAGTCATTTTAATTTTATTTTCTGTAGTAAGGTTCAATGTCGTCTCTATACAACCAAAACCAGTTCGGTTCACCCGGAGGAGTTGGTTGTACATCTGGGACCATTTCTTTATGGTCATAACTGAATGGAGCATCATAAAAACTAAAACATTTTGGATTATTCAATCCAATCCATTTTTCAAAATTCATTCTTTGAATAGGTCCAAAATCTTTAGAGTCTTGAGAAAAAGAACAATTGGTCGGATGATGTAAGGTATTCACATAAGATGACTTTGACCACCAAAAGTTGCCACTCATATGCGGCCAAGGATCTAAACAATAGTTTACACCAGAAACTTGATATTCGTCAAGTTTTTCTATTGATTCTCTCCAACGATCAATTACGCCCCATTCCATTTGGTGTCTCCAACTATTGATAGCTCTAAATTTTCTATCAGAATAATGATCTCTTGCTCCAGCAAAATGACTTATACCCTTAGTGTGAAAATAAAGAACTTTTAAATCTGTATTATACAAACACTCTTCATAAAGATGTTTTAAAGTAAATCCTTCATATTGATCATCATCATTCGACACTTCCAGTATTCTAACCCAATCATAAAGAGAAACAAATTCTGCAATTCTTTGTCCTTGTTTACCATTGATTGCACAGTAAAATCTTGCTTGATCTAAAATTCCAGATCGATAAACTCTTTTAAGTTGTTCATCGACCATTAACTTCCAAAAATCAGTATTTGGTGGACTCCAAATGTGATAATAAATTGATAAATTTTTATTCATAGTTACCACTCAGGATTTTCGTGATATTGTTTATTGTCTTTAGATATATGAACAATTTTCTTAGCAAAATTGCAAAACCTTTCAAATGATTCTGGAAATGCAAATTCTGGACCAAGAGTGGCTACATCACCTTTATTCAGAATATAAAATTTGTTAATATAACTTTCTTCATAAAATCTAGCAGTTACATTTTTCGACAAATCATCTTTAGTCCAAGAATCAATCTGACGCATCATGTTAAACACATAAGGAATTTTACCGCCCCATAAACAAGTCTGCCAATAAATAGATAAATCCATTCCAGGTTCGATACAAGCATTTGATTTTTGATTAGTATCAAAACATCCAGGAAGTCTATCGTGAGGAGGCATTTTTAAATAATGACAAGGATGATGAACCCCAAGATACTTTTTTGATTCATCATTACCAAAAAATTCTTCAAATGTAACTTTACTATGTACGATCATATCAGCATCAATTGTAACTAACCAGTCACAATCTTCACATTCTTTTTCGATTTCTAATAATTTTTCAAATGTTTTAAAAAATGTATCTGGAAACCCATAATGTGGGGTATTTACGAGTTTAATGTTTTTGGGAACATCGCCATCAAACTCACCATCAGTAAAAACAAAATACTTTTTATCTATATTTGGCATAAAATTTTCTTCAATAGAATCATACCAATTTGAAAAAAAGTTTAAGTATTTTTGTGTTCCCCAAAAAGTTATTGCAATAGTCATTAATAAACCTCAAATTTTTAAATCTTTTAAAAAATGTTGACAAGACCAAGAAAAATATTCTTTAACTTTTGTACAATCTAAATTTACACAAGTTGTTTTTTGATTATTTTTTTTAACTGAAATATCAAGAATTCTAAGAGAAGATATAATATCTATTATATCACAAATTTTATAATTTTCATTACCAACCAAAAATGTAAAATGTTTTGTATCCATTTTTTTATGAATAGTTTTTAGAATAAGTTCAATCAAATCTTCAACATGAATAACATCAATAACAGTATTAAGATTGATATAAATTTCTACCTTTTCTTCTGCTGTTAATAATTTATCGATTAATCCATTCACTCGATTATTGGATGCTTTTCCGGAATAAACATTACTAACTCTAAATGCAATACTAGTAAATGAATATTTTTTATGTAATAAATTTATATAATTTTCTAAAAGAATCTTATGTGCTCCATATACAGATTTTGGATTTGGAGTAGAATTTTCATTTGTTATTTCATCAGTTATTGAACTGTGAAGATCTCCAGCAGAAGATAATAATATAATTTTTCCATGAGGATTATTCTTCAAATAACTTTCAAATATTTGTAAAGGAATAAAAACATCACTATAAAATGATTGCTCTATATCGTTTGTTGTATTTCTTGGGGTAGTAGATGAAGAAAGATGCACCAAAGTCGAATTAGAAGCAAACATAATGTTTGGTACATTATTTCTATATGATATTGGTTTTATTTTAATTTTAGCATTTAAATGTTTTCCTATTAATCCATTTGAACCAGTTACATAAATCATTTAAATAATTTTCCATTTTTCACAGTATAAATCTTTTGTATTATGCTGAGAGTATGCCGAACCAAACCATTTTTTTGGTGCTATAATTTTTTTATTTGGATTTTTTTGCAACCAAGATCCCCACCAACTTAAACTACTATTTGCAATTATAGCATGAGAACATAAAGACATCAAACACAAATCAATATATGGAACCAGAGCCCCATCATCATGTTTATGTTCTGGTTCAGAAAACATAAATCTTTCATCTTTAAAAAATTCTTGCTCCTTAACCCAATCAATCGAATCCGAAAAAACAAGAAATTTCATATCTTTTGAAAACTCTTGTATTGCTTTTTCGTAATATTCAATTGGTTGAACGGGATGTTGATCCTGAAGATTTACATATGCCCATTTAAATCCACGTTTATCTGTAAGATTTGGGTCTCCTCTTCGAACATGAATAAATCCAATTTCTTCTCCATCAAACTGAGAAATAAATTCAAGAGAAGGTTCCAACCAATCTTTCTTAAATGTAAAATCTTCTTAGATCGGAA
>OFRA01000198.1_pt1 | contig 15598 bp, 28 predicted proteins | sample 1543001 | NCBI WGS metagenome assembly OFRA01 (sample SAMN07774221, study PRJEB24372) | wastewater metagenome | isolation source: Lake Maggiore Verbania | place: Italy: Verbania | collected 2015-12 | reverse complement strand
ATTACTGTGATTTTACTCATAGTCTTTAAATATATTTTCTAACTGATCGATTTGCTCATCGGTTAAAAAATCTAAATTATTTATTCCGTTTTTAAATAAGTTAGCTAAATCTTCTGCGCCATTTTTCATTATTCGTTTTCCATTTCTAATTTAGTTGTAGCGCATACGCATTTAGTGTATGCGCCTACATTTAACCTACCGCATTTAGGGCAGGTATAAAATCCGCTAGGGTTAGCCATTTACTTATCTTTTCTAATTAGTTTAATAGAATAAACTAAAGCGATAGTGCCAAATAATAACCATGTCGGGATATCAATACCGACACCATTAGGATATAAATTGTCTATGTATAAAGAAACATAATCTAAGTCAATATAAAACTCCATTATTCGCTAGCCTCCCAATCTAAGGTTAATTCTTTCTCAATTATTTCATCAAGGCTAACGATATCGCTATCGCTAACCGCTTCTGCGTTTATTTTATCTAACGCTTCTAGTTCATCAAGATAGACATAAGCATCTGCTATATCTGCTTGAATAGTATCCCATTTAGTCATCATTAGTTTTTTTCCACCTTTCTCATGTGTGCCACTACATTTTTAGAAACTTTCTGTAGTTCGCTTACTACCTTAAGCATTTCATCTGCGCTGTTAGCAGTAAAATCAACGCCTAGTAGTTGAGCCCCGTCCCACATTGAGTAGGTTATCTTTAGGTTATTCATTTTCTTTCCTTCTTTCGTTAGGTTTTTCATTAGTGATAATTTACCATATCGCCCCGACAATATCAAGGCGACACACCCCCTATAGGGAGTGAGATACCTCACATGCGGTATCGCATGTAGGGCTTTCGGCTAGTATTAAGGTCAATAGACCCATGCGCTCAGACTTAGTAAGTCTAAGGCTATTAACGGTAGCAGACTTGATACCACCGTGCTTGTATTCGAACAATAGTTCGTTATATACATCATCTATATTTTTATTCATTTTAAGTTATCCTTTCTAAGATACTTTCGTGTTGAGAGTTTTATTTGCTCGGCTCACCTTTCGGATTATTTGCGAGGCTCACACTCTCTAATTCTTTTTCTTTATTTATTTTTTCTTATACTATAAGCCTAACACGAGCCACTGACATTTTGCCTATCACAAATCGGACATGTCGGACAAATTAAAAAAAACTTTGTAAAAACATTATGACTTACCTCACATATGGTCGCACTAATGGGGCAAATCGGACATTTTAATATGGTGCATCGTACATTTTAAAATCCTATTAACATTTTCCATAATCCTAAATATTAGTCAACTGGAATACAAAATGCTATAATAAACAAATGTCAGCTAACAGGGTTATTATATGTGAGATATGTGGGCGGGAGATCGAAGTAAGATCTGGCTTTGCTCATATGACACTAGCTAGGCATTTAAAGGAACATAAATAATACCTATTGACCTAGTAAAATCTTATATGCTATAATTTTCATCTTGGACAGTTTTCGGAGATGATATCAAGGGTTTAAACTCCAAGTTCTCTCAATGACGGAAAAGTTATTGCTAGTTGCTTCAACCGATGAATTGCAGTCTTATACACTGGACAGTTTCGGGGATCTTAAATTTATATTTAAGGGTATAGGGTTTGTATTCTCCAAATCTGGAAAATGACCCTAAAAATTAAAAACAAAGATATAAAGCTTAAGGTAGAAAAAAATTTTTTATTAACATTTAATAAAATCTTAGTTTAGACGGGTAAATAACAATGGCTTTAAATTGCTACACATATAAGGTAGAAGTAATTGTAAATGTATTAGCTGAATCAGAAGAAGATGCTATTACTAAGATGGATCAGGGTCGTGGAGAAGTTGCTTCACAGACAAAGACTTTAACAAATACTGTAAATATTACAGTCGACTAGGATATATATACCTATAATAGGTTCAACTATATAATTAGGGTATGAAATCAGAAAAGTCTTCTGCTGCTAAACAGAAGGCTTTCTTGACTCGATATATACAAAAAATAAAAACAGCTAATCCATGTCTTGATTGCAAGATCTCCTATCCATACTACGTAATGGACTTTGATCATGTGAGAGGGCGGAAGCATAAGAATGTAATGGAACTTATCCCTACATTATCTAAGAAGATCATAGATGAAGAAATAGCCAAGTGTGAAATCGTTTGCTCAAATTGTCATAGGATAAGAACTCATGATCGTAAATCTGCTAAATCTGATAGATCTAAGTAATTATTCTAGTTGACTAGGATATATATAGTGATATAATGGATTTATGCACGATCACGATAATATGGTTTTAGCCACAGGTAGTGGAATAACTGAAATGCAACTCATGTGGATCATTATGGGTCTTATGGCTATTCATCACATATGGATGTGGCGTAAAATGAAAAAGAAAGATTGTAACTGTAAATGAAGAAAATCATAGCTTTAATAACTATCATTGCGACAGCAATAGCTTTTGGAACATTTGTAGTTAATACTATTAAAAAGGCGGGACTCGAAGATCTCTTTGATCTTGACCTAAATGAAGATATAGATGATGAGGATTTTTAAACTTCTATCTTGGTCAATACTCATGATATTGGCTATGTTGGTAATAACTGGGATATCCCTTATATCCGCCCCTATTCAATAAATATCTAGAATCTCATACTCTGGGTAGGTACTACCCGATTTCTCCCCGCATATCCCCCTCATAGCCCTTTTTAAGGGCATGTGTCTCTTCTCGCCGAAGCACTTTTCGGGACTCACTTTTAATTTTCGCACTATGGATCAATTGTTTCACGTGAAACATTATCTCATTAAAACACAAAACCCAATCAGAGGCGGATCCGATTGGGTAGTGTTCACATCCTAAGATGCAATATACGGGGAACATTTTGGGATGCTACGACCCGTATACAATTATTATAAAATGATTATAACTCTAAGTCAAGAGTATTTTAGGTATTTTCTTCTTCCTCAGGTTGAGGGCTATAGGATGGGACGGGACCAAGTAGGTACCCTTGATTATGATACTCAACCATCTTAGAGGTATCTTCTGGACCAACTAGCTTATTTGATATTAAAGTCAACAGGTCATATATTCGATGAAGCATTATATAGTTAACCATTGGTAGGTTATCTTCTATATTTTGAGATGGATCTTTTTCTTCAGTCATCTTTTCGGCCAATGTCTTCCCAAAATATTTCTCTACCCATAGCATCAGTTTCTGCTATTGGAGTAGATTCGGTTACGCCATTAGGTAAAGCTTCCATAGCCCCAGAAGTCCATGGCTCATACCCTCCGCCAACTAAATTAGGACCTATCACTAAATCTTTATGTTCATTACAACGATTATTAAAATCTACGCAAGCGCAGTCTTCCATTATTTTTCTCCTGCTTCATCTACTTTTTTAGTAATTTTTTCATACAGGTCTATTCCTATAAGATTTTTATAACTGCATAAAGTACAATATAAATATATTTTGTCTTCCCAGTCTAGATTAGACATAAGAAGACCCTGATCCATTGGACACTCAAGTCTAGGAACAAGGCCTTCTTCTGCTAATTGAAGGTATTTAGATACGTACTGTATCCTCATTAACCTTCCTTTCTAATAGGGGAATTCATTTACGAATTCTTTAAATCTTACCCCGTTAAGGGAAGACCATGATGACCAATCGGTTCCGCCCTTAGTCATATAATACGTTATCTCTGAGTTTATTACTGGATCGAACAATAATATGTTTGACCTTAATTCAAATTTTTCTTTACGATCAATGCCGAGTTCACCCAACATATTAATCTGAAAAATTCCGTAGGAACTGTCTCCAGTATTCCTGTTACCATTGTAAGCCATAGGCCTTGCATTGGATTCTGACTTAGCAATAGCCCAAGCCATTTTAAGGGCTTTCCCTTCAAAACCAACAGCTGATAAAAGTTCTTTTAGTTCTTTGTCTGTTAGATTCTCAGAAGGCTTGTACACAGTAGTGCTGTACTTCTCTAAGGTTTCTTTCTTTAGTTGTACCGTTGATTTAGGTGTTTCCACCATCACCGCTTGAGTTACTGTTGGACCAGGCTGGACTGTAAACAAGAATAATGTTATCATTCCTATATAAGACCAGTTGTGAGCAACATCGCTCAAACGTTCTTTGATTTTCTCCATTGGCATTTCCTCCTTTAGAGATAACGAACTATAATAGTAGCATTAAGCGGAAGTCGCTGTCAAGTTAGTCAACTAGAAAGAATATATGGAAATATCTTATTATACGATCAAGGCGGGGCTAAATCCGTCTGTTGGCTTCGGATATGCGGGACAAAATATTGTAGCATCCTTGCAAGAACTAGGGCATACCGTAAAATTTGCAAATCCATTTTTTCCAATTCAATTAAATTTTACACAACCTCATCATTTTAAATTACATAAAGGCCAGTATCAAATTGGATACACTCCATGGGAATCAACTTTAATGAGAGCGGATTGGGTTGAAAGATTTAATTTGTGTGATGAAGTCTGGGCTCCATCAGATTGGAATGCCGAAGTTTATAAAAACAATGGTGTTACAAAACCAATATTTGTTTATCCTCACGGAATAGAAGACAAATGGACACCATTCAAAAGAGTTTTAAAAGAAGGCGAACCATTTAAGTTTTTACATATAGGAGAGCCATCTCCAAGAAAAGACGGTCAGCTAGTTGTAGATGTTTTCATTGAGCTATTTGCAAATAACCCAGATTATCAACTAACAATAAAGGCACATGGATCTCACACAATAAGAGTTTATGATAAAAATAATAACTTTGTTCCAATCGATAATGTTTATAGTAACATAAAAGTTATAAAGGAAGAATACTCTGTAGAACAATTAGCAGATTTATATCATAGGCACCACGTCCTTGTTTATCCTACATGGGGAGAAGGATTTGGTTTCATTCCATTACAAGCTTTAGCGACTGGTATGCCAGTTATATGCACTTACGAATGGGCACATTACAAAAAGTATTTAGGTCCATTAAGATTAAACTCTAAATTAACAGATGAGGCTTTGCCTAAATCAGTTGGAGATCCACATGCTGGACAAATGTATAAACCAATTAAAGAAGATTTAATTAATAAGATGTTAGATTCAGTAAGTAATTTTAAAGCTTATTCAGGTTATTACTTTGCTCAGTCAACTAAGATTCATGAAGAATATAATTGGATTAGGTTGACCAAGAATGCATTTGCTCATTTAGAAGAAAAATTCAAATAACCCTTTCCCTTTAAATAAAAGTTTGGTAGAATAGTACTTCAACTAAAATTATAAACCCGCAAGGCGGAGAAAAGGTGTTATTTAAAAATGTCAAAAACTATTGCAAACCCATACGAAAATTTTATTGCTTTATCAAGATATGCAAGATGGATGTCAGAAGAAAATCGTCGTGAAACTTGGGGAGAAACAGTAGATAGATATTTTGATTACATGTTAAACTACATTGGTAAAAATAATGGATACACTCCAGATGAAAATTTATTAAAAGAATTAAAAGAAGCAGTTTATAATCGTGACGTTATGCCATCAATGCGTTCTGTTATGACAGCTGGCGCCGCTTTAGATAGAGACCATGTAGCAGGATACAACTGCTCATTTATTCCAGTAGATTCACCAAGATCATTTGACGAAACAATGTATATTCTTATGTGCGGCACAGGAGTGGGATTTTCTGTTGAGTATAAATACATTAATAAACTTCCATCTATCCCAGAATCTTTTGAAAAGTCTACAACAATAATTGTTGTTGAAGATTCTAAGTCTGGTTGGGCAAAAGCATTTCGTGAACTACTTGCACTTCTTTGGTCGGGACAGATTCCCGCAATTGATGTAAGTAAACTTCGCCCAGCAGGCGCAAGACTTAAGACTATGGGTGGAAGATCATCAGGACCACAGCCATTAGTTAACTTATTTGATTTTACGATTGCAAAATTTAAATCTGCATCAGGTAGATCATTTAAGCCAATTGAAGCGCATGACATTATGTGCAAGATTGGAGAAATTGTAGTAGTTGGCGGAGTTAGAAGGTCTGCATTAATTTCTCTTTCTAACATTAATGATATTGAAATGGCACAGGCAAAAACTGGTAACTGGTGGGAACATAATCCACAACGTGCCCTTTCTAATAACTCTGTTGCGTATTCTCGTAAACCAGAGATGGAACAATTTATTGCAGAATGGAAATCTTTATATGATTCAAAGTCGGGAGAACGAGGTATATATAATGTGGCCGCAGCTCAAGCCCAAGCAGCCAAGTATGGAAAAAGAGATCCAGATATACACTACGGAACTAACCCTTGTTCAGAAATTATTCTACGTCCTTATCAGTTTTGTAACCTTTCAGAAGTCGTACTACGTGAAAACGATACAAAGAAAGATATTGAACGTAAAGTTGAGCTTGCAACTATTCTTGGTACATGGCAGTCAACCCTTACAGACTTTAAATATCTTCGCAAAATCTGGAAAGACAATACAGAAGAAGAGCGCCTTCTAGGCGTATCTCTTACTGGACAATTTGGACATAAGTTTATGTCAGGCAAGGAAGACCTTGTTGCTCTAGAAGCATTTTTAATGACTCTTAGAGAAAAAGCCAGAGAGACAAATAAAAAAGAGGCTGAGAAAATTGGTATTCCAGAATCGGCAGCGATTACATGTGTAAAGCCTTCTGGTACAGTTTCTCAATTAGTTGGAGTATCTTCAGGAATGCATGCATGGCATTCTGCATATTATATTCGCACAGTTCGTGGTTCAAAAGGGGATCCAATATCTACATTTTTAAAAGAAGTTGGAATTCCAGTAGAAGATGATGTTATGAAGCCAAACGATACTTATGTGTTTTCATTTCCAATAAAAGCTCCAGAAGGCGCTGTAGTTAGAAATGATTTAACAGCAATTGAACATTTAAATATTTGGCTAGTTTATCAACGTGCATGGTGTGAGCATAAGCCATCTATTACAGTCTCTGTAAAAGAAGACGAATGGATGGAGGTCGGTGCTTGGGTATACAAGAATTTTGACGACGTGTCTGGAATTTCTTTTTTACCGATGTCTGACCACTCATACAAGCAGGCCCCATATCAAGAAGTTTCTAAAGAAGAATATGAAGATTTAGTTTCAAAGATGCCTGAGAGTATTCGTTGGGAAGATTTATCTTTCTATGAAACAGAAGACGGAACCTCTACAAATGCCACCCTTGCATGTAGCTCAGATGGTAACTGCGAATTGGTAGACATTTCTTCATAAATATTGTAAAATAAATAACTTAACAAAGGAGTAGTATGAAAAAAGTTTTATCTATTGTGGTAGCCTGCGGTTTAGTTTTTGCAGGGTATTCAATTATTCAAAAAGAAAACAAGGAATGCATTAATGTTTTTGTAGACTATCCAGGAGACGCCGTGGATGCAACACATTGTGTTAATTCAGATTTTCAAGCAAACGCATTAGAGGTTTTATCAAAAGCTGGGTACAAAATAGAAGGCACCATAAAATATGGAGACGCAGTCGTTTGTAGAGTAAATGGTTTTCCAGACAAGTCTGTTGAAAGTTGTGAATCTATGCCACCAGCAGAAGCATATTGGGCTGTTCTTGTAAAAAAGAAACAAGAGGTTCCAATTCCTAAAAATGAATGGGGTTGGGCACAAGAAGCAATAAATGAAACTTACTTAAAACCAGGAGATCATCTTGGACTAGTGTTTGCAGAAAATGGGGAGATTAAGTTCCCAGCATGAAGTTAATGATTCGCCCAGCAAAAAGAAATATTTTGCTAAATACTAAACAAAAATCTTACTCTGGGCCTATCATTCAAATATTTTTAAATTTAACTGCCCTCTATATTGCAAATGAAATTACAGTAGATATATGGAGATCCCTAACTGGGCACTAGGCAGGCTTGTCAATATTTATTTATGGTAGTATAATGTAATTGGGGTAAAACCCAAAATTCCTGGGCGCAATGCTCAGAAATAGGAGGATCTATATGACAAAAGATCTTAAAAAGAACGGACTAGCAGAGATGCAAGAAAAAATTCTAGCAGCACTAGCAAGTTATGGTCGCCACTTCTTAGGTGCGTCCATTGCTCTTTACATGACTGGAAATACTGACCCAGCAGACTTAATTAAGGGCGGAATAGCAGCATGCTTGCCAGTTATTCTAAAAGCACTTAATAGCAACGAGCCAGCTTTCGGCTTTACAAAGAAGTAATTCTTTAAATCAATTAGGACCACTCCTGTGCTAAAATAGGCATAGGAGTTTTCCTATTAGGAGAGTTTGCAAATGGCAGGTCAAAAAAATTTCGAAGTGGATCAAAATGCCACTTTTACCTTTATTGTTGAATATAAAGACAATAACGATATCGCTATAAATTTAACTGGGTCAACTGCAAAGTTGCAAGTTAGAGATACCAAGGGCGGATCGAAGCTTGCCTTCACACTTACTTCTCCTTCTGGAGGAATTACAATTGATGGACCTAATGGTCGATTAACTTGCAAAATGACCCCTACTCAAACAAATAAACTGTTCTATCCAAAATCATCATACGATTTAATGGTCACAGATTCCAATACAAATAAAATTAAAATTGTAGAAGGCTTCCTAACATTAAATAGATCGGTAACCATATAATGGTAGACATAGTAAAAGTAACCGAACAAATAAATAAAGTTGTTACCTCAACTCCTGGACCACAAGGGCCAAGAGGAAGGTCAATATTAAACGGAAGCACTTCTCCAGCCAACAATTTTGGGTTAGAGGGAGACTTTTATTTCAATAGTACAACTAATGATTTTTATGGCCCAAAGCTCTCAGATATTACCTGGACAGGTGCCAATGTAATCCAGCTGGTTACAAAAGAAGACCTATTCTACCTATTCTCTTGGGAGCTAGCTCAGGTAACTGGACCAGTAAGCGGTACGTATTCAATAGCAATAAATCACAATCTAGGATATTGTCCAAACGTAACGGTAAAATCAAGTTCTGGAGATGTTTTAGAAACAGGAATAGACTATAATAGTCTTAATACATTAACACTGACAATGGCCCAACCGTTTTCAGGGACAGCACATCTGTCTTAAGGAGCAAAGCACATGGCAAGAAAATTTTTAGTAAGCGTTGATCTCAATAAGAATGAGTTACTCAACGCCAGAGTCCAAAACCTTGGCGCTGCACCATCTAGCCCAGTAACTGGACAAATTTATTACGATACATCAAATCAAACGATGTACTACTACAATGGACTAGCATCACCAGACGGTCCATGGGTAGCAATGAATGCTTCTACAGAGGCAGTTCAAGACATTATTGGCGCATCCGTTGCTGGCGGAACAGCTCTTACAAGAACATACAACGATTCAACAGGAATAACAACATTAAGCTTAAACAATACTGCAGTAACTGCAGGTTCATATGGTTCACAAACAAAGATTCCTACATTTACAGTAGACGCTCAAGGCCGTTTAACAGCCGCAGGCGAAGTAGACGTAGCAACAACACTTACAATTTCAGATGACACATCCGCAACAATTGGTATTAACCTTCTAACAGAAACTCTTGAAATCAATGGAGGAGAAGGAATTGATGTAGCCGTAACTGGAGACACAGTAACAATTTCAGGAGAAGATGCATCATACACAAATAAAGGTGTTGCATCATTTAGCTCAACAGACTTCGTAGTAACATCTGGAGCTGTAGCGCTTAATACTGAATCAGTTCAAGATATTGTTGGTGGAATGGTTACTGCTCCAAATACCGAATCAGGTATTTCAGTATCATACGATGACACAAACGGAAAATTAGATTTTAACGTAAATGATCCAGTAATTACTCTTTCAGGAGATGTAACTGGTTCTGCAACAATGACAAACCTTGGTGATGTAACAATCACAACTACAGTCGCCCCAAATTCTGTTGCTCTTGGTGCAGATACAACAGGTGACTATGTAGCTACAATTGTTGGAACAGCAAACGAGGTTACAGTTTCTCCAAACAGTGGAGAGTCTGCAGCAGTAACAATTGGTCTTCCAGATGATGTAACAATCACTAATAATTTAACAGTTGGCGGAAACCTTAACGTAACTGGAACAATTAACTCAGTAAATACCACTCAGGTAAATATTGTTGATAATAAGATTAACCTTAATACCGACTTTACTGGATCCCCAACAGCAGATGCTGGAATCCGTGTAGAGCGTGGAGATTCCCCAGATGTTGAAATTCTATGGAATGAAACATCTGATAATTGGACCCTTACAAATAATGGCACAAATTATAATGCTATTGCAAGAAAGTTTACTCAAACACTAAGTACATCTGCAACCTCTTATGCAATTACACATAATTTAGGAACAGCCGATGTTTTAGTGCAGATATCAGAGACAGCGTCTCCATTTGCAAAAGTTGAAACGGATGTAGAATTAACTTCTACTTCAGTAGCTACAATTAAGTTTGCAGTTGCGCCTTCAGCAGGAGAATATAAAGTCGTAGTTATTGGATAGTTAAATGTCCATAAAATTTAAAGTCCCCCTAAACCTAGTAGGACTAGCCAACGATCCAGGGTCTGCCGTAAATGGAGATCTTTATTTCAACACAACTTCTAACAAGGTAAGATACTATACAAACAACGCTTGGCAAGATTTAGGTGCGGCAGCTGGCGGAGCCTCTGTTCAAGTTAGCACAACAATACCAGCAATCGCAACAGAAGGTAAACTTTGGTATGACAATGATGATGCCCGTCTTTATGTTTATGACGGAACTTATTGGGTTGAAGTTTCAATTGGACCCGTCGGTCCACAAGGACCAACAGGTGTAACAGGTTCTTCAGGATCTTGGAATGCATCAGAAACTGCACCATTAAATCCTTTAGCAGGAAATGTTTGGCTTAACACTGCAACAGCAAGAGTTTATGTTTACTATGATGGATATTGGGTAGAGTGGTCTTCATCAGAAATTGGATTAGCAGGGGCATCAGGCGCAGTAGGACCATCTGGTCCATCAGGACCAACAGGTGCAGCAAGCACAGTTCCTGGACCATCAGGCCCATCAGGCCCATCAGGCCCAGCAGGACCATCAGGTCCGTCAGGCCCAGCAGGCGCATCAGGTACAGCAGGTCCATCAGGTGCAGCAAGCACAGTTCCTGGACCAACTGGTGCAACAGGTCCATCAGGACCATCAGGACCAGCAGGTGCAGCAAGTACAGTAGCAGGCCCAGCAGGAGCAACTGGACCATCAGGTCCATCAGGACCAACAGGTGCAGCAAGTACAGTAGCAGGCCCATCAGGCCCATCAGGCCCAGCAGGAGCAACTGGACCATCAGGTCCATCAGGACCAGCAGGACCTTCAGGAGCAGCAGGTGGCCCAGCAGGAGTTACAGTTGCAAAAAACTTTTTAGTAACTAGTCCAGCAGGAGGATCCTATTCAATTGACGGGACTAGCGGAAACCCAGGAATAACTCTTGTTCGTGGTTACACATACTTCTTTACTGTAAACGCATCTGGACATCCATTTTGGTTTCAAACAACTAGCGGAGCATATAACTCAGGAAATACTTACTCCACAGGTGTTGTAAATGGCGGGGATGATGTTGGATTAATAGAATTTACCGTCCCAGTTGGAGCTCCAAGTACTTTATACTACATATGTCAATACCATTCATCAATGAATGGCACAATTACGGTTATCGGTTAGGGGTAAATAAATGCCAACTATTGATTTTCCAAATTCACCAACAGTAAACCAACAATTTACTTCTGGCGGTAAAATTTGGCAATGGAGCGGAACTACTTGGGATGTAGTTAGAATAGCTGTCCCCGCAGCATCTTTAACATCTACAGATGTATCTAGATTAACTGGTGCAACTTCTAATTTACAAACTCAAATAAACACTCTATCTACAAACCTTGTAAATACATTAGATGATTACGTGCCAATCGGAGATGTGGGAGTTGCAGACGGAGTGGCATCACTAGATGCAACTGGAAAAATACCTATTGCACAATTAGGAAATTTAATTGACGGGGCTCCAGCAGCTTTAGATACATTAAATGAGTTAGCAGCGGCAATAAATGATGATTCTTCATATGCTGCAACTATTACCACCGCTCTTGGAAATAAAGTTTCAAAAGCAGGCGGAGATATAATTACATCAAGTCTTTCATCGGTAGTACCATTAGTTTTAAAAGGTGCAGCATCACAAACTGCAGACTTGCAACAATGGCAATATTCAAATGGAAATACATATGCAAGAATTGCCCCTTATGGACAATTAGCCATTGGCAATGTAAATCCAGCAATATATGCAAATGCCAGAATATCATTAAATACCGTTGCAGCAGATGCAGTCGGAATGGTTATACGTGGTGTATCTTCTCAATCTGCCAACCTTCAGGAATGGCAGAACTCTGCTGGATATGCTGGTACGGCAATTGATAGCGGTGGAAGTTTTTATGCACCAGGAATATACGCTTCATATTTAATGCAGGCAACTTCAGGTGGTGCAGCGGTTGTTCCAATGAAAGTCAAAGGCGCAGCCTCTCAAACAGCCGACCTTCAACAATGGCAGGACAGTGCTGGTACTGTGTTGGCTAAAATTACACCATCTGGTGCATTAGACGCAACAGCAATTACTGTAAATGGAGCGGCAATTACTGGAGGAGGGCTTACCCCAGTAGCAGTTTCTACAAACATAACTATGGCGGCTAACAATAGATACTTTGTTAATACAGCATCTGCTAGAACATTAACTCTTCCAATTACCCCAGCATTAGGAGCAGAAATTGAATTATACGATGCTTCAAATAATGCATTTACTAATAATGTGTCTATTTTGAGAAATGGCGAGAAAATAAACGGGTTAACTGATGATGCAGCCCTAGACATAAATGGTTTTGCGGTATCATTTATATACACAGGATCTACATATGGTTGGAGGATTAAATAATGGTAATTAATTTATCTGGAACACAACCACAGGGACCTAAGCATTTAGAGACCCTTGAAAATAAAACTGTAGACGGAACTCAGAATACAGTAAGAGTAAATAGAGGGACTACCGCTAATCGGCCAGCATCTCCAGTTGTTGGAGAATTTTATTATAATACAGACAAGCAGGCCTTTGAACAATATACTTTGGCTGGATGGTTTAATATTGCACAAGCTCCTTTAGCCCCAACATCTGTTACTGCAACAGACCAAGGAACTGGAAGATCTTTTAATAATGGTCAAGCATCTGTAGCATTTACACCAAATTCAAATGGCGGAGCTTCATCAAGTTTTATTATTACCCCATCTCCAGCAACATCACCAGCAACATTTACTGTAACATCTTCTCCAACTACTATAACTGGACTTTCTTCTAGCACACAATATACTTACACAGCTATTGCAGTTGGATCATATGGAACATCTTCTGCCTCATCTCCTTCAACAGGAGTTACTGCAACTACAGTGCCACAGGCACCAAGCTTAGTAGCAACTACATTATCTGAAACATCTGTAAGTATTGCAATTACTCCTGGCTCAACAGGAGGATCGGCAATAACGGGATATTCAATTATTTCAAATCCAGCAACTACTACTCAGACAACATCTTCTTCACCATATACATTTACAGGATTAACAACTGGAACAGCGTATACATTTACTGCATACGCTACAAGCGCATTGGGTAATTCAGTGTTAAGCTCTGCAAGTAATTCAATAACACCAGAAGTAATACCAGTAGGTTCTTTTGAATCCATAGCAAGCACTAGATTTACATCCAATACTGCAGGGGTTACTTTCTCTTCAATCCCGCAGAACTTTAAACACTTACAGATTAGGTGGGCAGGCGCAACCGTTGGCGGTGACTACATGTACTTTACTACTAACTTGGGTCAATCAGGCAGTTTCTTGCAAGGCAGAATTTCTAACTATGGCAATTCATGGTACACGAACCAAGGTGTTCAATCAGATTCTACTTATGGCATTGAGTTACACTTTGGCGGCATCGATAATAATTATCCAGCAGCAGGCGTAATCGATCTTATGGATTACTCAAGTACTACTAAAGCCAAAATTGGATTAAGTAGACTAACTAGATCTTACTCTGACCCGCAATACAGTGTCAACAACATAGTAAACTTTAACTGTGGACTAACTTCAACGAATGCAATAACTTCAGTTACATTCCAATCTAAATCTGCTTATCCTTTATGCACTGGAACCACAGTCTCACTATACGGAATTAAGGGGTAATCATGGCAGCAGGTATAACTTTCGAACCAATAGCAACTACAAGCAGCCCAAGCGGAACAAGCTACACTTTTTCTAATATTCCACAAAATTATACTGATTTAGTTGTGGTCGGGTCTATTAAAATGAGTGGCAATACCACCTTAAGGTTAAGGTTTAATGGGTCATCAAGTGGTTACAGTTATAAGCACTACCTTAGCGATGGAAGTAATAGCCAAGGGAATACAAGCCAGGCTGATTTAGTAGACAATAATGGCTTAGTTCTTTCTAACTTTTATCTAGACGTAATGAATTATGCGCCTACCACACTAGTCAATAAATCATTTCTTTTTAGATCAGGAGACATGACCTATGGATGGCTGGGGTCTGGTGCGTGGAACAGCAGTGCCGCAATAACTTCAATAGAACTTCTTACAACTAATGGGCAAACGTTTTCAAGTCCAAGCGTGTTGACATTATACGGAATAGCGAGGGCATAAAATGGCAACAACCTACAATCTAATAAGTTCTTATACTGTTGTTGGAAGCAGTACATCTTCGGTTGTTATGAATACAATCCCAAGTACTTATGACCATTTAATTATAAACATATCCTCAAGGGCAAACTACAGCGGTGTCTACCACCTTAATGCATTAGTGCAAACAAACTCACAAAGCACCTCTTCAACCTATAGCGGTAGGTTTGCATACAATAGCAGCTCAAGTTCTATTGCAACTCAAACAAGTGACCCAACTGGCATATGGATAAGTGGTGCCAATGGAAGTAGCACTAATTATTTTTCTAACAATTGGTCTTTTATTGGTAATTACAATTCAAGTGCTGGACCATCATCAAGACCGTACGTGGGAGTGCAGGAAGCTATTGGTGGTGCTTTAGTTATATTTGGTAAATCACAACCTGGTACTGCAGCAGCAGTTACAAGTTTAACCTTTAAAGAGTTATCAAGTAACAATTTCGTGGAAGGGTCAACTTTTTATTTATACGGAATCAAAAACACTTAATCAAAAAAAGGAGAAAACATGATAGACAGATTAACAAGAACAGAAATAAACTGCACAACAGGTGAGGAAACAATTATTCCTTTAACTGACGCAGAAATTGCTGAGATAGAATCTCAGCGTATTGAAGCAGTAGCCCGTAAAGCAGCAGAAGAAGTTGCTGCTATAGAAAAAGCTGAACTTAAGGCTTCTGCAAAAACTAAACTAATGGCTGGATTACCACTAACTGCTGAAGAGGCAGATGTCTTGGTTATTTAAGGTCAAAAAATATAAAGATTGAGGTATAATTAGAACATGCCAACAGTATTTCCAGCAAGCCCAACAGTCAACCAGACATATACCACTGGCGG